>Ga0197142_1002493_pt1 | contig 16103 bp, 15 predicted proteins | sample GBS60_MetaG_FD_148614 | JGI IMG/M metagenome (GOLD analysis project Ga0197142, IMG submission 148614) | Sediment microbial communities from Great Boiling Springs, Gerlach, Nevada, United States - GBS 60_MetaG | ecosystem: Environmental > Aquatic > Thermal springs > Hot (42-90C) > Sediment...
TCTGGATCTGTCATTTCTGTAACTAAAATCTCGCCTGCTTGAAATTCATTTATTTTTTCTACGTCTCTAATTACTCTTACTTTTCCTGAAGTTATTTGACTTCCAATAGCAATTCCTTTAAGTATTGACTCTCCTTTTGTTTTTAATTTATATTCGTACCAAACTTGCTTAACAGAGTGAACTGTTTCTGGTCGTGCTTGAACAATATAAAGTTTATTTTCAATACCATCTTTTGCCCATTCAATATCCATTGCTTTACCATAATGCTTCTCAATCAAATAACCACACTTAGCAAGTAAACTAACTTCTTCATTAGTTAGAGAAAATATTTTTCTTTCTTCTTCAGTAGTTTCAAATTCTTTTACTCCACCTTCTTCTGCATATACAATTTTTTTAATCTTTTCTCCTAATTTTTTAGAAATTATTGGAAAATTTTCTTTATCTTTAAAAACAATAAATTCATCAGGTACAACTTTTCCTTGAACAATAAGCTCCCCTAAACCAAAAACTGAATTAATAACAATCACATTAGGACAGCCATTATCTGGATCAATAGTAAACATAACCCCCGAACTTCCAACATCTGATCTTACCATTTTCTGCACCCCAACAGAAAGTTTAACTTTAAAATGATCAAATTCCTTATCTTCTCTATAGGAAATAGCTCTATCGGTAAAAAGTGAAGCAAAGCAATATTTTATTTTTTCAAGCAAATCTTTTTCTGTTACATTAAGATAAGTATTCTGCTGCCCTGCAAATGACGCCTGAGGCAAATCTTCAGCTGTCGCACTACTTCTTACTGCTACTGTTAAATCTTCTTCATATTCTTCTTTCAACTTTTGAAAAGCAAATAAAATTTCATTTTTTAAATATTCTGGAAATTCTCCATTTCTGATTAAATTTCTTATTTCTTCTCCTCGTCTATGTAAATCTTCGATATTATGAGTATTTAAACCTTTTAAAATATTATGAATTTTTTCTTCTAAATTATTGTATTTAATAAAATAATCATAGCCCTCTGCAGTTACAGCAAAACCATTAGGCACATGAATTCCAACTTCAGCCAATTTACTATACATTTCACCTAAATTAGCATTTTTTCCTCCAACCAAAGCAATATCTTTTGCTGAAATTTCATCAAAAAATTTTATATACTTCATTATAATTTTAAGAGTAATAAATTAATTAATTCCTAATCTGTTTATTATAAAATAAAATATAAAAATTAAAATGACAGAATTACAAGCAATAATTTTAGGAATAGTAGAGGGTATAACTGAATTTTTACCCATTTCTTCTACTGCTCATATTATTTTAGTTTCGAAATTTCTTCAAATTCCTTCAAATGAATTTATTAAATTTTTCGATGTTTTTATCCAATCAGCAGCAATTTTAGCTATTATTATTTCTTATTTTAAATATATTTTTCAAAATAAAAAATTAATTTTTATGATCTTGATTTCTTTTTTTATTACTGCTTTTATCATCATTCCTTTTTATAAAATAATAAAGAGCGTCTTTTTTGAAAGTATTTCATTGATTATTTTTAATACTATTATTATCGGTGTTTTAATACTTTTAGTTGAATATGTTATCGGTAAGGGTAAATTAAAGAATTATAAAAGTTTAGAAAAGCTTAATTACAAAGAAGCAATTTTAATTGGTATTTTTCAAAGTTTATCGATGATGCCAGGTATTTCAAGAGCAGGCATTGTTATTTTAGCTATGCTTTTATTAAAATATAAAAGAGAAGATTCAGCAATTTATTCTTTCTTGCTTTCAGTGCCAACTATAATTTCTGCTGGCATTTTTGATCTTTACAAAACCAGCATTCAAGATTTTTCTATAATTCTTAATAATATACAACCACTCATTTGGGGATGCCTTTTTTCCTTCTTTTCTGCATTAATAGTTGTCAAATTTTTCATAGAATATCTAAAAACCCACACCTTCAAAATATTCGGTTGGTATCGAATTTTTTTAGGAATAATTTTGATTTTAGTTTTTGGCCTTAAGTAATTTATATTCAAAGATTCAAATTTTTTATTTTTGCTTTAAATCTATATTTTTAAAATTTTTAAAAAACCTCTATTTTTAGTATAAAGATAAATTTTAGTATTTTAGAAAAATTTTTTTTAGAATTATTTCTATTTAATATTTTAGAATTTAAGAATATATTTTAATCTATATTAGTATATGTATCAGAACTTATCCAAAAACTTTACCACCCTTAATGCACTTTTTTCTTTATCTTTGATTTCAAGCATAATATCAAAATTGAGATCTTTTACTTTCTCTATAAATGATTTAAATTTTCTAATATTAATAGTCTTAGAGTGTGCTCCTGGTTTTTTACCTTTTTCTTGCTGGCTATAGTCAATCATTGGCACACCATCTTTTTTGCTCCAACTTTTAAAACAAAGAAGCATTCCTTCTCGTGTATCTTCTCCGTTGTTTAAAACTTCATGATGCAAGTTGTCAAAAACTATAGGAATGCTTATTTCTTGATGAATTCTTAAACAATCTTTAACAGAATAATTTCTATCATCGTTTTCAATTACTAATCTTCTTTTAATTATTCCAGGAAGCCTTTTGTAATTTAAAATAAATCTTTTAATTGATAAATCTTTATTTCCATAAACTCCTCCAACATGTATTTGAACTTTTGCTGTTTCATCAAGATTTAAAGCATCTAATAATTCGCAATGATAAATTAATTCTCTTATGGAGTTTTTTAGAATTTTTTTGTTATCAGTGTTTAAAACTACAAATTGATCAGGATGCATTGAAATTCTAATTTTGTTTTTATTAATAAAATTTCCTATTTGTTCAAATATGTATTTAAATTCTTTTACCCAATTAATTTTACATATAGGATGACTGGCAAAAGGAATAGTATCTGAAGATATTCTAAAAAACAAAAGATTATTTTTAATATTAAAATCTAAAATTTTTACTAAACACTCTAAATTTTTTCTTGTAGTTTCTAAAAATCTTTTTCGAGAGTAATTTTTCAAAATAAATCTTGAATTCGTTCTGCAGGCAACTGAATTATTAATACATGGATACCCTATTTTTATCATTTAAAATAATCAAAATAATTCTTTATTCTTTCAAAAGCAAGTTTTGAACTTATTATTGCCATAGGTATTCCTGCGCCTGGAACAGTTGAAGAACCAACATAAAAAACATTCTTAAAATTTTCATCATAATTTTTTGGTCTAAAATATCCTACCTGAAAAAAATTATGAGATAAACCTAAACCACTACCTTTATATAAATTAAAATTATTTTGCCAATCTTCAGGAGTATATATTATTTTTACTAAAATGTTATTTTTAATATCTTTACCTATCTTTAAAGAAAAATCATTTATTATCTCTTCAACTATTTTTTCTTTATCTTCCCAATTATTTTTATAAATTAAATTAGGGACAGGACAAACAAAAAATAAGCTTTCACAATTTTCAGGAGCCAGTTCTGGATTTTTTTTAGTTAAAACATTAACATAATAATAAGGTTTTTCCGGAATTTTTTTATCATTAATTAATTTTTTACAATAATTTTCAAAATCATAACCTAAAAAATAGTTATGATAAAGCAAATTATCTAATTTTTCTTTTATGCCTAAGTAGATGGTTAAATATCCAGGCGTCCAATCCATTTTACTTAATTTTTCATCGGAATAATTTTTATTTTTTAAAACTTTATTTCTAAAGTAGGCTGCATCTGAATTAATTAAAAATACATCTGCTTGCCATTTATTACCTCTTTGATCGATAAAATACTTAATTTTATTACCTTCATTAAGATAATCAACAATTTCAGTATTATAATAAAATTTAACACCTTCATTTTCTAATTCTTTAACTAACCCTTCAATAATTTTATACATTCCTCCCTCAACATAATAATAACCATCATAAACAAATTCAATATAAGACAACAAGCTATAAACAGACATAGTTTCCATTGGGGTTTTTCCTAAGAAAAATGATATTAGTGAAAAAATGGTAGTGGCCTCTTTAGAATTAAAATATCTTTTTACCTCTTCATAAAAACTTCTAAAAAGATAAGGAAAATATTTAGGATTAATTTTAAAAAGAGTAAAAAAATAAGAAAATAAAGAGTTGTGATTTTTTTGAATTATATTATAAAAAGTAGCGTCAAAAAGTTCTTTTGATCTTTGGATATATTTTTGAAACTTTTTTTCAAAATTTTTTTCAATTTCTAAAAACTGCTCGTTTAATTTTTCAATGTCTTTATATAAAATAATTTTTTTCTTATTATTAAAATATATAAGAGATAACGGTTCTAATTCTTTATAAGTAAAAGGTAATTTTATTTTGCAATCCTTCGCAAATTCTTCAAAAACATATGACATACTAAAAAAACTTGGGCCAGTATCAAAAATAAAACCATTTTTTTTAATTTGGTTTATTCTTCCACCAGGTTGATAATATTTTTCTACAATCTCGACCTCATAAGCATTTTTAACTAATCTTAAAGCAGAAGCTAAACCTCCAATTCCTGATCCTATAATTAAAATTTTTTTTCTGTCCATATTTTTAAATTTTTAAATCACCCTATCTTTCCAAATAATTTTTCTTTTTTTGTTAAAAATATAAGATCTTAAAATAATAAAAAGAAAAAATATCTGCTGTATAGGTAAAAGCATTAAATTTGAAAATATATTTTGCTTACTTGTTAGAGAAATTATACACAATCTTAAAAAAAATAATAAAAATAAAACAAAAGACTTAAAATAAAAAATAAAAACAAAAGATAAAAACTCTATAACACCAAAAAGAAAAGAAAAAAAGTAAGAATTAAAAAAAATAACACTTATAAATCTAGAAAAACCATTAATTATTTGGTTAAAATTTTGGTACATTCTACATTTTAATCTTTCATCTGCTACTAAACAGCAAATTTTTTCATTTTTCTTTTTTAAATAACGTGCTATTTCAATATCTTCAGCTCTACTTTTTCTAAAAAGATAATGAGGATTATATTTTAAATATACTTCTCTTTTGAATAACATAAATTGACCAATAGCTCCAGAAAAAGAAAAATGTTTACTTTTTAAGACTAAATATAAGGGTAAAAGAGAAAGAAGAATGTTGTATATCAGGGGTATAGAAATTTTTTCTGAAAAACTAAACATTTTCTGAACAGGGAAAATAGACAAAAATGATAATTTTTCATTTTCCATAAAAGAAATACTATCGCCTATTAAATTATTTTCTATTCTAACATCAGCATCAAGAAACAAAAAATAATTTCCTCTTGCATTTTTAGACAAATTATAACAAGCATAATTTTTGCCTAGCCATCCTTGAGGTAAAGTTTTAGAATCAATCAATTTTATTCTTTTATCAATCTGTGTCAACCTTTCAACTATATCTTTTGTTTTATCGGTAGAGCAATCATTAAAAACTATTATTTCTATATTTTTATAATCTTGTTTAATTAAATCATTTAGTAATTTTTCTATATTTTTTTCTTCATTTCGTGCAGGTATTAAAATAGAAACCAAACCACTTATATTATTTCTACTATTTTTTAGTTTTTTTAGATAAATTTTGTTAAAAACAAAATTCCCAAAAGAAATAATTAAAAATAAAGAATTAATAAATAAGATAAGATAAAATAAATATATCATCATTAAATTTTGGAAATTATTCTAATTATTACAAAAAAAATAATTTGAAAAAAATAAACAAAAAAACTCATATTATTTTTAATTTCAACCTTAAATAAAGTCAAAAATAAATGAGCCGATAAAGAAATTAAAAACCAAGAGACATAATTTAAAAGAGGCACAGTGTTATTAACCCAGTACCATAATCCCATAAAAGCTGCTATTTCTTCTAAAATAACATCATAAAAAATCATTAAACAAGAAGCTAGTATTATTTTTAAATAATCATTCATTTTAAAAATATTAACTATAGAATAGGTCATATAAGTTAAAAAAATCCAATTTAAGCCTATAGTTAATGGTACTTCTAAAAATTTAGGCCCTAAAGAATTACCATAATAATATTGACCAAAGATTTTGCCTGTTTTAACTCCGATTATTTCTATAGATAAAAAAATAAAATATAGAAAAATGAAAATAAATAACGCTTTATTATTAAATTTATTTTTTTGAAACAAGAGTAAGATTAAAAAATTAAAAAAAATTACCAAATAACTATATTTAAATAATGTCGTGTTATTAATTAAAATTATTGGAGCTATAATATAAAAAATAAACAAAATAACCAAGAATAATTTTTCAAATTTTAAGTGAAAAAGATTCATTTATATCAATTTAATTTTATATTCTAAATAACACTTTAAGATCAAATAAAATTTATAAAAGTTAGATATTCTTATTCTTTTTTTAAAAATTTTTGAAGCAGGAGTTTTTTTAATTTTATCTAAAAGTTTTTTATAAAAATTATATGCTATCCAAACTGCTAATTTAGAGTTTTTTGGTAATTTTTTTATACCCTCCTTTGCTTCTTGAAATTCTTTTTCTATTTCATAGATAATTTTAATTTTATCTTCTTCTGTAAAATTAGAAAAATTAATATTAGGAAAATATTTTCTACCAAGAGTTAAAAAATCATAATTTAAATCTCTTAAAAAATTTATCTTTTGAAAAGCTGATCCTAATTTAAGGGCATAACTTTTTAATTCTTCATAAAGATGTGGCTGTTTGTGAGTGAAAATTTTAAGACACATTAAGCCAACAACCTCTGCAGATCCATAAATATATTCCTTTAATTCATTACTACTGAGATATTCTTTCTTAAATAAATCTTGTTTCATGCTTTTTAAGAAAGCTTTAATTAGTTCAGTGTCAATATTAAATTCTTTAACTGTTAAAATAAAAGAATTTATTATTGGATTAATGCTTATACCTATTTCTAAAGATTTATAAACCTCTTTTTCTAAATCGTTAATTATTTCTTCTTGATTAGTATTTAAAAAACTATCTACTATTTCATCTGCAATTCTTACAAAACCATAAATGCTAAAAATAGCCTTTCTAACATTTTTTTCAAAAAATAGACTACTAAGATAAAAAGAGGTGCTATAGTTTTTTATAACTAAATTACTTATTTTAAAAGAAAAATCATGATAAAAATTTATTTGTTTCATTTCAATTTTTTAAAAATCTCTTGCTACTATGAAATTTGCTAATTCAATCAAATATTTTTTGACTTTTATATCGCCATCTATGTTATTAATTTCATTAATAGCCATATCCGAATATTTTTTAGCTAAATCTCTTAATTTAGAATCTATAGATAACTCTTTCATTATTTTAATAATTAGACTTACATCTCTTTCTTTTTTATTTTTTAAATTAAGTAAAGAGAGAAGTTTTTGTTTAATTTTTTCTCCTCCTATTTCACAAGATATTATCATAGGAAGAGTCTTCTTTCCTTCAATAATATCACCACCAACTGGCTTTCCTGTTTTTTCTTTTTCTCCAAATATTCCCAAAAGATCATCAATAATTTGAAAAGAAATTCCTATGTATTTTCCATAATTGCTTAATTTTTCTAAGTCTTTATAACTCGCTTCAGCTATAAAACCGCCTAAATAACAAGAAGAAGAAATTAAAGCAGCTGTTTTTTTAGATACCATTAAAAAATATTCTTCTTTTGAGGGTAAAGTATTTTTTTTAGAAAATTCTAAATCTAATGCTTGACCTTCGCAAATTTCAATACAAGTTTCTATTATCTTGTTGTTAATGGTTAAAACTTTATCTTTATTAAATCCTAAATTAATATTTTGTGTGATTAAAAAATTAAGAGCATAAAATATCAAAAAATCTCCCGAAAGAATTCCATAATCTAATCCATACTTTTTGTGTACTGCTTCGACATTTCTTCTAAAATCTGAATTATCCATTATGTCATCATGAATTAGCGAAAAGTTATGTATTATTTCGATAGTAGCTGCTGTAGGTAAAACTACACTTTCGTTAACAGCAAATAATTCATAAGATTTAATTAAAAGATATGGTCTAAGTCTTTTCCCACCACTTTTGATATAATGAAAAGAAGCTTCATAAAGGTTTTTTAATTTATCATTATAATAATTTATATTATCAAAAATAAATTTATCTATGATTTTTGTTTTTTCTTTAATGTCTATAATTAAATGGCTAAAATTTTCTTCCATTTTAAATTTACATCAAATATTTTTAATTATCTTAAATTATAAACTATGAATAAATATTTTTCATTAAGAATAGAAAAATTAAACGAAAAAAGCTTTAATTTAAGCGGTCTTTATGTTTTATATTATATGAGACTTAGTTTGAGAGAAGATTTTAATTATGCTCTAGAGTTTAGTATTAAATTATCAAATGATTATAAAAAACCTTTAGTAGTTTATTGTCCTATCACTGATTATTATCAATTTTCTAACATAAGATATTATAAATTTATGATCGAAGGTATTTTAAATACAAAAAAACTTATAGAAGAAAGAGGTATTAAATTTATAATAGAAAAAATTAACATACCTCCTTATAAAAAAATTTTAGAGAAATCTAAAGATATATTTTGTCTTATTTTAGAAAAAGGTTATTTAAAATACCAAAGAAAAATAAACAAAATTTTAGGAGAAAATTTAAATACTACTGTTTTCGAAGTTGATAATGATGTGGTTGTTCCATTAAAAACTGTTTCTCATAAACAAGAACCTTATGCTAGAACTATCAGGCCTAAAATTAATAATAAATTGGATGAATTTATAAAACCAATTACTAAATTTGAACCTCTTATAAAGTCTAATAAATATGATTTTCAATTTAGCGAATTAAATTATAAAAAAGCAGAAGACTATTTAAACATTTTAAACATAGATAAATCAGTAAAACCAAGTAATTATTTTTTAGGAGGTGAAAATGAGGCTGAAAAAAAATTAAAAGTATTTATAAATGAAAAAATTCATAGATATAAAAAATTAAGATCTAATCCAGTTTTTGATTATCAGTCTAATTTAAGCCCCTATCTTCATTTTGGAAACATATCTCCTGTTAAAATATGTTTAGAAATTTTAAAAAACTATTCATATGAAGATGAAAATGTAAAAAGTTTTTTTAATGAATTAATAATTTGGAGAGAGTTAGCTAGGAATTTTTCATACTATAACCCACGATATAATGAATATGAAGGAATACCAATTTGGGCTAAAAAAACTTTAGAAGAACATAAGAATGATAAAAGAGATTATATTTATTCAATTGAAGATTTAGAAAACGCTAAAACACATGATAAATATTGGAATGCAGCCCAACTTGAAATGTTAAAAACAGGTAAAATGCATAATTACATGAGGATGTATTGGTGTAAAAAAATAATAGAATGGACTGATGATCCTAAAAAAGCTTTTGATATAGCGTGCTATTTGAATGACAAATATGAACTTGATGGTAGAGATCCTAATGGCTATGCAGGAATTTCTTGGTGTTTTGGAAGCTTTGATAGAGCATTTTCAGAAAGAAAAATTTTTGGAAAAGTAAGGTATATGAGCGAAGAAGGTTTAAAAAGAAAATTTGATATTGATAAATATGTAGAAAAAGTTAATAAACTATAATTTAGTTTAAAGTGATTAATTTTTTAGTTTATTTTTCATCTGAAACTTTACATTTTTTATTAGTACTTATTCCTAAGACGTTATACAATCCACAGTAGCCAGTTATTGAATTAAATAAAAGAGCTAAACTTACTAGAAACAAAACTATGCTTATAAATATATTTCTGAAAATAAAATTAATGCACACATAAAATAAAATTAAAGCTAATATAAATCTTATTAATCTATCTATTTTTCCTAAATTCTTTTTCATCATGTATTAATAATACATAATATTATAATTTAATTTTTTATTAAAATTATTTTTATTCATACCTTAAAGCAACAATAGGATCAAGATTAGCTGCTCTTTTTGCTGGCCAATAACCAAAAATTATTCCTACTAAAGTTGAAAATGTTAAAGAAAGAAAAATTGAGAATAAAGAAACCTCAGAAGTAATGTTAGCAAATTTTGAAACTCCTATAGAAATTAAGCTTCCTAAAATTATGCCAAATATTCCACCAATTAAGGTTAAAACAATTGATTCAATTAAAAATTGAAGTAAAATTTCTCTTTTTTTAGCTCCAATAGCTTTTCTTAAACCTATTTCTTTTATTCTTTCTGTTACTGAAGTTAACATCATATTCATAATTCCAATTCCTCCAACAATTAAAGAAATAGCGGCAATTGAAGCTAAAAAGATTGTCATTGTATTAATTAAAGAATTAAATGTATTCAAAAATTGTTGGGCAGCAATAACAGAAAAATCTTGATTTTCAGGAGAAATTTTGCGTTCTTTTAAAAGAGCTTGTGTTATCTCTTCTTTTAAATTTTCAACTATTTCAGAGCTTTCTGCCTGAACAGCAATAAGAGAAAGATACTCTGAACCCGTTAATATTTTTTGCATTACAACCAAAGGAACTAAAATAAGTTCATCAGCATTAATAAAACCTACGTTTCCTTTTGCTTCTAAAACACCAATTACTTTAAAATTAACCTTATTAATTTTAATTGTTTTGCCAACAGGGTCTTCTTCTCCAAACAAATCCTCAGCGGCTGTAGGTCCTAAAACAGCAAACCTATTTAGATCATTTTCTTTAAAAAATGAACCTTTTTCAATCTTTGAATTTCTAACAATTAAATATTCAGGCGTAACACCAATAACTAAAATATTTGTATTCTTGCCTAAAGAAGAAACTACTTGAAACCTTCTACTTATTTCTGGAGATACAGCTTTTACTCCATCAATTTTTTTAATTACTTCTACATCCCTCATTTTTAAACTTTGCGCTGTTCCTCTTCCAGCTGAAACAATTCCTCTACCCGGCTGAATAAAACCAGGAAGAACATTAAGTTGATTTGATCCCAAATTTTCAACATTTTGAGCCAATTGTTTTTTTGCGCCTTCACCAATCGAAAGCATAGCAATTACAGCAGTAATACCAATAATAATCCCTAAAATTGTAAGTCCTGATCTTAATTTATTAGATAAAAGCGATCTAAAAGCCTCTTTTAATAGATCGTAAAAACTCATTTTTTATTATGATTATTAATTATGATTCTGTCTTTAACTTTAAAATCATCAATAATTTCTCCATCTTTAATTGAGATTATTCTTTCTGCATGTTTAGCTACATATTCTTCATGAGTTACAATTACAATAGTTTTTCTATATTCAAAATTCAATCTCTGAAATGTATCTAAAACTATTTCTCCTGTTTTTGAATCTAAATTTCCTGTTGGCTCATCAGCTAAAATCAAAATTGGATCATTAACTAAAGCTCTTGCAATAGCAACTCTTTGTTGCATACCACCAGAAAGTTGATTAGGATAATGATACCAAAAATTATCAGGAAAGGCAGATGCTTTTAAAGCATTAATTGCTTTTTGTCTTCGTTCTTCAGATTTTATTCCTGCATAAAGTAAAGGAAGTTCAACTTGTTCAATAACTTTCATTCTCGGAAGCAAATTATAAGATTGAAAAACAAAACCAATTTTTCTTTTTCTTATTTCTGCAAACTCATCGTCGTTTAAAGTAGAAACATCTTTCCCTTCTAAAAAATATTTTCCTGATGTTGGTTTATCTAAACAGCCAAGAATATGCATTAAGGTTGATTTTCCAGAACCAGAAGGCCCCATAATTGCAACAAATTCTCCTTCTTTAATTTCTAAATTAATATTCCTTAAAGCTATAGTTTCAATTTCATTATTTTTATAAATTTTTACAATATTCTCTAGTTTGATCATTGTCTTCTTTGTCCAAACGGCAGTCTTGGTAAGAAAGGATTAGTTTGCTGTCTATTTTGAGTTGTTTGTCTATTTAAAGTTCTTAAAACAACAATTTCTCCTTCTTTTAGTCCTTCTAAAATTTCAGTAAATTCATCATTGGAGATGCCTGTCTTAATATATCTTTTTTCAATTAAATTTTGCGAAATTTCTACAGGTTCAAAAGGTTTTATATTTTTAACATTATAATTTTTAACTAAATTTACATATTGTCCTTCATTATCATTCCTAATGGCAGAATTTGGTACTATTAAAACATTTTCCTTTCTATTAACAATGATTTCGGCATTAACAGACATGCCAGGTTTAATTTTGTTTGTTTCTTTTTCTAAAGAAATTTTTATATCATAACTAACTACTCCCTGCTCTTCAGTGCCGATAGTACTTATTTCAATCACTTTTCCCTTAATTTTAAGATCAGGTAAAGCATCAAAAGTTAAAATTGCTGTTTGCCCAACTTTAACTTGAACTGCATCTATTTCATTTAATGAGATTTTAGCAATTTTTTGATTAGTTATAATTTTTCCTATAATCTGATTTGAAACAACCAGATCTCCCTTTTTAATATCGAATATAGCTAAAACTCCATCAAGGGGTGCTGTTATATAGTAATCATTTAAATCTTGTTTTAAATCATTAAGTTTTTTCTTTGCTTGCTCTAAATCTACTTCTTTTTGCTTAATAGTTAGCTCTAAATTTCTTCTATCAAATTCATAGTTGTCAATAATATCATGATAAGAATTAATTTTAGAAATTACATCTAAAATATTTTGCTTATATTGCCCTAGGGTATTTAAATAATTCGTTAGTTTTTGATAATGATCTTCAATAATATTTTGTTTTTCATGAATAGCATTTTTTAAAACTAAATCTTCCTTTAAATATCTAATCATTTCCGTACCTTCATTAACTAAATCATAACTTGCTAAAACTAAATCATAAGAATCTTTTATAATTTTTTCTTTTGCTTCATTTTGGCTTGAAATATTTTTAAAATTTTCAGAGAGCTCAATATATTTTGATTTTAAAATGTTGTAATTTAATTCTAATTTTTGACTCTTACCTAAAAAGGAGGGGTTATAGCTTTCATAGTATTTTAAATTATTGTCATAATTTTCAAAATCTTTATAAAAATAAATTTTTCTTAAGTTTTCAATAAAATTTGGATAAAAACTATAAAAATCATTTAAAATTAAAATTCCTTGATTTAACGCTTTTTTATAATCATCTCCCCGCAAAGTATTTTGATACTGGAAGTTTAATTTTTCTAAATTTAATTTTGCTGATTCAATAGCTAATTCTAAATTTTTGATTAATATTTCTTGATCAATAATTGCTTTTTCTAAATTTTTGCTATCTATTTTTGCCAATAGCTGGCTCCTATAAACCGAATCTCCTTCTTTAACATTTAAAAAAACAACTTCGCCGTTAATTTTTGATTTAATATTAATTTCTTCTATTGGGATAATTTCTCCGCTTCCAGAAACTTTTATTTCTAAATCACCCTTAGTTACTTTTGCTAAAATGTATTTTGTAGATTGATTTTTAAAAATTTTATAATAACCATAATATCCAGTTATTCCAAGTAGTATTATAATAACAAAATAAAATAGTTTACTTTTAAAAAATTTAAAAATCAATCCTTTCATTTTTCTTTTCTGACTTCTTTAGGAATAACAACTTGACCTCTTTCTTCAATTGTTATTGAACCATAAAACTTTTTATTTTTTATTTTTTTTACCATAAATTATATTATATCATACTTTTCAGAAGAATATTTAGACCATATTTTATTTTTAACACAACTTTGTATGTTTGTATCTATTCTTTTAAAACACCGATTTCAAAATTTTTCAAAATATTTTCTGGTTTTTCTTTGCCTCCATGAACTTTTTCAAAAATTTCTGTCCCATCTTTACCACAAATATTTAAAATCTTATCAATCCCTCCTGGATGTTTATCGATCCAAGTTGTCAAGTCATAAACCTTTCCTTTAATAACAGACCAGCAACTTTCTTTTGAATTACGTTTTTCAACTTCAGTCATTGTAAATGATTTTTGAGATTCTGGAGTAATTGATTGAGTTTCTTGAGAAGTATTTTGATCTTGAACTGGAGCTTCTAATAAATTTGCATCTTCTTGTTTAATTTCCTGCCCCCTTTCTAAAACATTAAAATCTTTTTTATCTAGGTAATTTAAATAAAAAAATCCTCCAGCGATAATTAAAATAACAATAGTTATACCTAATAAAATAAAATTTTTCTTCATTTTTTATGAAATTTTTACTTATGACTTAAAAAAAATAAAGCTAAAACAGCAAAAGCTAATCCTAAATCTCTTATACCACTAGGAGTAAAGCCTAAAGAAAAAATTGTTATTGAAATAAGATGAATAAAACCTAAAATTGAAAATATTTTTAGAAAAATTCCTGAAAGCAAAGATAAAGCAACAACTATATCAAAAATTCCATTAACAAAAACTAACTTTGACTTTAAAACTTCATTAATATAAAAATTAAAAAATCTATCTGGAACTAAATAAATCCATCTTGATTGATCTAAAATCTGAGAAATACCAAAATATAAAAAAACTATTGAAAGTCCAAAACGCAAAATATAAATCCCTAAGTTTTCTTTATTAAATTTAAAATTCATATAAAACTATTTATTCTTGAGAAGAAGATGAACAGCATCCACAATGACAATTGCAAAAACCTCCTTCATGATCGCAGCAATTGCATCCGCAAGTTGGATTTTGATTTTCCATTTTTAAAATCAAACAAATTAACGACCTATTTTTAAATTATTTTACCACACTTCCTAAATCAAAAAATCACTTAACTTTTCCTTTAAGCCAATATTTTAAAATTTGATAATCTATTATTTAGATTTAGAATCTAAGGGAAGGTGGATTATTTTTTAAATTTTGATAATAAATTTCTCCCATTTTAACAAAAAGAAATATAAAAGTAAAGATTAATATCACCGAGATAACAAAACTTATTATGCCACTTAAAATTAGTCTTATTAAAAAGTTGTTCAATATTTTATTTTTTTATTTTTTTTATAAATTTACTAATAACTAGAAAAATAAGCAAAAAGACCCTGAAAAAACGATTAAAAATATAAAAAATAACCATTTTACACCTTCTGCTAAATTAGATAAAGATAATTCTCCAAATCCTCCGTACATTCTTAATTTTGTTTATTTTTATTCTGAATATTAAGTATTAAGTATTAAAAATTATAAAATAAGATAAAAACATTGAGAAGTTTAAGATTTTGAACAACTAAAAAGAGAAGACCAATATTTCTCTTTGTTATTGTACTAAATTAATTGCTTTACCTTCTAAAAATCTCTTTATATTTTCAATTGTTGTCATCAATATTCTTTCAATTGCTTCTTTTGAATTAAAAGCATTATGAGGAGTAATTAAAACATTGGGCATTTTCATTAAAATATGATTTTGCCATAAAGTTTTTATTTCTTCTTCTTTAAGTTGCTCTTTAACTAAAAGCTCTAACTCTTCTTTAATTTCTGTCTCTTCTTCTAAAACATCTAAGGCTGCTCCTTTTAAGATTCCTTCTTTTAAAGCATAAAGTAAAGCTTCTGTTTCTACTATTCCACCACGAGCAGTATTAATTAAATAAGCACCTGGTTTTATTATTTTTATATTTTCTTTATTAATTAAGTGATAAGTAGATGGATTTAAATTAACATGAATAGTAATCACATCTGAATTTTTCAAAAGTTCTTCTAATGATGTGTAAGTTATATTTTGTTCTTTAGCGAAATTTTCATCAGGATAGGCGTCATAAGCTAAAATGTTCATTCCAAATGCTTTTGCAAGTTTAATGACTTCTTTGCCAATTTTACCTGTACCAATTACTCCTAAAGTTTTTCCATAAAGTTCTTCTCCTTTTAAATTCTTTAAATCAAAACTTTCAGTTTCTTTAATTTGATCAATAGCATAGTAAATTTTTCTCATCAAATTTAACATTAGTCCAATTGTCCATTCAGCAACTGTTTTTGTTCCATATTCTGGTACATTACAAACTAAAATACCTTTATTTTTACAATATTCACAGTCAATATGATCATACCCAGTTGAGCGAGTGGTAATTAATTTTAGATTAGGTAAATTATCAATAATTTCTTTGTCAATTTCTGAAGAAATAAAAATAGATAAAACATCTATATCTTGAAAATTTTTAACATTTTCTTTTGT
>Ga0197142_1002494_pt1 | contig 16103 bp, 20 predicted proteins | sample GBS60_MetaG_FD_148614 | JGI IMG/M metagenome (GOLD analysis project Ga0197142, IMG submission 148614) | Sediment microbial communities from Great Boiling Springs, Gerlach, Nevada, United States - GBS 60_MetaG | ecosystem: Environmental > Aquatic > Thermal springs > Hot (42-90C) > Sediment...
TAGCTGTTCAGACAAAAGAGGGTCCTGTTTTATTGGTTCCTGAGAAAAAGACAAATCCCGGTGCCAAAATCAGCTAATTCTTTTTGTTTAGAAATTTAAAAATATGGTATCTTAAGGATAAGAAAAATTTTTTATGTTAAAACTTACCAACCTTAATCTATTTTTTAATTTTTTAAATATTAGTTCGGCGATTATTGGGTTAATTTCTGCTTTTATTTTGAGTCGTTTTCGTTTTTCTCTTCTTAAAGAAAAGGCAGAAAAAATAATGCCGCGGCCTCATTTTTTGTTAATGCGGGAAGAATTAGCTTCTCGGAAACTCTTTTTTGTCTCTTTGTTTTTACTCTTTTTCTTCCTTCTGAATGTTGTGGGTTTAATGTTTTTTACTAAAGAGTTACAGCTTTTTCTCATTAAGATTTTTAAAGAAAAACCTATGCAAAAGATTAATTCTTTTATCAATTTAGCCTATTCTTTTTTCTTGATATTCTCAGAAATTTTTGCAGTGGTAGTTTTGGGACAACTGAAAATAATAAAAGAAAAATGGAAAGAGTCGAAAGAGGGTATCGCTTTTGAAAGTTATGTCACCTCTTTTATTTTGGCTTTTTTTTGGTTGCTTTTTTGGGTTTATGTTTGGCTTGAACCATTTGATAGATTTGGCTTTTTAGCTTTTTTTATTTTTCTTATTTTTGGTTTTTTGTTGGGTTTTTCTTTAATAACTCTTTTTAAAAATGGTTGGCTTAATTTTTTGATAGGATTTTTAAGCTTGCTGATTGAAGCATTTTTAATTTCAGCGTTGATAAGGTTGCAAATTAGCTTCTAAAAGCTGTTCGCTGAAAGTAATAATTGAGGGCTTTTGTGGTTAAAATAGGTTTTTGGCTGCCAGATAATAAAAAACTACCAAAAACTTTTTATTTTTATGAAATTCTTTTTTTCTGAAAGATTTTGTTGGGGGGTTATTTTCCTCCTTTTTTTATTGAATTTTTTCTTGTGGCAAACGCTTTTTAGGGTTCTCAGTAGCGATTTTTTAGAAGTAAGATTTTTAGCCGTTGGTCAGGGCGACGCGATTTTTATTCAAACACCACAGCTTTATCAGATTTTGATTGATGGTGGTCCTGACAAATCAATTTTGGAAAGACTTTCAAAATTAATGCCTTTTTGGGATCGCACTATTGATTTAGTTATTTTAACCCATCCCCAAAAAGATCATGTGGCTGGTTTAATTGAGGTTTTAAAGAGATATCGCGTTTTAAATATTCTTTGGACTGGTGTTTCTGTTGATTCTTCTATTTTTCAGGAGTGGCAAAAAAGATTAGCTTTAGAAAAAGCTAACGAAATTATTGCTCAAGTTGGTCACAAAATAATTTTTGATAGATTAATTTTTGATGTGTTAAATCCGGGGCAAGGGGTGGCTTATAAATTTTTCAAGAACCCAAATGATACTTCTTTGGTGTTAAGAGCCCATTTCGGAGAGAGTTCTTTTTTGTTTACTGGTGATATTGGAAAAAAAATTGAGGAAAATTTAATCAATCAAAAAATCAAAATCGAAAGCGATGTTTTAAAGGTGGCTCATCACGGCAGTAAAAGTTCTAGTACTCAGGAATTTTTAGGAAAAGTTTCGCCTCTTCTTTCGGTGATTTCGGTTGGTTTTAATAATTACGGTCATCCCCATCAAGAAGTTTTAGAAAGATTGCAAAAGATTGGTTCTCAGGTTTTGCGAACCGACAGAGAAGGTGATATAATTTTAAAAACCGATGGTAAAATAATTTTTTTAGAAACAGCCAAAAAAAATGAAATTCCCGCTTTTTAAAACAAAAATTGAGGGCGTTAATAAAAAATTTAATTTAGCGGACCCTCTTCAGCGTCAGGAATATTTTCAATTAAAAGCTGGAGAAGAAATAAAGAAAATCGCCAAGTTTTTGGAAAAAAACACTTTCGTTGCTTATTTAATTGGCAAAAAAAATTCTGGCAAAGGAACCTATGCCAAGCTTTTTATGGAGGCGGTTGGTTCTCCAAATGTAGCCCATCTTTCAATCGGCGACGTGGTAAGAAATGTCCATCAATTATTGGAAGATTCTTCCCGGAAAAAAGAGATTTTAGATTTTTTGCGGGAAATTTATCGCGGGTTTCTTCCTTTTGAGGAAGCGATTGAAGCTCTGCTTTCTCGGAGTACGACGAAGCTTTTGCCAACCGAATTAATTTTAGCCTTAACCAAATGGCAGATAAATCAAATGGAAAAAAAAGCGATTTTTATTGACGGTTTTCCGAGAGACCTTGATCAAATTTCTTATTCTCTTTATTTTCGTGATTTAATCGGCTACCGAGAAGATCCTGATTTTTTTGTTTTCATTAAAGTACCAGAATCTGTCATTGATGAAAGAATGAAATATCGGGTTGTTTGTCCTGTTTGCGGCACTCCTCGCAATCTTAAACTTTTGATTACCAGAGAAATAGGCTATGACCGGGGCAAGAAAGAATTTTATTTGATTTGTGAAAATAAGGATTGTCGCGGCGCCAAAATGGTCGCTAAAGAAGGAGATACTTTAGGTATTGAGGCGATTCGCAATCGTTTAGAGGTTGATGATAAAGTAATGAAGCAATTGTTAGAATTAAAAGGAATTGGTCAGGTATTTTTAAGAAATTCCGTACCAGTTACCCTTGCCAAGGATTATGTGGATGATTATGAAATTACTCCCGAATATCTTTTTGAATGGGATAAAGTCAAAGAAAAGGTAAGAATAATTGAAAAACCTTGGCAGATTAAAGATGATGAAGGTGTTTTATCATATAGTTTATTGCCGGCTCCAATCACTGTTTCTCTAATTAAACAAACAGCAAAAATTTTGGGCCTTTAATGAAATTGAGTTTTTTGATTTCGAGAAGAAGAATTTTCTATTTATTGGTAATTTTGGCGGCTGTTATTTTTATTTTCAACCTGAGCCAGATGAAAGTTTTTGAGAAAAAATCAAAGAAATTGGCAAGAATTATTTTTAATAATGAGGTTGAGATTAGAGCAGAAGTTTTAAAAACTTTGCCAGAAAAAATTAAAGGGTTATCGGGTCGCAAAAAAATTTTACCTGACGAGGGAGCCTTGTTTGTTTATCAGGAACCCGGTTTTTACAATTTTTGGATGAAGGGAATGAATTTTGCAATTGATATCATTTGGTTAATACCCGACGATAAACAAAAAGGAATTTTCAAAGTTGTTGATATCACTCCCGAAATTTCTCCTGCTTCTTTTCCCCAAACTTTTTCCTCAAAGATTCCCAGTCAGTATATCCTAGAAGTAAAGGCTGGTTTTTCTAAAGAAAATGATATTAAAATAGGCTCTAAAGTTAAAATACAAGGACTATGAAAATTGTTTTAGCGGCTGATCATGCCGGCTTTAACCTTAAAGAAAAAATTAAAGATTATTTTAAAAAAAAGAAATTTGAAGTGATTGATTGCGGGGCTTTTTCCTATAATAAAACAGACGATTATCCTCTTTTCATTAAACGGGCTGCCCAGATTGTTTCTCAAGATCCTTTTAAGACGAAGGCAATAATTTTTGGCAAATCCGGTCAAGGTGAAGCGATTGTCGCTAATAGGTTTCGAAGGGTCAGGGCGGTGGTCTATTATGGCGGTCCTTTAAAGATTATCAAACTTTCAAGAGAACATAATGACAGCAATGTTTTGTCTTTAGGAGCTGGTTTTTTGAATTTCGAAGAAGCAAAGAGAGCGGTAAAATTGTGGTTGGCTACTCCTTTTAGCAAAGAAGAAAGGCATCAAAGAAGAATAAAACAAATTGACGATTTATGATTGAGGTTATTCCGGCTATTTTGGCAAAAGATATTAAAGAGCTAAAATCTCAAATCAAAAAGGTTGCTCATTTAAGCAATTGGGTTCATCTTGATGTAATGGATGGGAAATTTGTTGCCAATCTTACCTGGAATAATCCCGAAGAGATTGATTTTGGAAAGTTTAATTTTAAAACCGAAGTGCATTTAATGGTTCTAGAACCTTTTAAAGAAATTTACCGCTGGCTGGAAACTGAAACGAGCCGTCTGATTTTTTCCTTCGAACCTTTAAAAAATGAAAAAGAAAAAATATTTCCCGAAATTATTGAAAAAACTTTAAAAGCCGGCAAAGAAATAGGTTTTGCCTTAAATCCTGAAACTTCTTTAAAAGAATTGAAACCTTTTCTGCCGTTTTTGGATTTAGTGCAACTAATGGCAGTTAAACCTGGCTTTGCAGGTCAACCCTTTCAAGAGAAAGTTTTTAAAAAAATTAAAGATCTTCGTTCTCAGAATAAAAAAGTTCTAATAAGCGTTGATGGGGGCGTCAATGATAAAATCGCTCCAAGATTGATTAAAGCCGGGGCAAATATTTTGGTAAGCCATTCTTTTATTTTTGAAAGTCCGGATCCCCAAAAAGCCATTGAGAAACTGAAGGGATTAATTTAGAATAACTCTTAAGAGACAGATTTTTATGCCAAACCCTTATAACTATTCCATTAAAGAATTAGAAAAAAAAGCAAATGAAATAAGACAGGATTTGATTAAGATGTTGGTAGCAGCGGGTTCCGGACATTCTGCCGGCTCTTTAGGAATGGCTGATATTTTTGCCGCTTTTTATTTCCGCCTTTTAAATTACAAAGTTGAAAATCCTCTTTGGCCCAAAAGAGATCGTTTAATTCTTTCTAATGGTCATATTTGTCCGGTGAGATATGTGGCAATGATTCATGCCGGTTTGATTGAGAAAAAATATTTGCTTCAGCTTCGCAAATTAGGGTCGCCTTTGCAAGGTCACCCCCATTATTTAGATATCAGGGCTTTAGAAACTTCTTCAGGTCCTTTAGGTGAAGGTTTGTCTCAAGCCGTGGGTATGGCTTTGGCAGCTAGAATTAAAGGTGAAGAATTGGATTATTATATTTACTGTTTGATGTCGGATGGTGAACAGCAGGAAGGAATGACTTGGGAGGCTGCTATGGCAGCAGGAAAATATAAATTGGGAAATTTGATTGGTATTATTGACCGCAACAATATTCAAATTGATGGCTACACCGAAGAAGTAATGCCTTTGGAACCGTTAAAAGCTAAGTATGAGGCGTTTGGTTGGCATGTTTTAGAAATGAACGGTCACAACTTTTCAGATATTATTGATCAAGTTGAAGAAGCCAAAGCTATTCAGGCAAAGCCAGTTTTAATAATCGCTCATACGATTCCGGGCAAAGGCGTAAGTTTTATGGAAAGAAGATATGAATGGCATGGGGTTCCGCCCGGAGAAGGACCTTCTAATTTAGTTGCAAAGCAGGAACAAGCAAAAGTTGCTTTAAAAGAATTGAGAACCTTAGGTGGCGCGATTGAAGAAGGGGAGTGAATTTTAATCAAAGTTTTATGAAATTTAATTTGAACCTTAACCCAAATTTTTTAAATCCTGAAAAACTTGAAAAAAAATCTTCAAGAGATGGTGCTGGTCTTGGTGTTTTAGAGTTAGGACGTAAAGAATCAAAAGTGGTGGTGGTGACGACTGATGTTGCCGGATCCACGAGAGCCAATCTTTTTGCCAAAGAATTTCCGCAACGTTTTATTCAGTTGGGGGTTGCCGAACAAAACGCGATTGGTGTTTGCGCTGGTTTGGCTTATCAGGGACTCATTCCTTATTATTTTGTTTATTCGGTTTTTGGGATTGGCAGAAATTGGGAACCGATTCGTACTTTGCTGGCTTATCCTAAAAACAAAGTGAGAATTATTGCTTCTCATGCTGGTTTGGCTACGGGACCGGATGGCGCGACCCATCAGATGACCGAAGACTTCGCTTTAATGAGGGTTTTGCCTAATTTTACAGTGATTTCGCCGGCTGATTTCCAGGAAGCGCAAAAAGCGGTGAAAGCGGTGGTTGATTTGCCGGGTCCTGTTTATCTTCGTCTAAGCAGGGCTGATTTTCCGGTCTTTACTAATGAAAAAACACCTTTTGAGGTTGGAAAAATTTTGGAGTTAAAGTCCGGTCAAGATTTAACCATTATTGCGACGGGTTCAGTGGTTTATAACGCTCTTTTGGCAGCTTTTGAATTGGAAAAAAAGAAGATTTCAGCAAGGGTTTTAAATTGTCATACCATAAAACCCTTAGATACCAAAGCAATTTTAAAGGCTGCCAGAGAAACAAAAAGGTTGGTTGTTGTTGAAGATCATCAAAAAGCCGCTGGTTTAGGAGGGGCAGTCGCTGAATTGGTCAGTCAGCATTATCCGGTACCTTTGCTTTTTTTGGGTATTCCTGATTGTTTTGGCGAATCAGGTAAAATGGAAGAACTTTACCGTCTTTTTGGTTTAGATAAAGAGGGAATTTTTCAGGCGGTTAAAGATTGGTTTTTAAAAATTAAAAGATAATTTTATGAAATACGATTTATTTTGTATTGGCGATGTAACCATTGATATTTTTTTAGAGATTGAAGAGAGTCAAGCAAATGTTTTTTGCGATTTAGATCAAAAAAATTGCAAGCTTTCTTTGAATTATGCTGATAAAATTCCGGTTAAGAAAATTTATCGGACCTATGCGGCGGGGAATGCTGCCAATGTAGCTATTGGAGGGAGTCGTTTAGGATTAAAAACCGGCCTTTATTCGGTTTTAGGAGATGATGAAGATGCTAAAAAAATTTTAAGAACCTTAAAAAAAGAAAAGGTTAACACCCGATATCTTATTTTTGAAAAAAACAGCAGCAATAATCTTTCAGTGATTTTGGGTTATCAAGGCGAGAGAACCGTTCTTTCTTTTCACGAAGAAAGAATTTATTCTTTTCCTCAGATACCTGAGACGCGCTGGCTTTATTTTACTTCAATGGCGCCAAGACACGAGATTTTTTATAAAAAGCTTCCCAGTTTTATCAAAAAAAGCAAAATAAAACTTGCTTTTAATCCGGGTTCTTACCAATTACGCCAGGGTTTGAGAGTTTTAAGACCTCTTTTGTTTCAAACCGATGTTTTAATTTTAAATAAAGAAGAGGCGGAATTTCTTTTTGGAGCTCAAAAAGATATTCCAGCTTTATTAAAAAAAATTCTGGAAGAAGGCTGTAAGTTGGCGGTTTTAACTGATGGCGGGAAGGGTTCATGGGCGAGCGATGGTTCTAAAATTTATTTTTTGCCAAGCTCAGGTACTTTGCCTGTTGATAAAACCGGAGCCGGTGATAGTTACACCGCTGGCTTTTTAGCAGCTTTGCTTTATAATAAAGAAGTCGCCGAGGCGATGCGTTGGGGCACCCTTAATGCTTCTTCAGTGATTTCTCAAATTGGCACCCATAACGGTCTTTTAAAGAAAGCTGAATTAGAAAAAATACTGCTGACGAGATTAGATTTGAAACCTAAAATTTTTCAAATTTCCTAATTTTATGAAGGCTGAATTTTTATCAAAAGTTAGAAAAAATTCTTTTTATTTAATTTTAATTATTTTTTTACCTTTTTTAATTTATCTTTCTTGGCATTCTTGTTTGGTTTCAAAAGCGAAAGAACTTATTTTTCAGATAAAAACAATTGAAAAAGGGAACGCTGCCTGCAAAATCTAAGTTTTTAAGTTTTTTCAAATTTTTTTCTGCTAAATTTTCATAATCTTAATTATTAATTTAATCTAGAAGATATATGGAAAAAGATTTTAAAAACAAATTAATGATTCCTTTAGCTATTGTTTTGGTCAGTCTTTTGATTTTGGGAGGAATGATTTATTCAAATCAGTTAAGGAAAAAAGAAAATTCTGATAACCTTTCTCAAGAATTTGGCCTTTTAAGGTCGGGAGATCATTGGCTTGGCGATTTAGAGGCGCCGATTACCATTATTGAGTATAGCGATTTTCAATGTCCTTTTTGCGGGAGAGTTCATTTTACTTTAAAAAAGGTTATGGAAGAATTTAAAGGTAAAGTGAAATGGGTATGGCGTCATTTTCCTCTGACTCAAATTCATTCGCAGGCGTTGCCAGCTGCTTTGGCTTCAGAGTGTGTGGCGGAACTTGGCGGTAACGAAAATTTTTGGCTTTTTGCTGATAAAATCTTTGAACAACAATCCCAAATGAGTGAAGATTTTTTCCGGCAAATAGTTAAAGAGCTCAATCTTGATTTAGCAGCTTTTGACGATTGTTTTAATTCTCAAAGATATCTTGAAAAAATTCAGAAAGATAGCAAAGAAGCAGTTAAAAATGGTGCCCAGGGAACCCCTTTCATTTTAATTTTATCTGAGAAAGGCGAGACCATTCCTATCAGGGGCGCTCTTCCTTTTGAGAATTTTAAAGAAGCGATTGAAAAAGTTCTTGAATAATAGCTTTTATGAGAGCTTCTTTAATAATGATTATTATTGTTATTTTGGTTGTCCTTTTCGTTTTTACTATTCTGGTAGATTTGCTTAAAAAATTAGTTTGATTTTTCCAATGGAAGAATTTTTTTTCAAAGACAATTTGGGGCCCGAATATCTGATTGAAGTTTTTGATCCCCGTTTAGGAATGAAAGGTTTTTTGGTTATTGATAATACCAAAAGAGGACCGGGAAAAGGCGGCATTAGAATGACTCCTTTCGTGACGCGGCTTGAAATTTTTCGTTTAGCAAGAGCAATGACTTTTAAAAATGCTTTTTTTGATTTACCCTTTGGCGGCGCCAAAGCCGGGATTATTTGGCAGGGAGGTTCTTCCTTAAAGAAAAAACAGTTTCTTCAAAGTTTCGCAAGGATGATTAAAGATTTTTGTCCTTCAAAATATATTGCCGGGCCTGATGTTAATACCGGTGAGAAAGAAATGGCTTGGTTTGCTAAAACTCTTAATAATTGGCAGGCAGCAACCGGCAAACCGCTTGATTTTTGCGAGCAAATTAAAGGAAGAAAAGTTTGCGGTTTGCCTCATGAATTGGGAAGTACGGGTTTTGGAGTCGCTTGGGCAACCAAAACTTTGCTGGAAGAATTAGGTTTAGAAATAAAAGAGACAACAGTTTCAATTCATGGTTTTGGAAATGTAGGGACTTTTGCTTGGCGTTATCTTGAAGAAATGGGAGCCAAAGTCGTGGCGCTTGCTGATTCAAAGGGTGCTATTTATGACCCAGCTGGTTTTGACGCCAAAGAACTGAAAAAAATAATTAAAAAGAAACAGTCAGTAACCACTTATTCAAGAGGCAAAAAAATATCTTTAGAAGATTTTTGGAAAATACCCGTTACGGTTTTAATTCCGGCCTCCATTACTGATGTCATTAATGAAACAAATAGGGAATTAATTAAGGCAAAGTTGATAATTGAAGCAGCCAATATTCCGATGAAGGAAGAAACCGAAAAGTATTTTTTTGAAAAAGGTGTTTTTGTTCTGCCAGATTTTGTGGCAAATGGCGGCGGCGTGATTAGTTCTTTTGTAGAATTTCAAGGTGGTTCTGTTGAGGAAATGTTTTCGCAGGTTAAAGAAAAAATTATTAAAGGCACCAAAGAAGTAGTCAGGGAAAGCTTGAAAAAAAGGGAATTGCCGCGCCAGATAGCTTTATCAATCGCTTTTAAAAAGCTAAAATAAAATAAATTATAAAAATGCCAACCGAAAAATATCATTTAATTATTATTGGTTCGGGAGCGGCAGGTTTGGCAGCCGCTCTTTATGCGGGGCGTTATTTAATGAAAACTTTAGTCATTGGCAAGGAATTTGGCGGCGCTACCAGTTGGGGCGGTTTGATTGAGAACTATCCCGGCGTGAAATCGATTGATGGTTATGAATTAATGAAAATAATGAAGGAACAAGCTGGAAATCAAGGCGTCAAAGTAATTGAAGATGAAGTTGTTGAAATTAAGGAAGAGGTTGGAAGCTTTAGGGTCATCACTCGAAGTCAACATCAATTTCTTTCAAACACTTTAATTTTGGCAATTGGGAGCCAAAGAAGGCGTTTAAATTTACCTAATGAAAAAGAATTAACAGGCAGAGGAGTTCATTATTGCGTAACTTGCGATGTGCCTTTTTACCGGAATAAAAAAATTGCGATTGTGGGCGGCGGTGATGCAGCGGTGAAAGCGGCTCTTTTTGCTTTTGATTATTGCGAGGTTATTTATCTGATTGTAAGAGGTAAAAAGTTAAACGCCGAACCAATTAATATTCGGCAGTTAGAAAAAGGAGGTTCTAAGTTAAAGATTCTTTTTGAAACCGAAGTTAGAGAAATTGTCGGCAAAGCCAAGCTGGAAAAATTAATTCTTTCAAGACCTTATCAAAATAGCCAAGAACTTTTAGTTGATGGTCTTTTTATTGAAATCGGTTCTGTTCCTGATCCGCGGCTTCCGCAGCAATTGAAGCTTAAGGTAGATGACCAAGGTTATGTAAAAGTTGATAATTTAATGCGCACAAGTAAAGCCGGCGTTTTTGCAGCGGGCGACATCACTAATTTTTTTGGTCACTTCAAACAAGACATTACCGCTGCGGCAATGGGCGCGGTGGCAGCTACTTCGGCTTATGAGTATTTAAAAGAAAAAGGGTTTAATTTTTAGAAATTTAAGTTAAAATAAAAATAACTTAAGATTATTTTTATGAAAAAACTTTATCTCTTATTATCTTTTCTTTTTTCCTTTCTTTTCTTTATTCCTTTCACAATTTCAGCTTTTGATTTTTCTTTAAGTGCCCAACCTAATAGTGGCGAAGTTCTGCCTGGTAATCAATTTAATTTTGCTTTGTCGGTTAATTTGGTTTCAGGTTCTTCTAAGCCGGTTTCTTTTATTATTTCCAAATTTTTACCCGAAATCACTGTTAATTTTTCAAAAACTTCTTGTTCTTCTTTGCCTTGTACGATTTTGGTGACAATTAATACTACCAGATATGTGGGGGTAGGGAGTTATTTGATTCCGGTCGTTGTTAGCGGTGGCGGTCTTTCCCGAAATCTTGATTTTCCTTTAAGAGTTGTCGCGCCGCCAACTTTTGATTTTTCTTTTGAATTATCTCATCAAAATGAAAGTTTAAGAGCCGGCGAGAAAGCTTTAGTCGTGGCAACCGTGAAGCCTCTTTCTGGTCCTAATAAAAAAATTTCTTTTGCTCTTGAATCAAATCCTAGTTTTATTTCTTTTTCTTTTAACCCTCAAAGTTGTTTGCCGCCTTGTTTTACTACCCTTACTTTTACTACCAGAAAAGATCAAACACCAACTGGCGAGTATGATTTTTCCATTTTAGCTTTTTCCGACCAGATTTTTAAAAAACAGAATTTTAAACTATTGGTTGTTTCTGATCTTTTGGCACCGGTTTTGGTTTCACCCAAAAATAGAGCAATTATTTATAATTTGACTCCCACTCTTGACTGGTTAGATGTTGAAGGAGCCAAAGTTTATATTGTTGACCTCGGTTTTTATAAAACTAAGACAAAAAGTTCTTCTTTAACTTTGCTACCGGGTACCCTAAAATACAATCAAACTTACGAATGGCGGGTGAAAGCTTGTAAAGACGAAAACCAAATGGAATGTAGTTTATGGAGCGAATCTTTTCGTTTTTCAACGATGAAAAGAGAAGACAGAATAGCCCAATTAAAAGAACAGATTAGAATTCTTTTGATTCAAATAGCCCAGCTTCAAGCCAAACTAGCTGAATTAAAAAAACAAAAATAATTTATGAAGATAGGTTTTTTTGAAACGCAAAATTGGCAAAAAGATCTTGTTGAAAAAGCTTTATTAAATAAAGGAGCGAATCTCTTTTTTTCGTCCCAAAAGATCACCCCTTTATCTTTGCCCTCTCAAAAAGATTTTGAGATTTTATCGATTTTTGTTGATTCGCGTCTTCACAAAAAAGTTCTTGATTGTTTTCCGAATCTCAAATTTATCGCGGTTCGGGCAACAGGTTATGACAATGTTGATTTAAAAGAATGCGCCCAAAGAGGCATTTTAGTGGCAAATGTTCCTAGTTACGGCGAAAATACGGTCGCGGAATTCGCTTTTGGTTTAATTCTTAATTTAACAAGAAAAATTTATCACGCAATTGATCAAATCAAAGAAAAAAGCTCTTTCTCCTTAAAAGGGTTGTCCGGCGTTGATTTAAGGGGGAAAACGCTGGGGGTCGTTGGAGCGGGGCGAATTGGTAAAGAAATGATTAAAATTGCCAAAGGTTTTGGAATGAAAGTGATTGCTTCGGATCCTTTTCCGGATTTTACTTTCCAGAAAGAAATGGGTTTTGAATATGTGTCATTGGAAGAACTTTTATCAAAAGCTGATATTATTAGTTTACATGCTCCCCTTAATGAAAAAACATATCATCTGATTAATAAAGAAAATATTAAGAAAATTAAGAAAGGCGCTTATTTAATTAACACGGCTCGGGGAGGTTTGGTGGAGACCGAAGCTTTGGTAATGGCTTTGAAAAAAGGTATTTTAGCTGGCGCCGCTCTTGATGTTTTGGAAGAAGAAGGCGAAATCAAAGACGAACTTAATTTTTTGACAAAAGCTAAAGCTTGGGAAAAAACTTTGAAAAATATAATTTATAACCATATTTTAATGGATTTGCCGAATGTTTTAATTACTCCCCATAACGCTTTTAATTCCAAAGAAGCTTTAGAGAGAATTCTGAATACTACCATTTTAAATATCAGAGGTTTTCTTGAGGGAAAACCAATAAATTTGGTCAAGAGCTAAAATAAAAGAGGGGAGCAATTCAGCTCCCCTTTTTCTTCTTGCGTCTTGGCCTCCTTTCTCTGGGTCTTCTTTTACCCAGAATTTGTAATTGGACATAATGGGGAGGTGGGCCGTAGACTGTCTGACCCACCCTTTTCCTCAGGAGATAATATTCCGTCGAGCCCACGGAAATTTCTGTTGTGAGTCCTGTTTTTGTGTCTTTCAGGCTCACAACGTCCCCCAATCTTATCCTCATCCGCATCTCCTTCCTATCTTTAAAAGAAGATCCCCTTTTAGTTCTTTTCGGGCCAAGGACGATACGATCTGTTGCGCTACCTTCTTGTTCGTCGGTAGCTCGATAGTCATCGCAGGTTGATTGCTTTCGGGTTGGATTTTGATAATGATTTTGCCCTTTGATCGCTGAGATCTCCGGGCCTCTATGAGCTTCATAATAACGTCCCCCCTTCAGTTTTAGATTTATTTTTTAGCAGATAAACACCCTCAAGGCAATCACCCCTTTGGAAAGAGCTATCACATCTTCACCTCCTTTATGAAATTCCTGCCTTAATGGCAGGATTAAACCCTATTTTACCAGATAGTTTTCTTAAAAGTCAAGAGTCAAGTTCTATTTATAAAATTTATAAAAAAGATTCTTTTTTGAGGAGAGTTTTAACATAGTTTTCCAAAAAATCGCTGCCTGCATAACCAATAATTATAGCCAAACCCGGATTGAAAATATTAAAACCAAAAAGAGGACCACTTTCCTTTAAGGAAAAAGTCATCGAGAGAAAATAAGCCCAATTAAAAGAAGTTTTTTGGATGTTTTGGAAAACCAACTAAGCCTTGGATCGAGCCGCCACTGAAACCAGCCATCAAAATTATTTTGGCTCCATATTTTATTTAGCGATAACCTTTAAAATTTTCGGGTCCGTAATTTTGAGGAAGTGATTGGTGAGTTTTAAAGACAACTGCCATCAAGAAACCGCTTAAAGCCACCAAGAAAGCAGCTAGCGCAAAGGCAAATTCTAAATTAATTTTATCGCTCAGAAAACCACCCATTAAATTACCAAAGAGAGCGGTTAAGCCGGTCACTAAATAAAAGAGACCAAAGCTTTCTCCTGTTTTTTCTTTTTGACTTAAATCAGCCACAAACGCTTTCGAAACTGAATCTGTTAAACCAATTCCAACACCGTAAAGGATAAATAAGAAAACGAAGAGAAACTTTTGCTGGAAAACAGCAAAACCCGCAAAAACCAAGGCTAAGGCGAGAATGCCTATGTTGAGAATTTTCACGCGACCAATTTTGTCCGAGAGTTTGCCAGCCGGATAAGCGGTGAAAGCGTAGAAAAAGTTATAGAGAAGATATAAAAGAGGAATGAGAAAAAGAGAAAAACCTAATTTTTGGGTTTTTAAGATTAAAAAAGCAAAACTCAAATTTCCTAAAGAAAAAATTCCTAAAATCAATAAAGCTAAATAAAATCTTTTAGAAAAACCTTGATATTGAAAAATAACGAATTGCGAATTTGCTTTTCTTTCTTTTTTCTTTTCTTTAACAAAGAAAATTAAAATCAAAAGACCAATGAAAGCCGGTAAGAAAGCTAAAGAAAGGATAAGACGGATATTTTTTTCAATAAGCTCTGGTTTTTGGTTCGGGTTTAGAAAATAAAGCAAAAGGGTAGTTATTAATGTTCCCAAAAAGGCGCCAATGGTATCTAATGTTCGGTGAAGCCCAAAAAATTTTCCTCGATCTTTGGGGTCAACCGATTCATTAATGAGAGCGTCGCGGGGCGATGTTCTAATTCCTTTGCCAAAACGATCTAAAACCCGGGAAAACAGAACCATTGGCCAAGAGAGAGCTAAAGCAAAAAGAATTTTAGAAAGAGTGGAAAGACCATAACCCAAAACCGTGAGATTTTTTCTTTTTTGAGTAAGGTCCGAAAATTTGCCAGCAAAATATTTTAGAAAAGAGCTTAAGCTTTCAGCGATTCCTTCAATGAAGCCAATAGCCCAGAAAGGTGCGCCCAAAACAGTTTTTAAAAAAATTGGCAAAACCGGAAAAATCATTTCAGAACTGATATCGGTAAATAAAGAAGTGATTCCCAACCAAATAACATTTTTAGGGTTTGGGGAATTTGGAGAAATTTCAGAATTTTTGGCGGAATGATTACTGGTCATTTTTTACTTAAATTGATTAATGAATTAATGTCGGGGTATCCGGAATCGCACCGGAGCTACTACCACCCCAAGGTAGCGGACTACTACTATCCTATACCCCGCAAACCAAAAAAGAAATTAAATTTAAATATTTTCCTTTTTGGTTTTGGCTTTGATGCATTTAGCGCAAGCCAAAATTCTTTTACCATTACCAAGACGGAACCATTGAAGATTGGGTTTTTGGGCATATTTGGTTGTGGGGTTATATTTTCCGCGGAGTTTTACCAAACGCCAAGCCAAATTTTTTCCTTTGCCGCAAATTTCGCATTTTCTTGTCATGGTTTTGTGTTAATATTTAATAAAATCTTATCATTTTTGTTTTCTTTTGGCAAATAAAAAGAAGTTTCTAAAATTACTTTTTTCAAGATTAATAATCTAATCAATCTTTTTTAGACGTCAAATTTAGGTGCAGTTTACATTATTAATTATTTTGTTTAGAATAAAGAAATTAATTTTATGGAGCCGGTTTTTTCTATAATTTTTTCTTTGTTAGTTTTGTTGTTTTCAGTGGTAATCCACGAAGTTTCTCATGGTTTGGCAGCTTTGTCTTTAGGGGATATGACCGCTAAATATGAGGGTCGTCTCACTTTGAATCCTTTAAAGCATTTAGATTTTTTTGGTTCTTTTTTGTTACCATTGTTACTTTTAGTTATTACCTTTGGAAAAGGACCGCTTTTTGGTTGGGCAAAGCCGGTACCCGTTAATCCTTATAATTTCCGGGATCAAAGATGGGGATCTTTGAAAGTTGCTTTAGCCGGTCCTTTATCAAATATTATAATAGCTATCTTTTTTGGTTTAATCATCCGTTTCTTTCCCTTGGAACCGGTTTTTTTTGATTTTTTCTCGATAATTATTCTTTTAAATTTTGTTTTAGCTTTTTTTAACCTTATTCCGGTTCCACCCTTGGACGGCTCTCATATTCTCTTTTCAATTCTTCCCGAAAAATTTAATTATTTGAAAATTCAACTTTCGCAATTTGGTTTTCTTATTCTGGTTTTGCTGATTTTCAGTGGTGCTATTAATTTTGTTTTTAAATTTGCTCATTTTACTTATCTTTGGTTAGTAGGTTTTTAGATTTGTTTGACAGCTTAAATTATTTATGATAACTTTTTTGAATTACCTTAAATGTAATTGAAATTTAATATTTTTTAAAAAAAGATGCCAACCATTAATCAATTAGTTAAAAAAGGCAGAGAAAAAAGATTAAAAAGATTAAAAGCGCCGGCTTTGAGTTTTTATTTCAATACTTTGAAAAACCGACCGATTCGTGCGTTTTCGCCCTTTAAAAGAGGAGTTTGTGTTAAGGTTTTCACAACAACTCCCAAAAAACCAAATTCAGCTTTA
>Ga0197142_1002496_pt1 | contig 16098 bp, 8 predicted proteins | sample GBS60_MetaG_FD_148614 | JGI IMG/M metagenome (GOLD analysis project Ga0197142, IMG submission 148614) | Sediment microbial communities from Great Boiling Springs, Gerlach, Nevada, United States - GBS 60_MetaG | ecosystem: Environmental > Aquatic > Thermal springs > Hot (42-90C) > Sediment...
AGCGACGGCGCTGCCGACCTGACCAATCAGCCGCTCGGCGTGGGAACAACTGCCAGCCGCGACCAGGGCTACTACCAGAACGTGACCGTCCAGGCACGGGTCTTCCACGAGACGGTGACGATTAACAATACCTTTGAGACCGGTGAAGCTGGTCTGCGGGCAGTCACCGTAAACGTGAGTGGGCCAGCGTCAGGTTCGCTGACAACCGACCTCTTTGGTCTGGTGACCTTCAGTGGCCCGCCCGGCGTCTACACCTTTACCGTCCCCACCGACCCGAGTGGCTATGTTCGCTCGCCGGGCAATACCGGCACGGCCGCCACGGCCCTCGTGCTGAGCGGGCAAACCGCACCGGCAGTGCCGTTTGGCTATTACCAGCCAGCGCAGATTTCCGGTAAGGTCTTCTTCGACGGCGCGAATGCACCGGCTGATAATGCAGCCAGTAGTGAGCCGGGGGTGGGCAGCGTCACGGTACGGTTGCGAGACGGCAGCGACGCCATCATCACGACGACTACGACCCTCCCCGACGGAACGTTCACCATCCCCAATGTCGCCCTCGGCACGTATCGGCTGGAGTTTGTCAACCCTGATCCGGCGAACTTCAGCTTTGTGGCCGCTAATACGGGTGATAACAACGTTGCCAGCATTGTGAGCGACAACGGTCGCACCGCGCTATTCACCGTCAACGCCTCGAACCAGAGCATCGTGCGCTCCGCCGCGCTGATCGGGAAGAGTACGGTGAATGGGATCACCTTCGTTGACCAGGCCTATGACGGGCAGCGTAGCGGCGATCCGGCGCTCGCCAACGTGACCGTCAATCTGACGGCGACGGTCGCGCTACCTAATCTGACCACCACCATCACGCGCAGCGCCACCACCGACAGTAGCGGCAATTACAGCTTTGGCGGGCTGCCCGGCGGAACCGGTGCAGTTACCTTCACGCTGAGCTTCACCCCACCGCTGGCCACCCCACCGTACCAGGTGACCCAGGCCGATGTGGGAGCGGATGCAACCGATAGCGACGGCGCTGCCGACCTGACCAATCAGCCGCTCGGCGTGGGAACAACTGCCAGCCGCGACCAGGGCTACTACCAGAACGTGACCGTCCAGGCACGGGTCTTCCACGAGACGGTGACGATTAACAATACCTTTGAGACCGGTGAAGCTGGTCTGCGGGCAGTCACCGTAAACGTGAGTGGGCCAGCGTCAGGTTCGCTGACAACCGACCTCTTTGGTCTGGTGACCTTCAGTGGCCCGCCCGGCGTCTACACCTTTACCGTCCCCACCGACCCGAGTGGCTATGTTCGCTCGCCGGGCAATACCGGCACGGCCGCCACGGCCCTCGTGCTGAGCGGGCAAACCGCACCGGCAGTGCCGTTTGGCTATTACCAGCCAGCGCAGATTTCCGGTAAGGTCTTCTTCGACGGCGCGAATGCACCGGCTGATAATGCAGCCAGTAGTGAGCCGGGGGTGGGCAGCGTCACGGTACGGTTGCGAGACGGCAGCGACGCCATCATCACGACGACTACGACCCTCCCCGACGGAACGTTCACCATCCCCAATGTCGCCCTCGGCACGTATCGGCTGGAGTTTGTCAACCCTGATCCGGCGAACTTCAGCTTTGTGGCCGCTAATACGGGTGATAACAACGTTGCCAGCATTGTGAGCGACAACGGTCGCACCGCGCTATTCACCGTCAACGCCTCGAACCAGAGCATCGTGCGCTCCGCCGCGCTGATCGGGAAGAGTACGGTGAATGGGATCACCTTCGTTGACCAGGCCTATGACGGGCAGCGTAGCGGCGATCCGGCGCTCGCCAACGTGACCGTCAATCTGACGGCGACGGTCGCGCTACCTAATCTGACCACCACCATCACGCGCAGCGCCACCACCGACAGTAGCGGCAATTACAGCTTTGGCGGGCTGCCCGGCGGAACCGGTGCAGTTACCTTCACGCTGAGCTTCACCCCACCGCTGGCCACCCCACCGTACCAGGTGACCCAGGCCGATGTGGGAGCGGATGCAACCGATAGCGACGGCGCTGCCGACCTGACCAATCAGCCGCTCGGCGTGGGAACAACTGCCAGCCGCGACCAGGGCTACTACCAGAACGTGACCGTACAGGCACGGGTGTTCCACGAGACGGTGACGATTAACAATACCTTTGAGAGCGGTGAAGCTGGTCTGCGGGCAGTCACCGTAAACGTGAGCGGGCCAGCGTCAGGTTCGCCGACAACCGACCTCTTTGGTCTGGTGACCTTCAGTGGCCCGCCCGGCGTCTACACCTTTACCATCCCCACCGATCCGAGTGGCTATGTTCGCTCGCCGGGCAATACCGGCACGGCCGCCACAGCGCTCGTGCTGAGCGGGCAAACCGCACCGGCAGTGCCGTTTGGCTATTACCTCCCGGCGCAGATCAATGGTACCGTCTGGTTTGATACCAACAGCAACGGCATCTTTGATAGCGGTGAGCCGGGGATGGAGAATGTTTCGGTGCGCCTCGTTGGGAATAATAGCGGCGCCGGTACTCCGGTGACGACCAACAGTAGTGGCGCATTCACTATCACCGGTATTGAGCCGACTGGATTGACCAACAGCAGTTATCAGCTCTGTTTCACCGCACCAACAGGCTTTATCTTCACTTCTAAGGGTGATACGCTGACGACCGATAACAACAGCGATGCTAACCCCAGCGGTTGCACCGATAGCTTTACCATCGCTTCAGGTGCGAATATCGGTCATATCGATGCCGGTCTGCGCGGCGCCCTCTCAATCGGCGATCTTATCTGGGAAGATGCCAACGGTAACGGGATTCAAGACTCTGGCGAACAGGCACTGGAGAATGTAACAATCACGATCCAGGTGCAAACCAACGGTGGCGTGATCAACAACAGTAACCCATCGTTCACGTTCACAGCAACCTCAACCGGTGGCAGTGGTCTATCGCCAAACTATTCAATCGGCAATATTCCGCCCGGTAGCACCGTTACCATTCAGGCAGTCAGCCGCTTCGGGTACCTCTTAACCACGGCCAATCAGGGTGGTAACTCGGCAACTGATAGTAACGCCGTTGGGTCATCATTGACGCTTACAGCCAATGATGCAACAATTGATTTCGGGTTGTACCGGACAACGGCGATTGGGAATCTGGTCTGGTATGACGTGAACGGGAATGGAGTGCGTGATACCGGTGAGCCTGGTATGCCGAATTTGACCATCGCTCTGCGCGATGCGGCCGGAAATACGATCACGTCAACGCAGACGCTAGGCGATGGCAGCTATGCCTTCAGTAACCTGGCGCCGGGCAGCTATTCATTGCGCTTGACAATACCTGCCGGTTATACAACCACCAACAATGGCAGCGGTTCGATCAGTATTGACGATGACAATGACTTCCGTACCGACGGGACAACTGTCAATTTTGTCATTACCAGCGGTCAAGCTCTCGGCGGCGTTGATGCTGGTCTGCGCGGGACTGGAAGCGTGAGCGGTATCGCATGGTTTGACACCAATGAAAATAACGTTCGCGATGCCTCAGAAACGGATCGCGTGAGCGGGGTGCGCGTGACGGTAACCTTTACGCCAACCCTGTTACCAGCTTTGCCGCAGATAATTCAGGTTGCGACTGATACGAATGGCGCTTACAATGTAACCAATCTGCCACCCGGTGAGGTTGCAGTTGTCTTTACTAACCTGGCCGGTTACTTACCGGCGCAGCCAAATGTCGGCGGTGATGATACCATCGACAGTGATGGCCCGGTAACATCCTTTACATTGGGAGCCGGACAGAATGCGGTTGTGGATATGGGTTATTACCGGCGGGTTCTGGTCTATCTCCCATTGACGATGGTACAGATACCGCCAGATTTGATCGTAAGCATCCAGGCCACACCGGCCAATCCGAATCTCAACACGCCGGTTACGTATCAGATCACGGTTACCAACGTTGGTCGCGAACCGGCCAGCAACTTCTGGGTAGACCTCTATGTCAATCCGAGAAAGCCGCCAGAGGTCAACGAGCGCTGGAATGATCTGTCACGGCAAGGGTTGGCCTGGTTCTTCGCCGGCACTCTCCAGCCCGGTGAAAGCGTAACCTTGAACAGTCGTCCACGGAGTGCGACTAATCCATTCGGCTACGATCCGGCCACTAGTTCGCCAACCTGGAACGGGCGGCTACCCCCCGGACGGAACACCATCTATGTATACGTAGATAGCTGGAACCGTGACGAAACCGGAAGCGTAGGTTCGCCATTCGGTGCAGTGGAAGAGGTTAATGAAACCAACAATCGGGCCGAAATCACCATCGTTGTCTCGGAGTAACATCTTTAATGATGGTGGAAAAACTTGCACTGTAACCTATTGCAGGTTTTTCCACCTAGACAAGCAGAGGAATTCGCGATATTGTTACCATACAAGACGTGGCGATTGTTGCCTGCGCCAGCCACACCGACAACGACTATGAATGGGTAAGGAGTTGCATATGCAACGACGGATGATCAGCTACAGTATGATGATTTGCGGCGTGATCGCAATGGTAATAGGATTTACCCTCCTGCCGCTGCCTGCTCAATCAACCGCAGCTCCAGCGCTGCAACCGTCGCCACGCCCGACATTGCCGCCACCAGTTCTTGTTCCGGCAACTCCCACACCGTTGCCAATGGGACGGATAACCGGAACGATTATCGATCTGCGGACCAATGCTCCAGCATCGGGTATTGCGGTCCAGATTGGTGAGGCTGTGGCTTACAGTGACGGCAATGGTAATTATGATCGCTGGGTTGAGTCGGGGTATTATCGGCTTGCCCTCAACTTGAACCCAGACCAGGGTTCGCCCGCTCAGCCGCCATTGGAGATTGCAGTCGGGCCTGGCGATACGGTTGTAGCCCATCTCTTCTTTACCAGCCCGGCGCAAAGTACAGAAGTTTCACCTGACCTAGCAATTGAAGCACCGACCGCAGAACCGGCGCCACAACCAGTCGTTGTTCCGGCTATGCCTGAAACGATGCCACCAAAGTTACCTTACACCGGTACCGCTACAGATGTTGATACTGTACCGGCAACGGCTATCGATCAGCAGCCGACACGACTGCCGCGCACCGCAGCAACCGCACCGTTCAATGCCCAGTTCTGGTTTATCGTTGGCTTTATTTTACTGGTAGGCGGACTGGGCTTGCAATTTTGGCCAGTACGCCAACCATCACAGCCGGTATCTACTAACGACCGTCTCTTATCAACTCTACTGACTACACCTCCGTCTGAGTCTCGTGAAGAGCTGTTACACAAACTTCTGACCGAACCAGAAGAGCACTAAACGGTTAAGGCACACCGGATACGAATAAGTGTTATCACACGCAGCAACAGAACACTACAGGGGCAGGTTGAGAACCTGCCCCGACCAGTTTGTTCGGCGTCACAAGCAGCGACGGGGGCGGGTGGGGGAACCTGCCCTTTCCCCGACTGGTGCGATGATGTGCGTGATCGGCGTTGCGAACAGTATGCGGGCGGGTTCGGAACCCGCCCTTATTGTTGCTCCTCACCCCTCGGTTCTCACGCCTACTCACCCGTCAACAATATGTGCAATGCCGAGTGATCCAGTTCACCGAGACCGCGTTCGACTAGAAGTTCGTAACGGGCAATGGTGTCGGCCAGGTGCGGTAACTCAACCCCTGCGGCCTGCGCCATTGTTGCTGCCAGCCGCAAATCTTTGAGCTGTGTCGTGACCTTGCCACCCGGAACATAGCGCCGTTCCGCCATCCGTGCTCCATGAATTTGCAGTATCTTCGAGTCGGCAAAACCGCCAGCTAACGCCACGCGCAAGAGTGCCGGATCGACTCCGTAGGCTTCGGCCAGTACGATTGCTTCGGCGACAGCTTGAATGGTCAGTCCAACGATCAGTTGATTAATCACTTTCGCAGTATGACCGGCGCCCGGTGGGCCAACATGCGTTGGCCGCCCCAGTGCCCGTAATATCGGCTGAGCACGGTTGACATGCTCGGTCGTACCGCCAACCATAATCGCCAACGTTCCTGCTGCTGCCCCTTCAGGTCCACCTGATACTGGCGCATCGACCCAGCCAATTCCTCGTTCGGCCAGCCTTGCTGCGTGCGCTTTGGAGTGCAGCGGATCAGAGCTACCCATATCGATGACCAGTTGTCCTGGCTGTAACAGTGGGTCAAGGCGGCGCAACATCTCGTCAACCGCAGCCGAGTCACTCAACATCAGAATCAGTGTCTCGGCCTGTGCCGCTTCGGCGAGGGTGGTAGCCAGTGGGATTCCTTCGGTTAACGATGGATCAAGTGGTGAACGATTCCAGCCGATGATGTTCAATCCGGCAGCCAATAATGTGCGCGCCATTGGTCGACCCATTAACCCCAGACCAAATAATGCGATAGTCATTACTTCACCCCCTCAGAGTGGGTCTGAACTTTCTTTAAGAACGAGCGCGGCACCGCGACGCAACGGGCATTGCATCGCCCCCCCTACGGACACGCGCACCTTGCCCGTAGAGACTCAACCAGTTCTATTTGAGATCAAGGTTCGTGACTCCCGGTCATCGTGCGTTCCATGAATCGGCGCAGACGAACAGTCGGATGGTTGGTTTCGTAGTCAACATCGTCCCAGCGCACGACAGTACCCGCCGGGATTGGGCGCAAGGTACGGATATTGTGGGCCAACCCAATCGGCAATGCCCCCATAGCCACCGAATCGGCTGCCGGCATAAGTTTCCCGTAAACGGTATACCCCCCTTCACCGTCGAGTGTCTCCCCTTCAGCTAGATCGCGTTTGGCAACTGCCACGACATCACCGAGAAATGCGCGGGGATAACCGGTTGGTTCTTGACGTAAACCTACTCGTAACACTGAAATCGGCAATTCCAGTCCAATCAGGTGGGAAGGACGATACAGCGCACTGTAAACCCCACTGGCATCGGTCACCAGACCGTATTCAGCAAAACAGCGTCGCACATAGTCGTCGGGAGCCGCGAAGACCACGTAGACACCCCACCGTAGATCGCGGAATACCGGCCGTCCATCACGTTCAAGCGACGAGACGACCTCAACGGTACCGGCATGCGTTAGTTGCCCACCAACTGTTTGGGGCCGTAACACATGAGGGAGATCGTCAACGCCGCAGGGTGGAAATGCTAGCCCATGAGGTTGCGGGTGCAACAGACAGGCATTAGCAACTGCTGCCATCTCAATAGCCGATTTGGTTCCGTCAAGAAAAGAATTGAACATCTGCGGATTCATGCCACCCGCCGCTGCCTGCTCGGCGCTTAGCCCGTAATACTGCCAGACGGTATCCGGGGTGCTCTGATGATAATGCGGTAAGTAGCGGGTACCCTTGCCAGCACAAATAACCTCGAAACCACAAGCCCGCGCCCATTCTACTTGCTCGGCGATCAGAGCTGGCTGATCACCATACGCCAGTGAGTAAATGACGCCTGCCTCAGTGGCTCGGCGGGCGAGCAGGGGGCCGAGCAGAGCATCAGCCTCGACGTTAACCATGACCACGTGACGGTGGTGCTCAATTGCCAGCAGACAATGCGCGACTCCGGCGGCAGGTGCACCAGTTGCCTCAACAATCACTTCAAGGCCATCCGCGGCAATAAGAGCTGCCGCGTCGTCGCCAACGTGAGTTGTTCCATGCCGTAAGGCATCGGCCAGCGAGGTAGCTGCGTATTGTTCAGCAGGCCAACCAGCACGCTCTAATGCAATCCGTGCTCGTTCAGGAGACAGATCGGCCACACCAAGAACATGGAGACCACTTACCCGACGCGCCTGCGCCAGAAACATTGTCCCAAATTTCCCGGCGCCAATCAGCCCCACTCGTAACGGTCGGCCCTCAGCAACCCGGCGAGCCAGTAGCGAGAGCAGGTCATTCATACATTTTCCCTTCTATTATTCGACGGCACGACTATCAGATTGCGAAAAATCATCGGTGATTCATATTGTAATCGATCAGATTGTGGTACACTGCCAGTATGCAGGATCAATTGGTAAAACAACTTCGTTCCCTTAAAGCCCAACGCTGGCGGCAGCACGCAATCGAGGAGTTGGTGCGGTCTGTCAGTGTTGGGTTCCTCATTGCCTGTATCGGCGCTCTGCTACCGATATTTGGTCTTGGTTCGTTACCGCGCCCTCTCGCAGGCTGGATTGTCGCCGGTAGTGTACTGGTAGGCAGTTTGCGCGCCCTGGCATTTCGGCTGTCATTGACGACTGTAGCGCGCCGTCTCGACCGCCGGTTCGATCTGCATGAACAAATAAGCACTGCGCTGGAATTACGAGGCAATCAAGTTGGGATCGCTGCCCGGTTGCATGCACAGGCTCAAGAGAGTTTGGATCGCGTGCAAAATTATGTCAAGCGAACTAGGCCACCACTCTGGTCAGAAGCGCTCACACCCGTTTCACTCCTCCTCGTCCTTATGGGGCTACTTCTGCTGGTACCATCACCAATACCCCCGTCGAGCGGAGCAGAGCCACTGCCCGATCTGGCGAGACCTGACCCGGTAGCGATAACAGCAGACCAGCCATCGACCAGCGTCATCCCTGCTCCGGCAGCGAGTACCGATCCAGGCGCGCTTTCTGCGCTGGCCGATGCGTTACGCGATCAAGGCATCACTCGTCAGGCTGCTGAAGCACTCGATCAGGGCAATCTTGCAAGTGCTGCTGATGCCCTGCGTGAACTAGCCGATCAAATGGATGAGGTTTCACCAGAAGCACGCGAGGCATTAGCTGCTGCACTCCGTGAAGCCGCCCGTGCGATTCAGCGCGCCCAACCCGATCTAGCCGATCAGATGCGGGCAACCGCCGATGCGCTTCAGTTTGGCGATGCGGTTGCCGGCGCTGCCGGTCTTGAGGCACTGGCAGATGCCCTTGAGCGACAACCCAGTTCATCTGCATCCGTGGCAAGTGGCGGTGGTGGGGCAGGAAACACACCAGGGAGCCAGCGCCGCGAGCAACCCTTTCGCCCAAGTGGGGTTGAGGGTACGCCATTAGAGTTAACAACCGACGGTCAAGGTCAGCTTCCGACCACCAGTACACCTGGCGAACAGGCAACGGGATCTCAGGCGGGGAACTCGATCATTCGCTCTGGAGGAGTTGGGAGCGGTGGACCGGTGCAGGCCGCCGATGATCCACTTCAGATACCCACGGATGTCCGCGATGTGGTTCGCAACTATTTTTCGCCGTAAATCGAGTACACCGCCGCCATTGTTCGACGAAGCGTTTCTGCGTCGGCTAGAGCGACTAAGCCTGCAAGCGCAACGTACGCTACGCGGCACACCAATTGTCGGGCGTTATCCTGGTCGGCAACCGATGCCGGCAACGATTTTTAATGATCATCGCCCGTATGTTCCTGGTGATGATCCACGCTATCTCGACTGGAATGTCTATGCCCGGCAAGAGCAGCTTTTGGTGCGTCTAGGTGAAACCGAGCAAGACGTGGCGGTTAATGTAATTCTTGACACTTCGCGGAGTATGGCGATGGGCGAACCGGATCGGTTGCGGCTGGCAATTCAGCTTAGCGGGGCAATCGGTTATCTGGCATTGGCCCACGGTGATCGGGTAAGTGTGCTGGCCGGTGATCGGCCATCCCTCGTCTTTGGCCCGGCGCGCGGCAAGATGCAGGCGGTTGAACTGTTCACGGCGTTACGTGAAGTAACGCCGACCCTACGCACCGATCTGGTGCAGGCAGCCCAACAGATAGCGCAACGCAGCTCGCGGGGTGGTCTGGTGTTGTTCCTTTCCGATCTGCTCACAGCGATGCCGATGGAACAACTTGCCCAGATTCTGCCGGCGCCGCGTTGGCAGGTGATGGTGTTGCATCTCCTAAGTAGAACGGAGACGGCGCCGAATCTGCAAGGGCCGCTGGAACTGGTTGATAGCGAAACCGGCGAACGGATGGAGGTCGATCTTGATGCCGAGACGCTGGCAGCCTATCGCACCGCAGTTCAGAACTGGCGATCGGCAATTGCTCGCCACTGCTCAGCATACGGGATAAGTTACGCATCCATCATGACCGATTGGGTGATTGAACGTCAGATTATTCCGTTTCTACGGGTTCGTCGTTTTCTAACGTAACGCACAAGCTTAGGATCGGTATGACACTGCTCGTTCCTTTAGCTCTGTTATCGCTCCTCACGCTGCCGATCATCGTTGTCTTGCACATGACTCAGTTACGTCGGCGGCGCGTTGAGGTACCATCTCTACTCCTCTGGCGGCAAATTCCGTTACAGGCTACTGCACGCCGCCGACGGCGTCTTCGGCTAACGTTGCTCTTGTTACTGCATTTATTAGTTGCGTCGCTTATTGGCGTTGCACTAGCACAGCCTGAGATCACCTTGCCATGGACGAGTGCACGCACGCGGGCAATTATCATTGATACATCAACCAGTATGGCTCTGGTGGAAGGTGGCAGCAGCCGTCTCGAACGCGCCCGCCAGCGTGCAGCCGTCTTGATCAGAGAGATGCGTGGTGCTGATCAGGTGGCATTGATCGGTGCCGGCCCGCAACCACGATTGATCGACCGTGGTCACGTTGCCGATAGGGCACGGCTGCTAGGAGCCCTGACCGCGCTTGATGTTGAAGGGAGCGGGAGTGATTTGGTTAGTGCGTTCACTATCGCTGAAACGTTGCTTCTTGACCAACCAGGAGCCGAGATTTTCGTACTTACTGACGGGGCATTATCTCCACCCAATGTCAGCAATATCCGCTTTCCTATACACATTGAAGTAATCGGCACTGAACAACCGAATCGGGCAGTAGCGACACTGGCTGCTCGAACAGATGCGGCTCAGGCCATTCATATCTATGCCCGGCTCGTCAATGCCGGTAATCGCCTGTTTAGGGGGCCGGTGCAGCTCTGGCTTGATGATCAACTGCAATTGACTGAGCAGGTCAGTATGCAAGCAGGTGCTGTACTCGAACTGAGCTGGACGCTTCGAGGTCCAGCTCAGCAGGTTCGGCTAGAGCTTGACGGCGCCGATGGCTTACCGCTCGACGATGCTGCTACCGTTGTGGTGAACAACCGGCGCCCTATTCGGGTGCTCCTGGTCGCTGATGATTCACCAGCGCTGATGCGGGCCTTGCAGGCAATGCCTGAGGTTGAGGTAACAACGGTTTCACCAACCGACTACGTTCTAGAACAATCGGCGACCGTCGAAGTCACCATCCTGGTAGATACATTACCGGCGCGCTGGCCAACGGGTGGTGTGTTGGTTATTAATCCGCCTGCCGGATCACTGCTCGATGTACGGGGGACAACAGCCGCTGTGCCGACGATTACACTCACTCCTACCGGCGAAACGCTCTTGCGCGATATTAACCTGAGCGGTATTGATTGGGGTTCGATTACCATAATTGAACCGCCAGACTGGTTAACACCGCTGGCATTCAGTGGTACTCAACCCCTTATCCTGCGTGGTCGTGTTGAACGTAGTGACATTACCGTCTGGAACGTTGATCTGACCGATCATCCCCTTACCAGACGGTTGGCTTTTCCATTACTGGTAGCGCGGACTATGCGCAGTCTAGCGCCACCACCACTCCCTGCTGCGGTAACAGCAGGGGAGACACTGCTCTATCAGGCCGATCTGCGGACAACGCAATTAGAGATCATTGCTCCCAATGGCATACGTGACGTGGTTGAAGTACAACCGGCTTTACCCGTCGCCATCACCTTAACGCAAACCGGTCTTTACCGCATCCGTGAATGGGCAAACGAACAGACTATCCACGAAGCACACCTGCCGGTCAACGCTAGCACTCTTGCCGAAGCCGACCCAACACCACGGATGTCGAGTACAACGATCAGCCCTCCAGTCACGTTGACGCAAACCGAACCGATAGCAACACCGCAACCATTGTGGTCATGGTTGATTACGGTGGCAATCATCATCCTGGTTATGGAGTGGCTCTACATTCAGCGCCGATCTGTCCAGGAGGTACGATGATCTGGCAAGCGCCACATATGTTCTGGCTCCTTTTGACACTCCCAGCGCTGGTCTTAATCTGGAGGCGTAGTGGCAGTCAGTTACCCTGGTCAGTGCTGGGGTTGCGGCTCGTCATCGTTACCCTCTTGATCGGTGCACTGGCTGATCCGGTACGACCGCAATCTGGCAAACCAGGTGATAACCCGCTGATTGTGCTGTACGATCAATCAGATAGCCTGACTGCTGTTGGTCGAGCTGCGATTCGGGCCGAAGCCGAAGCGATTGCCGCTGCGGCTGGCCCGGAAACGCGCTTGCTTGCATTTGGGGCAACAGTCGTGGCCGGTCTCGACCAACTACCCGACGGCGCTGGTAGTGATCTGGCAGCAGCGATTACGACTGCACAACAACTGTTACCCGGCGGTGGTAGGGTCATCCTGATCAGTGACGGTCAGGCAACCGGTGGTAATGCCCTGGTTGCCGCACAACAGGCTGCACGGGCCGGCATTCAGATCGACGTGCGTTTTGTTGCTCCACCGCCAATATCTGAAGTTGCGGTGACGCGCATTGATGCCCCTACCCTCTTGCGGAGTGGTGAAACGTTCGACATTGTGATTTCTACCTTCTATCAACCAACAGATAGCGCCGATCCGCTATCTGCTCGCCTGAACATATGGGCAGAGGGTGAATTGCTCACCGCAGAGTCGGTCTTCATCCCACCAGGGCAACACCAATTTGTCACGACTCACAGCGCAACCCAACCGGGCATTCTCAGTCTGCGCGCCGAGGTTATTCCCACCGGAAATGACACCTTTGCTGAAAACAACAGCGCCGCCATGACTGCATTGGTTATGCCATCACCGCGCATCTTGTTGGTCGAAGGTAGCCGTGAGAGTGGAGCGATTCCTGGTGCTGCTCTGCGTCAGGCTGGCATAGAGATCGAACGTATCCCGGCAAGTGAATTTCCGGCCAACCTTGATCGCTTGAGCAGGTTTGAAGGTATTGTCATGATTGATGTAGCAGCCAATCAACTGACGCTCGATCAGATGATGGCGATCCGCGAAGCGGTGCGCAGTGAAGGGAAGGGGCTAACTGTTCTCGGCGGGAGACAATCGTTTACCCTAGGCGGGTATGCAGACACACCACTAGCTGATGTTCTGCCGCTGCTGATGACGCCGCCGCCACGTCCGCAACGTGCACCGGTATCTCTCTTGCTGATTATCGATCGCTCAGCCAGCATGAGCGCCTCGTTCGGGGTGACGAAGTTCGATATGGCGAAAGAGGCAGCAATGCTTGCCCTTACCGCTTTACAATCAGAGGATCGGGTTGGGGTATTAGCGTTTGATACCGATACGATCTGGACGATCCCCTTTCAGGAGGTTGGTGAAGGGGCACAGTTGGCCGATTTGCAAAGTCAGATCGCAAGGATGACAATCGGTGGCGGCACTAACATTGAACGAGCACTGGCTGTTGGCTTACCGGCGCTGGCAAACGAACCGTATCGTACCCGACACGCAGTACTGTTGACCGACGGACGTAGTTACAGTAATAATTATCCGCGTTACCAACAATTGATTGAAACGGCTCGTGCAGCCCAGATAACCCTTTCGACCATAGCTATCGGGACTGACGCCGATACGGAATTACTAGATCAGTTGGCCCAATGGGGGAATGGACGGTACTACTTCGTGGCAGATGCCACCGACCTGCCACGGCTCACGCTGCAAGAGAGTGAAATTGCGGCAGCCGAACCGACGGTTGAGCAACCGGTGCCGGTACTGGTGAATCAAGCTCACCCAATGATACGCAACCTCGATCCCCGTGAATTTCCTCTGCTCGACGGATACATTGCTTTGCAACCACGCAACGAGGCTACTGTTGTCCTCAAAAGCCCGACAGAAGACCCGCTGTTAGCCGTCTGGCAATACGGCTTAGGTCGGAGTGTCGCCTGGACAGCCAGCGCTGCCGAGCCGTGGGCCAACGTCTGGCCAAGCTGGCAGGGATACGATCAGTTCTGGGCGCAAGTTGTACGATATACCATACCAACACCTGACAGTGGGCCCCTTCAGGTACGACTGGAACCGACAACAAAGGGTACTCGCCTGGTAGTTGAGGCACAAACAGCGGGCGGCGACCCTGTCGATTTAGCCCAGGTTAACGCCCGCATTACCCTACCTGATGGCAGTGAACAGAGCTTTCGTCTGGAGCAGATGGCGCCGGGGTACTATACCCGCGATCTGACATTTACCGGTAGCGGCCCGTATGAGATCACGGTCACGCTGTTTAGCGGGCAACAAACCTTGCAGCGCAGTATTGGCTATGTGCAGCCACCACCGGCGGAGTACGCTATACAAACGTCGAACACAGGCGAAGCCCTCTTACGCCAGATCGCTGTCGTCACCGGCGGCAACCTGGAGTTTGACCTCACTGCCTTGTCAACAGCATCCTCTCAACCAGCATCAACGGTCTTGTGGCCGTTTTTGGCTGGTTTGGCACTTGCGTTCTGGCTGGTCGAGATTGCGTTGCGGAGGAATCGGGGCTTAAGGTGATGGGTTCGAGACTACGATCATTCGCGGTTAAACCGAGTTTGCTATGATAGATGACATTGAAACAATCATCACAACAGCAATTCGTGAACGCATCTTTCCAGGAGCAGTGATTGTCATAACCCAGAACAATCGATTGCTGCATACTGCCGCATACGGAACTACGATGTACGATGATCCTGGGACGCGAACAGTAACGCTCGATACGATCTACGATCTGGCCTCGCTAACCAAAGTCTTTATTGCGACTGCCGCCTTACGACTTCACGACGCCGGTCTGTTACCTCTTGATCGACCAGTTCAACACTGGTTACCAAACATACGCGCTACTGATGTCACCATTCGACATTTGCTCAGTCACCGTAGTGGATTGGCAGTACAACTGGCGCCATTGGCGCGCGGTGGAATAGCGACGATCAGAGAAGTGGTATACGCGGCTACACCCACCCATCCCCCAGGCTATGTCACCAGGTATGCCAATGTCAACACACTCCTATTAGGAGACGTCATCGCAACCGTTTACGGTGGTTCGCTGGTCGATGCGCTCAGCGAACTGGTTTGCCGGCCACTCGGCATGCGAACAACCCGCTTCTGCCCACCGGCAGAATGGCGAGCACGCATTGCTCCTACCGAATGGGATGAGGAATGGCGCGGTGGTTTGGTACACGGCGTCGTCCATGATGAGAGTGCGTATGTGCTGGGGGGCGTTGCCGGTCACGCAGGACTCTTCGGTACTGCAAGCGATGTGCTACGACTGGTGCAACTCTTCTTGCAAGAGGGATGGTGGGATGGACAGCAACTGCTGAAACCAGAAACTGCCCGAACAGCGCTTCAGCCGCAGCCAGTGTCGGAACCACATTCTGCGCATCCGGCGAGCGGTCTAGGCTGGATGTTGAACCGACCGTATATGGGATCGGCAAAGACTGAAGGTTTTGGACACAGTGGATTTACCGGCCCGATCATCATCGGTGTTCCGTCACAGGGCCTGGCAATCGTACTGCTCTGCAATCGAACATACCCCAAACGTACACCACCACCATACCGTCATCACGAGGTTTCGGCGGCAGTCGTGGATAGTGTATTGCAGAGCATCGGGAATGAAGTGTAGGATTTTCAGTGTGTCCGTATCCCCTTTACTTAGGATCGCGGGCCTCCGGCCAGCCCGCTTCTCCATGGAATGAGCGTCCACCAGCCCCCGTTGGGGATTGCCGGGGGTGGAACCTGCCCCGACCGCTTGTTCCTACCTCCAACTTCTCTCCTTGATCACCACTGATGGGTCAGGAAAGAACGTTGAAAAGCCCTGACTAAAGGGTGAGGAGACGAAGAGACAGCTATCAGAAGAGGTATAATGATAGAGACAATAGCGGCCCTCACCTTCCCCCCAGCCCCCTTCCTCTCCCGCGCTGTGGGAGAGGAAGGGGGGAGACGAGCAGAGTAGGGCGACTCTGCGCTAGCGTCTGTCAACGATGCCAAGGCCACGATCACCCCTCTCCCGCGCTCGGGAGAGGGGCTGGGGGTGAGGGCAGCCCGTAGCACCTGGCACTAACCGCGCGGCAGCGGGAACGGGCGGCGGATGGCGGAACAGAACGTTGGCCCCCCGAACGCAATGGTTGCAGATGCATGGTG
>Ga0197142_1002497_pt1 | contig 16095 bp, 10 predicted proteins | sample GBS60_MetaG_FD_148614 | JGI IMG/M metagenome (GOLD analysis project Ga0197142, IMG submission 148614) | Sediment microbial communities from Great Boiling Springs, Gerlach, Nevada, United States - GBS 60_MetaG | ecosystem: Environmental > Aquatic > Thermal springs > Hot (42-90C) > Sediment...
TTAAGACTTGACAGTAAGCAACGCCCAAGACCGAATAAGCCCCGTAAGTCATATATGTGACCTCAAAGGCCCACAGAGTGGGCCTATTAAACACATAGCGCATGACAATGTCGTAGCATATGGCCACGACCAAAGCTGGCATCAAATAGCTTGAGGCCTTTCCCGTCCATTCACTGGCTCTATCTAGGAGTCTGAAAAACCTCTCCAATCTTCACCTCCCAGCCTTTTGGACTAGAAATCTTTCTCCAGAACTTGGAAGCAACTCCAATCGGATTTTCGAGCTTTCCTCGAATTTTTCCTCATCAAATTGAGGGGCCGCAAGCGGGCGGCCCCTCTCATCTTGCTGGTCTCTCTAACGAAGTGCTGTTCACTATCGAACCGGGAGTCGGGGACATCCGGATCACTGACCCTGGAGCAACCCCGCTTTTCCTTAAAGCACTCCCAACGTGCTCTCAATGGGGAAGAGAGAACATCTTGTTATAGGGATACCATTTCTTCCCAAATGCCTTCTGAGACTCCCACACTTTCTTGAAAAATTCGTCCTTGGATGCCATCTCATCAAGATAATCCTCGGCCCACTTCATGAAGGTCTTTACGGTCTCGGGATCCACCTCAACAATCTGTATTCCTTTCTCTTTGAAGAAGTCCATGGCCTTCAAGTTTTCGGATTCCATCCAGAGCCAGTTGAGAAGCCTCATTTTGCCCACAGCCGCCTCCACCTGGACCTTCAAATCGTCCGGTAGTTCCTCCCAGGCCTTTTTGTTAATGAGTATCTCCAACTGGGACGCGGGCTGATGGATCCCAGGGAGATGGAGGTACTTGCACACTTCCCAAATCCCCAGGGTCTTATCGAAAGCGGGAATACTGTATTCAGCCGCATCTATCACTCCCCTCTGGAGATTCGGCATTATTTCTCCTGCTGGCATAAAAACCACAGAGAGCCCGTGCTTTGCCAAGATATCACCCATGAGGGGCATCATCCTTATCTTCACCCCTTTCCAGTCCTCCAATTTTTTGAGGGGCTTCTTGGCCCACATGAATATTTCCATGGCAATTGGAGCATCGTGGAGGACTTTCACCTTGTAGCCGTAGCGGTCATACATTTCCTGATGAAGCTCCTTTCCTCCACCGTGCTCTAGCCACATCTGCATATCCAGCGCATTGAGACCCCCTGGAGCGGCTGTGAAGAGAGGTGCAACCGGAATCTTTCCCACCCACTGGCCCGTATAGCCGAAGTTTACCTCGTAAATCCCGTCGCTCACTGCCTTTAGCCCCTCAAATGGCGGAACGAGAGCACCTGCTGGGAAGACCTCCCAAATCACTCGTCCGTTGGTCACCTTCTTCACTTCCTCGGCTGTTCTGACTAGGGTCTCGTGATAGAGCATACCAGCTGGGACAAATCCCTGGGCCTTCCACTTGAAGACCTTCTGTTGGGCAAGGCCCGGTCCCGCAAATGCCAAAACCAAACCTATCACCACCAGTACCCCCAATTCCCTCTTCATTCTCGCACCTCCTTGCAAATTTCTCTCCCGAAGGAGACAATCCATCCTCCTTCTTCTTTGCACCTCTAAGTAAAATGGAATTCGACTGCTTGAGAGACCTTTCTGAGCTCAGTGCTAAAAGAGCTGAGTCCCAAAAAGCGCCTTTGTTCTTACTACAAGCGACCCGAGGTGTCAAGTGGGCTTAGACGATAGGGGCTTTTTGTTGCTCATCGGAAATTATTAGGAGGTCACCAAATCGCGCCCTTGACCTCGGCTGGCTCCACTGTTCTCGTCTCTTCCATGCCGCGAATCTGAGGTATCAGGACTCTGAATGTGCTACCCTTGCCTGGTGTGCTCTCCACTTCCACTGCCCCTAAGTGGGCCTCGACAATCCCCTTTACTATTGGAAGGCCAAGTCCTGTGCCCACTACATTGCGAGTCCTCTCATCTCTCACCCTAAAGAATCTATCGAATATCCTAGGTATGCACTCAGGTGGTATTCCCACCCCAGTATCCTTGACCTCAACACACGCATATCCCCCTCTTATGCCCATGCAAACCGTTATCCTTCCTCCCTCGGGAGTATAAGAGATGGCATTGGAAAGGAGATTTGAGAACACCTCTTCCAGTGCGCCAGGGTCTCCTGCCACCCAGAGGGGGAAGGTCGCACTTTCCATGGTTAGGGAAAGCTCCTTTGCCTTAGCCATCTCATCGAATCCTTGGACTACGGCCTCCACCAATTTGCCAAGTTCCAGTGGCTCCCTCCTGTCCACAACCCTGCCAGCTTCTATCTTGGCCAAATCCAAAAGATCTTTTATGAGTTGCAGAAGACCTTCCAATCTCCTTCTAGCTTTGCCCAAGAGCTCCACTTGTCTCGGATTCAGCTCTCCCACCATCCCGGCCATAAGAACCTCTATTTGCTGCTCCACGGCTGAAAGGGGTGCTCTCAGTTCGTGAGCTACCATGGCTACAAAGTCAGATTTCATTCTGTCCAGATCCTTCAGGGCTGTCACATCCTGGATCACTGCCACAACCCCTAGGCTTTCCCCATCGGTAAGATAGATGGGGCTGCCGTGGACCCTGATGGTCCCAACCTTTTCGACCTCCGCTTCAACTGCCCTTGCTGTCGCAGGTGGCAACTGGGCTAGCTCCATGATCATGGAGGAAACCTCTGTTGGAGCCACTTCCTGGATGGAAGTGTTCAAAATGGACCTTTCGGCCCTTCCCAGGAGCCTCACCGCTGGGGGGTTGTGAAGAACTACCGTTCCCTTCTTGTCCGTGACAATGACCCCGTCTGCCATGGAATGAATTATGCTCTGTAGCCTGCTTTGCTCTTCTGCTATATCCCTGAGGCTTCTGAGCTTCTCCACCCTGAGCCTTTCCGCTTCCTTTTGTAAGGCCCTCTTCTCCAAGGCCCTCTTGACCACTATCCGCAATTGGTCTGGAGTAAAGGGTTTGGCTATGAAATCATAAGCGCCGGCCTTCATGGCCTGAACAGCGAGTTCCACCGTTGCGTATCCAGTAATGACTATGACTATGGGGGCCGGCCGTTCTTTGGATAGTCTCTCCATGAGCTCCATTCCACTGACACCAGGCATCATGATATCCAAAAGAACCACATCTACTGGGTTCTCTGATATGGCCCTAAGCCCTCCTTCTCCGTCTTCGGCTGTGATTACCTTGCAGCCCATGGATTCGCAGACTCGGGAACAGCCCTCCCTGATCACCCGCTCATCGTCTACAACCAAGATAAGGGGTTCTTGCATTGACTCTGGAATGCCATCCACTGACTTCATCGGTTTTGCCTTTCCATCAAGACTAACTACCGATGAGCTTCTCGACTCTTCTTGCTATCTCCTCGGGTTTGACAGGCTTCTCCACGTAGTCCTCGGCCTCTGTCTCCATCCCCATTCGAAGGGTGTACTTGGTGTCAGGAATCTTGGAGGCCACTGCAGTGAGAAGCAATACTGGAATCTCCTTCAAGCTTGGATCCGCCTTTATCTCTTTGCATACCTCGAAGCCATCCTTGTCCGGCATCATGACGTCCAGGACAATGGCATCTGGCCTTTCGGAACGAACCTTCTCGAGGCCTTCTACTCCTCCGTAGGCCTGGATCACCTGGTGACCTTTACTTTTGAGCATTAGAGAAATGGTTTCCACCAGATCCGGATCATCGTCTACAACAAGGATCTTAGCCATGGCTTCACCTCCCCAGGGTCGGGTGAGATTGTTAAAATTGCCGAAATGCGTTATCTCGTCAAAGAACGCACATCTTCGACTTTTTTGGCTCTCTTTTTAGGGCACTTCTTCCGTCAGGCCAGCCTCCTTGAGTATCTCGGGCACTACCTCTTCTTTTCCTATTGCCATGATATGAACCCCGTCGCACAACTTTTTCTCCTTTATTGTCCTTATCATTCTACTGGCTATTCCTATTCCCACCTTGATGGCCTCCCCTTTGGGTGCCTTCTTGAGCTCCTCTATGAGATTTTCAGGAACGCGCACCCCAGGGACATTCTTGTTCATATATTCAGCCATGCGCCATGAGGTGAGGAGAATTATTCCCGCAAGGATCTTTACCCCAAAGGGTCTCGCATACTCCATGAACCTCTCGAAGTTCTCAAGATCATATACAGCCTGTGTTTGGAAGAACTCGGCCCCTGCCTCCACCTTTTTCTCGAATTTTATGAGCTGTGGCTCCAGGGGGCGGGCCTCGGGGGTGACTATCGCTCCTGCGCAAAATTCCACCTTCCCGTCAAGTTCATTGCCCCCCAGGTCTTTTCCCTTCTCCATAGTCTTGATGGCCATGAGCAGTTGACACGAGTCGAGATCAAATACCCCTTTTGCCTCCTTATGATCGCCCACCACCACAGCGTCCCCAGTGAGGCAAAGCACATTCCTCACCCCTCTGGTGTAGGCAAAAAGGAGATCTGCTTGGAGGGCAATGCGATTTCTGTCTCTACAGGTCATCTGAAGGATGGGCTCTCCTCCCCTCTCCTTTATCAGAATTGCGCCTCCAAGGGATGGAAACCTCATGACTGAACTCTGGTGATCCGTAACATTGAGGGCGTGCACCTTCTCCTTGAGAAGGTCTATGTGGTGGACCATTGGCTCTAAGTTCGTCCCCTTGGGCGGACCTATTTCGCTCGTGACCACAAATTCTCCAGATCGCAGTATCTCCCGGAAACTAGAGGCCATGTCCCTCTCCCCCTTCCTCCAAGGGAATCACCGCCAATCCAGGCCTAGGGCTCACCTGGTGATTTCTGGGAGGCTGAAGAGTCCTCATCCGCTCCAGTCTCCCTTGGGCCTTGAGCCTTTCATATATCAGGGTCCAGGCACAGTCCTTCTCCGGATCTATCTCGCACTTCCCATCCCTCGTGCCCCCACATGGCCCGTTTACAAGGCCTTTGTGGCAGCTCGTCACCGGGCAAATACCTCCTGTCTCAGACAAAATGCAGTCCCCGCACTGGGTACACACCTCTTGGAAGCGCCCCAATCCCATCTCTTTGCCTATGAAAAGGGTGTCAAGGGCTGCAATGGCCGGAACCTCCAGATGCGTGGCCATCGTTTGCAGACCGAATGCGCAGGTCATCACAAGCACTGCTTGGGCCTTTGAAAGGGGATCCGCCATCTCGGAGAGGGCCTCAAAAGTAAGCTCATCGCAAGCAACCGGAATGACGGTTTTCCCCGTAACGATCTTTCCCCCATCTGTGAGGGCTTTTGCCATCTCCTCCACCTCTTGGATCCCCCCTGTTCGACAGAGGGTCACACAGGTCCCGCAGCCTACTATGAAAACCCTCTCAATTCCTTCCAGAGACTTCCATATCTGCTCCTTCGGTTTCTGCCTCGTTATTGATCTGATCATGGCTTCACCCCTATGAGAGCCATCTCATCTTTGCATATCACAGCGAAGGCATCTCTTGGCCTCTTCCATTGCTTCATGTTCACTGTAATTGCTCTCTACTTCCACGAAGCCTTTGAGCCTTTCTGACGGCTGAAGTATCGGTATTTCTATCCGGCTCATGGGCTTTGCCTCTTCTGGTGGAGGAGGCGATTGCTCGTCGGGGACAGACTTTTCATCCTTGATGAGGACCTTTGAAGTATCGCCTCGGATGTACTTGTCTATAGCAATGGCAGCCCTCCTTCCCGAGGCGATGGCCTGAATGACCGTTGTCGGACCGGTTACAAAATCCCCTCCCGCAAAGATACCAGGGACATTCGTTGCCAGGGTATTGGGGTCGACCCTCAAAGCACCCCATCTCACCCTCTCTAATCTTGTGTCCTCGGGTAGGAAAGAGAGATCAGGGGCCTGGCCCACCGCAGGAATCACTGTATCGGCTTCCACGAAGAACTCGCTTCCCTCTACGGGAACAGGCCTCCTCCTTCCCGATTCATCCGCTTCCCCTGGTTTCATCCTCACACATTCCAACCCTTTTACTTTCCAGTTCTCATGCACTATCCGTGTGGGGCTCACAAGCTCGTGGATTCTTACCCCTTCCTCCCATGTCTCCTTGAGCTCCTTGCGGCTCACTGGCATCTCCTCTAGAGTTCTCCTATAATAAATAGCTACATCCTCGGCCCCCAGCCGCCTGGCAGTCCTAGCAGCATCGAGAGCTGTGTTTCCTCCCCCTATTACAGCCACCCTTCGGCCCACCTCCACCTTCTTGCCCACCTTGACATCCCTCAGGAATCGGAGTCCGTAATAGAGGCCATCCACCCCTTCCAGCTCGCCCGGGATGCCTATTATCTGGCTCCTTTGGGCTCCCGCAGCGATGAAAACCGCTTTGTACCCTTCCTTGAGGAGGAGATCTTCCACGCTCTTCTGAGTCGTCATCGGTGTGTTGAACCTAATTTCTACACCCCTCGCCTGGATATACTTTATCTCCCTCTCTATAACCTCCTTGGGAAGCCGGAAGTCGGGTATTGCTACTCCCATCATACCTCCACCCACAGGAAGGGCCTCGAAGACCGTGACGGGATATCCCATCTTCCTCAGAAAATATGCGCAGGTGAGGCCTGCAGGCCCTGCCCCCACCACAGCCACCCTCTCCTTCCATCGCAATGGAAAGGGCTCTGGATATTGCGCCATGTGATCGAAGTACCAATCCGCTGCGAACTTCTTGAGGGCTCTTATGCTCACTGGCTCGTCCAACTCTCCTCTTCGACATTTGGTCTCACATGGATGGGGACAAATGCGGCCACAAATGGAGGGGAATGGATTCCTCTCCCTTATGATTTCCACCGCCTCCCCGAATCTCCCTTGGGCAATGAAGGCCACGTAATTGGGCACATCTATCCCTGCTGGGCATGCATGTTGACAGGCGGATATGATCATCCTCTCGCAAGATGCCGCCGGACAGCGTCTCTCATTTATGTGGGCTTCGTATTCCTCTTTGAAGTGAGCTATGGTGGTCAACACGGGATTAGCGCATGTTTGGCCCAGGCCGCAAAGGGAAGACTTCTTCACTACGTTTCCTATCTCAACAAGTCTCTCGATGTCCCTGGGCTTGCCTTCTCCCCTGGTGATGCGATCCAGTATGGACAGCATTTGGGTAGTGCCGAGACGACATGGCGCACACTTGCCGCACGATTCAGATTGGGTGAAGCTCAGGAAAAATCTAGCTATATCAACCATGCAGTTATTCTCATCCATGACAACCATCCCGCCTGACCCCATGATGGACCCTACTGCCTGCAATGATTCGTAATCTATGGGCAGATCTAGGTGACGTGCGGGAACACACCCCCCAGAGGGGCCACCCATTTGAACAGCCTTGAATCTCCTCCCCTTGGGTATGCCTCCTCCGACATCGAAAATGACTTCCCTCATGGTGATACCTATGGGAACCTCCACAAGGCCTGTGTTGTTGACCTTTCCTGCCAACGAGAAGATCTTCGTTCCCTTCGATCTTTCTGTCCCCACAGAGGCATAATCTTCAGCTCCCATAAGGATTATCCATGGGACATTGGCGAAGGTCTCCACGTTATTGATGCAAGTGGGCTTTCCCCAAAGCCCCGCCTGAGCAGGGAAAGGGGGTCTTGCCCTCGGCATGCCTCTTTTTCCTTCTATGGAGGCCATAAGGGCTGTCTCCTCACCGCATACGAAAGCACCAGCCCCCTGCTTGACGTGAAGATGAAAGGAGAAATCCGATCCCAAGATCCTCTCCCCCAGGAGACCTAGCTCCTGGGCCTGGGCCACGGCTATGGTGACGTGCTCGACTGCTATGGGATATTCGGCCCTCACGTAAACAAAGCCCTCGGATGCTCCTATGGCATAAGCCCCTACGAGCATCCCCTCTATGACACTGTGGGGGTTCCCTTCCAGAACAGCCCTGTCCATGAAAGCACCTGGATCCCCTTCATCTGCATTGCAGACCAAATACTTGGGCTCGCCCCTAGACTGCCTAGTGAGACGCCACTTTCTACCTGTAGGAAAGCCAGCCCCTCCCCTTCCCCTGAGGCCTGAGCGCTCGATTTCCTCAATGACCGCTTCTTGGCCCATCCTCATGGCTTTGACCAAAGCCCCGTAGCCGTCGTGAATCAAATAATCCTCTATGCGCCTGGGATCGACAAACCCGCAAAGCCTGAGAACTCTTCTTTGCTGTCTTCGATAAAAGGGGATTTGCTCCAGGGTTGGAAACCTCTCACCTGTTGCTGGGTCACCATAGAGAAGCCTATCTATGATCTTTCCACCAATTACGGATACAGAGATTATCTCCGATGCATCCTCGGGCCTCACCTCCTGATAAATCCACCCTTTGGGATCCAGAGCCAGAACTGGTGCCCTTGCACAAAATCCATGGCAGCCCGTCTCCCTTATCTCCACTAAGCCCTCGAGGCCCTTTTTCCTAACTTCCTCCTCAAGAGCATCCCTTAGCTCTGTTGCTCCGTAGGCTCTACAACCTGTCATGCATATCCGAAGCACGTTTCTTCCGGGATCCACGGAATGACGAAGCCTCTCTCTAAAACCCGTTAAAGCCTCTACGGTAGAAAGCTTCTCCATCTCCCATCTCCCCTAAATCCACCCGAGCCCATATGGCCGGATTCAAACCCCGCTTGAAAGCCCTGGCCCTCGTTACCTGAGGCCACCTCCTCAGCGTTTCTCGTACTCCCTCAGGATTGACTTCACCTGAGGAGGAACCAGTTTCCCATAATAGCTTCTATCCACCATCACTACCGGCGCCAAGAAGCATGTCCCTAAACAAGCAACGGTCTCCAAAGTGAAGCAAAAGTCCCGGGTCGTTTCGCCTTCCTTTATCCCCAAATACTCCTCAGCTACCCTGAGGATAGATTTGCCGCCCCTCACATGGCACGCGGTCCCTCTACATACCTTCACTATGTGCCTTCCCTTTGGCACGAGGGAAAACTGTGCATAAAAAGTTACCACCCCTTGTACCTCTGCTGGGAAAAGGCCGAGATGATCCGCTATTAGATCCAGACAATGGGGAGGGATAAACCCGTAGCGATCTTGTAAGAACTGAAGAAGGGGGATCAATGAGTTTCTGGAAGGAGGGAATCCTCGGATCACTTCCCGGAGCTCATTTGGGTCTTCTTTCTGGGAGGATATCATCTCTAGCACCCCTTGAGGATTCATTGGTCTGGTCTCTCCACTTTAACCCTCGCACAGGAGCCCCACAGCTGAAAGCTCCCCCGGTCCCAGCCCCATTCCAAAAGAGTTGAAAACTCTGAGCCTCTGGCTCCTGGAATCAGCCACACGACAGAATGCGGAAGTTCCCTTCTTTCCACCGCCTTCACAACCAATTGGCCTTCTTTGGACACCAGTCTTATGGGATCGCCTTCTTTCAACCCCAGTTCTTTCAGCAAGGATGGATTAACCAAAGCTTTGGCAGAGCCGTTATACGCCCAAAGCTTGGAAGCCCTCCCTGAGCGTACCCCACTGCCCCAGGAAAAAAGGGAATCCCCCAAAACTGCCACTTGGGGAAAAGCATTTTCGCTAGATACTGGCAAGGTCATCATGGATAAGTCTATAGGCCCTATGATCTTATCCCCAAAAGCCAATCCCGGGAGAGGGACTTCCTCCCCCGTTTCTTTTCCTCCTAAACAAGGCCAAAAAATCCCTTGGAGCTCCATACCCGAGTAACTCACTCCCCCCATTTCGGGGATCACCTGTCTTATCTCCCCCATCACGTCAGCTGCCGAATCGTAATGGGGTACTTGGCCGATTCTATTGAGCAGTGCAGATATTATCCAGCAGTCGGGCTTAGCTCCTCCCGGAGGAGAACAAGCTGCCCTTATCCTCTGAATTCTCCTTTCCAAACTTGTGTAAGTGCCATCCTTCTCCAAGAATCCAGCTGCCGGAAGGACAACATGGGCGATTCCTGTCGTTGAGGTGGGAAAAATTTCCTGAACCACTAAGAACTCGAGGTGGCTCAATGCCTCCCTCGCTATTTTAGGAAGGTTTCCCAGGAGGTCTTCTCCCATCACGTACAGGGCTTTCAACTGCCCTGTAGATGCCGCCTCTATCATTTGTGCAAGCGTCATTCCGGGCCCAGGAGGGGGCTCCTTCCCCCATATTCTCCCTATAAGCCTCCTCGCATCAGGATCCCAAGCTGGTCTGTATCCAGGGAGGAACTCCGCCAGGGTTCCCATGTCGCAGGCACCCTGAGTATTGGCTCCACGGTCGAGAGGATATATTCCACCTCCAGCCAGTCCTATACATCCCAGTTCCTTAGCCAGACCAAGAAGAGCCCTCACACTTTCTTTACCGCCGCCATTACCATAAAGCCCCCTACCATAGACGAGAGCGCACTGCCTCGTGGAGGAGAGAATCGAGGCCGCCTCTTCCAGGGCATGCTCATCTACCATGGACCCTTGAAGAAGCGCACCCACATGGAGCTCCTCGAGCCACTTCTCACCAGCGGTTTTTTTCTTGCCGGAGACCAACTTCCAAAGAGCGACAATCACTCTCCCTTCGGTGCCAGGATAAGGCCTTATCCATGCTTTGGCCATTTGGCTCAATGGATCCCTCAAAAGGCCCATGTAAATGAGGCTTGCCCCCCTTTGTTTCACAGCCCTCTTTATGGCATAACTTGCAACGGGGTGAGACTCCGAGGGTTGCGCCCCCACAACCAATATGGCCTTGGCAAATTCCAGCTCATCCAAAGAACTGGTCGACCCCGTCACCCCGAGCTCCTCTTCCATAGCGAGGATCCCAGATATGGGCCCAAACCTAGCGCCATTGTCTATATTAGGGGTTGCAAGTCCCATTCTCGCCAGCTTCTGGAAAAGATAATTCTCTTCATTGGTGCACTGAATTGAGCCAAAAAATCCTATGGACGTAGGTCCATACAAAGCTGCTATGTCCAGGAGCTTTCCTGCCACCTCCTCTAGGGCCTCTTTCCAAGAAACTGGCACCATCTCCCCGTCTTTCCTGATCTGAGGCCTCAGGAGTCTTTCCTTGTGATGAAGGTAGTCACCCCCATAGTGACCTCGCACACAAAGGGTGGCCCTGTTCACCGAGCCCTCCTTTTTGGGACTGACCTCAACCAAACGATTCTCGCGAACATGTACCCAGACGGAACATCCGCATCCGCAATAGGAACAAGTGGTGGCCACCTTGTGGCTCACTGTCCCGGGATGGACTCGGCCCTTCTCGGCTAGAGCTCCCGTTGGACAAATGGCCACGCAAGTTCCGCAAAAAGTGCACTCGGATCTCTCAAGGGGGTTGTCCAGGAATGTCGCAGGCCTCGATGAAAATCCCCTGTGGAGGTAATCCAAAGCTCCTACAACCACAAGCTCTTGATCGGCCCTTATACATTTGCCACAAAGGATGCATTTACTCATGTCCCTGAGGACAAAGGGATTGGCCTCCTGGATTGACTTGATCTGAGAAGGCATTCGGTCGTAATCAACAAGCCCGATTCCCAACTCTGCTGAGAGCTTCCTCAACTCACACCTATTTCCCTTGTCGCACACAAGGCAACTTTCCGGATGATTTGCCAACATCAATTTCAGAATAACCTTTCTCGCTTTCACAACCGCATCGCTATTCGTCCTTATCTTCATCCCCGAGCTTATTGGAGTCACGCAGGCTGCAACTAGCCTCTGAGTAGCTTCATCCTCAACTAGACACACCCTACAGGCCCCAAAAGGTTTGAGACATGGATCGTGGCACAAGGTCGGAATCTTCAGCCCCACCTCCTGGGCCAGCTCGAGGATCGTCATTCCTTGACGGCCGCTTACAGGAACCCCATCGAGGGTAATGGCGACAGTCTCCACCTCACTGCCTCCTAAAGATATCACTAGGGCTAAGGCTTGTAGATCCTTCTGTTTCTATAGATAGTCCTTTGGAGCGCGGGCGAGAGATATCACCAGAGTGCTGTCAGCTTCCCCAACCAGAAGAGACCAATCCCTGACTCTGGCACGCACCGGGAGCTGTCACTTGAGCCCGAGGTCCAACTTGTCAAGTCTTTGTGGAACTGGATTACATCATACGTGCCATTTTGTGTCAAGACAATGAGGTGGCAAATAAGCCCACGTGCTGGCGATTGGGTGACTGATTCAGATCTGAGATCCCACTCACGCGAAACTTTGTGCCAGGGGATGGTGGCTTGACAGAGTGCGAGGCTCATTCCTAGAGTACCCTTGCCAGCCGGTATTTTTTGCGTTTATCCAAGCACCATGAAAAGTAGGAGGTGCTGCCATGGAAAGGAGACGATTTGGAGTGTCATTATTACTTGTAGCCACGTTCTCAGTGGGCTTCGCAACCACGTCTGTTGACTGCATAGCTTCCGGAAAACCAAAGGTAGTCCTGATAGCGACCGGTGGAACCATCGCGATGAAAATAGATCCCGAGAAGAAGGCACCTGTTCCAGCCATAAGCGGGGAGGATCTGGTGGCAACGGTGCCGGAAATCGCAGATTATGCGGTAATTGAGGTAATAAACTTCTCCAACATCCCCTCGGACTACATGGAGCCAACTCTTTGGGTAAGGCTTCACAAACAAGTAATGACGGCCTTGGATCGGCCGGAAGTTGCTGGAGTTGTGATCTCCCACGGCACGGACACCATAGAGGAGACGGCCTATTTTCTCGACCTTACCGTAAATAGGGAGAAACCCATTGTGCTGATAGGCGCTCAGAGGAATGCCTCTGAAAGAGACTTCGACGGCCCTCGCAATCTCCTCAATGCCGTGCGGATCTGCATCTCCCCCGAGGCAAAGGGCAAGGGAGTGATGGTCGCCCTCAACAATCAGATAAATGCAGCGAGGGAAGTCACCAAGGCTCACACGTCCAGTGTGGAGACCTTTAGATCCGGAGATTTTGGCTTTTTGGGGGTTGTGGATTCAGATCGTGTCGTATTCTATAGGATACCAACTCGCAGACAACACATACCCCTTGTGACAGAGGAATTACCCTATGTCGAAATAGTGCCCATGTATGCCGGGGCAAACGGAAATATGTTGAGGGCAGCTGTGGCTGCTGGAGCAAAGGCCGTGGTGGTTCAGGCATTGGGATGGGGCAACGTGAATGTGCCCATGTACGAAGCGATAAAGGAGGCTATAGAGAAAGGGGTTGTGGTGGTCATATCCACGAGGGTATGGACAGGCCGAGTCCTTCCCGTTTATGGGTTCAAGGGAGGAGGAAAGACACTCAAGGACCTGGGTGCGGTGATGGCAGATGATCTTCCTCCCCAAAAGGCGAGAATCCTGACAATGCTGGCATTGCAGAGTACGACAGATCCGGGGCAGATCCAGAAACTCTTCGATAAATGAGGAGATGGGAGGGTGAGGAGCTAGGCACATATTGACAGAAGGGGTTCTGAGCGTATATAAGCAAACGGTGTACCATTGTCCCCTTGGGGACAGATACTACCTAGGAGGTCCCCCGAAGATGGATTTCCAGCTGAGCGAGGAGCACAAGGCGATTCAGGAAATGGCCCGGAAATTCGCGGAGACGGAGATCGCTCCCTATGCTGACAAATGGGATGAGGAGCACTATTTCCCTAGGGAGTTGGTCTTGAAGATGGGGGAGCTGGGGTTCTACGGTTGCATAATCCCAGAGGAATATGGTGGGACCAACTCTGGGTTCCTGGCCATGACCTTAATAACCGAGGAAATCTCCCGAGCGAGCAGTTCCCTTAGGGTTACCTTCAACATGCAGAGCTGTGGGACAGCTTATACCATTTACCGATACGGAAGCGAGGAGCTGAGAAGGAAATACATCGAGAAGCTCATTTCCGGTGAGTGGCTGGGTTGTTTCGGCATTACTGAGCCCAATGCTGGTTCGGATGTCATGGCTATGAAGACCACGGCCATAGACAAGGGTGACCATTTCTTGGTCAATGGGGCCAAGACATGGATCACCAATGCCCACGTTGCTGATGTATGTATCCTCTATGCTTATCACGACAAGGATGCCGGCAGTAAAGGCCTTTCGGCCTTTGTGGTGGACCTCAAGACAACTCCGGGTATCACCACCAGGCCCCTGGACAAGATGGGCACACGCTCCTCTCCCACAGGCGAAATAGTATTTGAAGATGCCAAGGTTCCCAAGGAGAATGTGCTCGGCAGCCTGGGCGACGGGGTGAAGATAGTCTTTTCCTCTTTGAACCAGACAAGGCTATCTTGTGCAGCAGGCGGGGTTGGGCTTGCCCAAGCTTGTCTGGATGTCGCAATCAAGTATTGCAATGAGAGGGTGCAGTTCGGACAGCCAGTGGGTCAGTTCCAGATGAACCAGGAGCTGATAGCTAACATGGCTGTGGAGATCGAGGCTGCAAGGCTTCTAACTTACAAGGCAGCTTGGCAGAAGGATCAGGGCCAACTGGGCAACACCCTCGAGACTTCCTATGCCAAATACTTTGCGGGGGAGGTTGTGGCCAGGGCCGCCCACTCCACAATGAAGATACTCGGAGCATATGGTTATTCCACTGAATATCCGGTCGCCCGCTTTTACAGGGATGCCGTTCTCTATCAGATAGTGGAGGGAACAGCAAACATCCAGAAGATGATAATAGCCCTCGACCGCCTCGGAATACGGAAAGCCAATCGCTGATAAAAAGTGTAAAAGGGGGGATAAGTTCATGTGGCCTTACTTCAAGAAGATGACCCCGCTCGGAAAGCCTCTGACCGAGGCGCAGATAAAGAAGAGCGAGGAGAGTGTAAGACAGATTAGGGAAGTGGAAAGGGATTTGGCCGAGAGGATAGAGAAGGTCAAAAATGCAGGGCTTCCTGCTGAGCAGCTCAATGCTAGGGGGGAATGGACCGTATACCAGAGGCTGGAATACCTCGTGGACCCAGGAACTTGGTGTCCCCTCCACACCCTTTTCGATCCCATGGACGAGGAATCTGGGACAACCGGAGTTGTGGACGGGATCGGAAAGATAAGCGGGAAGTGGGCAGTTATCATAGGATTCGACAACAAGGTTTGGGCTGGGGCATGGGTGGCAGGCCAGGCGGAGAATATCCTTCGGGTCACGGACCTCGCCAAGAGGCTCCATGTCCCTCTTGTGTGGCTAGTCAATTGCAGCGGGGTCAAGCTCCCGGAACAGGAGAAGGTATACGCCAACAGGAGAGGAAATGGGACTCCTTTTTATCGCCATGCGGAGCTGGAGAAGTTGGGGATTCCCGTTCTTGCAGGCATCTGGGGAACCAACCCAGCAGGAGGAGGGTATCAGGGAATAAGCCCTACCTATCTCATCGCCCACAAGAATGCCAATATAGCAGTCGGAGGGGGCGGTATAGTCAGCGGCATGAGCCCCAAGGGCTATTTCGATGAAGAGGGGGCGGAGCAGATCATAGAGGCAACGAGGAAGTTCAAGGAGGCGCCTCCTGGGAGAGTGGAGATACATTATGGGGCAACGGGCTTTTTCCGAGAGGTTTACGATACCGAGGAAGGGGTCCTCGATGCCCTCAAAAAGCATATGAGCGAGATGCCCGCCTACAATCCCAGGTTCTTCAGGGTAGCTGAACCAGCAGAGCCTCGTTTTCCCCCGGAGGAGATCGAGAGGATAGTCCCATTCAACCAGAAAGCCTCGTACAGTTTCGAGGAGGTACTGGCTCGCCTCACGGACAACAGCGAGCACATGGAGTTCAGACCCGATTATGGCCCAGAGGTTTACACTGGCTTGGCAAAGGTGGACGGATACTTGGTTGGAATTATAGGTAATCGCCAGGGTTTCATGCCCAAGGGCTATCCCGAATATGCTCCATATCCAGGTATAGGGGGAAAGCTCTATCGGCAAGGGCTCATAAAGATGAACGAATTCGTGACCCTCTGCGGAAGGGATAGGATTCCCATAATATGGTTCCAGGACACAACGGGAATAGATGTTGGGGATTACGCAGAGAAGGCAGAGCTCCTGGCCCTGGGACAGGCCCTCATCTATTCCATAGAGCAGACGGATATTCCCATGATGCTGGTTGTGTTGCGCAAGGGCACTGCTGCTGCTCATTACATAATGGGCGGGCCCAATGCCAACAATCACAACGCCTTCACCTTGGGCACCCCAACAACTGAAATATACGTCATGCACGGGGAGACAGCAGCTGTTGCAACCTATGCCAGGAGATTGGTGAAGGAGAAGGATGCAGGCCGGCCGCTTCAGCCCATAATTGACAAGATGAACGAACTGGCTAGACATTATTACGAGAAGTCCA
>Ga0197142_1002498_pt1 | contig 16084 bp, 12 predicted proteins | sample GBS60_MetaG_FD_148614 | JGI IMG/M metagenome (GOLD analysis project Ga0197142, IMG submission 148614) | Sediment microbial communities from Great Boiling Springs, Gerlach, Nevada, United States - GBS 60_MetaG | ecosystem: Environmental > Aquatic > Thermal springs > Hot (42-90C) > Sediment...
CCGATATACAATCACCAGCCAAAAGATCAATCCGCCAAACAGCAGGATTTGCCACAATCGGCCCAGTTCCAGGTATTCCCACCCCTGATGGCCCAGCCAATACCACGCATCGCCCAGATAGCCTTTGATGCCCAGTGCCTCGCCCAACAGACTACCGACGGCCACTGCCACCGCGGCGGCAAACAGGATATTAACCAGCAGGCGTTGGCCGGCAGGTTCCTGGCCGGTCATCAGCGGCGCAAGATACACGGCGGTGCCGATCCAGGAGACGGCAATCCACAAAACCGCCAGTTGTAGGTGCCAGGTCTTGGCCAAGCTATACGGAATCAACTCGGCAATTGGTTGCAAGTAGAAACTGCCCGGATGCACCGTGTAATGGGCCAATAGTCCACCCAGGAGAATCTGAGCCACAAACAGCAGGCCGGCTACGAGGAAAAACTTCGCCGCCGCCCGCTGACTGGCCGTTACCGGCGTCTGCAAGAGCGCCAACCCAGCCTGTACACCCTTCGCCTCGCCATAGAAAAATTCGTATCGGTGAACAATATATACCACTATCCCCAAGACGGCAAACAGGGCTAAAATCGACAACACGCTCCAGACCACCGTCTCGGTGGACGGGTGATTGCCTACTTGGCGATCGGCAGGCCAATTGTTCGTGTAGGTGTAGGTCAGTCCGGGTCGCTCAGTCCCCGCCGCCCAGGCCGTCCAAAAGAAAAAGTCCGCCAGGTCTCGCCGCTCCTCGGCCGTCGGAATCGTGCCCGGCAGAAATCCGTATCGCTGATCCCCCTGACCGAATGTCCGATCCCAATACCGCCGCATCTGCGCAGCGGCAAATGCCTGGGCCGGCGTCAGCCGAAGCGTCTGGCTAGCCGGATCGTATCGGTTGGTCCGGAATTCCTGGATTACTTTTAGGTCCAGTTCGTCGAGATGTCGGGTCGGTTGGTGTGGAATTTTTGTATAGGCTTCCGGTTCGGGCCGCCCGCCCCCCGCATAGTAGGCCTTCATCAACTCAGCCAATCCGTGCAGGGTATAAGCCGAGAAATCCATTCCCCGCAAACTTCCATGCCCCCAGATGCTTCCGTGGTTCATCAGCCCATAGCGCTGATAGACCTGCTGGCCTCGCCGGATCGATTCGCCGCTTAGCGGTGGGTCCAACAGGCCGGACGTGTCCCTCTGAGCAGCAGCCGCCGTTGCCACGCCCTGGGTTTCCCCGCCCTGGCCGCCGGCTGCCGATTCTGCCCCCTCCGGCTCGATGACCACTTTGTCCGGGATGGGCGGCACTTTGTCAAACGCCAAAAACCCACCGCCCAAAAGCAACGCCATGCTGACCACAAACGACACAATGGCAACGTTCCGTAACCCTTCTGTGCTCATACATCCATCTCCTGAAAAAAGCCCAACATACCAAAACCTGACTCCCGGAAAGAAATCCTTGCTGGTAACATTTTATCCGAATGCAGCACCCTGCCAGTCTCCTGGCGGGCCAAACCCACGGTGTCATTCCCGCGAAAGCGGGAATCCAGCATTGCCGCCTCTGGCCAGGCCGTCGAGAGGCCGGCCTGGCCTTCGGCCAGGCCGGGTGAGAGCCCCCTGTATTGTCATTCCCGCACCAGCGGGAATCCAGAAAGACATAGAAGTCCCTGTTGCCTGGGTTCCCGCTTACGCAGGAAGAAGGCTGGACTGCTGTTTCCGCAGGAATGACACATCGCCGTGCTCCATTCGGCTAAAATGTTACCCTTGCTGTTTACCTATCCTGCCAACCACATCCGGAGGAAGAGGTCGGCGCCGTCTGCTCCGCCGTTGCCACCTGGTACTTTTGAGCAAGTTGATTGGCCGTCTGCACCCACCGCTCATGTTCCCCCGGTTCCATCGTCGTTTGCTCCGTCTGATGAAACTCTTCGAACAGTTGGTGCTGATCCTCCGGGGAGAAAGCTTGTTCGGCCATAATAAACAAAATGTTATCCTCTTTGTAGATGTGCTCTCGCAAAAGGTCGATGTATGCCCGGGCGTGTTGGCAGAAGGCAGCCCGGGCCTGCCCATCGCCGGACCGGAGCCGCTGCAGAGCCTCGGCCATGCCCCGCACATGGCTCCGCCCCACCTCATGCTCCTGCAGCATCACGCCGATCGGCCCGGTTTCGTGCGGAAAACCCTTCCGTTCCATGGCCGGGAACAAAAGCCCTTCCTCCTTGCCGTGGTGGCAACGGTCGGCAAAGCGGCGGAAAAACTCGATCGCCTCTTCGGCGTCGGCCTGCGGGAACGGTTGGTCTTCTGGCCAGCCGCGCAGTTTTTCCAACACCGAAAGCATTTGCTCAATGACTCGGTGCTCCGAACGTAATAGCTCGGTAGATTTCATGGCTGTGTCCTTTCCTGAAAGAGAAAAATGTAAGGAAACAAGGAAATTCTATGCGGGGGCAAAAATCCCCTCTATGGTCGGGTTTGGGGTGCGGACAGTCTTTCCGGTAAGGTGTTTGAAAACCGGCCAGTCTGCCCAAATAGTTGAATCACATGCAATTCGCCGATTTTTACGGTAAAAGAAAATCGTAACATTTTAGCCGCCTGAAGTAATCCGCCTCTCCCCTGGCGGGAGAGGCCGGCGGGACCGAAGGTACCGCCGGGTGAGGGGGATTTTTGTCGGCACAAAACGCCTGGTTTCCTGCTTCCGCCGCAGTAACAAGGGGGCTGTTTCATTCGGCTAAAATGTTACAGAAAATCTTTTCTGAAACATCAGTGTTGTTCCAGAAAACCCCTCTATTGGGGATTTCAATCCCATCCGGAAATATCCTCCTTCTGTAGGAGGGGTTCTTGCTGGGGCGGGGGTGTTTTCTGGCAGAGGGGTTCTTTCTGACGAAGGGGTTCTTTCTGGGGAACGGGTTCTGTAATCCCAGGACGGGCCCCGGCCTGAGGCATGAACCGGGCGCCTGCCAGCAGGTCGGCGATGGTCGTCTGTTGCAAAAACTCCAGGTAGGCATCTCGGACCTTTTTCCATCGGGGATGGACCGGGCAGCCTGTCGAATCCGAACAAAGGGGATGTCCCAGGAAACAGCCTTCCCATCGGCTCACCTTTTCGAAGGGTTCCATTACCTCCCAAAGGGTGATCTTGGCCGGAGGCCTCGCCAGCCGAACCCCACCGCCTTTGCCCTTCTGCGATTGCAAAAGGCCTTGATCGGTAAGGACTTTGAGCAATTTACCCAGGTAGTTTTTCGGGGCGCCGATCTGATGGGCGACTTCAGCAGCGCCCAGGTATTGGCCTTCCGGCAAGGATGCCAGTACGACCAACGCCCGGCAGGTATAAACCCCGGTTCGACTCAGCATAGGTTCCCAAAGTCCTTCATAAACATACTAATCGCATGTAATTATATGATTATTTCCCGTTCTGTCAAGACCCCACTCAAAAAATTCCAAAATTCCCCCTAAAAACCCTCCAAAAATAAACCCTTTGGGGTAAATAGCACCCCTCTAAAGATGTGATCGTCTCCTCGAAACGGGCCATAACGCCTCGCTCGTCCGTCCTCCGGCAATGCATACTTGAAAGGAGACCAATCGAAACTCTCCTTTCGGAAACCCAGGACACCATGGGGCAGAAGCACCGCTCTGTTAAGGATCAGGCTGATGAATCCTATACTGACGGCCAATTCGCCATGTGCCAATGCTTCAGAGGGCTTCGAGAATGGCCCGAAGACGCCCCCGCCGCCGGAGGGGGTAGAGCAGCCGGGGGTGGAGCAGGCGGGGGTAGAGCCGGTGCTGGTGGCGCAGGAGGGAAGAGAGCCGGAAGGGGTAGAGCCGAATCTTCTGGAGCAGGAGGTGGGAGAGCCGGAGGAGGTGGAGGTGTTGGGGCTTCGGCTGGCCCGGATGGGGTTTGCCCAGACGGTGGACCGGGTGGAATGGCTCATCCGGCGGGGAAAGCCCAGTTTTTTTATCACCGCCAATCTGCACTATGCCAGGCTATGTGAGCGGGAAGCTCGGCTTGGGGCGGTCAATCGGAAGGCAGCCTTTTTGACGGCCGACGGGATGCCGCTGGTCTGGCTGAGTCGGCTTTTGGGCCGTCCGTTGCCGGAACGGGTTACCGGAGCAGATCTGGTCTGGGCGCTAGCGGAACGGGCGGCTCAAAGGGGCTGGCGCCTGTTTCTGCTGGGCGGTGGTCCAGGGGTGGCCGAGCAGGCGGCCACCGTTCTTCAGGCCCGCTATCCGGGACTCCAGGTGGTCGGCGTGGAGGCCCCGGTTTTGGAAGCTTTATCTCCGGCGGAGCATGCCCAGCTTTTGGAGCGGATTCGGCAGGCCAGGCCAGATCTGCTTTTTGTTGCTCTGGGCCAACCGAAAGGAGAACTTTGGCTTGCCGAGCATATCGAAGTCATGGGCGTACCCGCAGCGGTCCAGATCGGTGCGGCGCTGGATTTTGTGGCAGGTCGTTGCCGGCGGGCGCCAGGCTGGATGCGGCGGATAGGGCTGGAGTGGTTTTGGCGTCTGGTGTGCGAACCTGCCCGATTGGGCCGCCGTTATTTTGCCGACGGCCTCTTTCTGCTCCGACGGACCAGCCAAGCTATCTGGACGGGTAAAAAGCCCTTGCAGTAACCCGAACCTGTATCTGTGCAACATGTTAGCCGATCGGAGGACTCTATCCTGCCCCGTTGCCAGGCGTCCGATCGGCATGGGCAGGTGCTACAAGTCCCGAAGGACGGGGAGCCCAGGGAAGGGGCAGGTTACGGCTCGGCTGAGTCGGTCTTGCCGGTCGTTTTGTGATTTCAGGGGAACAATCACCGGCCTGCATGAGGCGGTTATGGCTTGGCCGAGTCGGTCTTGGGGGGGCGGAAAAGCGGGCCAAGCTCCAGCTTTTCCAGCGGCCGGGCGCTGGTGGGCGGTTTGCCCAGAGAAAGATGCAGCCGAAGCGCCGCCGGCTCAAAAATCATCGTCTGGATGGTTAAAGGGCCTTGGTTGGCCTGGTGCATTTTGGCAGCCACCTCTTCCAGGCCCAGCCGATCCAACTTCTTCGCCAGGATCAACCGCTCATACCGGGGACAGTACGTTACAAACCGAAGACGATCGGTCCGGAAGTGGTTGGTGCAGACACAAATACCGTCCGGTTCCCGGCGGACCTCTACGGTCCGAGGGGTCATTTCAACGATGGCATGAGTCCGCCGGTCGCACAGGGCGAGATTTAACAAGGTGGTGCGTTTGGCCGATTGCACCAGCTTGATCGCCTCTTCGACGCTCGTGCACTCTTCGAGAATCCGGCGGAATAGCAGACCGTAGGGTACCCCGTCCGGATTAAACAGCGGCGATCCATCGGCCGAAGCAGGCGATTCGTGCACCGCCAAAGCCAACCCTGCATCGTTCATGCCGGAAATACATCCCAGCAAGCCCGGAAACCCTACCGAAGCGAACGCATGTTTGCCCATAGGCCGATACACGATAACCAAACTGTATTGGTGCAGTTTGCCCAGGGCATAGAAGTCCAGGTTTCGGCCAAAAAGGGGACCACCGGTTTTGCTCCGGCTCGCTTCGACGATCAGCGAGGAGCAGCCGATCCGCGCCCGATAGGCGTCGGCCAAAATGTTGGCGCCCAGCAGGACCTGTTCGGGCAGGTTGGCCGTCTTGGCCAGGGCCTCCAGTTCGGCCAGATGATCGGGCGGAAACTGGGCCCGCATTTTTTGGGCGATTTCCAGATGGGCCGTCCATCCCCCCTTCCGGCCTATCGTCTCCAAGAGCTCTTTGGGATACGAAAGGAGTCCCTCGGCAATCGTAGCGCCGAGTTTTCCTTGTTGGCGGCCCATTTGTTCGGGGGTGCCGGAAAGGCTCAAAACCGGAATGTTTCCGAAGTACCGGAACCAGGCGCCGTCGTGGGAGACCTCTTGATAGCGAAATGCCTCCCCGGTAAAACCCCTCGGAGGGCAAAGAAAACAGCTTCCTACTAGGGCCAGTACGATCCAGAATCGCAGACGATTCTCAAACCGGCGATACCAAGAGGAGTACACGTTTTGGGAGTTCTTTCCGACACAAAAGGTTGAGTTTCTTTGAAGAATGCCCGACCAATTGGCCCCTTTGCCACTCGTGGACTGAGGGCGAATTCCTTTTCCTTGCAGGGAAACGAAGGGGCCGGAGTGAGCCACCAGCAGAAGCACCGATTTTACTTCACGAAGTTAGGAGGCTGTCAATAGGCCTGGGAAAAATAATAGGTTATACGATATGCACAAAATGGGTAAAATGAGTGGTTTAAGAAACCGATCGCCCACATTTCAAAGTTTTTAGAAAGGGGAAAAGTGAAGGCACAGGCCCTGCTCGGCCAGCCAGGTCCGCCCCAATCCAGGGCTTCTAGAGAGAATATACGCAAAACAGATAAATTGAGTAGTTTGTGGAGCCTCTTCGCCAAACCGGTTTTTCCCATATCATAACAGGTGCGCCATGGCTGCCAAATGCCCCCTCTATAAGCACGCAAAAATGCTGGGTTTTTGGTCTCCGGGCAACCACCCTTCGATACATCCCGGCGCTTCGGCTGTTGTGCGGCTTGTCATTTTGGAGTGCGTAACATGTTCGCTGAAGAAAAAGGCCCTTGGACGGACCTTGCTTGTCAGGTCCGATTGGATGGATACGTGGGGATCTGCTTGATAGGTCCGGTGGGCAGGATCAACATGCCTCTCCAGGGCGGGCGTGACAAGCACGGCCCTCCATTTGGCTAAAATGTTACCGGAATTCCCAAGCGGATGGACGAGCAGCGACTTTCGTGCATTTGCGGAGGAAAAGGAGTGTGCGTTTTAGTTGGGGATGGGAAAATGATTTGGTCCAACGAGGCTTGTAGGCGAAGGTTTCCCTATTTTCCAAGGTTTATCCATGTTGCAGTCGAAGGGAGCTACCTGCTGGGAGTCGGGCTGGCACCCTCCCCACAATGAACCGGTTCTCCACAAACTTGACGCTCCCACGAGAAAAAGCCAAACCAAACCCTGGGTTTTTGACACCGCTGCGGACAGGAGTGGTCTGGCTTTTGGAAGCAAAAATGGCTAAACTCAGAAAGTCTTCTGTGTTAGGCAAATTGGAGTACTTAGAGCTTCCAGGAAAGGAGATGTGCAGTGCGGAGGATTGGCTACTGGGTTCTGGTGGGACTGTTGGGATGCTGTGTGCTGGGCGGGCAGAGTCGGGCCGATGGCCTGCCGGCCAGTGAAACGTTGCTTCCGGCCACGACGAGAGGTTTTATTTCCATTGGTGATCTCCAGCGGCTGGTGACCCACTGGCAAAAGACCCAATTGGGCCAGCTCATGCAGGACCCCACGATGAAGGAGTTTGCTGAGGATTTACGTGCCCAGTTGGAGGATCGGCTTTCGGAGGCCCATGTACGGCTGGGGCTTCGGTGGGAAGATGTCAAGGATGTGCCTAGCGGGGAGATCGCATTTGCGCGGGTGCAACCGGCGCCGGGCCAAGCCGCCGCCGTCGGCATTGTCCAAATCGCCGGCCGACGCCAACAGGCTGAACAGTTGCTAGAGAAGATCACCGCCAATCTCCAAAAGCAGGGTTCAAAAGTTCACCAAGAAACCATCGAAGGCTTTCAAGCGGTTCGCCTCGACCTGCCCAAGCCGGAAGGCGATGAAGAGGCCAAAAGCTTTTATTATGTGCTGACCGAGGAGTTTTTGGTGGCCGCCGACGAAGGGGGACTGCTGCGGTTTGTCTTGGCCCGGCTTCAGGGCCGGGGCGATCCCAAGCAGACGTTGGCCGCTGTACCGGCCTTTGGCAAGATCATGGCTCGTTGTCAGAAGGATGCCGGGCCGGAGCCGCCTCAGATCCGGTGGTTCATCGAGCCGTTTGGCTATGTAGAGGTATTGCAGACCTTGTCGCCGGAGCGGCTTCAGCATCGGCGCAAGGGGCGTTCGATTTTGGATGTGTTGAAGTCGCAGGGGTTTACGGCGATTCAGGGCATTGGCGGGTATGTGGATTTTGCATCGGGCGAGTTTGAGCTATTGCATCGGACGGTCATTTATGCGCCGCCGCCATATGAGAAGTCGATGCGGATGGTTCGGTTTCCGAACCATCAGGAGTTCCGGCCACCGGCCTGGGTACCCAAGGACGTGGCAACATATACTGTAGTTTATGCAGACATCCTGCATGGCTTTGATCATTTCGGGCCGTTTTTTGACGACATGTTCGGCGAAGGCGAAAAGGGGGTTTGGGAGGAGGTGCTGGATGGGCTGAAAAACGATCCGAACGGTCCGCAGATTGATCTGCGAAACGATCTGATCGTGCATCTGACTGGCCGGGCGATGATGATCTCGGATTATGAGCTGCCGATTACGCCCACCAGCGAGTGGCTTCTATACGCCCTGGAGACCAAAAACGAAAAGGCCGTTTCCGAGGCGATTCGTCGGATCATGGAGAAGGATCGGACGATGCGGCGGCGCGAGTATGCTGGGCATGTGATTTGGGAGGCGATCCCTGCGGAGGCCGCCCCCCGCAAACCGGACGTGGTTGTCAACGGGCTTCCGCCCATTGGCGGGCCTAAGCCGAAGCCCCAGGAGTCGCCCCCTCGGGTGTTGCCTAGTGCGGCGGTCACCGTGGCCTATGGGCATTTGCTAGTGGCCTCCCATTTCGACTTTTTGAAAAAGGTGCTGGATCACGCTCAGAAGCCGGACCCACTAGCCGATCGGCTCGACTTCCAATTGGTCCAGCGCACCATCGAGCAGTTCGGCGTGCCCGACAACTGCGCCCGCTTTTTCTCCCGAACCGACGAGGAATATCGGGCCACCTATGAACTGATCCAGCAGGGCAAGATGCCGCAAAGCGAGACGCTGTTCGGCCGGCTATTGAACCAATTTTTAGGTACCGGCAAAAAAGGCGAGGTCCGCAAACAGCGGATCGACGGCTCCAAGTTGCCCGATTATCAGGTGGTGGCGCGGGCGCTAGGCCCGGCGGGCCTTTTTGCCGCCTCCGAACCGGAAGGTTGGGTCCTGGTGGGCTTTACGCTGAAAAAGAAGTAGCCCCGGCATCGGCGATCCGAGTACGTTTGCTTCCGGAATGGGTGGCCCTGGCAAAAAGTCCGCCCATCTTCATCCACCATGTGCGTTGGAAAAGGCGTGATACTTCAGCGGAATGAACCAGGTTGCCTCTCCCCCTTGGGGGTGAGGCCGCCGAAGCGTCGGTTGGCCGCCGAGTGAAGGGGCCCCCTGGAGGGACCGGCCTGTCAGGTCCGTTGCTGCCTCTCCCCTGGCCGTCCAGAGGCCAGCCGGGCCGAAGGCGCCGCCCGGTCGAGGGGGTCCTGGATTCCTGCTTTCGCGGGAATGACACACAAGGCCCCCTCACCCTAACCCTCTCCCGCCAGGGGAGAGGGTATTCATCGGGCACGACAAGCGCACACCTCCATTCGGTGAACATGTTACGAACAAGCGAAGCTATTTGAGAGGCTCTTCCGCCGTGGCGGCTATCGGATCCAAAATCACGTGAACAGGTTACGAAAATGCGAAGCTATTTCAGAGGGTCGATCCAGCTATGGCAGCAACACCGGAAACCGCCATTCGTCCCACACGCCAGGAAAATTATCCCGAGTGGTATCAGCAGGTGATTCGGGCGGCCGATTTGGCCGAGCCGTCCGATGTGCGCGGCTGTATGGTCATCAAGCCGTGGGGATATTCAATCTGGGAAAACATCCAGCGGGTCTTGGACCGGAAGTTCAAAGAGACCGGCCATGAAAACGCCTATTTCCCGCTGTTTATTCCGCTCAGTTTCCTGCAGAAGGAGGCCGAACACGTCGAGGGGTTTGCCAAGGAGTGTGCGGTGGTAACGCACCATCGGCTGGAGGCCGGTCCGGATGGCAAACTCCGCCCTGTCGGCGAATTGGAGGAGCCGTTGGTCGTTCGGCCTACCAGCGAAACGATCATCGGCGCTACGTTTGCCCGCTGGGTGCAGTCGTATCGGGACTTGCCCATCTTGATCAACCAATGGGCCAATGTGGTCCGTTGGGAAATGCGCACTCGGATGTTTCTCCGCACGACCGAGTTTTTGTGGCAGGAGGGGCATACCGTGCACGCCACGGCCGAGGAGGCTCTGGCCGAAGCCCGCCGGATGCTGGACCTGTATGCCGAGTTTGCCGAGCAGTACATGGCCATGCCGGTCATCAAAGGCGAAAAACCCGCTGCCGAACGGTTCCCCGGAGCCGTGCAGACCTTCTCCATCGAAGCGATCATGCAGGACCGGAAGGCCCTGCAGGCGGGCACCTCCCACTTCTTAGGCCAAAACTTCGCCAAGGCCCAGAACATCAAGTTCCAGGATGCCAACGGCCGAGAAGTCTATGCCTGGACAACCTCCTGGGGCGTATCGACGCGCCTGATCGGCGCGCTGATCATGACCCATGGGGACGACGACGGCCTGGTGCTGCCGCCTCGGCTGGCGCCGGTCCATGTGGTCATCCTGCCGATCTGGCGATCGGATGCGGATCGAACCCGGGTCCTGGAGGCCTGCCAGCAACTTCGGCAGCAGTTGGAGGCCCAGCAGTACGACGGCCAGCCGGTGCGAGTCCGCATCGACCAACGGGATATCCGAGGCGGCGAAAAGGTCTGGGAATACATCAAAAAAGGCGTGCCGATCCGGGTCGAACTGGGACCGAAGGATCTGGACAAAGGGGTGGTATGTATGGGGCGCCGGGATCAGCCGCCAAGGCAAAAAATGTTCATTCCTCAGGCGGAGTTTGTCTCCAACGTGCCCACGCTGCTGGCCGAAATCCAAAACACCCTGCTGCAGCGTGCCCTGGCCTTCCGGGAATCGGTCACGGTGAAGATCGACCGGTGGGAAGATTTTCAGGCCTTCTTTACGCCCCAAAACGAAGAAAACCCGGAAATCCATGGCGGAGTGGCCCTGTGCCATTTTGCCGATGTGCCGCAGGTGCAGGAAAAACTCCAACCGCTAAAAGTTACCGTCCGCTGCATTCCACTGGAAGGCGAAGAGGAATCTGATAGATGTCTGTTTACCGGCCTTCCCAGCCGCCGCCGGGCCGTCTTCGCCAAAGCGTATTAGTTTGCCTCTATCCCCCAGGCAAGCAGGAACCCCCAATCCCAGGCCAGGCAAGAGTGGCTTTCCTGGTAGTTCGCACCTCTGGATCGCATCTTCTGGGAGTACGGAGGTCCCGTCCGCATCCGTTTCGCCTCTCCCCTGGCGGGAGAGGTGTACATTCCGGGTTCCCGCTTGCGCGGGAAGGACACGTAGGGATGTCCCGCAAAGGGAAGAGGCAAAAAATGCAGATGAGACGTCTGCGGTACTACCAAGAAGGAACGTCATGCCGGATCGGCGGTGATGCGCATGGTAGCCGGGTCCATCCGGGGCACACAATCGAGCCGATCCACCTGGGCGGCGGCCACGATGTCCTCTTCATAGCCGAGGTCGAGCAGATGTTGACCGGCCAGGCTTTGCCGAAGCTCGGCCACCAGGCGATCCAGAGGGATCGGCTCGGCATCGACAGCAAAGGGGACGGCAAAACTATAGCGCCAGTTTTCCCGGGCGGTGATGGCCTGGGCGTTGAGCCGATAGGCGTCGCCGCTGCTGCGCTGGAGCCGTTCGACCAGAAGCCCGGCGGCCAGCACATCGTCCCGGCTGATCTGGCCCCGGGTGCCGGCGCAGACGATGTGGATGGACTGCTCCCCGGCCAGGCGCTGGCAAAGGGCCTGAGCATTGACAAAGGCGCCGAGAAAGACTTGTCGGGCGGATCGGACACGTGCCAGGGCGGGGATACCGTGGCTTGTCGTAAAGACGATGGTTCGTCCGGCGACTTTGTCGGGGGTATATTCGCCGGGGGAATTGCTCAAGTCAAAGCCGTCGATGGGACGTCCTTCCCGCTCGCCGCCTAGGAGCACCTGGTCGGCGGGCAGTTGGGAGGCAATCCGGCGGGCTTCCTCCAGCTCGGTACAGGCAATCACCTCTCGGGCCCCGGCCGCCAAAGCATAGGTGATCGTCGTGGTGGCCCGAAGCACATCCACGACCACCGCAGTCCCCCCGGTCAATTCTTCGTCGCTGGCCAGACCAGGCAGCGCATAAACGTTCAACACCAAAGACATACCAAGGCTCCCTAGAGCTCACAACGCACTATGTTGACTGTATCCGACGGGGTCCAATGACCACAATTTGTGGTGTTCGGACCGATTATTAACTCCTACAACTGGTAGGGACTGGTTCCGGTAGATACAGCACACTATGGATATACAAACCAACAAAAGAGGCATTCCAGAAAGGCTTTTTCGAAGCCGCTCCGGTTTCGTTGAAGCTCCTTCAGTGGAGCGGTTTGCCGAGCAACAGGCTACTGAAACACTCCTGCGCCGAAGCCATCCTGGTGGGGAAGACCGGGCTGGCCGTGGGGTTGTTTGGCCGGGGGGGTATGCGGCCCATGGGGTTTTTCGGGTATCTGGGCTGGGGCAGCCGGTTGGGCGGGCGGCGATGAGGCTTCTGCGGCAGGCGGACGGCTCGGCGGGATATAGTCTTCGTATTCCGCTTCGTCGAAATCGCTGTAGCTGGGCACATACCCGGGGAGCTTCGAACGGGCTTTTTCTTCTTCAAAGGCGGCCAAGACCTTTTTTTGGATCATTTCCCGGCAAGCGGAATTGATCGGATGAGCGATGTCGGCATAGAGCTTCAAACGGCCGGGGGCATCTTTCGGGGCCGGCGGCGGATCCAGCCGCCGGCCGCATTGATTGCAATACTGCGCTCGCAAATGGTTTTTGGTTCGGCATTTGGGGCAATGGGCGGTGAGCTTCCGGCTTGGCATGGCCACGAACGGCCCATTAGCACCTTCAATGATCTTCAGGTCCCGGACGACAAAGCAATTGTCGAACGTAATCGAGCAGAAGGCTTTCAGCCGGTCGCCCGGATCGTCCATGAGTTTGATGCGGACTTCGGTAATCTCCATGGCCGTTCTCCTTGCGGATTTCAGGTGATTCATCGGCAGCTATGAACGGCCACTACGGTCCCAAGACCGGTGGCATGTAGTCGGTGGGCGACCCGCCGGGCATGGCGGGCATGTCGGCAAAGGGCAAAATACCCCGTGCCGCTTCCAGTAAGCTGATGCCCAAGCACATCCTCTCGTTCCAGATGTTCCCGCAGCCGACCCACCCAGGGACACAAACGTTCTGCGGTCGGCTGGAGCCGATTCCATAATAATCCCCCTAAAGCCGACTTGTCCCCTTTCTCCCAGACCTGCCGGATCGGTTCCACGGGCCGGGGGGAGGCCGGAACTTCACAGTGCCGATATACCTCGGCCGTAGAAAGCCCCGCAGGAGGATGAATGACCACAAAATGCCATGTTCCGGCAGGCGAGATGGGCTGGACAAGTTCGCCTCGGCCTCGGCAGATGGCCGGGCCGCCAGCCAGGAAAAACGGGACATCGCTTCCTAACTGAGCGGCCAAAGGCACGAGGGCCGAAACGGGCCAACCGAGTTTCCAGCCCAGATTGGCCGCCACCAGCGCGGCAGCAGCATCAGTTGAACCACCGCCTAGACCGGAGCCAGGGGGAATTCTTTTTATCAGTTCGACCGACGCCCCTTGACGCACCCCTGCCGCTTGCCCAAGCAACCGGACAGCACGCACGACCAGGTTATCGGCCCCCTCCGGCACGCTGGGTCCACCCGAAGAACTGGAATTTTGAACAGATGGAAGCAGCCTGCACCGGAACCGCATCTGGCCGGCGGCGTCCTCACGAAACAAAAGCGTATCATACCAACTGATCGGCACCATGAGGGTTTCGACCTCATGATACCCATCAGGCCGTTTGCCCAGGATCTCGAAGAATAGGTTCAATTTGGCCGGCGCCTGGACAACCACCCCCTGGCCGTTTTGATGAACGTACATTCAGCTTTCGTCCCTTCCCCACCCTCCCTTGTTGAAGCGGTCCACCAAAGCGGGCGGGAAGATCCTCCGGAAAAGATCCCCCACACCTTCACCAGGAAACGATTGTAATCTCCCCTCCGCCGGACGTCAATCTCCCTTAGGGCAGAGCAAAAGGCCAAAATCGGGCGATTTTTTCTCCCTAACGCTAAGTGTGCCTTGGCCCTAGAAAGATAAAATATGGTGACCGGGAGCAACGTGTCTTCGATAACAATCTACACAAAATGGGCAATTTCGAGAGACCTTTCGGGTGCTAGCAGTGCTAGCTCAAACAATCTCGGAGCATGAAAAATCTGCCTCAAGCACTTCCCGCCGGTCCCTCTTGGCCAAAGCAAGCTACACCAACGTGGGCGAAAACCAGGGAGTTGGCTGTCTTCCCGATTTGCCAAAAGCAAGTAACATGTTAGCCGAATGAAGCAACCCGCCTCTCCCCTGGCCGTCAAGAGGCCGGCCAACCGGCAGGTTGGCCGGGTGAGGGGTGTCATTCCCGCGAAAGCGGGAATCCAGAACGTATTTCAAAGTTTCCCCTTGCTCAGCAGAAACAGAGGAGCAGACACAAAGCAGCCTGGACTGCTGCTTACGCAGGAATGACCCAGCGGCGTCCTCTCCTCGGATAAAGTGTTACAAAAGCAACGGAACACTCTCCCTGCCTTGCTTTTTTAGCCGGAAGACTCGAAAGAACAGCAACCTAACCCTCCCCTTGCTCCTATTCCATCCGGTCTCCGGAGGTCTATCAGCCAGGCAGCAGTAGGCTTGTTCGGCGTAAGGGGGTTAGATGGAGTGTTCCTCCGGGGTTTGCAGGGAGTCTTCTTTTTCTAAGAGGGCGTTTCGGAAGCTTCGCTGGGCCGGACGGCCGTCTTCATGGAGCCAATCCAACAAGGCCCGAATGCTACAGGTGGCCAAGGAAATGCACGTATCGGCACAGCCGTAGTACAGATAGAGCGTATCTCCATCTGAGCCGATCGTATATCCACAGGGGAAGACGACGTTGTTGACATCGCCTTCCCGTTCATAGGGGGCTTCGGGGCCGAAGATCCAGGTTTGGCTCCGCAGCAGGCAGCGTTCTGGGGTTTGGAGATCAAATAGCGCCAGGCCCAGCCGGTAGATGCAGCCGGAGGCCGTCTGTCGGACGCCGTGGTAGATCATCAGCCAACCTTCGGGGGTTTCAATGGGCGGAGGGGAGAGGCCAATTTTATTGGCGTCCCACCAGGCGCCTCGCCGGGCCTCCAGGATCAGCTTGTGACTGCCCCAATGGCGTAGATCCGGGGAATAGGATATCCAGATGTGGGAACCCAGGGCGGTGGTGGGCCGATGGATTAAGGCCCAATGCCCGCCGATTCGCCGGGGCAATAGCGCTGCATCTTTATCCTCCGGCGGCATGACGACCCCGAGGCGCTCGAAGTTTCGGAAGTCTTCCGTCAGGGCCAGCGAAACCCCCGGACCGCCCCGGGAATAAGAAGTATAAGCGATCACATACTGGCCGAGTTCCGGCACATAGGTAATCCGGGGGTCTTCGATGCCCCAGAGTTCTTCCGGATGGTGGTCTGGGTCGGGCAGGAGGGTGGGTTTTGGGTCGATTTCCCATCCGTCGATGCCGTTTTTCGACCGGGCCACGCAAAAATGGGAATGTCCTCGCCGATCCTCCACCCGGCATAACAGCAGGGTGGTCCCATCGGGCAACAAGGTAGCCCCTGGATTAAAGACGGTATTGATCGGATAAGGCCAATCCGAAGCCGTCAGAATGGGATTGCGCCGATGCCGATGCAATAGGGTGCTGTGCATGGGAGTTTCGTAGTGGTTGATTGCAAGCATGGCCGTCTCCTTCTGTACCTACTTTTACAGAAGAGATGCGTTATCCACCAAACGAATCTCCAACAACGACTGCAAGAAAGCCAGGGTGGACTCCGCCCCCTGGTTCTGATTGACCCGATCCGGATGCAGACCGTCGTAGCATCCGCCGGTCTGAGGATTATAGAGGGCCAGTTTCAGATCGTTTCTGCCCAGGAACCATTCGAAGGCCATGTCGGCTTCTTGGCGCCAGCGGTTCTGGCCGGTAAGCCGGTGGGCGGCCAAACAGGCCGAAACCGTGCTCTGGGCTTCCACGGGCTGTTGGTCGAACCGTGCCCGCTGCCCTCCTCGCATGTAAAACCCATTGCTCCCGATGGGCACAAAATGGTTTTCCTCGGTGCGTTGGATATGCATGAGCCAGTCCAACGCCTGCAACCCGGTTTGCCAATATTCCTGTTTG
>Ga0197142_1002499_pt1 | contig 16082 bp, 17 predicted proteins | sample GBS60_MetaG_FD_148614 | JGI IMG/M metagenome (GOLD analysis project Ga0197142, IMG submission 148614) | Sediment microbial communities from Great Boiling Springs, Gerlach, Nevada, United States - GBS 60_MetaG | ecosystem: Environmental > Aquatic > Thermal springs > Hot (42-90C) > Sediment...
ACAGCACCGACTACGGGCTGGCGGCGGGCGTCTGGACGCAGGACATCGGCAAGGCGTTGCGCGTCGCCCACCAGATTGAGGCGGGCAAGGTCTGGGTCAACTGCTACAACATGATTCCCCCGCAAGCGCCCTACGGCGGCTACAAACTCAGCGGCTTCGGACGCGAACTCGGCTTGCACTGCCTGCTCGACCTCTACACACAGGTCAAAAATGTGCAGGTAGACCTCAGTCCCGACTACTTTGAATGGTTTGGGTAGGTCTTCCCGTGAGAAAACACCTGATGGAAATGCGATTAATGCCATAATAAAGGCATGGAGGTGTGAAATGCGAGTTTGGAGCATTCTGATTCTGATGGCAACAGCGATGAGCGCGGGATATGTGCAAGAACAGACGCAGGCAGCACCGCAGGAATCTCCCAAGCCGCCTGTCCAGATTGAGGTCAAGAAAATCGCGCTTTACCCGTGGAGCTTTGCCGAGAACGAGCGTGGCACGAACGAGCAAGCCGTGCGCAGTGTCCAAGACCTGTTGCGTAAATCGTTTGAGGATCGTGCTGGACTGGAGATTATCCCAGAGGGACGCTGCCGCTCCGTGTGGTTGCAACTGGGCAACGATAACATCTCGCTGACCTACGAGGAGCCAGGGCAATTGCCTCAGCTGCCTAGCCCCAAGAAACTGCTGGAGTTCGGCGAGGCGTTAGGCGCAGACTATGTGTGCGCGGGCACGGTCTCGTGGCGCGTGCGCTCCGTCTGGGTCGGGCTGGGACCCAAAACGAAGGCAGAAGCGACTGTGAATGTGGTTATCATCGATGTGAAAAAGCGCGAGGTTGTGGTCGATGTGCGCGACTTCTCGTCAGGCAGCAACAAGGCAGAGAAGTGGTATGAGACGGCAGGCGCACTCCTGGTCTCGTGGGGCTTCACACTCTTCAGCGGCGGTCCCAAAACACCTCAGATGCAGCGCTCGGGTGTGATTGCCGTCGGCGCGGCGATTGAGCCCTTCTTCGCTGCCACAGGACGCAAGATCGAGTAGCACGACGCTTCCCCGCGCCGTTCACCGCCTGTGGCGAGGCGAAATGCCCGCTGCAGGCGCTCGTTTTCGAGTATAATTCCCCACTGGAGGCGCACGATGCGGTGGCTTAGCCTGTGGCTATGTGTGATACTTACAGGGCAGCACGCCCTTGCCCAAGAAACGCTCGCCAACGACCCGCGCCTGCAAACGCGCATCACCCTCTGGCTCAAAGTGGAACCCCTGCGCGACACGCTGCGCACCATCAGCAAACAAACAGGTGTCCCCCTGCGCTGCCAAGACGCCCTCCAGCACCACAAGGTCTCGGTGTTCGTGGAAGACCGTGCAGCGGGGGAGATTTTGACGCAGTTGGCGGCGTTGTTTCGGTATGCGTGGCGCAAGGACGGGGAGGCGTATGTGTTGTATGTGCCTGATAAGACGCGGCAGCAGGAGGCGGGTGTGTTGCGTGCGGGTCGTGAGGCGCGGGTGCGTGCGTTGCGGGATGTGATCCGCTTTGCGCGGGAGGCTCTCAAGAACGAGGAGGAGGCGAGCAAGTTATTTACGGACGACTCCGATTCACAGGCGAGTGCCTCGTTCGGTGAGTGGAATCGCAGGGCAGTCTACGGGATGCGTCCTTGGCACGCCCTGCGTGAGTACGCCCAACGGTTAGAAAACCCCTCCGACCTGCCAAGCTCAGATCAAGTGATGCTGGCGTTGCTGGCGAGAATGCCCTCGCAGGCAGAGCGTGCGCTGCTAAATGGGCAACTGGTCGGTTTCAGCACGCGCCCTGCACCAGGCGTCTACCCGATGCCTGCAGACATCGTTGCGCCTCGCTACATTCGCGGCTCCGAGTGGGACGAGAGTTCCCTCGAACCACGCCCGGCGCAGCAAGAGCCAACCCTCTGGGGCATCTGGATTCGGCATGCGGAAGGCAGCGGCTACTTGGAGTGTAGGGTGTTCGGCTTCCCTGAAAACGAGTCTCAGGGCGAGCCTGCGCTACATCGCGATTCCGGACGGTTTGTGTACGACAGTTGGTCTTACATACGCGACCATCCTTGGCTGGCGCACTGGCAGGCGTGGGCAACGCCTCAGAAGGCGTGGGAGGCGCGCATTCCCGAACGCGCCCTCACCGAGCGTGACGACCGCCCAAAGCCGCAGCTCCCCTCGTATGTCGTCGAGCGGTACTCCTCGAACGACACCATCAATAGTGCTGACCTGTTGGAATGGTTCGCATGGAGTACGCGCCTGCCTGTGATGAGCGAGTCGTTCCGAACCGACACGACCTCCATCCGCGCCACCAACTTGAATGCGCCCAGAGATGTGTTGCGGCAGCTCGCCGACACGGCGTGGGTTCGGCTCACGGACACAGGCTATGTACTGCGCCGCGTGCAGTTCTACTGGGAATGGCGTACTGTAGAGTTGCCCGAAGACTGGTTGCGCCCGCTGGAGCAACGCTTTGCGCAACAGCGTTGGCTCGATCTGGAAGACTATGTCGCGCTTGCGGGGCGGATGAATAACGCCCAAGCAGACTACTATAACCCCGAAGGCATAGGTATCCGCGGGATTACAGTCCGTTTCCCTGTGCAGCCTTTGATTGACAACCTGCGTGGGTTACGGTTTTTGGCGTCGCTCAGTGCAGCGCAGCGACGCCTACTGCTCAGCGAGGAGTGGATACCCGCAGAGAGGCTCACACTGCCTCAGCGTCAACGCTTCCAAGAGGCACTTGACGACCACTTCCCACCGCCAGAGCGCCTCATGGTTGTGGACTTTCCTTATTTGTTTTCGGATGACTCCCAACGGCGCGTGTTTGGCTATGCGTCGTATACCTCGACGAAGGAGTTGCCGATTGCTGCGCGCGCGGCGTTCCGACTTCGGTTCTACCGCGAACGCCCCTTGTGGTACAGGATATACTCGGAGGATGAACTCATCCGATACTATCACCTTTCCCTCCCGCACGAGGGAGAAGTGCGCCCAGAGCAGGAGAGAATGGTGATTGAAGCGGTTCTGAGAGATCTAAAGGCGTCCCCATCGGCGCGCCCGCAAGTTGTTCGTCATCAAGGCTACACGCTGGAGTTGCAGGCGCCGCCTGCGCAACGCAAGACCTACTATATCTTCCAGCAGCGCGCCGAACCTGTGGATGTGCGCACGCTGGAGGCGAAACTCAATGAGTTGGAGAAGCCTAGTGAGTCAGCTGTCCCCCAAAACGGCGAGCAGCCCTGAAAGAGCTGGAATATGCTCCATCCCAAAATGCATCGCCTCTAACAGCGCATTTCGTGCCACCAGAGGTGCCTGTTTTTGCGCACGCAAGGTATAATGCTGTGCGATGCCGAGCGATTATGTGCCGTTGCTGATACTGTTCGTAATCGCCGCCGTGATTGCCGCCGTGATGGTCGGCGGGTCGTGGCTGCTGGGACCTAAGCGCCCGTCGCTGGCGAAAGGCTCGCCCTACGAGTGTGGGATTACGCCCGTCGGCAGCGCACGCGAGCGGTTCCCCATCCACTTCTACCTGACCGCGATGCTGTTCATCATCTTCGATGTGGAGATTGCCTTCCTGTACCCGTTTTTCGTGGCGGTGCGCGACCTGCCCCCCGACGCGCGGGCGTTCGCCGTCGGCGTGGTGGGCGTGTTCACCCTGCTGCTGCTGGTCAGCTTCCTGTACGAATGGAGGAAGGGCGCGCTGGACTGGGAAGACCCTGTGGAGCATCGGCGGCTGAAGCCTGAACCTGCGCCCGCCCTGAACCCACCCCAGCCTGAACCCGTCGCCGCCCTGCCAGGAGAGAGCCGATGAGCGAGCGCATCGAGTACCAGAAAATCGCCGCGCAGTCCCCCGACGCCGTTGAGGAAGTGTACGAATTCCGCGGGGATACTTGGTTATATATTCGCAAAGAGCGACTGCTGGAGGTCTGTCGCCTACTGCGCGACGACCCCGACCTCGGCTACCTCTACATCAGCGACATCACCGCCATCGACTGGCTGCCCTACTGGGAAAAAGGCAAGAAGCCCAAGCGGTTCGAGGTGGTCTACAATCTCTATTCGCCCGTGCATTTTCGGCGCATCTTCCTGAAGGTGCGCGTGGACGACGGCGAGCCTGTGCCGTCCGTCACGGGCGTCTGGGAAGGCGCAAGCTACCCCGAACGCGAGGTGTACGACATGTTCGGCATCCCGTTCGAGGGGCATCCAAACCTGAAGCGGATCCTGATGCCCGACGACTGGGTGGGGCATCCGCTGCGCAAGGACTTCCCGCTGGGCGGCGAGGAGATTCCGTTCGCGCAGGACACTTGGGGACCCTCCATCGAGGACAAGACACACCCGCACGCAGGCGAGTCGTTCGAGGGGCTAACAGGGTCGGAGCCTGTGAGTGGGCGGTAGACGGTGGATGGTTGGAACTCGATTAGCAGACCCTGCAGCGTCAGTGTTGGAGCAGTTTACAGGGCTGACTCCTGACCCCGAATGGGCGTTTGCGCACCTGACGCAGGCGCAGACGAGCTATGCGACACACGGTTACCACCGCTATCCCGCCAAGTTCATCCCGCAACTCGCGGCGCGGCTAATTGAGGACTACTCCCGTCCAGGCAATACCGTGTTGGACCCCTTCATGGGGTCGGGCACAGCCTTAGTGGAGGCGAAACGACTGGGGCGACCGAGTGTCGGGGTGGACATTAACCCTGTGGCGCACCTGATTGCCAGCGCGAAGGTGTGCGTCTTCGAACCAAACATGCTGAATCGAGCAGTCGCCTGTGTAGAAGAGCGACTGATGTCTTGCGAGCAATTCCCTCTTCACGAAGTATGGCACGAGCGGCTGCGCTACTGGTTCCGCGAGGATGTGCTGTGCGCGTTGTCTCGGATTCAGCACGCCTTCGAGACGCTGGACGACTCCGTGCAACCCTTTTTCCGCTGCGCCCTGTCGCACACGCTGAAACCCGTCTCGTGGTGGCACGATCGCAGCGTCAAGCCTGTGCGCAAGTTGGAGAAGCCCATCCCCGACCCAATGCAGGTTTTTTTCAGGCATGTGCGGCGCATGGCGCGGGGCAACCGCGAATACTGGACACTCCTGCAGCGTGCAGGCACACTGGACACACCCGTACATTGCCACTGCGCCGATGCCCGATTCTTGCCCGTGCCTGACCAGTCGGTAGACCTCATCGTGACCTCGCCGCCATATGTCACCAGCTACGAGTATGCGGACCTACACCAACTGAGCGCACTATGGTTCCAGATGACGACCGACCTGCGCGAGTTCCGTCAGGGGTTTATTGGGCGTTCCAACGGCGCTCACGAGCCTGTAGAAAACCTCCATTCGCCGCTGGCGGAGGCAATTGTCGGCAGGCTATGCGAGGTCAACCCCCGCAAGGCGCGCGAGGTCGCCCTCTACTTCGCCGAGATGTACGCTTGCTTCACCGAGTGGCGGCGGGTGGTGCGCTCTGGCGGGCATGTTTGCATCGTGATTGGCAATACACACCTGAGCGGCGTTGAGGTGCAGAACGCGCAGGTCTTTGCCGAACAGTTGGCGACACTGGGCTTTGCATTAGAGCGCGTGATCCTGCGCGAAATCCCCAGCAAGATTCTGCCCCGCACGCGCGACAAGCAGACGGGCAAGTTTACCAAAACGGATGATGCCGACTACCTCGCCTACCCAACGGAATATATAATCGTTTTCCGATGCTGGAAGGAGTGAGCGAGGTATACTCCTCGCGATGACGCCCTACCTCGAACTACAGGAGCCGAAATGCCTACTGTATGACGCCGATGTGCTGCAGGCGGAACTCGCGCCTGAGTCGGTAGACCTTATCGTCACCTCGCCACCGTACAATGTGGAGGTCGTCTACGGCGCACACCGCGACGATCTCAGCTATACGGAATATCTGGAGTTCTGCGAGGCGTGGCTAAAGCGTTGCTATGAGTGGCTCAAGCCCGACGGGCGCATGTGCCTGAACATCCCGCTGGACAAAAACAAGGGCGGTCAGCAGAGCGTTGGCGCGGATCTCACGACGCTGGCGAAACGACTGGGCTTCCAGTATCACTCCACCATCATCTGGAACGAGGGCAACATCTCACGGCGCACGGCGTGGGGGTCTTGGGTCAGCGCGTCCGCGCCCTATGTGATTGCGCCTGTTGAGCTGATTGTGGTGTTATACAAGCGCGAATGGAAAAAGACCTCTGGCACGCGCATCTCCGACATCACGCCGCAAGAGTTTATGGAGTGGACGAACGGCTTGTGGACTTTCAACGGCGAGAGCCGTAAGCGCGTTGGACACCCCGCGCCGTTTCCACTGGAGCTGCCGAGACGCTGCATCAAGCTGTTCAGCTATGTCGGCGACACAGTGCTTGACCCATTTGCAGGGAGCGGCACGACCCTGCTTGCTGCGATTATGCACAACCGCCACGCGATAGGCGTAGAGATCGAGCCTACCTATTGTGAACTGGCGAAGCGGCGTATTTTACAATACTTGAATGCACGGCAGTTAGCGTTGAGCGTTGAGGAGGAACCTGTCGCGTATGAAGCGACCTAAGCAACGCAAGACTATCCGCGAACTGGTTCAGGAGTATTTCCAGCAGCACCCGAACACGGACATTCCTCACGGACCCGTTGTCGATTGGGTCACGGAACAGTGGCGCTTGCAAGGAAGTGAAACCCCTCCGCGTGATCCGTGGCGGGTAATCCGCCGCTTGCATCAGGAGGGATGGCTCATCAAAGTGCGCAAGGGCGTGTATCGGTACGACCCCGAATCTGCAGGAAGGATTGAGGTTGACGACTTCACTCCAGAACAAAAGCAAGCAATACTGGAGCGCGACCAGTATCGGTGCGTCATTTGTGGCAAGGGGCTTGCTGACGGCGTGGAACTGCATGTAGACCATATCCGACCGCGCTATCTGGGAGGACGCTCGGAAATCGAGAATGGACAAACCCTGTGCGCTCAGTGCAACTTTCGGAAGAAAGTCTACAAGCAGACCGAGACGGGGAAGCGGATGTTCATTCGGCTGCTGCAACTTGCCGAAAAAGAGGGCGACCAGAAGATGGTCGAGTTCTGCCGCGAGGTTCTACGCCTCTACGACAAGCACGGAGTGAATGACCATATTCGCTGGGAGTAATACTAATCGTGCGACCAGCGTTCGTAAATGCGCAGGTGTTGAATCCCCCCTCACCCCGCTTGAAGGGGTAGGTTTTTTTTTCAGGCGTGCCTGCTCTCGGAGTTGCCAAGTGGGGCGTTTTTTGCCTCCATGCAAGCAAGACGCCTGTGTTCCCAGCACGCGCTGTGCTGGGAACGCAGGCATCTCGCCCGCTATTCCAACCATGCGAGAAAAAAATACCCCAAAGGGGTCAGGGTGAGCGTGGGCAGGGGCGACAAGATGCTTGAGCGCCCCGCACGCAGCAAACCCAGACAGTGTACCCCTGTTGACACTCAAACGGGGATCTGTCTAAATATTCACACGCTCGCCTGGGCGCAGCGCAAGAATCTCCAGCCCTTCGATGTCGCGCGTCGCCTCGCGCAACTGGTCGGGCGTGCCCGTCAGCAGCGGGAAAGTGCCCCAGTGCATCGGAATCACGCGCTTGACGCCCAACAGCCGTATCGCATACGCCGCCTCGCGCGGTCCCATCGTGAACACATCGCCAATCGGCAGCATCGCCACATCGGGCTGATACAGCTCGCCAATAATGCGCATGTCGCCGAACACGCAGGTGTCGCCCGCATGGTAAAGCGTCAGCCCGTTCTCCAAGCACACCACATAGCCCGCAGGTTCGCCTGCATAGACCACCTGCCCGCCCTCCTCCAGACCGCTGCTGTGGAAGGCGTTCACCATCGTGACGGTGATGCCATCTATCGCCACGCTGCCGCCCTTATTCATCGGCTGCACTTTTTGCACCCCGTGCCTCGTGAGGTAAAGGTACATCTCGTAGATGCACGCCACCGTCGGCTGATAGGTCTTCGCAATCGACACGGCGTCCGCGCAGTGGTCGGCGTGCCCGTGCGTAATCAGCATCATGTCCACGCCAGGCAGTTGCTTGGCGTCTTCTGGGCAAGCAGGATTGCCCTGCACCCACGGGTCAATCAGGATTCGCTTTCCGCCCGGCGAAGTAATCAGGAAAGTTGAGTGTCCCAGCCACTGAATCTGCGTCTGCATAGTGCCAACCTCCACCGATAGGATACCCGACAATCGCGTCAGGTACACTCTATTCGATGCAACGCAAACCCACCGAAACGCGCCTCTATCGGCAGGAGATGAACGAACGCATTCTGGGCAGCGGGTTCAAGCCGTTCCAGCGCTTTTTTGCGCTGGACGCCAGCGCGTACACCGACGGCGCAATCCCCGTCAAATACAAAGAGATGATGGGGCTGGTCGCCTCGATGGTGCTGCGCTGCAACGACTGCATCTTCTATCACTTAGACCGCTGCGTGCAGGAGGGCGCAACCCGCGAGGAACTGCACGAGGCGATGAACATCGCGCTAATCGTCGGCGGCTCCATCGTGATTCCGCACTTGCGCTACGCCTACGAGATGATGGACGCACTCTTTGCCGAGAAGGAGAAGACCGAATGACCACCGTGCATATGACAATCGCAACCACGAACCCAGAGCAGGTGAAGGTTCCGTGGCTGTGGCGGCTGGGGCGCGAGTTCGACCTGAAGGTGAACATCCTGAAGGCGAACATCAACGAGGACGCGGGCTGGGCGTTCGTCGCGCTGGAGGGACCCGTCGAGGAGATTCAGCGCGCCACCGCGTGGCTGCACACCACAGGGCTGCATGTGGAGCCTGTGGAGCGGTCGGTGTTCGAGTAAGCCCCGATGGAGACGGCAGCCGTCCCGCTGAAGACGCCACAGCCGCCCGCCGACTTCGAGGCGTTCTGGCAGGTGGTGGTGCAGGAGGCGCAGTCCGCACCGCTACACTTTGAGCGTGTGCATCAGGTGGGCGACGACCTGCCGACGCACACGGTGTACCGCCTGCGCTGGGTGGGCATCGACAGGCGCGGGCGCGAGGGCTGGTACGCCGTGCCGCGCGGCATATCTCTGCCCGCGCCCGCCGTGCTGTACCTGCCGGGCTATGGCGTCGGAACCGTGCCCATCAACGAAAACACCGCCTTCGAGGGGCTAATTACGCTGTCCATCAACCTACACGGCTACGCGGTGGAGCCGAATGTGCCCTACAGCCCTGAACTGGGCTACTTCACGCGCGGCATCGAGTCGCCCCAGACCTACATCTACCGCCGCTTGGTGCAGGACAGCCTGCTGGCAATGCGCATCCTGACAGCGCAAGAGGAGGTCGATACGCGCTTTCTGGTCGCGGCGGGGCTGAGTCAGGGCGGCGGGCTGGCGGTGATGTTGGGCGCGTGGTGCCCCCTCACGCGATGCGTCGTCGCCGAGTTGCCCGCGCTGACCTACTGGGAGTATCTGCTGAGCAGAACTGTGTGGCGCTACCCCATCAAAGAGTTTCAGGACTACATGGAGGCGACGGGCGTCTCGCGCGAAGCGCTGCTGGCGACCCTGCAGTATTACGACGCGGTGAACCATGCGCCGTATGTGCGCGTGCCCGTGCAGCTGAGCCTCGCGCTGAAGGATCCGGGCATCCGCGCGCCTGTGGTTTTTTCGCTGTACGACACACTGCCCCAGCCGAAGCGACTGTTGATATACGAAGATCACGGCCACGACTGGCATCCCGAAATGCGCGTGCGGTTGGAGGAATGGGCGCGGCTTCACTTCGGGCGCGCGCAGTAGCGTCCATAGGAGCAGTTGCACTGCAACGCGGGCGACATCGGGGACAATCGCGCGCACGACAAACTCCAATTAGACCCGCTCCTCCACACGCGCCCCATCACGCGGACGCAGGTGGGGCAGACATATGCGGAAGGCGTCTGCAGCGACGCCGAGCGCAGGTATACTGCCTACGATGACGCCATTTTTCTACGACGCAGCCATTGAGCAGTATCAGTTCAGTGAGACGCATCCGCTGAAGTCGCAGCGGCTGGTGCTACTGCGCGCGTTGATGGAAGCGTACGGGTTGACGGCGCACTTGGACTGGCAGATGCCGCCTGCTGTGGACGAATCCGAACTGCTTCGTGTCCACACCCCTGAGTATCTTGAGGTCGTGCGTCAGCTGAGCGCGGGTGCGCCGATACCGGATGCGCACCGCTGGGGGTTCTCGCCGTATGGTGACAACCCGCCGTTTATCGGGATGTGGGACGCTGCGCTGGCGTATACTCGCGCGACGGTCGCTGCCGCTGCTGCTGTGCGCGACGGTGCACCACTTGCCATCAACATCACAGGCGGGCTGCACCACGCGCTGCCCAACCGAGCCAGTGGCTTCTGCGTGTTCAACGACCCTGCAATCGCCGTTTGCATCTTGCGCGAGCGGTTCGAGCGCGTGGCGTACTTGGACATCGACCTGCATCACGGCGACGGGGTGCAGTGGATCTTCTACCGTGACCCCAGCGTGCTAACCGTCTCGATTCACGAAGGGGGCAGGTGGCTCTTTCCAGGCACAGGCGCGGTGAGCGAGTGTGGCGAGGGCGTTGCGGAAGGCACATCTGTGAATATCCCACTTGCGCCCTACACGGATGACGCGCTCTGGTGGATGGCGTTCGAGGCGGTGGTTCCGCGCGCGTTCGAGCGGTTCAAGCCTGAAGCACTTGTGTTGCAGATGGGCTGCGATCCGCACTTTCTGGATCCGCTGGGGCATCTGTGCTTGACAGCACAGGGCTGGCTGCGCGGCGTGCAGTGGGCGAAGTCGTTAGGTATCCCTATCGTCGCGCTGGGCGGCGGAGGCTACAACTTGACGACCGTGCCGCGCATGTGGACGCTCGCAATCGCGACGCTCGTGGGGGTGGAACTGCCCGATGCAACGCCCGAGTCGTTCGTTTGGCACGACCGCATTCCGACGCTGACCGACCACACGCCCCCCGAAATCGCGCCTGCCGACTTGGATTATGCACGCCGTTACGCGGAAGCACAACTCGCCTTCTGGCAGCGGTACTGGCGCTAATCGCGCCCGCACCCCTTGACGCTTAGGCACATCGTCGGGTACAATATGGAAGCGGTCGGGGCGTAGCTCAGCATGGTAGAGCGCTCCTTTCGGGTGGGAGAGGTCGGCAGTTCGAATCTGCCCGCCCCGACCAGTGCCTTCAGCCCAGAATGCCCATCTGTTGCAGGAGCTGGCGCAGTCGTTCGCGCGTGCGCTCGCTCACAGGCACTAGCGGCAGGCGCAGGTTCTCCTCTATCCGCCCTAACATCGCCAGCACGCACTTAACGGGGGCGGGGTTCGTCTCCCAAAAGTTCGCCTGCATCAGCGGCTGAAGTCGGTAGTGCCATATGCGGGCGGTCTCCGCATCACCCTGCAGGGCAGCGCGAGTCATCTTGGCAGTCCATTCGGGCAACTCGTTGCCAACGACCGAAATCACGCCATCACCGCCCATCAGCATCGTCGAAGCAGCGAAGATGTCGTCCCCTGCATAGACCGCAAAACCTGCAGGACGGCTGCCCAAGATCTCCAGTGCCTGGATGAGATTACCGCTCGACTCCTTGATGCCGACCACGAGGGGCACTTCGTGGGCGATTCGCAGCACCACATCAGCAGAGTAGTTGCGTCCTGTGCGTGCAGGCACATTGTACAGAATGATTGGGAGGTCAGCATGCTCTGCAATCGCAGCGTAGTGGCGCAGCAAACCTTCGGGCTCTGGCTTGTTGTAGTAAGGAGTCACTGAGAGCACAGCGGTTGCTCCAGCGTGTTTCGCGTGCTGCGCCAGTCGAACGGCTTCAGGCGTGGCGTTGCTGCCCGCCCCCGGACAGACGGGCACGCGCCCGTTCGTCTGCTCCAGCACGATGTCCATCACGCGGCACTGCTCTTCGAAGGTAAGCGTGGCACCTTCGCCTGTAGAACCTGCAGGCAACAGCGCGTCCGCGCCCGACTCGATGAGCCAATCCACCAGCGCGCGCAGACGAGGCTCATCGACAGCCCCCTCGCGCGTGAACGGCGTGACCATCGCTACACCCAATCCACGAAACGGCGGTGTTCGCATCAGCGTTCCTCCTTGTGTGTGAGAACTTCGTGTAGTACCTCTGCGAAATCAAAAAACCCTGTGCGCCCGACCAACCACTCGGCAGCGCGTACCGCGCCATAGGCGAACCCATCACGGCTTTTAGCTCGGTGAGTGATCTCGACCCAGTCATACGGTCCGTCCAGCATCAGGCGGTGAATGCCGAACTCGCTCCCGATGCGCACCACCCCGACAGCGAACTGCGTGTCAGGCAGGCGCTGATGCATAGGTACAGGATATTGCGCAGTGCGAGCATTTTCCAGCGTGTGCTGGAGGCGCGTCGCCAACGCGCGGGCAGTGCCGCTGGGTGCGTCCGCCTTACCGCGATGGTGCACCTCCTCGAGAGCAACATCCCAGCCCTCCAGCATGAGCAGCTGCGCTGCGAGGCTCACCGCATGGTGCAGAAAGATCTGCACAGCGATGGAGAAGTTGGGCGCGTAGAGCACGCTGCCACCCGCGTGAAACGTCTGCTGCGCGAATGCATCGCGGTGCGCGTCCCAACCCGTTGTGCCAATCACCAGCGGTGTGTGGGTCTGTAAAGCAAGCGCGAGATGGTCAGGCACAGCGTCTGCTTGAGAGAAGTCGATGAGCACATCGCTCTGGAGAGCAATCTGCGCGCGCGCGTCTGCTGGGGTATCACGGCGGATGGTGCCTGCAACGGTATGTCCGCGAGCCCTTGCGACCCGTTCAACCGCTTGTCCCATCCGTCCGTACCCGATGAGTCCAATCTGCATGGTCTGCTCCCAGTTGCCTTAGGGCACAGGTGGGGAACACGACGAGCGAAGTGCGCACGAGTCGGCAGGCAATTGCCTGCCGAGTAGCGCTCCGCTTCGCTGGAGGCAAAGCGACAGTCTGCAGAATGTTCTCCTGCAGCCCAGTGGTACACTTGCCGATAGCGCACCCCTTCGGCGAGCAGCCCTTTCGACAACCGTTGTCGGCGTCGGCACGCCTCCTGCTGCCTACTGATGCTTGCCCGCGCCTCTACTCGGCTAGTTCCCTCCGAAATTTAGTATACCTCAAATGCCTTCGCAAAAAGAGTTCACCCGCAAATGGGGCAGAGTGGCAGCCGTAGCCCTCTCACCCTCTGCAACTTCGGCGACGACTGCTACGGTTAAAACCGTGCGAGCCGAAGGCGTTCCCCTTCGGCTCGCGTGCCTCATAAGAGCGTTACGATTGCAACCTCCTTATGAGGGCAGGCTTTGCTCTCCACCCACACTTCACACAGCAACTTTCGTGCCAAATGTGGGTGTGCGAAGGCAGGGTATCCTATTCCTATGTGCAAAGCGGTGCTAATTACGGGCGGCGCAGGGTTTATCGGCAGCCACTTCACCGAGTACCTCTTGGCGAACTATCCCGATTATGAGGTGCGCGTGCTGGACGCGCTCACCTACGCAGGCAGGCGCGAGAACCTTGCAGCCGTAGAGAACGACCCACGCTTTACCTTTGTTCACGGCGATGTGCGTGACAAGCAGACTGTGCGTGAAGCGATGCAGGGTGTGCATTATGTCGTCCACTTCGCTGCCGAAACCCATGTCGACCGCTCTATTTTGAACCCCGAAACCTTCATCACGACTGATGTGTATGGCTCGTTCGTGATGCTGGAGACCGCGCGACACACTGGCGTGGAGCGGTTCGTGCATATCAGTACCGACGAGGTATACGGCGCAACGGAGCAGGGCGCGTGCACGGAGGAATCACCGCTTAGACCCAGCAGTCCCTATGCGGCGGGCAAGGCGGGCGCAGATCTGCTGGCACACGCATACACCTGCACCTACGGGCTGCCCGTGTTAATCGTGCGCCCCAGTAATACCTTTGGACCGCGCCAATACCCAGAGAAGCTCATCCCCTTTTTCACGGTGCGCGCGTTGCACGACCAGCCACTACCGCTCTATGGCGACGGACAGCAGCGACGCGACTGGCTCTATGTGCGCGACCATGTACGCGCCATCGATGCCGTGCTGCACCGCGGGCGACCGGGGCAGGCGTATAACATCGCTGGGAGCAACGAACGCACCAACATAGAGGTTGCGCGCCTCATCTTGCGCACATTAGGCAAGCCCGAAAGTCTTATCCAGTTCGTAAAAGACCGTCCAGGACACGACCGCCGCTACGCACTGGACGATTCCAAGCTGCGCGCACTAGGCTGGCACCCCGAATCCGACTTCGAAACCGCGCTGCGTGAGACGGTGCTATGGTACGCAAACCATCCCGAATGGTGGCAGCCCATCCTGCAGGACACACACGACTACCAAGCATTCGTGCAGCAGTGGTATGGACGCTAATCGCGCCCCACCCGCTCCATACTCCTAAAAACAAGCATAACTCTTGGTTTTGTGGAAAACCTGCCCCAAACGCCACCGATTGGCACGGAAGTTGCCATTTAGGGGGTGGAGGTTAAACGATGACGAGACTGGTTAGCCTTTGGACACTCGGCTCGGCGATGCTTATCGCCACAATCAGTAGCGTGAACGCTCAGATTACTTCCGTATCTGGACAGGTATTGGCGTTGCTCTTCCCACCGCCTTCCGTCGCTACAGGCGCTCTGGAAAACGATGTCTACGGCGTTGTCTTCCAAGAGCAGAGCAACCTTGTGCTGTCTGCTCCCCTAACAGTGAACGCGATGGGACCTGGCACCTATGACATCAATAACGCATCCAACTCGCTGGTGATTCCCACCGGCACGCCCATTCAGTCCTACTTTGTCCACTTCGACTCTGTGGGAATGCCCAACCAATACATTAGTTACACATGCACGATAACTTTCGCAACGAATATATTGGGCGTCATCTACATGGACAGTGAGCTAAACGCCTCCGATGCGCCTCTTGGCGCGCCAGGAACCACTTACGCCACGAATGAAGTGTGGCGTGGGTTCGAGGGCAACTTTGACCTGATAACTATTTCCAACGACCTAAAAACCGTGACTATAAACTCGCGCCTGCTTAATCACTTAGATCAAATTCGGATAATTACGGATGTGGTTCCTGAACCGAGTAGCCTGTTAGTCTTGGCTGCTGGGCTGCCTCTGTTGGCGCGTTTGCGCCGTCGCTAATGCGCTCGGTTGAAGCGCACTACTAAGGCGGCGACGCTTGGCAGGCGTCTCCGCTTTTTCTATCGCCATGTGGAGCGTGCGCGGCTGCTGCTGTACCTGCTGGATGTGTCGCCGTTTGCGACTGCGCCGCCGCTGGAGGCGTTCGAAACGCTTCGGCGCGAAAGCCCGCGCTGGTCGCCCTGAACAAAATCGACATGCTCGCCCCCGACGAACGCGCAGCAATAGACGCCGTGCGCTGCGCCCTCGAGGCGCACGGCTACGAGGTGTTCCCCATCTCGGCGTACACGGGCGAGGGTCTGGAGGCGTTGCTGGCGCGCTTGGCGCAGCGCGTCGCCGAGTTGCCCCTGCCTGAGCCGCTCATCGAGCCTGCGCCAGAGGTCGCCAAGCCCGTTCGTCAGCCCACCCGCGTCTACAAAGACGGCGAAGTGTTCGTTGTCGAGGGCACGCTGCCGCTGGAGATTGTGCAGCGCACTGACTTTGGCAACCACGAGGCGGTGCTGCGCATGCAGAAACGGCTCAAGGGGCTGGGCGTATTCCGCCGCCTGCAGGAGCTGGGCGCACAGGGGGGCGACACGGTGCGCATCGGGGATGTGGAATTATACCAATCGCGCGTTCAGAGTTGACCAATAGGGTATACTCCTGCGTACCCTACACACAGGAGGACTACCTATGCGCGGACGAAAACTCACAGTGGACTGGAAACACACTGCCGAAGAACTTCACGCACGCTACAAACAAGAACGCAACATCCACATCGCCAAACGCCTCCAAGCCCTCTTCCTGCTCAGATGCGGCACACCTATCCGACAGGTCGCCCTCATCGTGGGCGTCTCGCGAATGTCCATTCACAAGTGGCTCACTTGGTATCGCACAGGTGGACTGGACGAACTCACCCGTCGCACGCGCGGAGGCAACCGAGCCACGCCGCGTTCACCGTTGACCCCCGACCAACAGGCACGGCTCATCCAGCACGCCGCTACGCAGGGCTTTCGCACGCTTCGCG
>Ga0197142_1002500_pt1 | contig 16071 bp, 9 predicted proteins | sample GBS60_MetaG_FD_148614 | JGI IMG/M metagenome (GOLD analysis project Ga0197142, IMG submission 148614) | Sediment microbial communities from Great Boiling Springs, Gerlach, Nevada, United States - GBS 60_MetaG | ecosystem: Environmental > Aquatic > Thermal springs > Hot (42-90C) > Sediment...
GCCGCAACACCGGGGCGATGATCCAGCCGCCGCTGGAAGGAGTGCTCGAGTTCAAGATGCTCACCTCGGGCTTCTCGGCCGAATACGGGCGTTACGCCGGCGGCATGCTCACGGTTGTCACCAGGAGCGGCGCCAACCGGTTCCACGGCTCGCTCTACGAGTTCATGCGCAACGACGCCCTCGACGCTAAAGGCTTCTTCTCGGTCCGCAAAGACAAGCTGCGGCGCCACCAGTTCGGCGCCACGCTCTCCGGCCCCGTGTACCTGCCCCGCCTCTATGATGGCCGCAACCGGACTTTCTTCATGTTCACCTGGGAGACCTTGCGGCTGATCAACGGCAAGAGCGTGCGCGCGCTGGCGCCCGAGCCCGAGCTGCTGCGCGGCGATTTCTCGCGCGCCACGGACGTCTACGGCAAGCCGGTGACGATTCGCGACACCCTGGCCGGCGCGCCGTTCCCCGGCAACCAGATTCCAGCCACTCGCCTGGACCCGGTAGCTTCGAAACTGGCGCAGTACTGGCCGGCGCCGAACTTCCGCTCCGCCGCCTACAACTATATCTCCCAGGGCAACGCCACCAACGATTACAACAACTTGGGCATCAAGGCAGACCATAATCTCTCGGCGCGGGACCGACTGACTTTGGGCGCCTTCTGGCGGCCGGCCCATACATGGGACCCGGTGATGGCTACCCGCTCGCCCATTCCCTTGTTCGGCTCCACCAACGACACGTTGCAGTTGCTTTCCTACATTCGCTATCTGCGGTCGCTGACGCCCTCGGCTTATCTGGAGGCCGGCGCCAACTTCTCCCGCCGCACCAATTATCAGGTTTGGCCGTACAGCGCGGACAAGGATTGGGCTGCGGAGACTGGCTTTTATGGCGGAACGCGCAACCCGATCGCGGCCGGCCCACCCTACGTCCAGGTCACCGGTTATATGATTCTCGGCCCGGCTTATGACATTCCCAAGATCTGGGCCTACAACAATTACCAGTACGCCGCCACGCTTACCTGGATTCGCGGGCGACATTCCATGAAATTCGGCGGCGACTTCCTGCGTTACCAGTACTTCTCGCGCAGTTACGGGGACACGCGTGGGCGCGTCAGCTTCGATGGCCGCTTCACGGGTCACTCGATGGCCGATTACGTGCTCGGCTGGATTACCAGCTCGCGCCGGCAGCTCGATGCGGCCGGGCCTTACCACCTGCTGTCGAGCTACTCAGCCTTTGTCCAGGACGACCTGAAACTTACGCCCGCCCTCACATTCAATCTGGGCCTCCGCTATGACATCATGAAACCGCCGCGCGAAAAGTTCGGAGCGTTGGCCATGTTCATGCCGCCCCTCGCCAAGGTGGTGGTTGCGGGAACCGGGACTCTGTCGCGGGAGGAGTTCGAACAGCGGCTGACAAGCACGGGCCTGACAGATTACGTCGTCAAGGCTTCCGAAGTCGGGCTGCCTCTCACCATTGTCAAGAACGATTGGACCAATCTGGCGCCGCGCTTCGGCTTTGCCTGGCGGCCCTTCGGGAGCCGCAAGAGCGTGGTGCGCGGCGGCTACGGTATCTTCTACGGGACCAGTTCGCTTTACCGGATGGACGACTACTCCGACACCTTCCCCTTCTCGGTCACCGAGACTTTCAGCCGCGTAACCAGCGACCCGACGATTCTTACACTCTCCAACCCGTTCCCGCTTTCCCGGCGCGGATTCAGCGGCGTGACCAGCAGTTATGGTCAGGAGAATCCGGAACCCCAGTCGCAGTACCTGCAAGCCTGGAATCTGACGATCGAAAGGGAGATCGCGGGCTTCGCCGTGGAGCTGGCCTACGCCGGATCCAAGGGAACTCACTTGCAGCGCCGCTACGATATCAATCAACCGGGCCGCAGTTACGAAGAACGCAATATCCGTCCTTATCCGTTCTTCGGCGCCATCAACATCATCAACGACGGGTCGAATTCCATTTATAACTCAGGACAGTTGACGGTTCGCCGTCGCTTCTCCAAACAGCTCTTTTTGCGCGCCTCGTATACCTATGCGAAATCGCTCGACGAATCCTCCAACACGGGCGGCACGATGCAGTACAACTTCCCCATGGCCCAGGATTCGCGCAATCTGCGGCTCGAGCGGGGGCGGTCGGATTTTGACGTGGGGCACGCCTTCGCCGCCAGCTTCATCTGGACGCCGAGGCTGTCACGCCACTGGCTGGCGCGCGACTGGCAGCTTTCGGGCACCAGCACCGTTTACACGGGACCGCCCTTCACGCCGCGCGTGTCGGCCGTAAATTACAGCGCGGGGGAAGCCACGCGACCGGACCGGATCGCCAAGGGCACGGCGCCCAATCCCACGCCCGACCGGTGGTTCGATCGTTACGCCTTCCCGGTGGTGCCTACGGGCTCGTATCGGTTCGGCAACTCGGGCCGCAACATTCTGGATGGCCCCGGCTCGGTCGTCATCAACACGTCGCTTTCGCGCCGGATCCGGTGGAGCGAGTCGCGCAGCCTGCAAATCCGTGCCGAAGCCTTCAATCTGCCTAACCGGCCGAACTTCTATCACCCGGAAAACAACGTGGATGTCCCCGCCGCGGGCGTGATCAGCCGGGCCAAGAACAATCGCAACCTGCAACTGGCGCTGCGGATGGAATTCTGAGCGCGCGCGTTCATTCGGCCACGATCTCGTACCAGGGCGCGGGCGGCTGCCCTTCCGCCTGGAGGTGGATGCGGTAGCCGCCTTTGACGCGCTGAACGGCATCCGCCGGGAGCACATCGAGGCGCGCGCCTGCCCCGTCGAGCGGGTAGACCTGCAACCGGCGCGCCCCAGTTCTCAACGTGACGTAGCTTTCCACCCGCTCCATCCAGATCGGCTCGACGCCGGCGCTGCGTGGACCCGAAGGCCGCGTGGATCCCGGCTCGGGCTCGATCGTGTACCAGTCGGTCGTCCCCGGATACAGGATCAGCTTTTGCATGCGAGGCGGATCCGTGCCGGGCTGCGTGCCGAACGTGCAACCCGGCGTCGTCAGCAGCAGGCGGCGCGATTTCTCGATCGGGCGACCGTCCAGTGCCGTCAACAGGATGGAAGCGAAGCCGCGCGCTGCGGGCGCCAGCTCGACCTCGATGGCGCCGGCCTGAACCTTGCGACGCTCCAGGAAACCGAAAACTCCCGCTGCCTGCGGGGCCTGGATCACCAGCAGGCGAGCTTCGCGATCGTAGACCAGCTCCCCCGTGTCAGACCGGTAGGGCGAAGAGGGCTTGGGCAACATGGGCAACCTCGTGTCCTCGCGCCGCTCCAGGCCCACACGATGCATCAGGGCCAGTTCAGGTTCGTAGCGCGCGAAAGCCTGAAGCGCGGCGGCCACCGCTCCTGCCTTGCCCTCGCGGGCCGCACGCAGCCGCAGCTCCGACGACACGGGCAGCGCGATCATCTTGCCGCCCTCCCGCACCAGGCCGCCGCGATAAATCAGCGCGGCCTGTCCGAAGGAGACGTACTTGGTCCAGTCCGCGCTGAGATCGAAGCCGCTGGGAACCTTGCTGTCCCAGGCGCGGTTGTGCGTATAGGCGAAATGCATGATCCCGTCCCAATCCTGGAAGGCGGCGAAGGCGGCCAGCGTGGGAACGATCTCGGCGGCCTGCCGGTTGGGCCAGGGCTGGTTGAACTCGCTCACCGTGTAAGGACGTCCGAACTCGCGCGCCGCGGCCATATTCAGGAAGGCGGCCAGCCCGCCGCCCACCGACGAGTTGTCGCGAATGCGCCAGTCGCGCGCGTCCCAGCGAACGTTGGGAAAGTTGTAATGGTCCACGTAAAAGTGGTTGTCGAGATAATCCATGGCGGCGTGCGAATCCAAGTGAAGCAGGTTGCCGCCGAAGCCCACCTGCGTGCCGGTGACCGGAACCCAACGATCCGTCACCTCGTGCACCACGGCGCGCATGCGGCGCAGGTACTCGGCATGGCGCTCGGCCAGGAAGGTGAGGAAATCGTCGAGCACAGCGGCGGGCGCCTGCCGCGCGGGCAGCGAAATGTTGCGTCCTTCGGGCGATTGACCTTCGGGCAACTGTCCCCACGCGGCGCGCAAGGCGTCCGCCGTGCGGTATTTCGCCGCCAGGAAGGCATTCCACTGCCGCTCCAGCTCGGTTTTGTACTCGCCGAGGACAGTGCGTTCGAGCAGGCCGCGCTGGAAGGCGTCCACCAGCGAACTTTCATTGTTGATTTCCACCATGGCGAGCACGGGATCGCCTTTGAGATCGAGCGCCGTGAGCAGCCGGCGCGTGAACTCCAGTTGCAGCTCGACCATGCGGGGATAAAAGATGTGCAGCGGCTTGCTCTGCGTGGGCAGGCGCTCGGCGCCCGGCAGGGGCGGGACCTGATCCACCGCCGGCCGAAACTCGTAGCCAACGTGCAGGTTCACGTTGACGTAGATGCCTTCCGCCTTCAGCGCGTCGAGAAAGCGTCGCAGGCGACGAACCGAGACGGGATTCAGGGTCGGGTAGGGATCGGTCGTGAGAATGCTGCGGGCCTCCTCGGGATTGCGATCCGGCGAGGTGTCCATGTGGTGCAGGCGAACCACATTCACCCCGAGCCGCCGCAGGCGTCGCGCGATGCGCTGAGCGTCGGCCTCCTCCGGGAAATTGCCTCCGAAGACAGCGTTGGTTCCGAACAGCCGCACGCGCTCGTCGTCACGCGTGCCGGGCTTGAGATCCGGCCCGACGCGGCAGAAATGCGCGCCGCAGACGAACAGGCGATCGGCCGCGGTGAGCGGGCGGTTGAGCCAACTGAAGTCCGGCGCGCCGGAAAGACGATCCTGCTCGACCGCGAAGCGGTAGAAGCCTTCCTGCGCCGCCAGAAACCGCGCCAAAAGGAGCAGAAACGCTGCGATCCGCATACGCCCCGGATTATAGCCAAAGCGCACGCGTGCGAAAATAGCTTGCATGAATCCTGGCATCGAGAGCGTGCGGCGGCGCGGCAGCCGCATTTTTCGCGAAGATCGCCACCTTTTGCCGGCGGCCGCCTTGATGAAAGCCGCGGGTGTTATTTCCTCGCTGGACGATCTGAGCCGGCCCTTTGTCACCATCATCAACTCCTACACGACTCAGATCCCCGGCCATGCGCATCTGGACCGCATCGGCGCGGCGCTGCGCGAGGAGCTGGAATCGCTGGGCTTCAACGTGTGGTACGCCAACGTGGGCGCGGCCATTGACGACGGCATCGCCATGGGCCACTTCGGCATGAAATACTCGCTGCCCTCGCGCGAGCTGATCGTGGACCAGATCGAATCCATCATCGGAGCTCATCCCTGCGACGCCTGGATCGGCATCGCCAACTGCGACAAGATCGTACCCGCGATGCTGATGGCCATGGTGCGCATCAACATTCCCGCGGTCTACGTAAGCGGCGGGCCCATGCTGGCCGGCCCCGGCGGCACGGATCTGATCACCGTCTTCGAAGGACTGGGCCGTCACGCCGCGGGCAAGATGAGCGAGGCGGAGTTGCGACAACTGGCGGAAACAGCCTGCCCCGGCTGTGGCAGTTGTTCGGGCATGTTCACGGCCAACTCGATGAACTGCCTGGCGGAAGCCCTCGGCCTGGCGTTGCCCGGCAACGGCACCATCACCGCCGAGCGCTGGCGCGAGGACGGGCGCACCGAGCTGAATCCCGAGCGATTGGCCCTGGTGCGGCGCGCCGCGCACGCTCTCAAACGCTGCCTGGAGCAGAACATCCGCCCGCTCGATATCGTCAACGAGCAGGCCCTGGTGAACGCCTTCGTGCTCGACATGGCGATGGGCGGCTCCACCAACACCATCCTGCACACTCTGGCCATCGCGCACTTGGCCGACGTCCCGTTCGATCTGGATCGCCTCAACGCCATTTCCGACGCCACTCCCACCCTGTGCAAGGTTTCGCCCAGCCGTCCGGAAGTACACATCGAGGACGTGCACCGCGTGGGCGGCATCCCCACGATCCTCAAGGAAGCGGCGCGCTGGCCCGGCAGCCTGCTGCGGCTCGACGTGCCCACAGTGGCGGGCTGCCTGGCCGATGCTGTGCAAGCGGCGCCCGAGCCCGATGGCGACATCATCCGCCGATGCGACAATGCCTTCTCGAGCACGGGAGGACTCGCCATCCTGTTCGGCAACCTGGCGCCGCGCGGGGCTGTGGTCAAGACGGCGGGCGTGGACGAGGACATGATGGAGTTCGAAGGGCCCGCCCGCATCTTCGAGTCGCAGGAAGAAGCGGTGGCAGGAATCCTGGGCGGCCAGGTGCGCGACGGCGACGTGGTCGTCATCCGTTACGAAGGACCGCGCGGCGGCCCGGGCATGCAGGAGATGCTGACGCCGACCTCGGCGATCAAGGGCGCGGGCATTCGCGCCGCCCTCGTCACTGACGGGCGTTTTTCCGGCGGCACGCGCGGCCTTTGCGTGGGCCACGTATCGCCGGAAGCCGCCGCCGGCGGACCGATCGCCGCCGTCCAGCCCGGCGACCGCATCTACATCAACGCGCACACGCGCCGGCTGGAACTCAAGGTCAGCGAGGAAGAGATCCGGCGACGGCTGGCGGCGCTGCCGCCCTTCGAGTTCAAGGTCAAGCGCGGCTGGCTGGCCCGCTACGCGCAGTTCGTGACCAGCGCGGATACAGGCGCGGTGTTCTCGATCTGATCCCGACTGCTCGGCCGCGGCCTCAGTCCTCGAAGGGCGGGACGGCCTCTTCGAGGTCGGAGACCGGGTTCTCGAACTTGGTCAGCTCCTTGATGAAAAGCAGGTGGACCTTGCCCGTGGGACCGTTGCGCTGCTTGGCGATGATGAGCTCGGCCTTGCCGCGCAGGTCGGCGCGATCGGGCTTGTAGATCTCCTCGCGGAAAATGAAAGCCACCAGGTCGGCGTCCTGCTCGATCGAGCCGCTCTCGCGCAAGTCGCTCAGTTGCGGGCGATGATCGCCGTCCCGCAGATCGGGCGCGCGGTTCAATTGCGAGAGCACGAGCATGGGGACTTCCAGATCCTTGGCCATCATTTTCAGGCCGCGCGAGAGGGCGCTGATTTCCTGCACGCGATTTTCGAAGCGACCGCGCGCGCTCATCAGTTGCAGGTAATCCACGACGACCAGCGCCAGGCCGTGCTCGGCTTTCAGCCGCCGCAGCTTGGCGTGCATGTCCATGAGATTGATGCCGGCGGTGTCGTCCAAAAACAGCGGCGCCTGAACCAACTGGGTGGCGGCCAGGCTGAGCTTGCGCCTCTCCTCGGCGTTGAGATAGCCCGCACGGTACTTGTGACTGTTGACGCGCGCCGTCGCGCACAGCAGGCGCGTAAGCAGGGACTCTCGGGCCATTTCCAGCGAAAAAATGGCGACCGGGCGGGGCTGGCGTCCCATGGCGACGTGCTGGGCGATGTTCAAAGCCATGGCCGTCTTGCCCATCGCCGGACGGGCGGCCAGAATGATGAGCTCGCCGGGATGCAGCCCGCCCGTCATTTCATCGAACTTCAGAAAGCCGGTCGAGAGGCCCTTGATGCGCTGGTTGGGATCCAGAAAGGCGTTGACCCCGCCGGGAAATCCCTCGATGATCTCGCGCGGCGTGAGCAAGCCGCTGCTCAGGCGCGATTCGCCCAACCGCAGCAGGGACTCCTCGGCCGAAGCCAGAATCTGGTCCGGGTCCTCCTCGCCCAGCAAGCAACGGTCAATGACTTTCTGAGCGGTGAAAATCAGGCGCCGCAGCGTGGCCTTGTCGCGCACGATGCGGATGTAGCTCTCAAGATTCAGTCCCTGCGGCAGACCCTCGTCGAGCGAGACCAGGTAGCCCAGCCCGCCGCAGGACTCCAACTGCCCGTGACGCTGCAACTCGTGCGCCACGGTCACGCGGTCAATCCGTTCCCCCCGCTCGTAGAGTTCGCCCATGCGCAGGAAGATGCGCCGGTGAGCCTCCAGATGAAAGTCATCCGCGCTGAGCGAGCCGGCCACCTGCGGGTAGAGGGAATCATCCAGCAGGATGCAGCCCAGGATGAGCCGTTCCGCGTCGGTGCTGGCGGGCAGCCCTTTTTCCAGTGCAAGATCCGGCGTCGCCATGGCCAGTTTTCTAACTTACGGTCAACTTCGCCTGATCGCAAGCCTCGGGCGCCGATACCTGTTTGCCTGGACTTGCGTTGTGCGAAAGCCTCTGCAAGGCGGAGTGGAAAACCGGCCCGGGCCCCGCTGCGGCAAATGCTCCGAGCTCAGGGGCTTGGACGGGAGCGGCGAAGTTTTCCACAGTTGCGCCTCGACAAAAAGCCTACACTTTGTTTTTTACCGCAAAACGCCCGTCTTGGCGAGAGTTTTTTTGGCGCGCGGCGCCCGATCTAGCGCGCCAGGCGCCGGCGACGCAGGAAGGGCGGGGTGTCCAGGTCCTCCAGATCGTCCACGTCGTCCTCCGATTCGGCATAGAGCGGTTCGGGGCTGCCGGGCGGCGCCGCATACCCGGCGGAGAAAGACATCGCGGCCTCGGTCCGCACAGGTTCGGGCGGCGGCTGCGGCGGGCTAATGGCTCGCCGGCTCTCGTCCAGGACAACCGGCTCGGCTTCCGACACCGGCGCGAACCCGGTGGCGATGACGCTGACTTTGACGGCGTCGGCCATGGTTTCGTTCAGCACGATGCCGAAGCTCACCTCCGCATCCGGCCGGCGCGTGGCTTCCCGCACCACCTGGCAGGCCTCGTGCAGCTCGTGGATGCCGAGGCGGCTGGAGCCGGTGACGTGCACCAGAACGTTGCGCGCGCCGGCCAGGGAAGCGCCCTCCACCAGGGGACAACTGATGGCCTGGCGCGCCGCCTCCACCGCCGGATTTTCTCCGCGCGCCACCGCCGTGCCCAGCACCGCCAGCCCGCCGCCGCGCATCACCGCGCGGATGTCGGCGAAATCGCGGTTGATCAGGCCGGGTGTCTGGATGATCTCGACGATCTCCTGCACGGCCCGGCGCATGATCTCGTGCGCCATGCGGAAGGCTTCCAGCACGCTGGCGCCGCGCGGGGCCAGCGCGAGCAAGCGGTCGTTGGGAACGGTGATGAGCGCGTCCACGGCGTCCGCCAGTTTTTGCAAGCCCCGCTCGGCCAGCTCCGTGCGCTGGGGACCCTCGATGGCGAACGGTTTGGTCACCATCGCCGCCGTCAACGCATCCATCTGGCGCGCCATGGAGGCGATCACCGGCGCGGCGCCGGTGCCGGTGCCCCGGCCCAGGCCGGCGGCGATGAAGACCATCGAGGCGCCTTGCAGCAGCTCGATCAGGCGCTCGGTGTCCTCCAGCGCCGCCTGCTCGCCGATTTCGGGGTCGCCCCCCGCGCCCTGTCCCGCCGTGACGCGCATGCCGATCGCCAGCTTGTTGGGGACCGGGGAGGCGCGCAGCGCCTGAAGGTCGGTGTTCACCGCCCAGAACTCGACGCCCTCCATCCCGCCGGCCATGATATGGGCCACGGCGTTCGTTCCGGCGCCTCCGACCCCGATCACGCGGATCCTGGGGCGAGGCGGAGCTTCTTCCTGGATTTCGAACTTGAGACCGTCCGATTTCGGATCCACCAGCGCCATCGTGCACCTCTCCCTTTCCAGCCCGCCGGTTCGCAGCCTATCCGAACACCCTGCTGAACAGACTGCGCCGGCGTTCGCGGTCGCGTTGCTTGAGTCGCGCCGAGTACATCGCCAGTCCGGCCACCGTGGTCCAGGCCGGATGATTCAAGGCCGGCGGCCAGTCCCCGATGCCCAAAGGCAGCCCCAGGTACGTTTCACAACCCAGCACCGCCTCGGCGACGTCGCACAGCCCGGGCATGCGCGAGGCGCCGCCGCACAGCACCACGCCGCCGAACAACTTGCCCTCCGGGCAGACCCGCAGCAGCTCGCGCCGCACCCAACGGAACAGTTGTTCGGCCCGGCACTCGAGAATGAACGACAGATCCTCGCGCGGGATGGCGCGAGGCAGCCGCCCGGGGGGCGCGGGCAGCTCGATCAGACTGCGCGCCGCCTCCGCATCGCGCACCGCACAGCCGTGCTGGAGCTTGACGGCTTCGGCATCCCGCAGGGTGATCCCGAGCACGCGCGCCACATCTTCGGTGAAACGGGCGCCGCCCAGCTCGATGCTGGAAGCCAGGACCAGCGAGTCCCCCGCGTACACCACCAGGTCCGCCGATTCGGCCCCGATGTCCACCAGCATCACTCCGCCGCGCCGGTGCTCGGCGCGCAGACAGGCGTAGGCGGCCGCCATGGGCTCGTACACGGTTTCCTCCACCGCCAGCCCGGCCTGATTGGCGGCCCCCACCAGCACGTCATGCTCCTGGGTGGAAAACGTGACCAGGCTGACGTAGGCGTGCAAACTCACGCCGCTCTGGCCCCGGGGATCGCGGAAACCGCGCCGGCCGTCCACGCTGAACTCGCGCAGGCACAGGTGCAGCAGCATGCGGTCCTCGTCGAGCTGAACGTGCGCCGCGCGCTCGATCACCAGATTCACGTCCTCCTGGTTGAGCTTGCGCCGGTAATCGTCCTCGTAGCCGCCCCGGCCGGAAGCGCAGCCCACGGTGGCGCCCCCGGCGCCCAGCACCGCCGAGCCGATGGGAATCTGAGCAGTCCGCTCCGCTTCGCGCACAGCCTCGCCGATGGCCTCGGCGATCGCCCGGGCGTCGCCGATGCGACTGCGCGTCCAGCCCTGCGATGCCGTCTCACCGTATCCCGCCAGGCGCACGACGTCGCCTGACACCGCCAGCACCACAGCGCGCGTTCGCTCGCTGCCTGCGTCTACACCGACGCCCCAAATTGTTTTAGCGCCCACGTTCTTCTCCCTTGAGCCTGACCCCGACCGCCGGGGTGGTCGCGCCGGCGCCCGCCGCTTGCGCCACGCGCACCTGCCCGTCCACGCGCAAATCGAAGGTCCGGGCCTCCGGCGCCCACCGCGCAATCTGCGGGTAATACTCCCGGAACGCCTTCAGCCGGGCGCGGAAATTCTCGCGACCCAGCATCAAGCGCAAGGCGCGGCCCTCGTACAGCAGGGTGACCGTCACGTTGTCGGGATTGCCGAGATCCACTTCCGAGATCAGTCCGGCGTGGTCCTGAAGCTGTTCGAACAAATGAAGCATGAAGCGCACGCGGTCGCGCCGCACCGGCTGGGGCTGCCCGGCGTCCACTCCCCACAGCACGGGTAATGTGAACCGGCCCTGGGCCGGCCACCGCAGCAGCACTCCCTCGGCGTCCACCATCGCCGTCGCCCCCGCTCCCCGGGATTCGTCCCCGCCCAGGACCACAAAGGCGACAGGCTGCCGTTCCCGGATGTGGATCTCCAGGCGATTGGGCCAGCGCCGCAGCACCGTGGCGTCGGCCACCCAATCAATAGCGAGCAGTTGACGGCGGCGCTCGCCGATGGGCACCCGGTAAATCGAGCCGCCCAGATCGGGGCGGAAAACCGCAAGCACTTCGCGGCGCGGCGTGCAACGCAGCCCCTCGATCACGAGCGCGCGCCCCTCGGCCTCCCATTCGCTCGCCGGCAATCGGAAGCGCGGATCCTCCCAAAGGAACCGTTGCAAGGCGAGCGCAAGCACGCCCAGCGCCAGGCCGGCCAGCAGCCAGAGACTCATGCGCAAAACCGTTCGCACGTCCGTGCGCCAACGGGACGGGCGGCTGCGCGCGCGGGCCGAACGAGCGTCCGAAGTCGCCACCGGATCGCCCTCCGGGGAATCCGCCCACGCCTGCGCGGCGCGACTACGCCTCACCGGTCTCCCTCCTCAGCAGGCCCTCCAGGATCCGATCCGCGGCCTGCCAGACGTTGCCCGCGCCGAGCGTCAACACGGCGTCGCCCGGGCGAGCTTCCGCCACCACTGCCTCCACAGCGCGCTCGATGGAACCGGCATACTCGACCTGCCGGTGACCGTGAGCCTGCGTGCGCTCGACCAACTGCCTGGCGTGGACGCCCTCCAGCGGAGGTTCCGAAGCGGCGTAGATATCCAACACCCACACGGCGTCGGCCTGATAAAAGCAGCGCGCGAACTCTTCCATCAGGTGGCGGGTGCGCGTGTAACGGTGGGGCTGGAACAGCACCAGCAGGCGCTCATAACGGCACTGCCGCGCGGCGGCAAGCGTGGCCTGGATTTCCGCCGGGTGATGCGCATAATCGTCAATCACCGCGACTCCGGCCGCCTCGCCGCGCACCTGGAAGCGCCGTTCGACTCCGCCGAACCCGGCCAGGGCTTCGCGAATCACGTCCGGGCCGACGCCCAGCTCCATGGCCGTGGCCGCCGCCGCGGCCGCGTTGAGCACATTGTGCAGGCCCGGCACGCGCAACCGGAACTCGCCCAGATCGTCGTCGCCCCGCCGCAAACGGAAGCGGCTGGAAAAGTGCGCGGCCTCGGCTTCGCGGATCTGCACGTCGGCCTGCGCCCGGGTCCCGTAGGTGATCACCCGCCGGCGCACGGCGGGAAGGATTTTCTGCACGTTCTCGTCGTCCAGGCAGAGCACGGCCGCCCCGTAAAAAGGCACGCGGTTGGCGAACTCGGTGAACGCCTCCAGGATCTGCTCCAGCGAGCGGTAGTGATCCAGGTGCTCGCGGTCAATGTTGGTGATCACGGCCAGAATCGGCGCCAGCTTGAGAAACGAGCCGTCGCTTTCGTCGGATTCGACCACCAGCAGGGCGCTGCGGCCGATGCGGGCGCTGGCGCCGCCGAAGGCCTGCAAGCGCCCGCCCACCACCACGGTGGGATCCAGGCCGGCTCGCTCCAGGATGGCGGCCAGCATCGAGGTCGTGGTCGTCTTGCCGTGGCTGCCGGCCACGGCGATCCCGTACTTCAGGCGCATCAGCTCGGCCAGCATCTCGCCGCGCGTGATCACGGGAATCTGCAAGCGGCGCGCCTCCAGCACTTCGGGATTGTCCGGCGGCACGGCCGAGCTGACCACCAGGGCCCGCGCGCCCGCCACGTGAGCCGGATCGTGCCCTTCGTAGATGCGGGCGCCCAGACGCGCCAGCCGTTCCGTCACGGGCGACAGCTTCAAGTCCGAGCCGCTGATGGCGAAGCCGAGCTGGAGCAGGATCTCGGCGATGCCGCTCATGCCGATGCCGCCGATGCCCGTGAAATGCAGGTGCTGCGGCGAGAAAAACATCGGCGGCCCGGATTGTTCGACTTGAAAAGGAAACATTTCGTAAGCCTATTGTTTGATCAGCCCGCTCTCCCTGTCAAGCCTTTTCCGCCCCTGCGCCGCCCCGAGCAGCGCCGCGGCCGCGCGTCGCGCGGCATCCGGGCGCGCGAACCGCCGCACCGCCCGGCCCATCGCCTCCAGCTCGCCGGCTCGCCCGGCCAGCTCCATGACCTCGGAAAACAACCGGCGCCCGTCCAGACGCCGGTCTTCCACCATCCGGGCCGCCCCGGCCCGCACCAGCGCTTCCGCGTTGCGCAACTGGTGCTGATCCGCGGCGTACGGAAACGGGACCAGGATGGCGGGCTTGCCCGCCGCGGCCAGCTCGGCCACGGCGCCGGCCCCGGCCCGGCTGACCACCAGATCCGCCGCGGCGAAGGCCGCGGGCATGTCGTCCAAAAACGGGACCACGCGGCCCGCCATGCCCGACCGCTCGAACTCGCGCGCCAGCTCCGGGTACGCCGCGGGGCCGGTTTGCAGTACCATGCGCACGCGCGCACCGGCCTGGCGGAACAGCGGCCAGCTTTCCCGCGCCGCCTGATTCAGCGTGCGCGATCCCTGGCTGCCGCCCGTCACCAGCACCTCGAACCACTCGCCGGGCGTCTTCGGCGGGAGGCGGAAGAACTCCTCACGCACGGGCATGCCGGCCACCTCCGTCCGTGCGGCATCGAACAGAGCCGCCGTGTCCGGGAAGTTCACCAGGATGCGGGCGGCAAAGCGTCCGGTCCACCGGTTCACCAGGCCGGGCGCCACGTTGGGCTCCAGCACCACCACGGGAACGCGTCGCAACCAGGCCGCCGCGCAGACCGGGGCCGCGGCATAGCCTCCCATGCTGAAAACAGCCGCGGCGCTCAGACGCCGCAACAAAAGCCAGGCGCGCAGCACGCCGGACGGCAGCGCGACCAGCGTGCGCACGCGCTGCGCCGGACCCACACGCTGCCAGCCGCCGCTGCGGATGAATTCCACGCGGAAGCCCTCGGCCGGCGCCAGCCGGGCCTCCAGACCTCGGCGCGTCCCCACGAAAACGGCCTCGTGCCCTTCGCGGCGCAGTTCCCGCGCCACGGCCAGCGCAGGCATGACGTGCCCTCCCGTTCCGCCGGCCGCCATCACGAACACCATCCGCGCCCACCCTCACACGCTCCGCTCGCGAATGCTCAGCAACATGCCGAACAGGATCATCGTGGCCGCCAGCGAGCTTCCGCCGTAGCTGATCATGGGCAAGGGCAGGCCCTTGGCGGGCGCCAGCTTGACCACCACGCTCATGTGCACCATGGCCTGAAAGACCACAATGAAGGCGGCGCCCAGCGCCAGGCTCCGCCCGAAGTCATCCGGGGCCCTGCGGGCGACTTTGAGGCCGCGCCACCAGATCAGCAGGAACATGAGCACCAGCGCGCCGCACCCCGCCAGCCCCAGTTCCTCGCCCACCACAGCGAAAATGAAATCGTTGTCCGCCTCGGGCAGGTAGCCCAGCTTCTGCCTGCCCTTGAACCATCCCACGCCGCGCCAGCCGCCGCTGCCCAGGGCCAGCAGCGATTGCTTCTGATGGTAGCCGACGTCGCGTCGGGGGCTGGCCTGCGAGCCGTTCTCCGCGGCGGGGGACTTCGGCGCCAGCCCAAGGGCTTGCGGTATGCCCAGCTCGCCGAGAAAGGCCTCCACGCGGGCGCGACGGTAGTCGGGAACGAGCATGGCCAGCAACGTGCACAGGGCGCCCACCGCGGCCGCCGTGCGCACATGCCGCCACTCCAGACCCGCGGCGATGAACACGGCGCCGGCCGTGACGATCATCACGAACGCCGTTCCCAGATCGGCGATCATCACGGCGCCGGTGAGCAAGCCCAGCGTCACGGCCATCGGCGCCAGCGTGCGCGAGTCGTTCAGAATGCGGGCACGCTGCGCGATGAAATACGCCAGGAAGATTACCAGCGCGGGCTTGGCCAGCTCCGACGGTTGAATGCCCACCGGCCCCCAGCGCAGGAAGCGGTGCCGCTCGCCGATAAGGTAGGCCAGAGCGAGCAAGCCCAGCACCAGGCCCGTGCCGCCGAAAGCCCACGCCGGATGGTTCAAACGGCGGTAGTCCCTGGCCCGGAAGAACATCAAAAGCACCAGGCCGATCGCAGCCCACACCGCCTGCTTGATGGCCCGGGGGCTGACTTCGGTGACCACGGGCGCAGGGTCCTGCCCCGCCTCAGCACCGGGCGGGACCGCCAAAGGCATCTCCGGCGCCCCAGCATTGCCGTTCCTGGGCGGCACGTACTGGGTGGCGCTCCAGACCATGAGCAGTCCGACGACCAGCAGCGCCAGAACCAGGCTTACCAGCCACCAGTCGGTGCGTGCGCCCGGATGCATCTCAGCTCGCCTCCTGCCCGGAGCGCGCCGCCAACCCGGCCACCAGCTCCTTGAAGACCCGTCCCCGATGTTCGAAGTTCTCGAACTGATCGAAACTGGCGCAGGCGGGGGCCAGCAGCACCGTGTCCCCGGGCTGCGCGTGCCGCCAGGCGTGCTCGACGGCGTTCTCCAGCGTCCCGCACGACACCAGCGGCGCGGCGCCGCGCAGTTGCTCGGCGATCTTGCCGGCCGCGGCGCCGATCAACAGCACGGCGCGCGCCTTGCGAGCCAGCAACTCGCGCAAAGGCCGGTAGTCGCCGTCCTTGTCCTTGCCGCCCAAGATCACCCACAGCGGCGTTTGGAAGGCTTCCAACGCCTTGCGCGCCGCATCCACGTTGGTGGCTTTCGAGTCGTTGTAGAACTCGACGCCGCGCAGCCGACGGACGAACTCCAGCCGGTGCTCGACGCCCGGGAACGTGCGCACCGCGTCGCGAATCCCCTCCGGCGGGGCGCCTGCCAGCCGCGCCGCCAGCGCCGCCGCCAGCACGTTTTCCACGTTGTGCAAACCGCGCAACGGAACCTCGTCAGCTTGCATGAAGGCGCGCCCCTCCAGCCAGAGCCGCCCTTCGGCCAGGCAGGCGCCCTCG
>Ga0197142_1002501_pt1 | contig 16068 bp, 14 predicted proteins | sample GBS60_MetaG_FD_148614 | JGI IMG/M metagenome (GOLD analysis project Ga0197142, IMG submission 148614) | Sediment microbial communities from Great Boiling Springs, Gerlach, Nevada, United States - GBS 60_MetaG | ecosystem: Environmental > Aquatic > Thermal springs > Hot (42-90C) > Sediment...
TGACCTGCATGCCCTTCCTAAGGGGTTCGTCTTTAAGCGTGCTGTTCCTGCCCCTGAAAAGCAACAGTTGCGCAGATGGATGCGCCTCAACCCTCCCACAAGGTGGGCTGCAGATCTAAGGTACACCCTGCTTGGGGTACTCTTTTTCAGAATGAATCTTGTAGTGATTTTGGGTCCGACGGCGGTGGGGAAGACGGCGGTGGGCTTGCGCGTGGCGGAACAGATAGACGCCGAGATTATCTCTGCCGATTCGGCAGCGGTCTATCGTGGGATGGATATCGGCACGGCAAAGCCGACCGCGGAAGAGCGTGCCCGCGTGCGGTTCCATCTGATTGATGTGGCAGACCCCGACGAGCCGTTCACCGCAGCGAAGTTTCGCGAGTTGGCGCTGGAAGCGATGCGGGATATTCAGGCGCGTGGCAAGCGCGTGCTGATTGTCGGGGGCACGGGTCTTTACCTGCGGGTGTTGCTCCATGGCTTCAGCCTTGCGCCTCCACCGCGCGACCCGGCGATTCGCAAGCGGCTGCAGCAGGAGGCGAGCGAGCAGGGTTTGCTCGCCCTCTATGCACGGCTGCAGCAGGTGGACCCGAGAGCTGCCGCGCGCATCCACCCGAACGATGCGGTGCGCATCATCCGGGCACTGGAGGTGTATGAGATGACGGGTAAACCTCTCAGTGAGTGGCAGCGTCGTGCCGAGAGCGAGCTGCCCGCGCTCAAATTCGGGCTAACTCTGCCGCGCCCGCTGCTCTATCAGCGCATCAACGCGCGCGTCGACCAGATGATGGCACAAGGCTTTTTGCAGGAGGTGCAGAATCTGCTTTCGAGAGGGTACAATAAAGACCTGCCAGCCCTTAAAGGGTTGGGCTATCGGCACCTCATCGCCTATCTGATGGGCGAGATGGGGCTGGAGGAGGCGGTTGCCTTGTGGAAACGCGACACGCGCCGTTTCGCCAAGCGTCAGATGACTTGGTTCCGCCGTGAGCCAGGCGTCCAGTGGCTCGACGCCAGCGAAGGCGTAGAAGCGACCGCCCAATGTATCGTGCAACTGATTAACGAGCAGGGAGGGTAAGCCAATGGCAAAGGCGATTAACTTGCAGGATATGTTTTTGAATCAAGTGCGCAGGGAAGGCATCGGTGTCACTGTCTACCTCAGCGGAGGCATCCAGCTGCGGGGGGTTGTGCGCGGTTTCGACGCCTTTACCATCCTGCTGGAAAGCCCGGGCAAGCCGGTGCAACTGGTCTATAAGCACGCCATCACCACGATTGTGCCATCACGACCCGTTTCGACCTACGCACCACCCGGTCGCCAGCTGGAGTCAACCGAGTACGAAGAGTGAGACGCGCGTTTGCGAAGCTGCAGGGCAACGGCAACGACTTCGTGCTGATCGACGCGCTTGACCCTGCAGAAGGATGGAACTTGATGGATGCAGCCACGGCGCCCGATTGGCGTGAGTGGGCTGTGCGCCTATGTGATCGCCGATTCGGGGTCGGTGCCGATGGCTTGCTGGTGGTCGAGCGGGGCAAGCAGGCACTCTATCGCATGCGCATCTTCAACCCCGATGGCAGCGAAGCCGAGATGTGCGGCAACGGCATTCGCTGCTTCGCCTGCTATCTGCTCCTGCATTATGAACTTGATGCCCAGCAGCTGGTCATCGAAACGGGCGCGGGTATGCGGCGGGTCTATCGCGCTCCCGAATCGCTCGCTCTGGCGACCGCTGCCAAAGCGAGAGGGCTGGGCGTGGGGTTCATGCTGACCGTCGAGATGGGTGTGCCGCGCCTGGCACGGTGCGAGGTGCCTGTGCAGGGTAAGCCAGCGGGGCAACCTATGCTGCAAGAACCGGTGGAGGTAGCAGGGCAGATTGTGCCGCTGAGCGCGGTCAACACGGGCACGCCCCACGCCGTGCTGTTCACCGACGATGTGCAGCAGTTCCCCCTCGAAACGCTCGGACCCGCTGTGGAGCATCATCCGCTCTTCCCAGAACGAACCAATGTGCAGGTCGCCCAAGTGGTACGACCCGATTATGCCATCGTGCGCACATGGGAGCGCGGCGCGGGAGCGACACTTGCCTGCGGCACGGGCGCATGCGCCGTGTTGGTGATCGGGCATCAATTGGGATGGCTCGAACGACGCGCCACCATCTGCATGCCCGGCGGCGAGCTGCTTATCGAATGGCGTGAGGATAACCAGCTGCTTATGACGGGACCAGCGGTGCTGGTCTTCGAGGGCATGCTAAGCGAGGTATAATCCCCCTCACATTCAGGAGCGAAACAATGGTAGCCATCGAGACGATTCGAGCGCGTGAGATTCTCGATTCGCGAGGCAACCCCACTTTGGAGGTGGAGGTGATTCTGGAGGATGGCGCCTTTGGTCGGGCAGCGGTTCCATCGGGCGCATCCACTGGCACCCATGAAGCCCTTGAGCTGCGCGATAACGACGAGCGCTACTTGGGCAAGGGCGTGCGCCAAGCCATCGAGAACATCCAAGAGCATATCCTTCCTGCTCTGGAAGGCGTTGACGCGATGAATCAGCGCGAGGTGGACGAGACGCTCATCGCGCTGGATGGCACGGAGAACAAGTCGCGACTGGGCGCGAACACCATTCTGGGCGTGTCGCTGGCGGTTGCCCACGCTGCAGCCGACCACCTTGGCGTGCCGCTCTACCGCTACATCGGGGGCGTCGATGCCCATGTGCTGCCTGTGCCTCTGATGAACATCGTCAACGGGGGCAAACATGCGGAGGGTGCCGCCGATTTCCAGGAATTTATGATTGTGCCGGCAGGTGCGCCGAGCTTTGCGGAGGCGTTGCGCATGGGCGCCGAAATCTATCATCACTTGAAAAAGGTGCTAAGTGAACGCGGGCTAAGCACCACTGTTGGGGACGAAGGAGGCTTTGCGCCTGCTGTGCCCTCTGCGGAGCGGGTGTTCGAGCTGCTTAGCGAGGCAGTGGAACGCGCCCATTATCGGCTGGGAGAGGAGGTCTACTTCGCCCTCGATGCCGCCGCCTCCGAACTCTATCGAGATGGCTCCTATGTGCTGCACGCCGAGGACCGCGTTCTCGATAGCGCAGGGCTAATCCAACTCTATGAAAGGCTGGTCGAGCGGTTCCCCATCATCTCCATCGAGGACGGGCTGGCGGAAGATGATTGGGAGGGCTGGGCTGCCCTCACCCAAGCACTCGGTGGCAAAATCCAGCTGGTGGGCGACGATTTGTTTGTGACCAACATCACGCGCCTAGAACAGGGCATCCAAAGGAGCTGCGCCAACAGCATCCTCATCAAGCCGAACCAGATTGGTACCCTCACCGAGACGCTGGACACGATTCGCTATGCGCACCGTAACGGCTACGCCACCATCATCTCGCATCGCTCTGGCGAGACCGAGGACACCACGATTGCCGATTTGGCAGTGGCGGTGAACGCGGGTCAGATTAAAACGGGCGCGCCCTGCCGAAGCGAGCGGGTTGCCAAATACAACCAGCTGCTGCGCATCGAAGAGGAACTCGGCTCCTCGGCGGTCTACGCGGGCAGCTCGGCGTTCGGGCTATGAGACGCACCAAGATTATCGCCACGCTCGGACCGGCGGTCAACTCGCTGGAGAAAATTTGCGAGCTGGTCGAGGCGGGCATGAATGTCGCTCGCATCAACACGGCGCACGGCGATTGGGCGACCCGCCGCCAGTGGGTCGAGTGGGTGCGCGAGGTGGAGGTACGCTACAACATTCCCATCGCCATCCTGCTTGACTTAGCAGGTCCGAAGGTGCGCATCGGCAACCTGCCAGAGCCGCTTTTTCTAATGGAGGGGCAGGTGGTGCGCTTCGCACTTCCCGAGCCCGACGAGCCTGACAGGTCTAGCATGTCCGATGGGTCGGATGGGATTCCCACCATCCCGCTGCCCGTGCCGGAGATTTTTCGGGTGGCGCAACCGGGTGATCGGCTGCTCGTCGATGACGGCAGCATCGAGATGAGCATCACGCGCGTGCAAGAGAGATTGATCGAGGCGATTGTGCTGGAGGGGGGTGAGCTGCGCTCGCAACGCGGCATCACGCTCCCCAATCGCATGCTGACCCTGCCCTCGCTCACCCCAAAAGACCGCGACGACCTTAAACAGGGGCTGGAGGCAGGCGTCGATTGGGTCGCCCTCTCCTTTGTGCGCAGCGTGTCCGATGTGCTGAACCTGCAGGCGCTCATCAAAGAGTATGGCGGCGACACCCCCGTAATTGCTAAAATCGAGCAGCGTGCCGCGCTGGATGACCTCGAAGAGATTATCGAGGTATCAGATGGCGTCATGGTGGCACGCGGCGACTTGGGCGTGCAGGTCGACCTGGCGGAGGTGCCCACGCTGCAGAAACATATCATCCGCCAGTGCAACGCGCGTGCCCGCCCCGTCATCACCGCCACGCAGATGCTGGAGAGCATGGTGCGCGAGGGGCGTCCTACGCGCGCCGAGGTGACCGATGTCGCCAACGCCGTGCTGGATGGCACCGACGCGCTCATGCTCTCTGGCGAGACCGCCGTGGGCGCCTACCCCATTCAGTCGGTGCGCTGGATGGCGCGCATCGCGGAGCAAGCCGAAGAGGAATTGCTCAAAAAGGAGCGTCCCACAGGGCTGACCAGTCCGACCGCTTCCACCACCGAGGCGGTGGCGCAGGCGGCATGCTTGCTGGCGCAGCGCATCGGCGCAAAGGCTATCTTGACCCCCACCACATCGGGCACGACCCCCCGATGGGTCTCCCACTTCCGCCCAGCGCAACCCATTCTGGCACTGACGCACAGCGAGCGGGTCTGGCGTCGACTCGCGCTGCTTTGGGGCGTCGCACCCCTGCGCATCCCCCCTGTCACCAATACAGATGAAATGACCACCCAAGCGCTGATTGCGGCACGCCAAAGCCATCTGGTGCGTCAAGGCGACCGCGTGGTGCTGACCGCTGGTGTCCCCGTCAATGTGCCCGGCAATACCAACATGATTCAAGTGCTAACCATCGAGCGATAGGCTATCTTGCTCGCTTATCCATTACTCAGATATAGATTAGCAAAAGCATATTATACCAATCACCGAGCCAGAGTTCACAAAGAACAGCAGTTGATGACCCTCTCCTTTAGGTTCCCCCTGCGAGCAGGGGGAACCGAATGGGCGCGCGGCGCGGTTCCCCTCGCGAAGCGGGGGGAACCTTGCAGGAGGGGGGCAATTAATGAACTTTGGACACGCGATTGGTATTAGAAATAAGGGGCAAGAAACTTCTTGCCCCTTACTGATATATTGTGCAGCAACAGTTTAGTTGCTGCGGGATAGGCTTCTGCGCCTAAACATGCCCAACCCTAAGCTGCTTAGCACTGCGAGTGTCAGCATGGATGACGGTTCAGGTACCACAACCGCTGTTGCGCCCTTAGGGTCAAGACCATAGTCTCGGAAGTAGAGAATCATGTTCCATTGAACGGATTGAGTAGCGGCATCCCAGTAGATATGGGCGATGCCTGAACCAGGCGCTCGGCTATCATAGATAAAGCCTATAATCTCGCCCTGGTAGTTGTCCAAGATGGGCGCGCGCAATTCGATAATCGAGTTGGACGCCCAGTCTGCCAGATAGATAACATTTCCGACAGCTATGGAGAGCGTGGCGACATTTCTATTGATGCTTCCCCAAGTTTGCACATTGCCAGTAGCATCCACGGTGATAATGTCACCTGGCACACTCATCAATTTGCCCGCAAGCGGACCATAACGGGTGGGATTGTTGGGAACCACAAGTAAGCCCGATAACTGTTGGTTGACAGTGGCAATTTCTGTAGCATTGCCGGACGAGTCGTGTTGCCGAATCACCGTGGTACCAGACGCGAATTGAGCAGATAGCAAGCTATGCCCAAAAGTTCCCGTTTCGTCAAACGCAAGCCTGATGTAATACGAATTGTTGCTGAAGGTGTACCAGGTCGCAGTAGCCGAGGTACCATCCGGGTTGAACCGGGCAATATGCGTGGTCCGGTTATTAGGATCAGAACGATCCACATACACCGCGTAGATCCAGTCTTGTTGGAAACCGCTGGGCAAATCTCGTGTAGGCGTAGCGACTACATACCCATCATCACCGCCTAATTGATAGGAAGTTAGGTTGCCAAAGCGTTGCACATTATCACTCAGAAAGTTGGTCACACTGCTTGGGCGGGTATTAACATCTATCGCCCAATAGTCGTGATTCCACCAGTTGCGGTTGTGAAAGTATGAGGAACCAACCACATGGTATCGTCCCTGCTGATAAGTGATATGTACGGGACCGGGCACATAGCCAATGACCTCTGCACTCTGCGCACAAAGCATTGTAATCGACGCTATCATCAGCATCAATGTCCCAACAATAGTTGTGATGTGTCTCATAATCCACCTCCTGCTGTATCTTAGCACTCAAGCCCGAAGTTGAACAGGACAAGTAGTAGATCGGCATCGTCCACCACCGAGTCGTCGTTGAGATCTTCGTTCACAGCACCAGTAGTGCCAAAGGCGAACAGAACCTGCAGCAAGTCGGTATCATCGACACAGCCATCACCATTCACATCACCGCGAGAACGGAGATATCCGCCTCCCTGAGTGTCCAATAGAAATCCCTCGTATCGCCCTGTGGTTGCGTTGTATCCCTGACCGACGATGTAGCGACCGTTAGGGGTTATGGAGAGGGCTGTGATTAGGTAGGACCCATCTTGCAGCAGACTAGCATACGCAGCATTCAGGTCTTCCATTTGGTTGTTTCGATTCCAGCGGACAGCGCGCAGGAATCGCCCTACATGCGCTGCGCCAACAACGATGCTGCCATCCCCAGAAGCAGCGTTAGCAGAGGTTGGATATCCCAGATCGGACACCACATCCCAGGTAGGATAGTAGGTATTAGAATCGTCCCAGTCAATATTCCAGTCGAAAGACTGTTTTGTTTGCCGAAAGGACTCAAGATAAGAACCACCGCCTACGATGGTCACTCCACCTGAATGGACGGATATATGGCGCACTTGGGTACAAATCTGTCGCCCCGGCAGCCGCCTTATGTAGATTGGTCCTTGGGGGGCATCTCCAGAGATGTTCCACAGGCATCCCAAAACGCACCAAGACCATGGCGAGCTACCACCGACCAGCGTGCCATCGGGGGAGACTGCATAAGCATCTGTTTCGTCGTCAGGGCGATTAGGAGGTGGAGGCAGAGTGCCAAAGGTGTTTTGGCTCTTTTTAAAGTAGAAGCCTCTTGTACCACCGACCGCCACATCGCAAGTGCCCACGATAACGCTTCCGTCATAAGAGACATCGTAAGCGAAGCTTTGGCGGTTTTCGGAGGTAGGGATTTGCTGAATAGTGTTGTTCTCCCAGTAGACAGCACGCCAAACTCCCGTGTTATCCTGCGACCAGCCTACAATCACTTGTCCGTTCCCGGAGATGCCGCGTGCAACGGCATTTCCACCACCAAGGTCACCAAGGTCTGTGAACGAGTTGGATGTGCGATCCCAGACGAAAGCACGGATCTTTCGGTTCACGGGGTCGTGGTAGGTTCCAACGATGCGATTGCCATCGTCAGAGATATCATACGCTAAGCTCTGATTACCGTTGTTCATCGGCGCGATCCAAAAGAGCCTCTGCGATACCGAATCGGCTCTTAGGAGCACAGCGGCGAGGAATGCAACAAGTAGCCGAGTGCTCGAACCATACCTCAGCCAAAGTTGCCCAAGCTTCTGCATCGCTTGACCTCCTTCACCAGATTTTGGTTTGAAGTCCCGTTCGCCGTCTGGCTTTGGGTATCCGTCTATTAATGACTCAAAAACCACCCAAAACCGGACAGCCGACGCTTCTATTATACCCCATTTACCCCATTTTGGGATCAGTTCTGAAGTCTGCCATTTCGAGTAGGCGTGAACACACCCCGCAGAACCCCTCATCACCCACAACACTCCCAACAACACACCCAAAACAAACCCAACACCATCACAAACACACAAAACTACGCAACCGAAACGCACACAATCCACTCAACAACACAATCACTGACCAACACCACCTCACACCACCATTTCGCAACACCCCTGTCCCATCCATCGGATACCCCCGTCACCCACCGTTTATTCCACCACACAACAACTCCCAACGCACCCACCACAACACAGCCCGAAAACTCCACCGCACACGACTCCGACATCCCCAACGCGCACCACCGGTCCACCTGCCCCACGCACGATACCCACGCCACATCAACGCCCCGTACACCCGCGAGGGTTCGGGTGGAGGTGAACCAAGTCAGGCAGGTGTGTCGATGACGAGGGTCACGGGACCGTCGTTTTGGAGACGAACTTGCATGGTTGCGCCGTAGACGCCTGTTTGCACGGGAATCCCTTCAGCAGCCAAGAGTTGGCAGAAGCGTTCGTAGAGGGTGCGTCCCTCTTCGTAGGGTGCTGAATCGGTGAAGCTGGGGCGTCGCCCCTTGCGGCAATCGCCGTAGAGCGTGAAGTTGGAGACGACCAGCGCGGCGCCCCCGATTTCCGAAAGGGCGCGGTTGAGTTTGCCTGCCTCATCCTCAAACAGGCGCAGATGGGCGATTTTCTGGGCGAGCCAGCGAGCATCGGCTTCGGTGTCTGCCCGATGGACACCCAGCAGCACCAGCACGCCCTGCTCGATGCGGGCAATCCGCTCGTTCGCCACCCAAACCTCTGCCCAACTCACTCGCTGAATGACCGCTCGCATTTTAGACCTGTTCGTCCGTTGGGACCGCTTCGGAACCCGCCATGACCTCGCCGGAGCGCATGGCTTGCTGCACCAGCCGACTGAACTCGCGCAATCGCGCCTCCACACGGGCATTGAAGCTGCCTTCTGGAAACTTGCCATCGGCATCCCGCTCTCCCGCTGGCAGCCCGCTTAAAATCTCCAGCCCCTCATTTACATGCGAGATAGCCCAGATATGGAATTTGCCCTCGCGCACCGCTTCGACCACTTCCTCTTTGAGCATCAGGTGCTGCAGGTTCGCCTTCGGGATAATCACGCCTTGCTCCCCTGTCAGCCCTTGCGCTTTGCACACCTCATAGAAGCCCTCGATCTTCTCGTTCACGCCGCCTATCGCCTGAATCTCGCCCCGCTGGTTCACCGAGCCAGTGACGGCAATCGACTGTTTCAGGGGCACCTCGGCGATAGCGGAGAGCAGGGCATAGAGTTCGGCAGCAGACGCACTATCACCCTCCACGCCCTCATAGCTCTGTTCGAACACCAATCGTGCCGAAAGGGTCAAGGGAGCATCAGGCAGATAGGTTGCCGCAAGGTAGCCTGTCAGAATCATCACGCCCTTGCTGTGAATCGGACCGCCGAGCTTCACCTCCCGTTCAATATCGACCACCCCTGCGTTGCCGGGGCGCACGCTGGCGGTGATTCGGCTGGGTCGCCCGAACTCGTAGTCGATAAGATTAATCACTGAAAGTCCGTTCACCTGCCCGATGGCTTCGCCTTGCGTGTCGATGAGAATGACGCCACGCTGGATCAGCTCCTGAATGCGCTCCTGCAGCAAGTTGGAGCGGTAGACCTTCTGCTCCAGCGCTTTGTCCACATGGCGGGCGGAGATCTGGGTTGCCCCTTCCTGCACCGCCCAGTAGTGCGCCTCTTGCAACACGCTGACCAGTGAGCCGAAATGGGTGGAGAGCTTCTGCTGGTCGCTTGCCAATCGGAGGGCATATTCCAGCATGCGGGCGGCGCCCGTGTTATCAAGTGGGCGCAAATTCTGCTTACAGCAGACCGAGCAGAGGAATCGCAGAAAATCGCGGATGTTCTGCTCGCTAATCTCCATGCGGGTGTCGAACTCCGCTTTCACGCGGAACAGCTCGCCGAATTCGTCATCGAAGGCACTTAGCAGATAGTAGTAGAGGGGTGAGCCGACAAGGATAACTTTGGCACGCAACGGCATGGGCTGAGGTCGAATGGTTTTGGCGACGGCGAAGCCCAGCGTCTCGATGGGGTCTTCGATTTCGATCTGTCCACTGCGTAGGGCGCGCAGGAGGCTCTCCCAGCTGAAGGGGCTGCGCAACAACTCCTCGATGGGGATTATCAGGTAGCCGCCGTTGGCGCGGTGCAGAGCGCCAGGCTTGATAAGGGTGAAATCGGTGTAGAGGGCGCCGAATTGTGCCTCCTTTTCCACCCGCCCGAAGAGATTGCTGTGGCTGGGGTTATGCTCAATCACCACAGGCGCACCCTGCTGTTGGCTGTTGTCGACCAGCACATTGACCTGATATTTACGGAAGGCGACCTCCTGTAGCCACAGGAGTGGGATGGGCATCCCCTCTGGCAGCCAAGCGGGACGCTCACCACGAAACAGTCCGATATTCTCAAGGATATCCTGCTGCGTGCGCTCCAGATAGGCTTGCACTTGGGGCAGGTCGCTGTATTTCTCGATGAGATCCTCCATCAAGCCGCCGACGGCGGTCAGCGCGACCTGTTTATCCAGCTCCTCCAGTTGCTGGCGTGTTTGCCGTTCCAGCTCACGGATTTGGCGCAGGGTCTGCTTCAGCTCCGTTTCGAGAGCGGCGCGTCGCTGTTGAATCTCCTCGCGGATGGGAGCAGGTAGGGCTTGATAGTCCTGTTCACTGATAGGGCGTCCGCCTATCAGCGGGATGAGCGCGATGCCGATAGGGGTGAGTTGGAACAGGAAGCCGTTCTGCTGGGCTTTCTCGCCGAACGCCTCCATCAATTGGCTGCGCTGCTGTTCGAGCTGGCGTCCCAGCTCATCGCGGCGGTTGGTGTACTCTTCGCTTTCGAAAGCGCGCGGCAGCTCGCGTCGTACCTGTTCCAGAAGGTGGCGCATATCCTGCTGCAGTTCGCGCCCACGCCCAGGCGGCAGCTCCAGCACCAACGGTTGATAGGGATCGTTGTAGTTATGCACATAGCACCAGTCGGGTGGGGTCGGCTTTCGCTTTGCCAGCTCCTCGAGAAAGAGGCGCACCATTGTCATCTTGCCGATGCTGGGCGGACCTGCCACATAGATATGGAACCCCTCCGCTTGCACCTCCAACCCGAAGCGGAGCGCGGCGGCAGCGCGCTGCTGCCCCACGATGCCCTCCAGCGGCTCCAGCTCCGCCAGCGTCTCGAAACCGAGCATGTTCGGATCGAACCGCTTCCTCAACTGCTCCGGTGGCACACGCAAAGCCTTATGGCTCATGGCTAAGTCTCCAAATCCACGAGAAGTTCATCACCTGCCAAGTAGGTGGAAGGCTCCTCCTGAACACGGTCTGCTGCTACTACACTCGAAAATACCTTGTCCAGAACCTTTTCCAGCCACTCATCTTCCTTGCCCACCGGGATGGGCTTGTAGGGAATCTGCAGATGGTCTAATATCTCTGCAAAACGCTGCCAATCCTGGGAACCCCGTAGCTCCATCCAAAGGATGCCATGTTCGTCAAGTTGTCTTTTGTGAAGGTCAGATAGCGTATCCGCGATGAACACCCTGCAGTCGCGTGCGAATACGGCATCGGCGCTCTCTGGATTGCCTTTGCCCATCAGTTTTACCTCACACCGGTAATAGTTTCCCATCCTATCTTTCAGATAGAAATCTGCTTGGCGCGTATGTCCGGGCGTGTCGCGCTGGTCAAAATATCGCTTGGGGACGCGGTGAAGCGCGCATAGCGATTGCAAAAGAGGTGCTTCCACTTGTTTACCTGCTGTGCTCCAGATTCCTCCGCGAATCGCCGCTCGGGCAACAGCGAGGGCGTTAATCACCACCAGACTTTCACTGATATTCAGGTTCACACTCACCTTGCGAAAAGTAATGGTGATTTCCAAGCCGATACTGTCCTCCGTATCAAGCAGTTCCTCTATAATTGCTTTAAGTTTTTCATAATGATCTATTGAGGCGTCGATAACAACTTCTCGTCTCGTGCTTTGGTACGAATTGTGGATGGTTTTAATATTCAGTCCTGCATTTTGAGCGATTTCCTCTTTGGGTAAGCGACTACTCAGCATTGTCTCACGATACCAGTCGACATTAATGTCCTGATTACTCAGCTTTGCTTCTGCAACTTTTTTGAAAAATTCAATAGCGTAATTAAGAAATTCGCCATCAATAATTAATAGAATATCGGGGCGATAATCTTGCCCTTTAAGCAATTTATACACTATCGCTCGTGTAATAACATTTGGCAGTCTCATTATTGACCTTGCTCCTTTGCCAATTGAACAAATTCCTCGTAGTGGAGAAAGCGCGGTGTGTGGTCGGTGAGGAGATTACCGGCACTTAGCAGTTCACGCGCATACTCAAAGTAGGTTGGCTCTTTTTCAGCGAGGAGGAAATATCGCTCGGTGAGAAGCGCAGCTTGTCCGACCGTGCCGCGCCCTGCGAACGGGTCAAACACGAGGTCGCCCTTGTAGGAGTAAAGTTGGATCACACGCGTTGCCAACTCCAAGGGGAATACAGCGGGATGCACTGGATCGGATGCGGGCGCAATCTCCCAGACATTGGTCGGCTCATAATCTCCCAACATGCGGCTCGATTCAACAATGGCGGGGTCATACTGTCGGATGTTCCAATCGATGAGCTTATCGGTCGCTTTACGGTAGACCATCACATACTCCACGACCGAGTTCGCTTTGTACGCAAGGGGTTTGCGATGCTGGAAGAAGCCCCCGTTGCGATTTTTCGCGCTGCCGGGCGGCTTGACCCAGATAATATCATCCACAAACTCAAATCCTATCTCGATAAGGCGTGGGTGGATGTCAAAGGGTATCGCATAGCGCTTGCTGGAATGTTGGCGACTCATGCGCGGAATCAGCACAGGAGAAGTATTAAGCACAAAAAACCGCCCTTCTTTCGTGATGCGGTGTACCTCCCGAAAGACTTGCACCAGAAAGTTCAGATAGGCTTCATAGCTGGGATACAGGGTGTAATCACGCGCGTTGTAGTAGGGTGGTGAGGTGAAGGTTAGGTGAACCGACTCGGACGGGATGTGCGCCAGCATCTCGAGGACATCAGTGCAGACCATCAGATTCTTCAGCCAGTCGGGGCTGTGGGGATGGGGTTGTTTGCTGAGCGAGGTTCGCGCGGGTTGAAAAACCTGTCGCACTGCAGCTCTGACCAGTTCGTTTGGGTGGTCAGCAAGGGGCTGCAACGCCGCTTGCACTTCGGGGTGCTGGCGGAAGCAAAGGAGCGCGCGTATCACCTGCAGCACCACTTTCGGGTCAGGGTCCTGGAGCAGGCTGCATAGTAAAGGGATGGCATCAGGCAGGCGCAATCGCCCAATAGCGGATACTAGCTCACGGCGCACATAGGTATTGCTCTCCCGCTGTACCCGCTCGGTAAAAAGGGGTAGGAGGTCGGGATTTTCCAGTCGGGATAGCCCTTTGATGGCAGCCAGCCGCACCTCGGGGCTTGGATGCTCCATGAGGGGGAGCAAAGGGGCCGGATCGAAGTCGGCGGGTAGCCTGCCTAAACGCTCCAGCACTTGCAACAGGCTCCGAACGCTTTGCCGCGTATCTAACACCCGTTGAAAAAACGCGCCGTCGCGCCGATGCTTCGCCTGCTCTATCTGCTCCCGTGTCACCATGCCCAGTAAAGGATTATACCTATAGAGGGCGGGTGAGCGGGTACAATAGTGGATGGCATGCGCGTTGCGCAATGGATAGCGGGATTGGGGATGTTGATATTGGTGGCGCTTGCGTTTTTCTGGGTGCCGCCCGCGAAGGATTTTAAAGACCCCGGCTCGGCGCGGATTGTGGTATTCCATGTGCCCGCAGCGATGATGAGCGTGGTGTGCTTTCTGATGGGGGGCTTTTTCGGCTGGCGCTATCTGCGACGGCGACAGCTCCTCGATGATGCCCGCGCGGTGGCAGCGAACGAGGTCGGCATGCTGTTCGCCATTCTCACCACGCTGACCGGTATGGTGTTTGCCAGTCAGCAGTGGGGCAAGCCGTGGCACTGGGATCCGCGCCAGACCACCATCTTGATTCAGCTGCTGATTTATGCCGCCTATTTTGCGTTGCGGGCAGCAGTGGAGGATGACCGTCAGCGGGCGTCGTTGAGCGCGGGCTACACCGTCTTTGCAGCGCTCACGGTTCCGTTCCTGATTTTTATCCTCCCACGCCTGCCTGCCATTGCAGAAAAGTCGTTGCATCCCAGCAATGTGCTGGCGCGCAAGGAGGGACTGGATTGGTTCTACCGTAGCGGAATCTATCTTGGTTTTCTCACCTATGGTGCGTTGGCGTTTATGCTGTATCGGCTGCGCTTCGCACTGGCACAACTGGAGAGCGGTATCCATGAGCTGGCAGATCGCGCTAAGCATGAGTATCGGCATCGTGTGGGCTGGCATCTTCATCTACCTGCTGTGGCTCCACGCTCGGATGGGGAAGCTGCAGAGTGAGCTGCAGCGTTTGAGCCAAGACCAGCCCTCCCGTCTCCCGACGGAGTGATTATTGGGATCGCTGCTGTTTGGGGGTGATGATGATTTCCCCTTGTGGCATGCCGTCGCGCTCGCTGGCGAACGCTTCGATACGCTGGGTCTCCTGCTCTAAATAGACCACGACCCGATTGTGGTTGCGGGCGACCGTTTTATAGAACTCGTCTTCGGCTTCGAGGTAGACATCGCCTTCCAGCGTAAGGAGCGACCGCTCGGCATCGTAGGTTGCTTGACGAGCGCGGGCGTTCAGCCTGCTAAACGGTTTGGGGCGATTGTAGCGCACGGTCACGCCTTGGTCCGCTATCACCTGCTGCAGAATAGGCTCGTTTTGGTCGCCGTAGCCGAATTGTGCCTGCAGATGGTTCGCCTCAATCACCAGATACTGGTCGGGGGCTTCGATGCGCACGGGCATTTGCTTGCTGCGAAACAGTTCCAAGCGGTAGGTGCGGGTTTTAGATTGGATGGCTGCGGTGTAGCGTTCATGCCCACTGATGCGGGTCTTGCCGAACTGGATGGTTGGTTTGCTCTCGCTCTGGGGTTGGGTTTGCGCCTGTCCGCCGTTCCAGTTCGTAATAAGCAGCGTCATCAGCCCTATCACCATCACTCCTCGTCGCATTCTATTCGCCTCCCCAGGCGCGCTGCAGCGCGGTATCCAGCACGATTCGCTCATCCTGTATTACCAGGTCGCCCCATCGGATGGTGACACTTCCCGTGGCGACGATTCGGTCTTCGCGGGCTTTCCAAAAGATGCGCTCGGCTTGCAGCTGTGCGCGGGTGACGGTGGAGGTGGCTTTGACTGCGCCCCATGCCTCCACCTCACGCGTTTGGGAATGGGCGCGTGCGTAGTGGGCGCTGAGCTGCAGCACCGGTTTGCCCTTCTGATAGAGCCAGCCGCGCACCCCCACGAGCGTGCCCTCTGCCTGCTCGCCTCCTGACTGCCCTTGCAAGGTTTGTGCCTCTAACCGCCACAGGGTGTTGCCCTGCTCATCCTGCTGTTGTAGCATTGGCTGAAGCACTTGGTAGCGTGCTTCGGGTAGGGTTGCCTGCGCGGGTTGCTCGTCGGCACGGGACGCTACAGGGGGCGCAGCAGGCTGACAGGCTTGGAGCATCAGCACCAGCCCCCCACATAACCCTGCCCAAGCGGAACCCAATCGCTGCATGTCGCGCGCTGGGAGATTCTACCCTTTGCCGCTCGTTATGCAAGGCATGGAATCGCTCAAATTCCTAATAGAGGCGAGCAGAATTTTTTTCTCCGTGTGGGAGCAACTTGTCGGATGGTGGCAACTTAGAGAAAAAAATTCTGGATGGCATCACCTCCACAACTTGACTAACCAGTCGTTCGACGACACTTTCAGCCCCACACCACTACCCGTTGTGTCCCTCCACCCAATCCAAAACCAACACCTCGTATGCCCAAAACCCGACTGTCGTCGATCGCCGACTTTTCACCACTTGAACTCAAATCGCCCTCCGATCGACGACAGGACTTGACTTCGCTGTCATCGATAGGGTATAGTATAGGCGCCAACGGGCAAGTTGGGTGTGCACCTTGACAATCGGGCGCAGTGGAGATTTTGAGTTCAGAGGGAATGCCTCTGGCGTGCGGGCGACAACACCCGCACGCCAGAGGGGTTGGTTTGTAGCCTACCTGTGAGGGATTGAAACTGTAATAACAAAGAAAATATCAT
>Ga0197142_1002502_pt1 | contig 16062 bp, 13 predicted proteins | sample GBS60_MetaG_FD_148614 | JGI IMG/M metagenome (GOLD analysis project Ga0197142, IMG submission 148614) | Sediment microbial communities from Great Boiling Springs, Gerlach, Nevada, United States - GBS 60_MetaG | ecosystem: Environmental > Aquatic > Thermal springs > Hot (42-90C) > Sediment...
ATCATTGACGATATTTGTCCTGCTCAATACTACATTCGGTCTATTGCTTGTTGGCACTGCCTGTAAAGATTGCCAGAGATTGATCCTGCCCCAGCCATAATTATTATTCGGATATGGTGCACCCTGGGAAGGCTGATCACAATAATTTCTGAATAAGTCATACAAATCCTGAACCGTCAAATTCGGATTCTTCTGTAATAAAACAGCGGTTCCACCAGTGACATGGGGCGATGCCATTGATGTGCCACTCATACTGCCATAACCACCAGTATTTAAGGAAGAACGGACATTCTCACCTGGTGCAGAGACATCAGGTTTTAAGAGATTCCAGGTAGAATAATACCAGTACTGGGGATTATTTATTGGACTTATATTCGGTGCGGGCCCGCGAGAAGAGAAACTTGAGATGGCATCCGAACTATTCGTTGAACCGACACCTATTGTAGTTGGGTAACTTGCAGGTGAACCCACTGTGCCTGAACCTGGTCCTGAATTACCGTTAGAAAAGACCGGAAAGACACCAAGATTCTTCCAGTTTAAAACAATATCCCACCAGTGCAAATCCGAACCATTGCTATTTCCCCAGGAATTCCCAATCACCCGAATATCAACACCACTCTGCTTCAGATTCGCCAGATACTGCATACAGGCATCAATCCAGGCATAATCACCCTGACCAGAGGAATTGAAAGCCTTGGTCGGAATATACTTTGCACCATAGGCAACACCGATATCATTGACAAAAGGACCAGGACCATCACCACCACAGATAGTTCCCATTGTATGCGTGCCATGACCGTGGTCGTCATAAGGAGATGACTGGCCACTCACACCATCATGCCAGTATGGAGAAAGCCATTTTCCTGTTAATGCCTCATGGGTCGTCAAAACACCAGTATCGATGTGACCCACAATTATTCCCTGACCATTGAATCCAGCAGCCCAGCAGGACTCAGCCATTATTTTGGTGATATTCCATTCTGGTGTCCTTGGTTCTACTTCCTCACCAATCTTTGCATCCAATTGCACGGTCGCGTTATAACAGATAAACCAGATATCATCACGTTTTGCCAGATCCTCAATCACATCCTTTGTCGCCTTAAGATGAAAGCCGTTGAAGATCCAGAATCGGTCAAGAACCTCCGCCCTTTCCTGGGGTAGGGTTCTTAAATAAGAAATCACATCCCTTTGGGAATTCTCAGCCACAGTTTTAAAGACCTGGCATTTCTCCTCTGGTTTAATTCCCTGGATCTGGTCATAAGGATATTCTGTATTCATATGGACGATGACAAAGACCTTCTCCTGTGGTGGTGTGTTCTTGAGTATTTCTACGAGTTCCGGGGTCATCTTGCCCGGAATTGGTGGCAATAATGCCACCAATAATATTGAGACCAAACCTATCATAATACCCCCTTTTTACGTTCCTTCACATTGATTAAATTTTCAACCCCTTTATTTTTTTGTAGGTTTTTATCACCCCCTTTCACACTTTCTATTATAATATATATTATAATTTAATTTTTTATTATGTCAAGGGGTATTTATTAAAGCCCTTGACAATCGTTTTATTTTAAATAAAATTGAATATGTTGCTTAAAGATAAGATAGCCCTTGTCACAGGTGGTGCCAGTGGGATTGGGGCTGCGATTGCGGAGAAATTTGTTGAACAGGGTGCCACTGTTATCATTGGTGATGTAGATGAGGAATTGGGTAAGGCAACAGCATTGGCTATGGGTGAAAAGGTTTATTTTTATTATCTTAATATTGCGGACGAACAATCTGTTAGCGGTGCTATTGATAAAATAGCAAATGAATTTGCAAAGATTGATATACTGGTGAATAATGCAGGTATCACCAATGACAGACTGCTTGTGCGTATGACAAAGGAAGATTGGGAAAAAGTATTAAGTATCAATCTAACAGGAACATTTCTTGTGACAAAGGCAGTCGTAAAATATATGATGAAACAACGTTTCGGCAAAATAATTAATATTGCATCAGTAATTGGTTTGATTGGTAATGCCGGACAGGCAAACTATGCCGCAAGCAAGGCAGGGATAATTGGATTTACAAAATCCTGTGCCAAGGAATTTGCCTCAAGGAATATCACTGTGAATGCAATCGCCCCGGGGTTTATTGAAACGAGGATGACAGAGAAACTTCCTGAAGAAATAAAACAGGCATATTTTAAATTGATTCCCCTGGGCAGGTTTGGTAAACCTGAAGATGTGGCAAATCTGGCACTATTTTTAGCCTCGGACCAGGCAGATTATATAACTGGTCAGGTGATCGCCATTGATGGCGGAATGGTAATGTAAAAAGAAAGGAGAGAAAAATGGCAATATTTGATGAAGTCCGAAACATCATTGTGGAACAATTACATGTTCCACCGGAAAAGGTAAACACTGATGCGAAGTTTATTGAAGACCTTGGTGCAGATTCTCTTGATACAGTGGAACTCATTATGGCATTTGAAGAGAAATTCAATATTCAAATACCTGAAGAAGATGCACAGAAACTTGATACTGTAGGTAAGGCGATTGCCTACCTTGAAGATAAATTAAAAGCACAATGAAACGGGTTGTAATAACTGGTCTTGGCGCAATAACGCCCCTTGGTAATGATGTTAAGACTACCTGGAATAATATGCTCCAGGGGAGAAGCGGCATTGATCTTATTAAATCTTTTGATACATCAAAACACACAGTAAAGATTGCAGGTGAGGTAAAAAACTTTCAACCTGAAACGAAACTTGATCCCAAGGTAATTAAAAGACTTGATCGGTGTGTCCAATTATGCCTGTGGGCAGCACTTGAATCAGTTGCTGATGCTCAGATTGATTTTGAAAAATATGACAAGACCGATATCGGTGTGATCCTTGGTTCGGGTATAGGTGGTTTATTGACCTGGGAAGAGGAACATACTAAATTTATGAATCAGGGACCTGCAAGGGTATCGCCATTTTTGATCCCAATGATGATTCCTGATATGACCTCTGGCTATGTTGCAATCCATTATGGTTTAAAAGGACCGAATTACACCACTGTTTCTGCCTGTGCCTCAGGTGCCCATGCAATTGGAACAGCATTCAGGGAAATAAAATTAGGTAATGCCTCAGTCGTCGTCACAGGCGGCGCTGAGGCACCGGTGACACCATTTGCCTTAGCAGGATTCAGCAATATGCGTGCGCTTTCCCGCCGTAACGATGAACCTCAAAAGGCATGCCGGCCTTTTGATAAGGATCGAGATGGTTTTGTAATGGCTGAGGGTGCAGCAGTATTGATACTTGAAGAATTAGAATTTGCAAAGCGACGCGGGGCAAGAATATATGCTGAGATTGTGGGATTTGGTGCTACTGGTGATGGTTATCATATAACCGCACCTTCACCTGAAGGAGAGGGTGCGCGCAGGTCAATGGAAAGGGCAATAAAAGAAGCAGGATGTCAGAAAGAGCAGATAGATTATATCAACACCCATGGCACATCAACCGATCTGAACGATAAATTTGAGGCAAGGGCGATTAAAGACCTTTTTGGAACCCATGCTGCAAAGATTATGTTGAATTCAACCAAGTCTATGATTGGTCATACCCTTGGTGCAGCAGGTGCAATTGAAGCGGTCGTGACAGTTCTGTCAATCTATGAGCAAATTCTACATCCTTCAGTAAATCTTGAAAATCCTGACCCTGAATGTGAGGGTTTGAATTTTGTAGTAAAAGAATCAAGAAAGGCAAAGATCGATTACGCACTTTCAAATTCATTAGGATTTGGCGGACACAATGCAACAATCTGTTTTAAGAGATATACTGAATGAAACTCTTTGATGAAAAAAGATAAGGTGGTGGTCGGGGTGGGCGGAAATATCGGTTCAGGAAAGACTACAGTAGCAAAAATATTCCAGTCCTGGGGTATGAGATATATTTCTGCGGATCGTATTGGAAAAAGTATATTACCAGAGATTGCCGACAAATTAAAATCACACTTTGGCAATGATATAATCACGGGTAAAAAAATTGATCGAAAAAAACTTCGTAGGATAGTTTTTTCTAATAAAAGAAATTTAAAAATTCTTAATAGCCTTTCTCATCCTAAATTGCTGGAGAAGATAAACAGAAAGATTGATGGCATCCACAGTGGTTTTGTGGTGATTGATGCTGCTCTTCTCTTTGACTGGCCAGAATTGTTGAAAAGGGTTGACTATCCAATTTTGGTTAAGGCGCCGCTTGAACTCAAAAGAGAAAGGGCAAGAAAAAGAGGAATACCAGAAAAGATATTCTACCACATATTGAAGAATCAGAAAAAAGAATTTGAGATGGCGCAGTTAGCAAAATTTGTTATAGAAAATAGCGGCACGTTTAGGCAACTAAAAAGGCAGTGCCAGAAGATTTTAAAGGAGTTAAAAAATGATTGTTGAATGCAGTAGTTGCCATTCAAAATATAATGTTGATGAAAGTAAAATTCCCGGAACTGGTGTGAAAGTTAAATGTCCAAAATGCCAGAATGTGATTCTAATAAAGAAAGAAATTCCTGAACCAATACCTGAAACCCCGCAGGTAGAATTTCCACCCCCACCACCAAAGGTTGAACCGCCATCACCACCAAAGGTTGAACCTCCCCCACCACCAAAGGTTGAACCACCACCAACCACTAAGGTTGAAACACCGAAGCAGGTTTCTGTTCCAGAGCCTCCTGTTTCACCTCCACCAGAGACAAAGATCCCTGAGCCACCAGTAGTTGAAAGTCCTGAGCCATCACAGGTTGAGGTTGTTTCTAAACCTGTACCACCGTCTCAGCCTGAGATGAGTGAAGAAGATAAAAAATGGCACGAAAGGGCACGCAGACTTGCCAAGGCACTCGCCTCAGATCTGGTTTTATACAATCAGGAAAAGGTGGAACAGGGTCTGCGGGATGGAACATTGGTCCAACTTTTGGGTGCGGAGATAAGACGTTCCTGGGAGTATTACTGCCAGCAGATTCCAAAGCACATTGTAGAGAGCACTGATTATTTTAAGGAACAATTGAATAAGATTGTTGGAAAGGGAAAAGAAATATTCAAGTAGTAGTATTATTTGTGGGATTTAAAGCGAAATAATCCAGGCAATTCCAAAATTCGGTTCTGTATACCACCAGTCATCTTATTTAATACTTTTTCTGGTCAGCAAGCGATTATAAATCAAGAGCATTATTACTATAAATGTAGTAAAGATTATTACCAGCCAGTGCATTGGAATGAGGTGTTTTTTATGGATGTTATACCAGTAAATATCAAGTGTAGTAAATCCCACAAAAATCTGTATTAAAGATATTATAATAATCAAAAAATACAAAGGTAGCGGATTCTGGAATTTATTCTGGCTGGTAAAGAAGACAAAAAAACTTATTATTAATAATACAACCTGGGGAATAATCCCGGCATAAAGGAAAGAGATTTTATTTCCCCAGCCATCAGGATTTCCAAAAAAGTCAAAGTGGGTCGCAATTCTATTGGGTAGTTGAGGATAAAGGAGTATGACCATAATTAAAACCAGGGTAAAGATTGTATCAGGAAGGAGCAAAATCAAAAAACTTGCCTTATTTTTTACTGGTTCTGGTTTTACAATCTCTGTTTTCTCTACTATGCCCGCCATTGATTTCAACTGTTCTAATACCCTTTCAGAATTTTCTGGTGAAATTGCAAAATATCCTTTTTTTGCTTTGATGAGCAGGATATTCTTTAAACTCGTCAACTGGCAATTTATATTCCCATATTCGGCAGTAGTATAGATGCCATAAAATCCAAAAAGACCTCCATTACCCATAGAACGCACTGGTTTTAACCTGTTGAAGTCCTCCACCGCGATGATTTCTTCAATCTCATTGAGGGGAATAGAAATTCTTCTCCCAATTATCTTTTCAATAATAAAGTTTCCTCCCTGAATGTAGTATGACTTTGGGCTCAAAAGAAAACTGATGAAAACGATAGAAATCATTAATATAGCAAATACCCAGCCATAGGGTATGGGCTTCGTGATAAAAAATATGGACAACAACACTAATAGTGTAGTAGTAATTACGGAAATGAGCGTAGCAAATTTATCAAGTTTTGCTGGTCTAAATTCCATAATCACTCCAGGTCAACCAAAAATCTCTTTGCTGCATTTTCAAGTGCCTTCTCTGGTGTGCGCTCAAGGCGCAATGCCTCTTCCAGCGCCTCGTTAAGATAAATTCTGCCTGTAAACCATTCTTTGGTCTTTGGTTCGGTGCGGGCAAATTCAAGCTGGGCAATTATCTTATCATAATTGGGATTTTCCACAAGGAAAATCTGGAATTCAGGTAATCTCACTACACTCCTTCTCGTGGGCAGATAATAACTTGCCTTTGTCCATTCTATCTGTTGTTCTGGTTCTAAGAACCATTTTATGAATTCCCAGGCAAGTTTTTTCTGGGCAGGGTTTGCCTTTTTAAACATCCCGATATTCGTTCCGGCGATAACCACACCCTGTTTTGGTCCCTGGGGAAATGGTGCAACACCCATTTTGAATTTATGCCTTCCTTTTAAGAATGCCCAGGAAACGACTGATGCAGGAATAATCGCAACATTTCCGCTCAAAAACTCATCCTGACGCTGGAAACCAGGGTTTAAATAGAACAAACTGTCCTTAACTAAATCAACCATATAACCCAAGACCTTCAGCCCTGCAGGAGAATGAAACATCGGCTTTTTTAGTTCTTGATTGAATAACTCTCCACATTCCTGATAGAGCATTGAACCAAAATACCAGACATCAATGGGCCAGGATGTGGGCCAGATTTTAAATTTTTTAATTTTTTCGCAGGCGATTCTAAATTCAACCCAGTTTTCTGGAAATTTCTCTATGCCCGCAGAATCAAATATTGTGGCATTGTAATAAAATACAGGTAAACTTTTATTAAAAGGGAGTGTGACAATGATGGAATCAAAGGTGTTATCTTCAATAAATACCGGAAAAAAATCTGAAATATCAAAAAAGGAATCTTTATCAATAAAATTCTGAAGGGGTTCAAGGTATCCTGCCTTTAGAAACTGGTCGGTCCAGGATTCATACATCTGGGCAATCACCGGTGGTGAATTTGAAGCAATAGCACCCATAAGTTTCTGTGCCAGGGCATCATAAGAACCCATCTGTGCGGATTTTATCACACCTTCAGGATGGAGTTTATTAAATTCCTGAACCATCTCATCAAGTTTCCTTCCAATTGGACCACCCATCACATGCCAGAAATAAACAGTGCATTTTTGTTCTTTTGTGCAACTGATAACTGAAATAAGTAGTAGTAAATAAAAGAGTTTTTTAGATTTTTCTATCACCACTCAGGACCTATGGTCAGATAGAATTTCCATTTGGAAGGTTCACCCTTCTCATCAACCCAGTTTTGAAGGTCATTTGCACGGGCAAAATCAAGTTTAAATATCGCAAAAAACAGATTGAACCGCAATCCAAACCCCAGTCCCATCTTCACATCCTTGAAACGAACAGGTAGAATTGCTTCTACTGGTGCAAAGACATCAAATGAATCAGAATAAATTCCAGCAAAATCAGCAAAGAGAACTCCCCTTATATTTTTGAATTCTATGGGTAAAGGGAATGCAAGTCTGAGCCGATCTATGAACGGGAATCGGTATTCAAAATTAAAGAATCCTAAATCCGCGCCGGTAAATGTGTAATAATCAAAACCCCGGATTGAACCCGGACCACCGAGCGACCAGAGTTCTTCATCTCTACCAAAATTTCCCGCAAGAACAAGCCTTGAAGCAAGACTTGCTCTTGGAGAAAGGCGAAAATAACGACGGCAATCAAGAATTCCTACCTTTATATCAAAATCACTGAATATTGTAGTATACCCAGTTATCCTTGCACGCACACCATTGATTGGACCTGTATCACCCCATTTTGCATTATCAAAAATGAAAGAAAGTTCAGGATATGTGAAATTATAAGAGGTATCTCGGTATCTATCAGAATAGAAATCATCAAAGAAATCAAACCATTTCGTTTCATAAATTTTGTATTTATAAATGCCGAGTTCGGCACGAAGAAATTTTGTAAATGGATACTGAACAACCCCACCTACACCAAGATAACGCCAGATAACAAGGTCATTTCCTGTGGCAAAGTAGTTAAGATACTGATAAAAGGCAAAACCAAAGTCCATTCTTTTCTTCAAATACCAGTAAACAAAAAATATGTTAGAAGAAGTCAAACTTCCATAAAAATCAGTGCTAAACTGTATGAGATGGTCACCCAGAATATCGCTTAACGCAATCTGGGTCATTCCTGAAAATCCAAGAGGTGTATAATAAGAGGCACTAGCTACAATATAATCAAGTGTAAATTTCAGACGGTATTTTCTAACTTTTTCTCGGTCAATCTCGCCTGCAGTATATGAATTTTCGGCAATTTCAACTTCAACTGAATCGGATTCAATCATATGTTTAAGTGGTTCTTTCAAGATACAGATATCATAACCATAATTATTATAGTATCCAAATGCAATTTTTTGAAAATCCTTAGAAATAGAAGGATAATAAATGCCAGTAAGAATATTCGTCCTTTTTACTATGCGGTTTTCATTTAATGATAAATAATAGAGATTATAGGCTGAATCATAATCAGCGACAAAGAATATACCTGTATCAGCATTGAAAAAAGGAAAGGCTATATATGTTGTGCGTGGAGTCAGTCTTTTAATATCATCACCATCTTTTAAAAAAATACCATAACTACCATAATGATAATTTTCAGTAGAGTCAGGACGGTCTGAGACAAAGACTATCTTATCTTCGGATGAAATAACAGGAAACTTATCAGCATAGATATCATTTGTTATTCTTTCAACCTTTCCACTTTTTATCTCCATTTGATAGATATCAAGGGATGAATCTTTAAGCCCGCTGAATATAATTCTTTTTCCATCCGGTGAAAATTTTGGAGAATATATGCCATTAAGTTTTAATTTAAATTTTTTATAAACCCTGCCATTTTGCGAATTAATTATATAAAGGACATCTTCACCCTGTGCCTTGGCAACAAAACTTATGTATTTCTCATCCGGCGACCAGGTAATACCACCTTGATAAAGATGCAGACCTTCGTAGCCTGAAGAATACTCAGCACGAATGAGTTTTTTAAGTATTCTTCCATCGATGCTTGAAATTACGATTAACTCAACATTTCCCTGCCGGTCGCTGATGAATGCGATCTTATCTCCATTTGGTGATATTGCAGATGAAGTATTATAGAATGAACCCGTCTTCTTATGGTCATAAACAATTCGGGCAAAACTTTCAAAATTTTCTACAAGTTTAATCTTGGGATAGTATCTTAATTGATAAAATCTTATCCAGCGCTTATTGAACTCATCAACCCCAATACCAAAGGCACTGATGAATGCATTCTCCAGATTTTTTTTTGCCTTTAAGAGGTGGATAAATTCACTTATCTTTTCACGACCATATTTGACGCTCACATAATGATAGAATGCCTGTCCTTCCTTATATATTATATAGCCACCGTAATTTCCAAGGTCTGAAAGCGGAATGACCTGATTGTTAATAACCAGATCCCGCATATAAATATCTGCCTCCTGGTTCCAACCCTGAGAGAAGAATTCAGCGCAACCTTCCATTACCCACAATGGGATTGAATAAAGAAAATCTCCGCTGAGAATTGCTTCAAGTTTTGAAGGAAAGAATATTACAAATTGGAATACATGGGTCAATTCATGGACGAGCACATGGCGCAGTTCTTCATAATCACCATTGAATGGTATGACCATACGATTCTTTAATATTTCAGTGAAACCTCCGACCGATTCTTCGATCAGTTCCAGGGTAACATTTGTCTGGGAAAAATGATTGGGCGAATTGTAAAGTATTACCGGGATACGAAATTCAACCTCAATACCAAAGTCCTTGCTCAATTGTTCATAGCCATCTTCCAATACATCCTGGGCAAAGTGGGCAATCGTTTCACCGCCTTCGTAAAAATAGATTTCAAAATGTTCGCTGGATAGAATGTTGAAACTAAAATCACGATACTGTATTTTATTCTGTCCAAAAGATTGATTGAAGAAAACCAGACCTAATAAAAAAGGGGTCATATTTGTTATTATAACTAAAATGTATCCCGAGTCAAGAATTTGTTGACTTTGTTTTTCAATTTATTATAATCACAATATGTTTCTATTAATTGCAGGTTTTTTCTTATGCACAGGAATAATCTTTTTTGCAGGAACAAGGCTTTCATTTTATGCTGATGTGATTGCAGAAAAAAGCGGGCTTGGAAGAACCTTGGTCGGACTCATTCTTGTTGCCGCAATAACATCCCTGCCTGAATTGGTGAATTCAATCAGTGCGGTTACTTATGCACAGGTCCCTGATATTGCCGCGGGTGATTTGATCGGTAGTTGTGTGTTTAATCTCTTGATAATCGCATTTCTTGATTTGTTTTATCGTAAGGCACCTATTTCAAGTGTTGTCCAGACAGGGCATATAATTTCCGGTAGTTTTGGTATATTGCAATTAAGTATTGTTGTCATAAGTCTATTTTTGGGGAAAAATATGCCAGGGCTTGGCTGGATTGGTCTGAACAGTTTTATTTTTATCTTTATCTATATTTTGGGAATGGGGTTGACTTTCCAGTATGAAAAGAAAGTTGCTGAAAATGTAAGCCAGCAAAATATTGAGATTTATTCTAAGATAACATTAAATAAGGCAATTATGCTTTTTATTATAAACGCCCTTTTCGTTATTTTCGCAGCAATATTTCTTCCCAAAATAGGTGAAGGTATTGCTGAAATTACTGGACTCGGACAGACATTTGTTGGTAATATCTTAATTGCATTGTCTACTTCTCTGCCGGAAACGGTTGTTTGCTTTGGTGCATTGAGATGCAAGGCTGTGGATTTAGCATTGGGTAATCTGATGGGAAGCACAATATTTAATATTGCGATATTAGGGATTATTGATTTTATTTATGTAAAAGGTTCTATACTTACTCTGGTAAGTCAAAATCATATAATCTCTGCATTATCAGCAATAATCATAACAACTGTGGTTATAATCAGCTTAACTTATAGGGCAGAAAAGAAATATCTTATATTATCCCTGGATGCAATCTTTATTGTTATAATATACATTTTAAATATGCTGATGCTTTATTTGCTAAGATAGAGTTTACAATGGGCTTGACAAAAATTCATATTAGATTATAATTTATTGACTGGGCAGAACTTTCTAATTCTAAAATAAAAAAGGAGGCTTTATGGCTCTGTGGGCACTTGTGGTCTTTTTACTGGGTGTTTTGGCATTATTGTTCAATATATTTAACATCTTTGAATGGTTCACACCATTCTGGGCGATTATTTTAATGGTAATTGCATTTGCCATGCTCACACGCATTGCCCAGAAAGAAAAAGAGGCAGAAAAGGAAAAACTCGTTGAGAAGATACAGGAACTTGAGGCACAATTGAGCAAATATGAAAAGAAAGAGGCATAAGGAGATCTTTATTGAAATATTTATAACCAATATTCTGAACCCCTTTTGTAAATCATATATTTAATTCCTATAACAATGTTTGAATTTCATATCAGTAAAAAATGTCGTGATAAATATAAATTTGACAAACTTTTATTTCAATTAAACGGCAATGTGGTATTCACCGATATATCCGCAGTTAAAAAATTTGCGGATAAATGGAATAGTTATAGAAAAAACAGGGGTAAAGATTTAATAAGTCCAGCAGAACTGAATGCAATGGGGCTTATTGATGAGATATTCCACCTTTTAGTCCAGAGATACCAGAGAGAAAAAAATCCAGATGGATTCAAAAAGGCATTTGATTATTTAAACAGAAAGATCGGTGAAAAAGAGGTGTTTGATGTAATTAGAGAATTCGTTGAATTATTCCCGCCGATCTCTGTTTATTCAAAAAAGGAAACAGCGGCTGGATATCTCAGCGGTAAGACCGATAACATACCAAATGTTTTGATTGCATTACAGGAAATCTTAATGTTGAGCCTGGCAAATGAAAATCCCGCATTTTTACAATTCAAGGAATTATTCGATGACGAAAAATTGAGAAGTGAGACTGAGTATAAAAAAGTTATTGCTGAAATTGAAGAATTTTTTAAAACACAGCCCGTTTATGGTCCATATAATCAGTCCCTTGTTGAACTTTTGAAATCTCCGATTCGTGCTTCACCTTATTCTCTTTTCGGACAATTATTATACATAAAAGAACACTGGAAATTGATACTATCTGCCGAAATATTTGACCGACTTATTGTTCGCATCCTTGTCTCGTTTGATTTTATCCGTGAAGAGAAAAAGGAAAGGCCACCTGGTCCTGGTCCAGCAATCGTTCCTGAATTTATTCCTGGTACCGAACTTTATACTGATATTCATACTGACGAACCAGGATTCAGCCCTGATACAGAATGGATGCCAACGGTTGTTATGATTGCCAAACATACCTATGTCTGGTTGTATCAATTGAGCAAAAAGTATAATAGAGAAATAAAAAGACTTGATGAGATCCCTGATGAAGAATTGAAGATGTTGAGTGATTGGGGATTCAATGCAATCTGGCTCATTGGTATCTGGGAAAGGAGCAGGGCTTCAGCAAAGATAAAAAGACTCTGTGGCAATCCAGAGGCGATTGCCTCGGCATATTCAATATACGACTATGAAGTTGCCCAGGAACTGGGTGGTGAGGTGGCATTTAATAATTTGAAACAGAGGGCTTTTAACTACAATATCAGAATTGCTGTAGATATGGTGCCCAATCATACTGGGATTGATTCAAAATGGATAAAAGAACATCCAGACTGGTTTATCCAGAGAGATACCTCCCCATTTTTTAATTATCGTTTCTCTGGACCAAATCTTTCTGAAGACCCTGAGTTTGAGATTTATATTGAAGATGGATATTATAATAGAACCGATGCCGCGGTTGTATTTAAATTCGTTGATAAAAGAACAGGAAAGATAAGGTATATTTATCACGGTAATGATGGAACGAGCACACCCTGGAATGATACAGCCCAGTTGAACTTTCTTTTGCCCGAAGTTAGAGAGGCGGTGATACAAAAAATTATTCATATTGCGAAAATATCCCCGATTATAAGGCTTGACGCAGCAATGACTTTGACTAAAAAACATTATCACCGATTGTGGTTTCCAGAACCAGGAAAGGGTGGTGATATTCCTTCAAGGACCGAATACAGTATGACCCATAATCAGTTTAACAAACTATTTCCGAAAGAATTCTGGCGTGAGGTTGTTGATCGTATTGCTATAGAATCACCTGATACATTATTACTGGCTGAGGCATTCTGGTTGATGGAAGGATATTTTGTAAGGAATCTGGGAATGCACCGGGTCTATAACAGTGCATTTATGAATATGCTCAAAATGGAGCAGAATAAGGAATACCATCAGGTCTTGAAAAATATTCTTGATTATAATCCCGAGATTTTACGCAGATTTGTTAATTTTATGAGTAACCCAGATGAATTGACTGCGATCCAGCAATTTGGTAAAGATGATAAATATTTTGGTGTTTGTATAATGATGGCAACAATGCCTGGATTATGTATGTTTGGTCATGGCCAGGTTGAAGGACTCCAGGAAAAATACGGAATGGAATACCGTCGTTCTTACTGGGAGGAGAAGCCAGACGAATATCTAATAAATAGGCATAAGAGGGAAATATTCCCGTTGTTAAAGAAACGTCACTTATTCAGTGGGGTGGAGAATTTTTATCTCTATGATTTTTATGATATAAAAGGTAATGTAAATGAAAATGTATTTGCCTATTCTAATGGGAGTGCATTAGAGCGGATACTTGTGGTTTATAATAATCGGTATCAAGAAGCACAGGGCTGGATCAGAAGTTCGGAAAGATTTCATACAAAAAATATTTGTGCAGGATTGAACCTACATTGCAAAGAAGGGATTTATTATCTTTGTCGAGAAAACAGAGATAATCTTTTCTACCTGATAGACCCTATAATTCTTTTAAAAAAGGGATGGTTCATAAAACTCGGTGCCTATAAATACCACATCTTTATGGAATTTAAGGAATTAACGGATAATCATGATAAGGATTTTAAAAGATTGTTTGATTTTTTGAATGGTAGTGGATTTCTGAATATTGACTGGGCATTATCCGGGATGAGAATGATACAGAGGATTGAGAACTTGAAGGATATCTATGAGATCAAAATATCTCTCGCCTTTGAATCTCCATTATCATCAATAATTGAAAATATTATAAAAAAACCATTTGAATTAAAAAATTTGATTCTTTATACACCGATCGCCAAAATCATTGAAAGGAGTAATTTAATTTTTGAAGATGGGATAAAATTATCTGAATTTTTTCAATCAAACGAAGTCAAAAATTTCCTAATGAATCATACCTATGAAAATATTGAATGGTTCAACAAAGAGCGACTGGAACTAATGCTTTCATTAATAATCACCGATTTTATCTTTAGAGAGATTGAGAGGCATAGAAAACATTCACCGGAAAAATATAAGGAATTTTTCCTGAAGATTCATCAAATTTTAAATGCCTCAATACTCAGCGGTTATCAATTTCAGAAATTTTTAGATCTCTTGACCAGGAAATAAAAATCGGATATAATGCTGTAAAGGAGGTATTATGAAAAAAGGAGCGATTGCTCTATTATCAATCATTGTTATGGTCTGTGGTTTTGATCTGACCGGACGCATCGGTATGGGACTGGGTTTTTCACCTGATGTATATCAGGAATCTGCGAACGAACTGATAACCCTGCCGGTAATTGACCTTGCGGTCACAAGGATTGGATTAAATTCTAAACTTGCTGTTGAACCAATATTCCAGTTCACCCTGAGGAATGCCAATGATAGGACAAGCATAAATCTTGCCATTTCTGGGTTGGGCAATTTCCTTATGAAGGGGCATCAGAAGACAAATCTTTATGCCAAGGCAGGGTTTGGATTTATGCTCTTCTCACCAGGTGGTGGAGCAGAAACAGAATTTGGTTTCAATCTGCCATTTGGTTTCGGGCTTGAGCACTTTGTAAGTGAACACTTTTCCTTAAACCTTGCAGCACTGAGTGGGTTTACATTTATCTCCAATCCACCAGCTGGTGGTGATACATATATGGAAGTCAGACTCGGTAACGCCAAACCATTTGCATTCTACATGCTCTGGTATTATTAATAGAAATTTGGTCAGGGTTGGGATGCTGATATATTTATATCTCAACCCTGTCCTTACGCTTTCATTACTATGCCTTACAAATTTTTAGACCACACTGCAGATCTGGGTATTGAGGTTGAAGCAAACTCATTGAAAGAACTTTTTATCATCACGGCAAGAGCGATATTTGAAACCCAGGTCAAAGGCAGGGTGTTAAAAAAAGAAAAATTAGATTTTAAGATAAAGAGTGTATCATTTGAAGAACTCCTCATTGAATGGTGCAGAGAATTATTATACAATTTTGCTGTAAAAGGATTTATCCCGGCTGAATATAAGATCGAAATAAATCCAGATTATGAATTAAAAGCCCAATTGACCGGTGATATTTTTGATAAAAAAAGGCATCAAATAAAATTAGAAATCAAAAATGCCACTTATCATAATCTAAATTTAAAAAAAACAAACGACCATTATCGGGCAACAATCATATTTGATGTATAATTAATCTATTGACAATTTTTGAAAAATGAATATAATATATCATTATGTTATTAGTGCCTCGGGTATTCTATCAACAAGGAGTAATGGAATGACGCGCCGGGTATATAGACCCGGTCGGGTCTGCAAGATAAACCACAATTTTTACCGCAAGCCACTCAAAGCGATAGAGCATAAAATAAAATTTACAGGAGGAACCAAATGACTCGTCTGGCATTTAGACCCGGTCGGGTCATGGCATTCCTCCATAAATCATACTACAATTTAGTCTCGCGATTAAAACCATTAATTCATACCCATAAAAAGAAATATATAAAAATTTTGAATTTCTCAAAGATGAAAGGAGGTGATG
>Ga0197142_1002503_pt1 | contig 16035 bp, 15 predicted proteins | sample GBS60_MetaG_FD_148614 | JGI IMG/M metagenome (GOLD analysis project Ga0197142, IMG submission 148614) | Sediment microbial communities from Great Boiling Springs, Gerlach, Nevada, United States - GBS 60_MetaG | ecosystem: Environmental > Aquatic > Thermal springs > Hot (42-90C) > Sediment...
CAAGCAGCTGGGCACCGTGCGCTACTGGGACCTTAAGCCCGACTTCCGCCCGGGAGAGGTGATAGAGATATGAACAATCACCGCACCGCGCGTTAATACAACAGGCACGCTTCGCTCTCGAAGCGTGCCGCGATCTGATCGAGCGCACCGCATAAAGTGGCTCATTCGTGGTCGGGAACAGGTCTCTTCTGCTGCGGCTCCACCATTTCCACCACTGGTCTGCCGTCGCGTTCCACCCACACTCCGCAGGGCCCACCACCCTCGCTCACTTCGATGGTAACTTCGGTACCGTCCATGCGCAGTAACGGCTGGTAGAACTGTGCGATTTTCTGGGCATCTCCCACCGCATAATGCCCAATGAGCGAGCGGCGGAACCGGTTCGTGGAGCGGTTGGGATAGCTGCCGTGTATCAGCGAACCGTTGAAGAACAGCACGTCGCCCGGCTCCATCACCGCAGGCACAATGGGCAGGTCTTTGGGCACAGGCACGGCAATGTTGGTGAAACTTTCGGTAGTGTCGGCGGGAATTGTGCAGAGGATGGGCAGGTTGTGCGTACCCGGCACCACCATCAGGCAACCGTTCTCTTCATCGCACGGATCCAGCGCCATCCACGCCGCCATACACGTGCCCGGATGCACACGCAGATAGAAGTTATCCTGATGCAGTGCTTGTCCGCGCGCACCCGGCGGCTTGAAGTAGAGCATCGTCTGTGCCGCGTATGGCTCCTTGCCCAGTAAGGCGGTCAGCCATGCGTTGAGGCGAGGGTCAATCAACCATTTCAGGCTCACTTCGTCCCAGCGGTGCATGTGGATCATGCGCGGGTAGCGCTTGAGCGGGTCGTTGCTGGTGGGGTCTACTCCCGCAAAGTCGCCCGGATAGGAGCCCGCCTCCCGCAAGCGCATGTAGTGGTCGATGTAAAAGTTGACTTCGTCACGACTGAACAGTCCGCGCGCGATGACGTAACCTTCACGTTGAAACTGCTCGATGTGCTTTGCGTCAATCATGCAGCACCCTCCTTGAAACTTTATTCTGGCAAAGTATATTACCACAGTTGTATCCACTGCTTCAACAGGGATCGGCAGGTGCCAGAAGACCTTGACACAGCGGAAAAAAATGTGTTATACTCCGGTGGTTCGCTCGCTTTGAATGCGACGCGCTCCTCTCAAAGCGTTCGGGAGAACCCTCTCATAGCGGACCACCAGCCTTTTCCGGAAACGAGTGCCGTTTGCGCGGCGGTGATGTCGCGCCGATGCGGCTGTGCGAGCGCGCGTCTGCGTGCCCATCTACTACAAACCCAGGAGGTGAACCGACATGCTGTTGAACGCGGTCAAGGATCTGTTGTTAACCAAGGACCTGGGCAGCCTCAAGACTTTGCTCGGTGAGGCAAGTGTGGACGCAATCACGCAGTGTCTTCGCGAGCTGGAGCCACGCGAACAGGTACTGCTATTCCGACTGCTGGACAAAGAACGCGCCCTGCAGGTGTTCGAGTCTCTGACGCTCATTGAACAGAGCGATTTGGTGCGCGCCATGGAGGACCCAGACCTCATCCAGCTGGTGGAGAGCATGGATCCGGATGAGCGAGTCGAACTGTTCGAGGAATTGCCTACGAAAGTAGCCACGCGCGTTTTGGCGGAGGTCGCTCCCGAGGTACGCCAGTCGCTGAGCTTGCTGCTCGGTTATCCCGAAGACTCGGCGGGGCGCGTGATGAACCCGGACTACCTCGCGCTACCGGGCGATACACCCGTGCAAGAGGCGCTACAACGGCTGCGCGAGTCGCCTCTGGACCCAGCGCATGTGGAGATGGTGCTGGTGCTGGGCGAAGGACGGCAGTATCTGGGCTATGTGACGGCAACACAACTACTGAAAGCGTCTTTCGAGGAACCTATCAGGACGCTAATTAGCGATACGCCCGCTGCCGTTTCCGCGTACGCCAGCCAGGATGAGGTGGCAGAGATGTTTCGCGTTCGGCAGTACCCTTTGGTCGCCGTCGTGGATAAGGAAGGACGCTTGGTGGGTGCCATTGACGCGGAAAAAGGTCTGGAGCTGGTGGAGGAGCGGGAAGCACAGCGGTTGACCACGTTCGGTGGAACGGTAGCCATGGGCGGACCGGATGTGGACATCGTTCACTCCCCGCTGATGCGCGTGTTCAAAGCGCGCGTCTTCTGGCTCGTCGTGCTGACCTTTTTCGGCGTGATTACCTCCACCTTCGTGGCGCAACAGGAGGAGTTGCTCTCCAGTGCGATTGTGCTGGCAGCGTTTATCGCGCCCATCATCGATATGGGGGGCAACACAGGCAGTCAGGCAGCGACGCTGGTCATCCGTGCGATGGCGCTAGGGCAGGTGCGTCTGCGAATGCGCGATTTCCTGTTTATTTTGAAGCGTGATATTCCTGTCGCCATCGCGATGGGCGTGGCGATAGGGAAAATAGAAGCCATCCTGGCTCTCCTCTCCAAAGGGGTGGGCACTGGCGTACTTTTGTTGGTCGGACTGGCGATGCTTACGGTAACGATTGTCGGCAGTCTGAAGCACAACAAATCTTTGGCACACGATGTCAACCTCGGAAAAACATGGGTGCAAGCATGCAGCGGATGAGAGGCAGATAAAAAACTGGCTCCCCGGGCAGGACTCGAACCTGCGACCTAGTGGTTAACAGCCACCCGCTCTGCCGACTGAGCTACCGGGGAACCTGCGCTTAACAATGTACCAGAACTTCGTGCGTTTGTCAAGGGGGTCGGCAATGCTTGTGGTTTCCAATTTGAAATGTCCTATCAAACCGGGGATGAAGTGTGACTCGCCTTGGTAACAACAGCAATAGCCGTATCTGCCCACCCGCAGGATATTCCCTTGTCCGTGCCCAATTGGATACTACTCCATTTCGTGTGAACAGTGAGGTAATCCACAGTGCCAGCAACACGTTCCGGTAAAAAGAGAGTGCGAGTCGGCGTTGTCGGGGTCGGCATCGGCAGTCTGCATATTCAGGGCTATCAACGCCTTCCGCAGGCAGAAGTCGTTGCGGTCTGCGACATAGATGAACAGCGGGCACAGCAGGTCGCGGACGAGTACGGCGTACCGCACGTGTTCACCGACTACCAGCAGATGCTGGAGAAGGTCGAACTGGAAGCGGTGTCGGTGTGTACCCCCAACGCCCTGCACGCCCCCGTTGCCATTGCTGCCATGGAAGCGGGTTGCCATATCCTGTGCGAGAAACCGCTGGCGCACAATCTGCAGGATGCCGAACGGATGCTTCAGGTAGCACAGAAGACGGGTGTGCTGTTCATGATGGGCATGAACAACCGCTTCCGCGGCGATAGCCAGACGCTGAAGCGCCATATCGACGCGGGTGACCTCGGCGACATCTACTACGCCAAGTGCGGATGGCTGCGCCGGCACGGCATTCCGGGCTTTGGCGGCTGGTTCACTACCAAAGCACTGTCGGGCGGTGGACCGCTCATCGACATCGGCGTACACGTGCTTGACCTGACGTGGTGGCTCATGGGCTGTCCGGAGCCAGAAGCGGTGTTTGGCGCCACCTTCGCCAAGTTCGGTCCCTACGGACGCGGACAGGGCGGCTGGGGCACTCCCCAGAAAGGCGGCACCTTCGACGTGGAAGATTTGGCAACCGCGCTCATCCGCTTCAAGAACGGCGCGGCGTGTCAGCTGGATGCCTCTTGGGCATCGCACATCGAGCGAGACGTGTTCTACTCACAGTTAATGGGCACAAAAGGCGGTGCGACACTGGAGCCACTGCGTATCTTTACCGACCGCCACGGTGTGCCGGAGGACTACGTGCCTCACGCGCCCAACATCCCCGGACACCTGGCAGAGATCGAACACTTCGTAGAGTGCATCCTGAAGCGCAAGCCGTGCATCGCCCCCATTGAGCATGGCGTGGCGGTGATGCGCATTCTGGACGGTATCTACCGTTCTGCGGAGACGGGAGAGCTCGTACGCGTTTAGGAATACCAAATGCCCGAGCCTCCCGCCCGATACACCATCAAGGAGCTGCCCGTCGACGAGCGACCGCGCGAGCGGCTGGTGCAGTTCGGAGCGAACGCGCTCTCCAGCGCGGAGCTGCTCGCCATCCTGCTGCGCACCGGAACCCCGGAGATGACGGCGGTGCAGCTGGCGCAGCATCTGTTGACTAACATGGGTAGCCTGCGTGCCATCGCCAGTGCAAAGCCCTCAGAACTGGCGCAGGTGAAGGGTATCGGTCTGGCAAAGGCAGCACAGCTGCTGGCGGCGGTGGAGCTGGGCAGGCGCATTGCTCTGGAAGCGATGGGCGAACAACCCGCCATCACCCGTCCGGAAGACGTGTACGCCCTGCTCCACCACCAGCTGCGCGATGAGAAGCAGGAACAGGTTATCCTGCTTCTGCTCAATACCAAAAACCGCGTGATACAGCAGAGCACCGTGACCAAAGGCACGCTGGACTCGAGTCTGCTCCATCCGCGCGAGGTCTTTCGCGAAGCCATCCGCCACAGCGCGTCCTCGATCATCCTTGCACACAATCACCCCAGCGGCGACCCCACTCCCAGCAGCGAGGACATTCAGATGACGAAGCGCCTCCATCAGGCAGGGCAGCTGCTGGGCATCGACCTGCTGGATCACGTCATCCTCGGCGACGGAAGGTGGGTCAGCCTCAAAGCACAGGGCGTTTTCTGACCCTCCACGCCCTTTACTTTGTGCTAAAATATGCATGAGGATGTCTGGTGCCTCCTGCGGACGTGAAGGAGGGATAGACCATGCTGTACACATTCAAAGAACGCTGGTTGCACCGCGCCCTGCACCGTCGCCACTTTGAAGCCTTCGTGGTGTTCCTGATTATGCTGATTGTGATGGGCATGGTGCTTCATCTCTACGGCACGGGCAGTGAAGCCGCCAACCGCACCATCTGCCGGGCTAATCTGCGCCATCTGGTGCAGGCACTGCAGCTATACGCTCAGGACTACGACGAGCATTATCCCACGCAAGCCCGCTGGGTGCGCCTCATCTCCGCTTACACCGACAACCTGAAGGTGTTCTTCTGCCCATCGGACGACCGCCCTCGCCCCCGTCGCGAGCAGGTAGAGTCAACCGTGTCCTACTGGTACAATCTGCCTGACCTCGCAGGCGATGCGAGCTCGGTGCCTGTCTTCGGCGATGTGATGTACTCCAACTGGGTGGGCAACCACGAGGATGGCGGTAACGTGGCGTATCTGGACGGGCACGTCGTGTGGCGCACCGTTAGCCAGTGGCGGCAAGACGGCTTGCCGTTGCAACATTTGGTGCAAAAAGGAAAAAGGCACAGACGCGGCTAATCACCCTGTGTCCATAACGCAGGTCATAGAGAAGAACGATGCTGGCAGCCATTGATATCGGTTCCAACGGCGTTCGGATGCAGGTGGTGCGTCTCATCGATGCCACACGCTTCGAGCTGGTAGAATATCAACGCGCCCCCGTGCGCCTCGGAGAGGATACCTTTTCACAGGGCTTTATCTCCGAGCAGAACATCCAGGCGGCGATTCAGGCGTTGCAGCGGTTTCGCGACATCATCGAGCATCTGGGCGTGCCGCGGATGCGCGCGGTCGCAAGCAGTGCGGTGCGGGAAGCTGACAACCGCGATATCTTCGTCGACCGCATCGCCTTGCAAACCGGCATTCAGGTGGAGGTTATCTCTGGCGAAGAGGAGGCGCGACTGGTGCATCTGGCGGTGAGCAAAGCAATAGACCTGCGCGGCAAATACGCCATGCTCATCGAAATCGGGGGAGGCAGCGTGGAGGTCGTTCTCAGCGAGGGCGAGACCATTCTGTCGAGTGAAAGTTATCGGCTGGGCACGGTGCGCCTCTTACAGAAGTTCGGCTGTGTGACGGACGACCTGCTTTCCTTCACCCGTCTGGTGAGAGAGTACGCCGAGCTGGCACGTCAGCGTATCGACCGCGAGATTGGGGCGCGGCGACTGAACCTGTGCATTGGCACGGGGGGCAACGTGGAAGCACTGGGCGACCTGCGCCGAGGACTGCTACGCAAGCGCAGTAACACGACCATCACCTTATATGAGATTGAGACGCTTATAGAGACCATCGGCACGATGACGATGCAGGAACGTATCGAGAAGCTGGGTCTACGTCCTGACCGCGCTGACGTTATCATTCCCGCAGGCATCGTGCTGCACATGCTGGCGCGGGAAAGCGGACTGCAGGAGATACGGATCCCGCATGTGGGGCTTAAGGACGGCATCTTGTGGGACATGTTACCTGCTGCCATCGTTCAACGCCCTTCCGTCGAGCAGCAGGTGCTGGCATGGGCAATGCGGCTGGCGCAAAAGTATCGCATGGACATGGAACACGGCACGCACGTGTCTCAGATGGCGCTGCGCCTGTTCGAGCAGTCCGAGCCGCTGCACCGCATGGGACCAGAAGAGAGACTCTTGCTGGAGGTGGCGGCGCTGTTACACGACATCGGGCAGTTCATCCAGCCGGTCGACCACGAAAAACATGGCTACTACATCGTGAAGCACAGCCCCATCCTCGGCATGACGCCCAGACAGCAGGAGATGGTGGCTCAGATTATCCGCTATCACCGACGCGAGCCGCCTTCGCTGAAAGATGAGGAGTTCCGTGCCCTGTCTCAGGGCGACCGGCTCATCGTGACCAAGTTGACTGCCATCCTCCGACTAGCCGACGGACTGGACACCAGCCGCAGCCGCGCCGTGCAAGACCTGACACTGGTTCCGATGGACAAGAACCGGTGGAGACTGTTGCTCGCCGGGGAAAGGGATATGCTGCTGGAAAAGTGGCAGCTTCGCAAGCGCAAAAGCCTCTTTGAGGAAGTATTTGGAGTCTCCCTGGAAATCGCTTAGGAGGTGACACGATGGACGTTACTGCGCTCTCTCTTTTGACAAAAACTGCCAAAACACGCTTGCGCAACCTGCGTGCCCAAGCGAAGCTGTGCCGCAAACAGTTCAGCGAAGAGGCAGTGCATGACCTGCGCGTGGCGATGCGCCGATTGCTGGCGCTGGTGGACTTTCTCAACTTCTTCGCGGCGTCACCAGCCCTGCGAAAAGTGCGGCGCAGCCTCAAATCTCACCTGGACGCCTTTGACGCTTTGCGCGATACACAGGTGATGCTGCTGGAAACCGGACAGCGACTGACGCAGCTGCCAGAGATCGAGCCTTTCCACTGCTACCTGCAGAAGACGGAGAAGCGACTGCTGCGCCGCGCCCAGAAGGATATCGAGGACGTCGACAACATTTACTCAAAGCCCATCCGAGCGGCATTAAAATCGGTAGAAGAGATGCCTGTCGACCTGTTTTCTCCGGTGGACGATGCCTATCACACCGTGCTGAGCCGGCTGGCGATGGTTGATGCCGCCAATGTGGCCACCATCCACCGCGTGCGCATCGCTTTCAAACGCTTCCGCTATAGCTTCGAGATTGTGCAGCCACTGCTAACCGACATGCCCGAAGACCTGCCCGCACAGATGCACAGCTACCAGACGCTGATGGGCGAGATTCAGGACGCTGAGGTACTCCTGCGCACGCTGGAAGAGTACACCAGCCGAACCCGCAAGGATGGCGCAGACCTTACCCCGGTACGCCAGTTTTACGAGCAGCTCCACCGCGAGCGAGTGGACGTTTACCTTCAGAACATGGACAGGGTACACTCTTTCTGGCGTGCCACTCCAGACGCACTGTTTCCGTGGCAGGAAGAGGCTGGTGCGCGCCTGGCGAGCGTGGAGGAAACGCCGGCAGAAACCGACACGCTGTGCGAGGAACCAACGGTCGCCGAGCAGCCGGTGGTCTCTGGTGACGCACCGGAAGAGGTAGCAACGCCCACACCACCTGATGCAGATGTCTCAGCAGAGTCCGAGGCACCGCAACCAGACGCAGAGATGACGGAAACAGCACAGGCACCAAGTGACGGGGACGAATTTGCGTCTGCAATATCGCAGGAGGAGGAGGACAGGTCGTGAAGCTTTATCTGGTGCGCCACGCGATTGCGGTTCCACACTTCACACCAGGCTATGAGGACGACAGCCAGCGTCCGCTCACCGACAAAGGGCGGGCGAAGATGCGCGACATCACGCGAGGGCTAAAGGCACTGGGGGTAGATCCGCAGATTATTCTCTCCAGCCCTTACGTCCGCGCGCGCCAAACCGCGGAAATCCTGAGGGAGGGTCTGGATGTGCAAAACCCCATCGTGTTCACGGAGAACCTTTTGCCCCTGGCCCATCCCGACCAGATGTGGGAAGAGCTGAAGCAATACAACGGTGTCGACTCGATGGCACTCGTCGGGCACGAACCCAATATGAGCGCGCTGGCGAACCTGCTGCTGGGTGTAACGCGCCTGCAGATTGTCTTCAAGAAGGGCGGCGTCTGCCACATGACGGTGGACGACCTGAGTGGCGCACCAGCGGCGGTGCTGCAGTGGCTGCTTACGCCGAAGCAGATGATTGCCATTGGCAATAAGAAGTAGATGCACTCTTTGTCGTGCTGAACGGAGTGAGGCATCTCCGAGATTTTTCGCTGATGCACAGAATGACATTTTAGTCTCAAGTGCATGACCATGCCGAGAACGAAAGTTGAAGGCAAGCAGCATATTCGCTACTTCAATCGTGAGCTGAGCCTGCTCGATTTTCAGCAACGGGTGCTTGAGGAGGCAGAGGATGAACGCAACCCCTTGCTGGAACGGCTGAAGTTCCTTGCCATCTTCGGTTCCAACATGGATGAGTTTTTCATGGTGCGCGTCTCTGGCATCCGTGAACAGATTGAAGCGCAGGTTACCCAGCTCCCACCCGACGGCATGAGTTTAAAAGAGGAGATCGAGCGCATCCGTCGTAAATCGCTGCAGCTTTATCGGCGGTCGGTGGCGTGCCTGCACCGCCAGATTATTCCCCAACTGCGCAAAGCGGGCATCCATATCCTGCCCTACTCCCGGCTGACGGCAGCACAGCAGCGCAGGGCAAACCAGTACTTCCATGAGTTTGTTTTCCCAGTGCTAACACCGCTTGCTTTCGACCCGGGGCACCCGTTCCCGCACATCTCCAACCTGAGCCTGAACTTAGCGGTGGTTATTGCCGACGAGGATGGCAACGAGCGATTTGCCCGCGTGAAAGTGCCCAACACTCTGCCAAGGTTGGTTCCTCTGAACCGCACGAACCATGGTGGGCTGGCCCATACAAGCAACTTCTATTTCACTTGGTTAGAAGACATTGTGATGGCTAACCTGCACGAGCTGTTCCCTGAAATGCAGGTGTTGGCAGCTTACCCGTTTCGAATCGTACGGGATGCTGACTTTGAAATCCGCGAGCTGGAGGCGGACGACCTGCTCGAAACTATCCGCCAGACCATCCATCGGCGCAAGTTCGGTTCCGTAGTGCAGCTGGCGATTGGTCCCGAGATGCCCCGCCGGGTGCGCAACCTGCTGATGCAGAATCTGGAGGTCTATCCGCAGGATGTGTACGTGCTGCCGCACCCGTTGGGGCTGAGCAGTCTGATGCAGGTGTATGCCGAGATTCCGCGCCCTGACCTGAAGTTTCCGCCGTATCACCCGTCTACTCCGCCACCATTGCAACAGAACACAGACAGGTGCCAGATCTTTCAGGCGATTCAACAGGGCAACATCCTGCTACATCATCCCTACGACTCTTTCGAGCCGGTCATCGAGTTCCTGCGCACCGCCGCGCGTGACCCGCACGTGCTGGCAATCAAGCAGACCATCTACCGCGTTGGGAAAAACGCGCCGGTGGTGCAGGCTTTACTGGAAGCGGCAGAGGCGGGGAAGCAGGTGGCGGTGCTGGTGGAGCTGAAAGCGCGATTCGACGAGGAGAGTAACATCGGCTGGGCGCAGAGGCTGGAGCAAGCGGGGGTTCACGTGGTGTATGGTTTCGTGGGGCTGAAAACCCACTGCAAAGTCGCGCTGGTGGTGCGTCAGGAAGGCGACCGCATTCGGCGCTATGTCCACCTGTCCACCGGAAACTACAACGCCGCCACCGCCCAGGTCTATGAAGATATCGGCATGTTCACCTGCGATGAGGAGATTGGCGCAGACGCCACCGACCTGTTCAACTATCTCACCGGCTACTCCAGAAAACACGACTACCGCAAGCTGCTGGTTGCGCCCGTGAACTTGCGGCAGAGATTGATGGCGCTGATTCGGCGCGAAATCGACCACGCGCAACAGGGGCTGCCCGCCCGCCTCATCTTCAAGATGAACGCGCTGGTGGACAAGCAAATGATAGACCTGCTGTATGAAGCCTCGTGCGCAGGCGTTCAGGTAGACCTGATTGTGCGGGGCATCTGCTGTTTGCGCCCCGGAGTGCCCAAACTGAGCGAAAACATCCGCGTCATCAGTGTGCTGGGACGCTACCTCGAGCACAGCCGAATCTACTATTTCTGGAACAACGGTGACGAGCAAATCTACCTCGGCAGCGCAGACCTGATGCCGCGCAACCTCGACCATCGGGTGGAGGTGCTTTTCCCGGTGGAAAGCCCAGAACATATCCGCTACCTGCGAGACCAGGTGCTGCAGTGCTACCTGCAGGACAACCGTCGCGCCCGAATTATGCAACCGGACGGTACCTACCAGCGGCTCTACCCCCCAGAAGGGCAGCCTGAGATCGATGTGCAGACCATGCTGATGCAACGACCGTGGACACTCCCGATTGGCGAGAACGAGTGCTGAACCTGCCGCTGTGGACGGTGGGGCTGACCGTATTGTTCTGCGGGGTGATACTGGGATTTGTCCTCGCACGCGCGTTGCAGGCGGCGCAAGAAAGCTTACCTGCTCCCCTTGAATCACTTGCGAGCATCCGCAGACTGGCAATCCTGTGGATGCCCGTGGTCACCTGCCTCAAGTGGCTGTTCGACACTTTGATCCTCTGGATTGCAGTGCGCATTACGGGCAGCATCGCTGGTGAACCGTTCCATGTGGGCTTCTGGGAAGGCTATCGCACCATGCTCCCTATCACCATGCTCATGGTGTTGAACTCCAGCGTTAGCCTTCTCGTGGCACTGCTCACGCAGGTCTGGTTGTTACTCATCGTGGCGTGGTTTGTCGACCTGTTCATCCTGCGCTACTTCCTCGAGATGGACTGGTACGAAGTGTTCCTGCTCAACGCCGTGCTGGGCTTCTTCAGCTGCGTCACGGGCGGGCTGCTGTGACTACGGCCACGGGAAGGTGGGCGTGGGCAGCTGCCAGAACCACGCAATCAATGACCACATGCACGCCGCCAGAAACTCGCCGAAGATTAAGCCCAGGAAGAAGGGACGCAGCAGGCGAAAGGTGCGCATCCCCCCGTAGCGCACAATCGGCAGTTTGATCAACCATGCCACCAGCATCGAGAACCAGAACACCACGATCCCCCACGATGGCGCCATCGCATAGCCGAGCGGATGCAGGGGAAACCCCGAAATGCGCCAGCGCAGGTAGCTCAACACCGAACAGACCAGCGCGCCCACCGCCGTGAACAGCGGACCGTTGGGATACTCGCGCCGCGTCGGCACGCCCCCCATAAACGGCGCGTTCTCGCGGAAGAACTGGATGCTTGCCCCGCTGTATACGTAGCTGTACAGGTTCATGGCGCCGTACTTGTAGGGCAGCCACATCTGTATCACCAGCGCCACCACAATGGCGAACAGTACCCCTCCTGCCAGCAGCCACAGCACCCGCCGCGCTCGCAGGCGTGCCTGCTCTGCCACCTTCTGCGCGTCCAGCAAGCCCGTCAGCAACATCCCGCGCAGGTCACGGGTATGCATTCCATCCAGAAAAGAGAGCATCGTGAGCTGGCGGGCCCCAAGCATCTGTCGCTCGCCAAAGGTGTACATGTCCATCGGCGTGAAGCATCCTTCGGTAATCAGCAAACCGCCCTCCGCCGTACAGCGCGCCATGATAATTGCCTGCACGAACAGATACACCCCGAAATGGAACAGCGCCACCTGCCACGTCATCCCGAAATAGGAGGCCCACAACAAGATAACAACCAGACTGGCGACAAGCCCCCACACCGCCACGCGGTACGAGAACATCTCCCTGCTTTCCGCCTCGTCAGGGGGCACAGCGCCAATCGCCCGACGCCACACGTGACGCAGGTGATGGCGCGCGCTGTAAAGGGTGAGTATCGCCAGCATGAAGAACGCGCCCGCTCCCTGATAGGCGACATGCGCCGCAAACGCCGCGTGTTCAAACGGCGTGTTCTCCCCATACAAGCCCACTGCCGCTTCCTGTAACTTGCCCAGCAGGTAGAAGAACCAGAAGCTGAACAGCAGGTCGGTGGGCATCAGATAGAAAAAGCCGATAGCCGCTGGCGAAATCCAGATAGCCCAGTAACTCACCTGGTTCCACGGACGCTCGGTGAAAAGCGGGTTCAACTGGATGGATAACCGAACTTCGGGGACAGATGGAACCCACTGATGCAAGCCGTTGACCAGAAATAAGCCAAACGAGACCACAAACCCTGCCCACATGAGCTTGTTTCGCAGGAAGGACTGCGGCTGCAGCATCATCTCGAGCGGCAGCTGCACCAGAGGAAAAGAGAGCTTCTCCCCCTCCACCCAGTGCTTGCGCAGAATGACGGTCAAACAGAAGAACGCGGCATACACGGCGAGGATCAGCACAAGCCACACCAGCAGCGGCGCGATCCACTGCGCCCACGGCAGCTCAACGCCCGCCGGTAGCCGCTCATAGAACCACACGGCAACATCCTGCCGTGCGCCCTTCGCGGGGTCCCACGGCACCAGCTGCGGAGGAATGTGCGGAAAGAACAGCACATCCCAGCGGTTGCCTGGTGCGTAATAGTTGACGCCCACCAGCAGCGGCAGCCACCGCTCCATCAGTCCACGGGAGGTAATCATCGGCGCGGGTATCATCAACACAAACGCCACTGCCAGCTCCGCAGGCGTCAGCTTGCAGCGGGGAGCAAATCGCGCCAGCAGCTGATTAACGACCACTATCACGAACAGCACGCCCACCAGCGCGGGCGCGAGCTGCATCATGCCTATCTGGATGTTCTTGGCAATCAGCTCTCCTGCGGACACAATCACGCACAGCACCACAATCCCGACGAACCCCACCACCAGCGCACGCGGACGCACCGGAGCGCTCGCGGAAAGAGTCTCACTCACCCTTTGCGACGTCTCCGAGGGAGATGCAACCACTGCTTTTCGCATCGATGGGAATAAACCTCCGCTATATAACGCTTGCACAAATCGATTATAACGTTTTGAAAAGCGAGGGCGGATTCCTTTTGTCTTGATTCTGCAGAAGGAGGAAAGTTCCTACCGGGCGAGCGAAAGACGGGACAGCAGCGGGATGGTTCCGCCCACTTCAGCATATCTCAAAGATACCCATGTGGCTGCTTTTTTCGGTTCGTCGGCACGGCTCATGATGCCTGCTCCATCTCACTCGCACGGCCAGTACTCCTTCCCGCGCAAAGAGGGGTCGGTATCGAGAACCTCCTGCGGGATGGGGGGAATATCGGTATACAGGTACCACGGGTGGCGCATCTCTGAAGGGTAATGTCGTTCAGGGCTTTCTCTAAAACAGAGAATCTCCGCATAGGCGCTGGAGACTGAACCATCCAGGCGCAGACGTAAGACCTTCCCCACGTAGTCTACATCCGCTTTGGATGCCGGAGGCATCGGGCGCCTTCTGCCGTGCAACAAACACACCGCGATCCCGTGGTTTGGCTCTGCCCGTTCCATGATGCGCCGATACAAATCCGTGAACGGGCGGTAGTAGTGATAGCTGGTCTCAACCCATCCCTTTGGGTCGGAACCCAACCACGCAGCGCCGCGCGGGTAGTGGTCCATTGGGCAACGCAGGATGCGCTTGTCACGGATGTAGGGCAGCAACAACGCCTGATAGCGGGCAGTTTCGCCGTAATCCTCACGATAGAGGCTGAACGCCACATGGAACTGCCTCAGATTGTGGATGCACACGGGTTCATAAGACTTCTTGCGCGCCTGCTGGAAGACGGGTAACAGCAACGCCGCCAGCAGGGCGATTATGGCTATCACGAAGAGCAACTCCAGCAACGTGAAACCGTTTCTGCGCATGGTTACCACCTCGCTTCCAAAAGGCTCTTGATGGGCGCGTGCAGGGACTGCAGCCACCTCGACATGCAGAGGATGGCGACGCCGGTGACAGAGGGCTCGACGGATGCACCGAGAAACGCCAGAGCACCGTATCGCCAGTCGCCGCCAGGCGGGGGAGCATATTTGCCACTGAGTCCGACGATGATGCCCATGACCCATAGAAACCACCCACTGCTCATCAGAAGCAATGCCCAGCAGCAAAACAAGGCAAGCCGTGGCTTACGCGAATGTTCAGGCGATTCAAAGCGGTGCGCCAGCGCACCGGCGATACTGCCGAGCAGCACATACCCTGTCCATATCGCTGGAGAAAGCATCAAAGCCAGTATATCGGATGTAGCCAGCGTTGTGCCCTCTGGGATGTGCTTCCCCCAGAGGACAGGAGGCATCCCGGCGTATATCGCCCACAGCAAAGTACCCACCAACATACGCGCGACGGCTAAGACGAGCACCCCCACTAGTGATGCCGATACCAGCTCAGGGGCACGCGATCCGAGTCTGTGCGTCTCGAACATCATGATTGCCCCCCTTTCGCAAGGGTCACGCCCCGTACGACATTGGAGCGTGACCAACGTCTGGTTCAATCGCAGTTGATCTGCGGCTCAGCACAGGGCCGACTGCTACACGGACGGTCATTGCCCTGGCACGGCGGGTCGGCCAACTGATCGCAGCAACCGCTGCGAGACCAGTCGCAGCAACGCACAATATAGCAATTGCCGCATTGCCATCGGTATCTCCACCGCTCGTACTGCTCGAACTGACCGAAACACGTCGGCATCCACCACTCATTCACACAGCGGTACTGTCGGTCGGATCCCCGAAAGATGCAGTCACCCTCAAGGTCAACGCAACCAGCTGCCAGTAGGCGAACACCTTCCGTCTCACGGAGGAACGTCTGCACGCCGTTGAACGCTCTATCCGCAGTTACACTGGACAAAATCGGGGATGACAGACCACTGTCTCCCACGCCGCCACACCCACATCCGCTATGCATCAGCTTGCGGGGAGCCGGAGCCGTTCCCCCCCCGCGCAGTCCGAGTGCGGCGAGCGTGCGGGGCAGAGCGAACACGTTTGCCACGAACAGCGCCACCGCTGTCCAAACCAGTGCCTTGCGCATCGTCAACCTCCTCCTTCTCGGATAATGGGAGAGCCTCCTCCGAAAGCCCTCCATGAATATTGCCGATTCGGGAGGACGATTTGGTTGGGTCGTAACCGAAGAATTTCCGAAATTTCTCCCGCAACTGCGCGCCATAGCTCTTCACCGTCCCCTCTGAAAGCGACAGCACCTGCGCGATCTCCGCATACGTGTACCCCTGCAGGCGCAACTGTAGCACCTCGCGCAGGCGGCTGGGCAAAAAACCCATGAACCGTCCGCACTCGACCGCATCGATTGCCATCTCTTCGACATCGCATGGAGGGACGTAACGCTGATGTTCTATCAGCCTCTGCTGCAGCCGGGCGTGTCGGTCGCGCTGAGGGCAATGGTCGCACAGCACGTCGTGCGCAATCTGCCACAGCAGGGCGGGCGGATCTCCCCCGTTCCAGGCAGGTGCATCCATGTGTTGGGTGTAGCACAGGAACACCTCGTGCGCGCAGTCATGCGCCTCCTGGGTGGAGAGCGCACGGTTGCGGAAATAGACACACAATCGCCAGAGCCAGCTATCGTCGGGCATCTTCCTGTCCCGATGCAGCCCATCGGTGGGGCATGACGGATACGGTTTCGCTTATTGTATAATGCGCTTGCGATTCTGTCAACACGGCGAGTTTCCATACACCCGCCACATCTGGGCAAACAGGAATCTTCTCTCCTTCTGTATAATGCCCTCTCCCGGAGGCGAAAATGCGCGCGGAATGCCCGCCCAACCTGTCTTTTACCCGAAATGTGTTGCACCAGATAGAGGCTTCCTGCCGTCGGGAGTGGTTGTTGACCAACGGCATCGGGGGGTTTGCGTGCGGCACTATCGCCG
>Ga0197142_1002505_pt1 | contig 16018 bp, 23 predicted proteins | sample GBS60_MetaG_FD_148614 | JGI IMG/M metagenome (GOLD analysis project Ga0197142, IMG submission 148614) | Sediment microbial communities from Great Boiling Springs, Gerlach, Nevada, United States - GBS 60_MetaG | ecosystem: Environmental > Aquatic > Thermal springs > Hot (42-90C) > Sediment...
CCAGAAGAGTGTCCTAATTGTAGACATCCCCAAAGCTATTTTGAGGTAAGGTGTCAGTATTAAAGGTCGCTTAAAAAATAAAAATAAAAAATGGTTCAAGTAAAACAAATTTATAAATGTTCAATCTGCGGAAACATTGTTGAGATATTGCATGCAGGCGGCGGAACTTTAGTTTGTTGTGGAAAACCAATGGAGCTTTTAGAAGAAAAGACCGAAGATCAAGGAATGGAAAAACATGTTCCTATAATTGAAAAAACAGAAAGAGGAGTGAAAGTAAAAATTGGTTCTCTTCCTCATCCGATGGAAGAAAATCATTATATTGAATGGATAGAATTAATTGCCGATGGTATTTCTTTGAGAAAATTTTTGAAACCCGGCGAAAAGCCAGAAGCAGAGTTTGAGGTTAAAGCTGAGTTTTTTCAAGCTAGAGAATATTGCAATTTGCATGGTTTGTGGAGAACAAAAGATTAAAAATTAATTGAGAGTAGACAAATTCTTTTTAATTGTTAAAATAAATTATGATTGAGATTGGAAAGCAAAATTCTTTGCCAGTGAATTTTCGCAATTTTCTTTTCTTTCTCTTTTTTGTTTTATGGTTTTTTGCTTTCTTTATTTTTGCGATCATTAAGTTTTATTGGGGCGTTATTTTTCTTTTTTTATTTTTGCTTTTTATTGGAATTCCTCTTCTTTTTTATATTTTTCTTTACATTAAGTATTTTTCTTTTGTTTTTGATGAAGAGAAAATTACGGTTAATTCTGGGATTTTAATTAAAAAATCAAAATCTGTTGCTTTTAAAAACATTCAGAGCGTTGAAACAATTACTGGAATTGTAGAGAGGTTTTTTAATATTTCTCGTTTAGAAATTTTTACTGCTTCCCCCCAACAGATTTTTTCTCTTCAAGAAAAAAAGACGAGACACTCGCCAGATATCACTTTGTATCTTTTAATTAAGGATGCTCAATTTTTAAAGAGTTTTATCTTAGAAAAAAAACCTGCTAGTGGTTAAAAAAAGATTTATCATCAATTTCGCTAATAGTTTTTATTTTGTGCGCGTGGGTGGGATCGAACCACCGACTTCCACTTTATAAGAGTGGCGTTCTACCACTGAACTACACGCGCCTTTCTTGTTTTAAAATTTTTTCAAACTCTTCTTTTTCAATCGTCTCTTTTTCCATAAGAACAGAGGCGATTTTTTCTAGCAATTTTTTCTTTGACTGAACGATACTGGTTGCCCTTTTTTCTGCTTCTTTTAAAATTTTAACGACTTCATCATCGATTTGAGAGGCCAATTTTTCAGAATAGCTGCTTTCATCGAGAAAAATAATTTCTCCTGAAGGACTTGTTTCTTTTCTGCTAAAAGAAATAGGACCCAAAGAAGACATTCCAAATTCCTTAACAATTTTTCTTGCTAAAGAAGAGGCGATTTGGAGATCATTGCTCGCTCCGGTCGAAACCTCTTTAAATTTTATCTTTTCGGCACAGTATCCACCCAAAAGAGTGGCCATTTCATCAAAAAACTCTTTTTTTGTCCTGATTTTTCTTTCTTCTTTTGGCATTCTTAAAGTGAAACCCGCAGCAAAGCCACGAGCGACGATCGAAATTTTCCTTACTGGTTCTGAATGGGTAAAACTAGCCACTAGGGCATGACCAGCTTCGTGAAAAGCAGCAATTTTCTTTTCTTTTTCTGTTAAAATATGCGATTTTCTTTCAGGGCCTAAAAGAACCTTTTCGATTGCTTCGTAAAAATCATCTTGATAGATTTTATCTTTATTTTTTCTTGCTGCTAAAATCGCCGCTTCATTAGCGACATTAGCAAGGTCAGCGCCCGAAAAACCAACCGTTCTTTCGGCGATTTCTCGGAGATTGACATTCAGAGCTAAGGGTTTTTTGCGACAGTGGATTTTTAAGATTTCTTCTCGACCGTTGATATCTGGCAAATCTAAAACAATCCTTCGATCAAAACGACCGGGCCTTAGAAGCGCCGGATCTAAAACATCGGGCCTGTTTGTGGCTGCTAAAACGATTACTTGGGTGTTGGGTTCAAAACCATCCATTTCTGTTAATAATTGATTTAAGGTTTGTTCTCTTTCTTCGTGACCACCGCTAATGAAAGCGGGTCCTCGCATTTTTCCGATCGCATCAATTTCGTCGATAAAAATGATCGCTGGTTGATATTTCTTTGCTGTTTCAAAAAGGTCCCGAATTCTGCCGGCCCCAACACCAACGAACAACTCAACAAAAGAAGAACCCGAAGCATAAATAAAAGGGACATTGGCTTCACCCGCCACCGCTCTTGATAAAAGGGTTTTACCGGAACCCGAAGGCCCAATTAGCAAAACACCCTTTGGCACTTTGGCTCCCATTTTTTCGTATTTTTTGGGATTTTTTAAAAAATCAACCACTTCTTTTAATTCTTCTTTGGCTTCTTTTAAATTAGCAACATCGTTAAATGTAATTTTTTCTTTTTGTAAAGATCCCTTTTCTAAAATTTGGGCCCTTGCTTTAATAAAACTGAATGTTTGAGTGATTCCTCCTTTCGTCTGTCTGGAAAGGAGCCAGAAGAAGATGAGTAGAAATAAAAGGGGTGAGAGAAAATAAAAAATTCCGCTCAAAATACTCAAAAATTTTCCTTCATCTTTTTGTTCAATCTCTATTTTTTTTAGATTCTCTTTTTGAACGCCAAGATTGAGTAATGATTGAGAAAGAGAAGTTTCTGCTTCTTTTTTTGAAAATTTTTGGGTGTCATCTTGGTAGGTAATGATGAGATTTTGCCCAATAATGGTAATTTTTTTGACATTATTTTCGTTAATATCGTTGACCAATTGAGAAAGAGAAATCTCTTTTTTTTCTGATTGAAAAGAAAAAAAACTAAACAAAAAAGCGAGAATAAAGAAAAAAAGGATGATTGAAAGAAAAAATTTAATAATTTGTTTAACCATTTTTTTTAAGAGACCAAAGAAAGAAAAATTTTATCGCCAGAAATTTTCATTATTTTTACTCTTATTTTTTTTCCTATTTTTAAAGATTGATTTTCTGGCGACGAAAAGGGGATCAACCCCTCTTTATTTTTTATTTTAACAAAAACACCAAAAGAAGTAATGTTTGAAACAATTCCTTCTAAAACCTCGCCTTCTTTAATTTTTGTCTTTTTTTCTTTTTCCTGAAAAAGGGAAATACGTTGAGAAAGCGATTCGTCAATTTCAAATTCTTGACCTATTAAGTCCTCTTTTTTTTCGAATTTTTCTTTTATTGGCTCTGGTAGATCTTCAAGGGGTACAAAAAATTCATCTTTTTTGCTAAAGGATGCTTGACAGACAACCCCGTCGTTCAAAACCCTAATGATTTTTACAGAAAACTTAACAGGAAATTCTTTGGGTTGTCCTTCTACTGGTTTTACTTCTATAAAACCCTGTTCGTTTTCAGGAAGGACAATTTTAACGAGTAATTTATCTCCCACTTTTACTTTTTTTAATTTATTTTTATTTTGAAGAAAATCAGCGGGCCAAATAACACCAATACCCAATTTATTCAAATTCAAATATATAAAGGAACTTTCCTTTTTAATGACTTGACCCTCGACTATGTTGTCGACTTTTGGAATTTTTTCTTCTTTTTCTGAAAAAATGGTTATCATAATTTTAATTTTACCCTATTTTCTTGATTTTTTCAAGCTTGTTTGATAAAATAAAAAATTATGAAAGCCAAAATTAATTCGGGTCCCTTTTTAGAGATTGTTTTTTCAACGGGAAGGAAAGAAGACGTTGTTTTATATTTGGGTTCCTTCAAAGAAAAAGAAAAAACAATTAACAATTCAAAGCCCCAGATTGTTTTAGAAGCAAGGACAGATTTTTCTTTAAAATCATTACCCCAAGAAACCGTCTGGATTTCTTCTGATGGGGAGTATGAAGTAAAAAAAGTTTTTATTTGGACATATTCCTTTAAAAAAGAAAAAGAAAAAAGGAATTTTTTTATTGCCGAAGGAGAAGGTATAACCATTTGTTATTTTGATAGTCCTTTTAATTGCGAGGAATTCAAAAAAGAATTGGACGATATCGGTCAGATTGATATTGTTTTCTTTTTTCCATTTGATGATTCTTTCAATTTAAAAGAAATAAAAAAAACAATTTTGGATTTGGAACCCAAAATGATTGTTGTGAATAATTTTGAAGACCAAAAAAAGATGAACGATTTTTTGAAAGAAATGGGGATCAAGAAAGTCGAAAGATTAAATAAAATTTCGCTTAAAAAAAAGGATTTGATTTTTGATGGAAAAAAGATTATTATTTTAGAAAGATAAAAATATGAAGGAGGAGGTTTTAAAATTTGAAGCGGGTATTGATTTAAAAAAAGAAATTCCCTTTAGAGTTGGAGATACTATTCGAGTGTGGCAAAAAGTAAAGGAAAAGGAAAAAATAAAAATTCATCCTTTTACTGGTATTGTCATTGCAATTAAATCACCAAAAAAAATCTCTGGCACCTTTACGGTTCGAGGAGAAATTGAAAATATAGGGGTTGAAAGAATTTTTCCTCTTCACTCTCCAACGATTACAAAAATTGAGATATTAAAAAGAGGAAAAGTAAGAAGGAAGAAGCTTTATTATTTAAGAAGACACAAAAAGAAGATTAAAAGAAGAAAGGGCGAGTGATGGAATTGGCAGACATCGGCGCTTGAGGGGCGTCGGGGATTTTTCCCGTGTGGGTTCAAATCCCACCTCGCCCATTAATTTTTTAAATTTTTGATAAAATAAAAATATACGCTCTTTAAGAGGACGCGTAGCTCAATTGGTAGAGCGACTGCTTTACGCGCAGTAGGTTCCCTGTTCGAGTCAGGGCGCGTCCATTTATTTAAAGGAGGGCTGGCCGAATTGGCAAGGCGCCGCTTTCGAAAAGCGGTGGGAGTCCATCCCTTAGAGGTTCGAGTCCTCTGCCCTCCGCTCGAGATTAAAAAAATTTTTAAACCCTCTTCAAAGATCGCTTGAATTTAAAATTTGGATTTGAAAATTTTTTGTTGCAATTAAAAAAAAGTTGCTAATAAATTATTTAAAAAGAAACTTTTTGTTTATTTCAATTTTTGATAAAATAGAATTGGAATTAATTTTAAAAGAGCCATTAGTTTTTGTGATAGTAAAAAATAGTCAAGTTGTTTGGTATTAATATGAGGAAATTAATAAAATAAATTATGCCAAGAATTAACGATTTAAATTTAAAAAATTGGAAAGAGTATCAGGATATTATAACTGATAGTTTGTGGATTATTGGCGAACGAGATAAATCTGGCGTTCACAGGGGAGATTATCACGGAAATTTTATTCCTCAAATACCAAATCAGTTAATGAGGAGATTTACAAAAAAGGGTGATGTTGTTTTAGATACTTTTTTAGGAAGCGGAACAACTCTAATTGAATGTAAAAGATTAGGACGAAATGGAATTGGAATAGAATTATTGCCAAAAATTGCAGAGATGGCAAAACAAAGAATTAGCCAAGAATCGCTATTTGATAATAAAGTATTTACAGAAGTTTTAATCGCAGATAGTACAAAAAAAGAAACTCGTCAGAAAGTAGATGAAATTTTAAAAACTCATAACAGACAAAATGTTCAGTTAATAATAATGCATCCGCCATATCACGATATCATTAAATTTAGTGATAGACCGGAAGATTTAAGTAATGCAAAGTCAGTGAAAGATTTTCTAAAGCTTTTTGGCGATGTTGTTTCTAATTTTTTAGATTTACTTGAAAGAAGGCATTATTTAGCAGTTGTAATTGGCGATAAATATACAAATTCAGAGTGGGTGCCTTTAGGATTTATGACAATGCAGGAAGTATTAAACCGAGATGGTTTGGTGCTTAAAAGTATTTTAGTAAAAAATATGGTTAATAATAGAGCAAAGAGGAATAAAGAACATTTATGGCGGTACAGAGCTTTGGTCGGAGGTTTTTATATTTTTAGACACGAATATATTTTATTATTTCAAAAAAAATAACTATGCTTGTTTCAAAAAAAGAATTAACAAATCTAAAATTAAGGTCCGTTAAATCTGATGATTTAAAAGAATTAGCTGGAGTTTTAGGTATAGAAACAAGAGGTACCACTTCAGATCTTATAAAGAAACTTATTGATATTCCGACAGGTAAAATTGATGAATTTATTAAAAGAAAATATCAAGAAAAAATTAAACAAAGACAGAAAGTTATATCTGACGAGGAATTAAAGAAAGAATTATTAAAAGTTAAAGAATTTAGATGGGGTGTTGTTCAGGGGCAATTGGACCAAAAAATCCAGACCGAATATGTTCGTCGATTTGTAAGGTATGATGATTTAATAAAAGGAGTAAAAAGTAAATTACATGATGATATTACTCATTATGTCATCGCTACTTGGTATAATCATTGGACAACGGTTTTAATTGAGGATCATATTAGTCAGCACCCAAAAGTTATACCAACACTTAAAAATAATTTTGGTGTTGATATTTTCTTTGATAATCAGCCATTTGATTTAAAAATTACTTATCTTCCAAAAGATTTTACCCTTGAGCAAGTTTTAAGAAATCCAAAAGACTTGATTGTCTGGCTTTATGAAAATCAAGGAGCACAAAGATTTGGCGCAGACAATAGAATTTTTGTGGTTTTGGCAAGCAAAAACAATTTAGAAGAAAGCTGGAAATTAAAAAGAGATTTCGATTTTGTGTTTAGCGAGATTGATAAATTTTTTGATACTGCTACCGTCTCAAAAAAAGATGAAATTATTTTCAGCTTTAAGAAGAAAACCTACATAACAATTTCTAAAATTTTAGTTATTACAAAATAAACTATGTCAACGCCGGATTATTATCAATAATGCTTTCTATAAAAAAAATAAAAATTGCGAATATGAAACAAAATCACAATATCATTTTTTCTATAACTGTCGAGGAGTTGCAGGATGAGGCTGTCAGATTAATTGGCAGAAAACTAACTGATGAGGAATTATATACGGCCACAAAAGGCATTGAGGCAGGATTATCATTTGATATTGAAACCGTTTTGCAAACTGCCATTAAGGAGGCGGTAAAAGAATAAAAATTTAAAGAGAAAATTCAACAGAAAATTAAACAAGTGGCTAAAGAAAAAATGGAGGGAGTTTAGTAAAATCGATTTAGTTTTAATACACAAAAAAGAATTTTTTTGATATAATCAAAAAGAGCCGGAGTAGCCAAGGTGGTCAAGGCATCGGTCTGAAAAACCGAGGATCGCGGTTCGATTCCGCGCTCCGGCACAAAATTTATCGAGAAAATTTTTTCAAAAATTCTCTTTTGAATTTCAAAAAATTTCCTTCTTTAATGCTTTTTCTGATTCTTTTCAATAAATTTAAAACCCAAAAAAGATTATGCGAGGTTAAAAGGGGAATGGCAAAAACTTCTTTTTCTCTTAATAAATGACACAAATAGGCCCGAGAATAAGATTTACAAGTAAAACATTGGCATTCTGGATCAATGGGAATTTTTTCTTTGAGATATTTAAAAGAGCGAAGATGGATTTTGCCATTTTGAGTAAAGACAGTTCCGTGCCTAGCCAAACGTGTAGGCAAAACACAATCAAAAAGATCCACACCCCTTTCGATGATTTCAAAAATATCCTCGATTTCACCGATGCCGAGTAAGTGACGAGGCCTTGTTTTGTCTAATAAAGGAATTGTCCATTCTAAAATTTGATGCATTTCTTTTTTGTTTTTTCCCATGGGTCCTCCAATTCCAATACCAAAAAAGGGCAAGGAGGAAATAAAAAGCGCGGATTCTTCTCTTAAATCTTTAAAATTCCCACCCTGAACAATTCCAAACATTCTTTGTTTTCTTTTTTTATTGAAAACCTTTAGACACTTTTCAGCCCAAAGATGGGTTCTTTCAATTGATTTTTTAGTATATTGATAATCGTGAAAAGGAGAGGTGCATTCATCGAAAGCGAAAATAAAATCCGCTCCTAAATTTTCTTGAACCTTAATGGAGATTTCCGGTGTTAAAAAAATTTTTTTACCAGAGTTTGGTTCCTTGAATTCAACCCCGTCATCTGAAATTTTTACAAATCCTTTTTTTCTTTCTTTTAGTTCTTTTTCTTTTGGAAAGAAACCAATCTTTCCGATTTGATGTTCGATTCCAAAACCAAGACTGAAAACCTGAAAACCACCGCTGTCTGTCATTAAAGGAGAGTGAAAGTTTAAAAAAGAATGCAACCCCCCAAATTTTTTTACAATTTTGTACCTTTCTTGATAAAAAAAATGGTAGGTATTGACCATAAAGATTTCAGCGCCAAATTTTTTTGCGTCTTTTAAATCTATGCCCCGTAAAGCCCCCTTTGTGGCCACGGGGACAAAAGTAGGGGTGTGAATTGTTCCATGAGGCGTTTTTAAAATACCCAATCTTGCCTGACAATCTTTTGAATTTTTTAAGATTCTAAAAGAAAAATCCATTGATTTTTAAGGGGAATTTTCGAGCAATAATGAAATTTTAAAAATTTTTTCTTTTGTTTTTTGCGGATTTTCAAATTTTAAAAATTTTATTGGCAATGAAAGATCGTCAACGTTGACCTCAAAAAGAGTAAAATCTTTATCTTTTTCTTTTGGGATTGCTTTTTTTTGAGAGATGACTTTTTGCTCTTGATCTAAAACCGAAAGGATAATTTCTCCGCTCGAAAACCAATCGTTTCGCGCCAACCCTTTAATTTTTAAAGGAAGGAAAATATTTTCTAGCGGTGAGAAGATAAAAAAATCGTCATTTTCCTTGATAACATATTCAACGACAATATCTACCGGTTCTGGAGAAGAGATCGTTTTAATTTCTTTTGTTTTTTCTATCGAGGGTAAATAATCCATGCCAACGATTTTTTGATTAGAGATCCAAAAAACGATTAAATCCAAATAAGTGTTTTTATTCCAAAATATCCTTTTTTCTTTTTTATCAAAGAGAAAGATCATCCCATCAGCATCTTTTAATTCATAAAGACCCGAGAGTCCTTTTTCGTGTTCTTTTTTTGTTTTTGCGGGAATGAGTTTTAAATTTCGTAAACTTTCGGGAAGTAAAATATTATTGGTAATTTCTTTGGTGATCGTTTCAAAAGCAGGCATTACTTTTTTTTGAGCAAACCAAAATATAGCCCCGCCGCCTAAAATAATCAATAAAACCGGAAAGATGACAAAAAAAAGAAAAAGAATAAAGATTACTTTTTTAAGATTCATAAGTAGTTTTGGGATTATTTTTTAAAAAAATAATCTTCCGTTATCTTTAATAAATCCAACAAATGTTGATCATCGATAACTTCTTTGATTCTTTGAAGCCAAAGCTTTTTCTTTATTTTTTTACATTTTTTACTATAGATCATTCCTTGAAGAAAATTAATAAAGCGATCTGCTTGTTTGACAAAGCGACTTTCTTTTGAAAGGCCGTTTTGATAATCCAACCAGAGCGATTTAAATTCTTTTTTTAAATCTGCTGGAAGTTTTTTTGTAATTTTATTCATAGCTTTGTTTTCCAATTTCCTTTTTATTTGGGCAAGGATTTTTCTTTGTTCGTTTGTTGGTCGGCCCTCTTTTGGTTTTATTTTTTTCCAATCCCCGGCGGTCATTCTTTTTTTAATTCCGCAAGCATCGTAAGAGGTAAGGTCAGGAGCGTAAAGTTCGACCACATCATGCAAAAGAGAAAGTTTTAACATTTTTTCCATATTCAATTTTTTTTCTCTACCCAAAAGCCATGTTAAGAAAGCCAGATGAAAAATATGTTCGGCTGTTGTTTCTCCATTTTTGATATTCTGCAAAATCCAGCCCCTTCTTACTTTTCTTTTTAATTTTTCTAATTCCAACAAAAAGAAAAAGAGGGATTTCATCGCTTTAATTTTAGCAAAAAATAAAAATTTGACAATCTATTGAAAAATATCTTTTATTGGATTAAAATAAGATAATTGATTTAAAATGACCTTGAATAAAATTGATAAAAACACACCCCTCGGAGAAATTCTAAAAATAAAATCTGCAAAAGAAATTCTTTTAAAGTATCGCGTGCCTTGTCTTTCTTGTCCGATGTTTTCTTTGGAACGAAATATTACCTTGGGCGAAGTGTGTGCCCTTTATAATTTAGATGAGAAAAAAATAATTTCACAATTACAGGATTTGTTGAAAGGTCGTAAAAATAAAAAAAATAAAAAAAATGGCTAGAGCAGTGGTTAAAAGAAGCGGAATAGAAGAAATTTTTTATCCTGATAAAGTCGAACAATCAATAGAAAAGGCTTGCAAGGCAGCGGGTTTATCTGAAAAGGAGACAAAAGAAGTGGTGACCAAAGTAGCCGCAATGACGATTGCTTTTGTTGATACCGAAGATTTGGTTTCGAGCGAACAGATCAGAGAGATGATTTTTTCAGAATTAGAAAGATTGGGGCAAACAAAAGTAATCGAGGCTTGGAAGAAATACGAAGAAGAAAAAAGAAAAAAAGAAGAAGCAGAAAGAGAGTAGTTTAAAAATTCTAAATTCTAAATTTTAAAAGTCCATTTTTTGAGAGAATATAAGATATTTTTTAATTGAAAAAATTCGTTGATTTAATATAATTATGAGATATATTTTTCAAAAAGTGATTCAAAAGGTCAAATTAAATTTTGTTTAGACTTATGCCTTGGGGAATGGGAGGAGGTCCTTGGTGGGCCTATCCAGAAATTAGAAAATATTGGAGAAGATGCCGGAGATACCCTTGGTTGCCAAGGGGTTGGTGGGCATTTCCTGAATATTTTGAGAAAATGACTCCTGAAGAAGAAAAAGAAATGCTTTTGGATGAACTTAAAGCTTTAAAGGAAGAAATGAAGGCAATTGAGAAAAGATTGAAAGAATTAGAAAAGAAAAAATGAGAATTGGGATTTCGGCAAACGGAAAAAATTTAGAAGACACAGTAAGCGAAGTGTTTGCCAGGTGTCCCTATTTTCTCATTGTCGAGATTGAGAACGGAAAGATTAAAAGTTTTGAAGCAATTGAGAATGAAGCTGGAGAAAGAGGAGGAGGGGCAGGAATTTTCGCTGCTCAATTGATGGCCGAAAAGGATGTGAAAGCAGTAATCACAAAAAATATTGGGCCAAGGGCTTTCGATATTTTAAGACAATTTAATATTGAGGTTTATCAGGGAGAAGGGAAAGTAAAAGAAACAATTGAGAAATTTATTCAAGGAAAACTGGAAAAATTTAAATGAAAATAGCGTTCGCTACTGAGGGAAACAATTTAGGAGATAAGGTTGCCTTGCATTTTGGAAGAGCAAAGAATTTTTTGATTTTCGATACCGAAAAAGAGACTTTTGAAGTCTTTGAAAATCCAGAACTAAAAGGGAAAGAACTCCCACCAGATTTTTTGAAGAGTCAAAATGTTGAGATAGTCATTGCTTTTAGTTTGGGCCCAAAGGCTTTTGAAAAATTCAAGAATTACAAAATCAAGGTTTTTAAAGCAATTGAAGGCACGATTTTAGAAAATATTGAAAAATTTAAGGAAGGAAAATTGAAGGAATTATCAAACGAGAATATATTTTTTAAGTTATGAAAATAGCAGTTAATGGAGGAAAAGGCGGAGTAGGAAAGTCGATGGTGGCAACTTCTTTGGCAGTGGAATTTGCAAAGAGTAAAAAAGTAATTTTAGTCGACGCTGATGCAGAATGTCCGAATTGTCATTTGTTGTTATCGATAAAAAGGAAAGAATACAAAACAGTTTTTCAGACAATTCCAAAATTTGATTTTAAAAAATGTAAAAAGTGCGGAGAGTGCGCAGAAATTTGTAAACAAAATGCCATTGTCTTTGTTCAAGGAAAATATCCCGCTTTTTTGAAAGATTCTTGCATTGGTTGCAAGGCTTGCATTTTAACTTGTTCTTATGGAGCAATTTCAGAATCAAAAAAAGAAATTGGAAAAATTTTTGTCGGAGAAAATTATAATGTTAATTTGGTTTCAGCAGAATTGAAAATTGGGGAATTGTCTTCTGGCGAAGTAGTTCAAGAAGTGAGAAAATGTGCTGATGAAATTTCTGAAAAGAAAAAATCAGAAATTATAGTGATTGATTCTGCGCCAGGAATTGGATGTCCAGTGATTGCTTCTTTGGTTGGTACAGATTATGTTGTTGCAGTAACTGAACCTACGCCATCTGCCCTTTTTGATCTAAAAAGGGTTTTGTATTTGGCAAATCATTTTAAAATTCCTCATGGAATTTTGATTAACAAATTTGACCTGGCAGAAAATTTTTGCCGAGAAATTGAAAAATTTGCCCAAAAAGAAAAAATCGAGATTTTAGGAAAGATTCCTTATCATAATGATTTTTTGAAGTCTGTTTTAAAAATGAAACCAATAGAAAAAATCAATCATAAACTTCAAAAAATTTTTAAGGAAATAATTGAAAAAATTTTATGAAAGAAAAAATTGCAAAAATTTCAATATTGGTAAATTTAATTTTAGCCGGAGGGAAAATCATTGTGGGCGTTCTTTCAAATTCTGCTTCTGTTTTGGCAGAGGGTATCCATTCTTTAACAGATGTTTTTTCTTCTTTGATTTCATTTTTTGGAATTAAAATTTCAAAAAAACCAGCTGATAAAAAACATCCTTATGGCCACTTTAAATTTGAGGTTTTAGCTGGATTTTTGATTACTTTAATTTTGTTTTTTACTGGAATTTGGATAATTTTTGAGGCATACCAAAAATTTAAGAATCCAACACAAATTGAACTTCCAATTTTGGCACTTTCAGTTATGGGATTTTCTGCAATTTTGAATGAAATAATGGCAAGATTAAAAATTCATTTTGGGAAAAAAGAAAATTCGGTTGCTTTAATTTCAGATGGAGTTCATTCAAGAATTGATGTTTTTGCATCCTTGGCAGTTTTTGCTGGTTTAGTTTTGAATAAATATTGGATTTTTACCGATTCAATTTTAGCTTTTTTAATCGGTATTTATATTGTCAAAGAATCTTTTTCACTCGGGAAAGAAGCAATAGATTCTTTGCTTGATGTTTCTGCTCCTCCAGAGGTTGAAGAGAAAATAAAAGAAATTGCTAAATCTCAAGGGATTGAAATTTCAGATTTGAAAACTCAAAAGAAGGGCTTTGTTTTTACTGCCAATTTGGAAATAAATTTACCTCAAAATTTAAACATTGATCAGGCGACAAAAATTTCAGAAAGTTTAAGAGAAAAATTAATGAAAGAAATTAAAAATTTGATTTATGTTGTAATTCAAATCAAAAGCCATGAACTCAAAAGCGATTTTTATCGACCTGTTTTTGGAGGTTTTGGATTGGGAAGGGGTTTTGGTTGGAGAAGGAGATTTAGAAGCAGGGGACCTGGAGGATATTGTGTCTGCAAAAGATGCAACTACAGAGTAGAACATCAACCTGGAGTTCCTTGTTCAAGTTTAATTTGTCCAAATTGTAAAATTCATTTAACTAGAGAATAAAACTATGACAAGATATAGTAGGGTTAATGAAATCATTTAAGAAATCTTAGGATTGTTTTGAATACGATTTTTATAAAATTTATAATAATAAAAGGTCGATAAATTTTTTATTATAATTATGGCTATTCCTTATAATAAAGAATATTTAAAAGAGATGTTCGGAGGTAAAATTCCAGAAACCCGCGAGGAAATCGAAGAGTTGTTAAAAAAATTAGAAGAAGAGACAGATGAGGAAGTAAGAGAAGAAAAGAAAAAAATCCTTGAGGATCTTTTTGAAGAAAAAAAAGAACAAGAGGAGGCGGGAGAAGATGTAGAAAGAAGAAAAGAGGAAATAGAAAGCGAGTTTAAAAAGAATCTGTAATAAAAATTAAAAGATACTTTTTGTTTATTTTTTTTCGAGTAAAGATTTGATAATATTTTTAGTTAAGGAAAAGAAAGAATGGCAGAGCTCTATTTTTAGCCGTTGTTTGAGAATGATAGCAGAATGTCCAGATTGTTCTGGAGAAGGTAATGAATGGTGACCAACAGGGCCATCGAGTAAAGAGAGCAAGACTTGTTCTGATTCTTTCTTGGTGTTCTTTTTGTAGTTAAATTCAGAGATTAAATATAAACGCATATAAAAAGACTTTTAACGGGGAAAAGAAAAATGGTTCAAATTTTAATATTGAGAAGGGATTGGTCGTCTACTTGATTAAAAATCATTTCGAACTTTCCGAGGATTTTTTAGTAATTTTTCAGTATCTCAGTTCTTCATAATTCTTTCAAAATTTTTTAAAATATAAATGGTCTATGAAAATTGATTTTTTAAAAGAAAGGCCTGAAGGTTTTTTATAAATTAAATCAAAAGGTTGTCAAAAAATATTTAAAAGAATTAGAAAAATTACTATGAAAATCAAAATTTTAGGTTCAGGATGTCTAAAATGTCAAAAATTGGAAGAAAACGTAAAAAAAGCAGTTGAAGAATTGGGATTGAAAGATGTTGAGATAGAGCATATTTACGATATAGATAAAATAATTGAAACGGGGGTAGCAATGACGCCAGCAATTATGTTTGATGATGAAATTAAGGCACAAGGTCAAATTCCAGAAGTTGAAGAGATAAAAAATTGGTTGAAAGAAAAACTAAACAACTAACAAATAACAACTGACAACTAAAAACTAAATTTATGAAAAGAATTGTTTTTGGCATTATATTAATTCTTTTGATTTTGGGAATTTTAGTTGGATACGAATGGTACGGAGCTTACAAGAAAAGTAAATTAATAAAAAAAGGAATCTTCCCAAAAGAACCTTTTCCAATTCAACCTAAAACCCCCTGGTGGCAAATTCCGTTTTTGACTTTGCTTCAGTATTTAACTAAAGCCTGGTTTTGTTTGGGTGTGGCATTTTTGATTGCGGGAGCAATTGAAACTTTTATCCCAAAAGAATTAATTATTAAGCATTTAGGAAGGCGAAGTCCTAAGGCATACTTTATTGCTTCTTTTGGGGGACCCCTGCTCTCAGTTTGTTCTTGTTCGGTTATTCCTTTGTTTGCGGCGATTAAAAAAAGAGGAGCAGGTTTGGGCCCAGCGATTACCTTTTTGTTAGCTACCCCTGCTGTAAATCCAGCAGCCATAATTTTGACTTTTGGTTTGATTTCTTGGAAATTTGCTATTGGTAGAATTATTTTGGCATTATTTGCAGCAATTATTACTGGAGCAATTTTAGAAGCAATTTGGACAACAGAAGAAGAAAAGAAAGGAGTTCTTTCTCAATTAAAAGTTGAGTATCAAGAAAAACCGTTAAATTTAAAGGAAGATTTAAAAGAATGGATAATTAATGTTTGGGATTTTGTTAAAAAGATTTTTCCTTTAGTGCTCTTTGGAATTTTTATCATTGGAATAGTTAAGATTTTTTTGGATTCTCAAATAATCTCAAAATACTTGGGCCAGGGTTTTTGGCAAATAGCTTTAGCTTCAATTTTAGGAGTTGTAATGTATACTCCAACATTAGTTGAAATTCCTTTTGTCAGAGAGCTTTTAGTTTTAGGCATGGGGACAGGACCCGCAATAGCTTTTTTATTAACTGCCTCTGCCCTAAGTTTACCTTCAATGCTTGGCGTTTCAAGAGTAATTGGTTGGAAACAAGTTTTAAATTACGCGTTTTTAATGTGGATTTTTGGAATTGTTGGAGGGCTAATTTTTGCTTTTTTGGTACCAAGAGTAATTTTGTTATAATTTTGTTATAGAAATTTATGGAAAAATTTTATTGTCCAAAATGTAATAAAATTTTTGAGGCAGAAGGTCAAAAGAAAGAGTGGCAAAGCTCTGTTTTTGGCCATTGTTTCAAATTAGTAGCAAAATGTCCAGAGTGTAATGCCGAATGTAGCGAATGGCGAGCTGAGGGACCTTCAAGTAAAAAAAATTCAAGTTCTTGTTCGGGTTCTTGTTCTTGTTGTTCTTCTTGTTTTTAAAATTTTATTCTTTATTCAAAAAGAAAATTTATGAACAGAAAAAATTTTATTAAAGAATTGGCGATCGAGGCCGGAAAAAGGGCTTTGGAATTTTTTAAAAAAGACTCTTCTTTAATAATGTTGAGAGGAGAA
>Ga0197142_1002506_pt1 | contig 16017 bp, 10 predicted proteins | sample GBS60_MetaG_FD_148614 | JGI IMG/M metagenome (GOLD analysis project Ga0197142, IMG submission 148614) | Sediment microbial communities from Great Boiling Springs, Gerlach, Nevada, United States - GBS 60_MetaG | ecosystem: Environmental > Aquatic > Thermal springs > Hot (42-90C) > Sediment...
GTCGGCGAGGGGGTGCGGGTCGGTGAGGGCGTGCGCGTTGGTGAGGGCGTCCGGGTTAGCGTCGGTTCGTCGGTGGCGGTCGGCTCGTCGGTTGGGGAAGGGGTGCGGGTCGGCGAGGGGGTGCGAGTCAGCGTCGGTTCGTCGGTGGCGGTCGGTGACGATGTCTGCGTCACTGCTGGCTCACCTGTCGCGGTCGGTGGATCGGAGGGCGTTGCAGGGAGAGGGGTGTCAGTTCCAATGACGGGCGTTGTTGGTTCCGGCGAGGGAGTATGTTCTGGTGTACTGTCAGGTGCAACAGTCGGCAATGCGGTGTCGGTTGGTGATGGCGAGGGGGTGAGCGACGGCAATCCAGGCGGCATGTTCCATTGACCTGGCGACGGATCGCTCCTGATCCAGACGGCGCCAGCATCCGGGATGCGTGCAAAACTTTTACCAACCGTTGCGGACGTGTAGGGGGCAACGTCAACGGGAACGCCGGAGGCGTCAAGCAGTGTCACTGCATCCGTGCCGCTGTTGTTGAGGATGGAGGTCTTCAGTTCGACAACCAGCAGGCTGTATGGCGGAATGATCGTGTCGGACGGAATGGTGGTCTGTGATCCGCCTGGCGTATCATCATCGATCCTCCAGCCGCTCACGTCGAGCGGTGTGTCGCCGCAGTTGACAATCTCGACCCATTCCGGTCCGCTCGCGGGAGCGGGCATGAATTCGTTGATCAGTACAGCCGGAGGATCGGCGGTGTATGCCCGACCGGTGACGAACATCCACAGCATAGCCAGGATTATCAGAATCAGGAGCGACCGGCGCATAACCCCTCCTGCTGCCAACACAGAACCTGCGTCGATAGTGCCACAGGTGCGCCGTTCACAAAAGATGGACAATTGTCCCTGTCGGGAGTGGCTGTTTGGGGTGTGGACAACAGTACGGCAATCCCCTGGCGGCGCCGAATCTGTCGACGTAACTTTTTCGGGTGTGGTATCATCATAAGAGCGGCGGCGCAGGGAAGCCGTTCATTCAATTCAAGGAGTCTGCGACATGCACAGCAAAGTCGTCATTATTGGTTCTGGTCCGGCGGGATTGACCGCAGCCCTCTATGCGGCGCGCGCAAATCTCGAGCCGCTGGTGATCCGCGGGTTGCAGCCGGGCGGCTTGATTGCAACGACGAGCGAAGTCGAGAACTATCCCGGCTTCATTGAGGGAATTGGCGGCTTCGAGCTTGCCGATAATATGGAAAAGCAGGCAGCGCGCTTTGGCGCCCGCTATATGGATGCGATCGTCGAACGTGTCGATCTCTCGCAGCGCCCGTTCCGCCTCGTCACCGATAGCGGCGAGGAAGTGACGGCTGATGCACTGATCATTTCAACCGGAGCGTCACCGCGAAAACTGGGGGTTCCGGGCGAGGAGCGGCTGGCAAACCGCGGCGTGTCGTACTGCGCCACGTGCGATGGCTTCTTCTTCCGTGGAAAGAAGGTGGTGGTGGTCGGCGGCGGCAACAGCGCCCTGGACGAAGGGCTGTTCCTGACGCGCTATGTTTCGGAGTTGAAGATTGTCCATCGGCGCGATGCGTTGCGCGCTGACCCGATCCTTCAGGAACGCGCGTTCTCCAACCCGAAGATTACGTTCGTGTGGAATTCGGTGGTCGAGGAAATCCTGGGGGACGACAAAGTGACGGGTGTGCGGGTGCGCAATCTGAAGACCGGTGAGGTTTCGGTTATCGAGACCGACGGTGTTTTCCCGTACATCGGGCATATTCCAAACACGTCGTTGTTCAAGGGTCAGCTGGAACTTGACGAGAATGGATACATTCTTGCCGATCACCGGACGCGCACCGCGATTCCAGGGGTGTTCGCAGCGGGTGATGTGGTCGATCATATCTACCGCCAGGCGATCACGGCAGCCGGTGAGGGGTGCAAGGCGGCTATGGAAGCGACCTGGTTCCTGAGCGAACAGGAGCATGCCGCCCGAAAGTCGGCTGAACTCGCCACGACGCCAGCATAAGAAGCGAACAGAGGTCCGGGTATGCGACGCGAATCGCCCTATCCGATGGTTCCGATCGACGAGGCGCAGCGCATTATCACTGCGCATGTCGCACCGCTCGGCGTCGAGGAGATGGACGTTCTCCGCAACGCCGCCGATGGTCGTGTGCTGGCTGAGGATATCTATGCAACCGATCCGTTGCCCGATGTGCCGAAAGCGGCAGTCGACGGGTATGCGCTGCGCAGCGCCGATGGCGTCGCCCCGCGTCGTGTGATTGCCGAAGTGACTGCCGGTGCGGCGCCGGGGCTGCGCGTTGAGCCGGGGACTGCGGTTCGGGTTATGACCGGTGCGCCGGTGCCGGAAGGCGCCGACGCGGTGGTGATGGTAGAGCACACCGAGGAGCAGGATGGTACGCTGACGGTGCGCCATGCGCTCAGTGCTGGCGACAATATTCATACGGTCGGGCAGGATATTGCCGCCGGTCAATGTGTGTTGACGCGCGGCACGACGCTTGGCGCCGCCGAGATCGGGTTGCTGGCGACGGTCGGGCGCGTCCGGGTGCAGGTCTACCGTCGTCCGATTGTTGCGGTACTGGCAACCGGCGATGAGGTATATGAACCCGATGGCGAGGTGTTTCCCGGCGGTGTGCGCGATAGCAATCGCTATGCGCTGATGGCGGCGGCGCGCGAAGCCGGGTGTGTGGCGGTGTCGCTCGGCATCGCGCGTGATGACCTGTCGGTGCAGCGCGCGGCGATCCTCGATGCGGTTGATCGCGCCGATGTGCTGTTGACCAGCGGCGGCGTTTCAATGGGAACGCGCGACCTGATCAAGCCGTTGCTGGCAGAACTCGGTGCGGTGCATTTTGGACGCATTGCTTTCAAGCCCGGCAAGCCGACGACGTTTGCAACCATCGACCGTCCGGGACGCGCCGCTCCGCTCCTCGTCTTTGGGTTGCCCGGATTTCCGGTCTCATCGCTGGTTTCGTTTGAGGTGTTCGTGCGTCCGGCGCTCCGCCGGCTTCAGGGGGACGCGCGCCCTGAACGTCCGCGTGTGCGGGTGACGCTGCGCGATCCCATCTACCCCTCCGCTGATCGCCCGGAGTATCAGCGCGCCATCGTCGGTTGGGCGGAAGGTCGCCTGTTGGCGCGCAGTACGGGTCGCCAGGGAAGCAGTCGCCTGCTGTCAATGCTGGGCGCGAATGCGATGCTCATCGTTCCGCCAGGAACTCAGCCATTCCCGGCTGGCGCCGAACTCGAAGCGCTGCTCACCGGTCCACTGGCGCCGTTCGACGAATAGCCCGGCGTACCTCCGCCAGCGACATTCGCAACCAGGAATGCACCAGACCGGTCGAAGAACTGCGTTCTTTGCGCGTCTCCACGTCGAGCGTCTGGCAGAGTCGCTCACCGGCGCCACTGCCGTTCAGAGCGCCGGTCTGCTCCGCAACCGATACACATTCGCGTATGCTTCGTCGATCACCAGATCGACCGGTATTCCGGCGACGCTGTCTGGTTGCCCGACAAAGTAGACCGGACGATCCGGATACCGTCGTTGCGCCCGCTCGAACCAGGGATCATCGCCTGGCTCGACAACATCGATCCAGACATCGGGGCGAACGCCTTCCACCAGGCGCAGGTAGAGCAGCGTTGTTCCCTGTTCCCAATGGGTTATGACAACCGCATCCGGCGGCAGCACGGAGAACGTCGCCGTGGCGAACTCGCGGTAGAGCCAGAGATGCTGCTTTGCCGACACCCGATAGCGCGTTGCGCCCCACCCCAGCGTCAATGCAACCAGGATGGCAATCAGCGCCACGGATCGCCAGGGTGCACGCGGTGACTGCGCCCTGCGGGTGAGCGCATCCGCGCCGACGCCGATCCACAGCGCCCACGGTAGCAGCATCGGCAGGGTAAAAACCGGTGCATCACCAACCGCAGGACCAAGCAGCAAAAGGTACGTCAGCGTCGCAAAGAACACCCAGGCGGAGGCGCGCCAGACCCAGACGGAAGATCGCGCCAGCACAATGCATCCAACGACGCCAGACGCCACGCCGACCGGTCCGAACTCGAACCAGAGCCGCCTTCCGACCATCTGAATGGTGGACAGCGCCGATGCAGCGTCGGGGAACTGAAAGATGCCGCGCCGAACCTCGCCGCCCGTCAGCAGATCCACCACATCCCACCACGACTGTGGCGCTCCCCAGAAATAGTGCCGCGGCAACCCGTAATCCAGCCCGTCGAACGGACCGAAACGGGCGAACTGCACCAGCGGATAGATCAAGGGGGTCGTGCCGATGAGAAACCAGAGCGCAACGGAGACGAGAGTGATCGCCGAAGCGTGCAACGACGGATACGCGCCATCACGACGCATCGCCGCATCACATCCAGCCACGAAGAGCGGAAGCGCAGTCACAACGAACAAGCCATGGTGCGTACACCCCAACCCCGCGATCAGCGCCGCAGGAGCGAGATACGCCAGCACACGGCGCGCCGGGTTTTCGAGCGCGCGATGCAATGCCAGCGCCAGCGCAACGATCAGGAGCGCCAGCAGCGCGTAGATTTCGGCGAGTGTAGCGGCATTCCACAAACCCGGCGCAAACCCCAGCGCCAGCGCTCCGACGTACACAGGCAACCATTTCCCGATAACACGCCGCGCCAGCAGCGCAAACAGCGCTACCGTCAGCGCAGCGCACAGCGCCGAAACCATGGTGACCCGCCAGGCAGGCGTACCGAACGGAAGGAGACGGGTCGCCAGATGACCCATGATCGTTGCCAGCGGATAGGTCGTCGGATGCGGAACGCCGGACAGCGTGGCGGCAAACTGGAACTCCGCCGAGTCGCCGGAGAGGACGTCGGGCGCTGCGGTGGCGCCATACACGAGAAGAAAGACCGCAAACAGGAGGACAGAGAACGTTGCCGAAAGAACATGTTCCCGTGGTATCCGGGGGCGTAGACAGGACGGCGCCATCATGCACTGAGGGTTGTGGCGGAACAGGCGTAGAGCACCTCGATCAAATGCTGCCCGTGACGCACCAGATCGGGGAGAGGAATACATTCATTCGCGCCGAAGATTGCGCTCGACGGGCGCGCAACGCCAATCGAGGCGACAGGAATGCCGAACGCCTCGGCGAAGTAGAACAAGGGCATGGTAAACGGACCGCGTGGCAGGATGGTGAGCGGTTGACCGTGGATATATCTGCCGACATCGCTCACCAGGCGCACGAAGGGATCATCGATAGGCGACTGGGCAGGCGGGTATCCACCCGGCAGACGCTCGATCAGGATGTCGGACAGCCCTTTGGCGGCAAGGTGCGCCTGAAGCGCATCAACGACTGCCTGCGGGCGCTGGCGCGGCACCAGTTGAAAGTCTAACCGCGCAACCGCACTGCGCGGGATCACCGGCGGATCGCTGACCGGCTCGGTGTGCAGCATATTGATATTGCACGTTGGCAGGGTCACTTCGGAGCGCACCAGCGGTGCACCTGTTAACCCGAAGAGAAACTGATCGACCTGCCAGGCGCTGCGACGTCCCGCCTCGTCCGCCAGCACGGTGCGCAGGACGCGATTCTCCTCAGTGGTCGGACCTTCGATGGCATCGTAGAACCCGCCGATCAGAATCTCCTCCTGATCGGTCTTGATCTGATTGAGCGCCCAGATCAGGCGCCAGAGCGGATTGGGAACACTGGCTGCCATACCGGCGGGCAACGCCGTTTGCGCCTCCTGCGACCGCAGCATGATCTGTACCAACCCTTTCACGCCGCTGTAGCAGAGCGGCAGTCCGCTGGCATCGCGATCCCCTCCGCTCGCCAGGCAGGCATCAGCCCTGAAGAGTTCACGGCGGTCGGCGATCAATGAACCGAGGTAGGGACTCCCTGGCAGGTAGTCGCCTTCAGCCACCACAACGACGCCGCATGGCAACTCGCCTTCCGCCTCGATCAATGCAGCAATCGCGTTAAGATGCGCTGCCAGCGGACCTTTTCCATCTGCCACGCCGCGCCCATAAACCATCCCGTCCCGTTCGGCAAGCTGGAACGGGTCGTGCAGCCAGGCGCGCCATGGACCCGGAGAAGGGGTGTCGTAGTGATGATAGAGCAAAAGGGTGAATGGTTGACGTCCGCCGCGCCACCCGATCACGATCGGTGCGCCGGGCGTTGGGCGCACGTCGACTTTCAAACCACGATTGCGCATCATTGCGGCAATGCGCGCAGCAACCATACGCAACTCATCGGTTTGACCGGTGCTGCCCGCCATGCCAATGAGTTGCTCCAGGTCGCAGATAAGTTGATCGGTTGAGATAACGGCTGGTTCTGTCACAGAAGCGCTCCGTCGATGACGAAACTGTAACCGATTATAGCATGGCGCACAACCTTATTGGTATGCCAGCATTGGACAAATTGGCGCGACCCTGGTACACTCCCAGGGCGTATGATCCAACAACGACTCAGAAGCGCAGCGCGGTTGATCGCACTGCTTGCCTTCGCAGGCATCGCACTGGCAGGTTGCACAATTGAAGGCGGTGTTCCGACTCCGACCGTCGTTCCAACACGAGCGCCGATCGGTCCGATCCCCACCGGCGCGGTCATCGCTGAACGCATGGCGGAGCGTAACGACACATGGATGATCGGGATGGTCGATCTTCCGCCGGACATCTACCCGTATCCCCAATCGGCAGCGACCCAGCGCGCAACGGCGCCGATTACCGAACTTCTGTTTCCGGCGCCGATCCTGACTTACAACTACGGGTATACCGTGACCGGCGTCCTCGAGCGTATTCCGACCCTCGACAATGGTGATGTCGAACTGCGCAAGGTCGATGTGTATCTGGATGCGACCGGCGCGATAACCACTACAGCGACCGACGTTGTAACCCAGGTTGATCAACTGGTCATCACCTTTCGCTGGAACCCGCAACTGCGCTGGTCTGACGGCATACCCGTCACCGCTGATGATTCGGTGTTCGCCTACGAACTGGCGAAAGCGGCGCCGCCGGGCGACGCCGCATCCGAGTTGCTGGCGCGGACAGCCGCATACGAGAAGGTTGACAATCATACGACGCGCGCCATCCTGCGCCCTGATTACGTTGGTGCGGCGTATTTCATGAGTTATTGGACCCCTCTGCCGCGCCATCTGCTTCAGGGCGTCGATCCGGCGCGGGTGCGCCAGAGTGAGTTCGCACAACGTCCGGTCGGGTACGGTCCCTATGCACTCGTCGAGCGAACTTCCACCGAACTGCGCTTCGAGCGCAATCCGTACTATTTCGGTCCGGCGCCTTCCGCGTCACGCCTGGTGATCCGCGCTTTTGCCGATTTTGAACTGTTGCGCGCCAATCTGCTCAACGGTAATCTTGACCTGGGATTTGCCGATCGCATTCCGCCAGCAATGCTGGATCGTTTCGACAGCGACTCCAGCGAACAAACATTGCAGGTGCTGACGGTTCCCAACCCCATCTGGGAGCATATTGTGTTCAACCTGGATGTTCCGATCCTTCAGGACATTCGTGTGCGGCGCGCCATTGCCTACGGCACGAACCGACAGGCAATCGTCGATGCGCTGTTTGACGGGCGGACGCCGGTGCTGGACAGTTGGGTGCTGCCAGGGGATCAACTCGCCGCGCCGCCCGACCAGTTGACACGCTACCCCTACGATCCGGATCAGGCGCGACAGTTGCTTGAAGAGGCAGGGTATACCGATCCTGACGGCGATGGCATCCGTGCCACCGCCGAGGGGGTCACACTGACGCTGCAATTGCTGACCACCCAGGGGAGCGCCGTGCGCAGCGAGATTGCCCGACGATTCCAGCAGGATATGCACGCCCTCGGTATCGAAATCGAGATCAACGAAGCCCCATCCGAAGAGATGTTCGATGCCGACGGTCCTCTCTACCTGCGACAGTTCGATCTGGCGCTCTTTGGATGGATTGCCGGTGCGGAGCCGGGTGGATTGCAACTCTGGAGTTGCGCTGCGGTTCCCTCTGAGAGCAACGGGTATCGCGGCGAAAACTTCGCCGGTTGGTGCTTCCGCGATGCTGATCGCGCCGTGCGAACCGCCGATACGACCCTTGATCCGGTCGAGCGCGCAGAAGCATATCTGCGTCAGCAGCAACTCTGGACACAGGAACTGCCAGCGCTGCCCCTCTTTCAGCGGTTGAGCATCATCGTGGCAAACCCCGGCGTCCAGGGGCTTTCGCCCGACGCCCTTGCCCCCGTGACGTGGAATGTAGCGGCGTGGAAGCGGAAGTGAACGTTTCCACGCTCAACCCCCGGCGCTTATCCGTTGCAACGCCTCCTGCGGGCTGCGAACGGTTGCAACATCGCTGATCGCAATGCCCTGCTGCGTCAGAGTGAGCGCCACTTTCGACGAAATACCACTCAACGTCACATCGCATCCGAGCAGTTTCAGCGCCTGCGCCGTATCGACGATCGCTTTCGCAACCATCGAATCGACGGTTGTCACCCCCGAAATATCGATGATGACATGGTGAACACGCTCGCTGTGCGCCGCTTCGAGCAGGCGTTGCATCAGCGCCGACGCACGACGACTGTCAACATGTCCGACGATCGGCGCGAACAGGACGCCATCGGCAAGCGCAATTGCTGGCGTTTCGAGCGTGGCGACCAGTGCGAGCAGGCGACGCTGTTCTTCGAGTTGGGTCTGCTGCGCAGCATTGGCTTCCGCCAGCGATTCCACCAGCGACTCCGCCTGGACACGGGCTTCTTCCGCCTGTTGCCGCGCCGCTTCCGCCTGCCGTGCGATTGTGCTTAGAATGGCGCGCGCCAGCAGCATCAGACCGACCACAACCGCGTAGACGAGAAGATTGAGCACGTCGAGGTATGGTCCGCTCCATCCTGTGCGCACCCCCATCAGAAGAACGCTGGTGATAGCAGTTCCGATCACCCAGGGTGGGGAGAGCAGCACCAGCGCCAGCGCCGGCGGAACAAGGAGATTGGGTCGATACACCGTTTCAACATCTATCGCACCAAAAACGTTGAGCAAAACGAAGACAATTACCAGCGCGTGCCGCGCCTGCTCCCAACCGCGCAGGTACGCCGCCAGCAGGAGCGCCGTGATCAGCAAACTGATCAGACTGACGATAACCCGCGTCCACTCGCCGGCAAACGCCGATAGTGCGCCATAGATCAGCGCGCCTGCGCCGATCAGGGCGCAGATGGCGATGAAACTCTGTCGCTGGGTGATAGTGATAGACATACCACGCTTCCTTTCGGTTGAGGAGGGAGGCGGGGCGGATAGCACTGTGTTTGTTAAGTATCGCAAAAAAGCAACTGTTTCGCAATCATGAAACCACCTCTCTGCGTCCATGGCATCCTGATACTATCCACAATAATCTCTTACACATCCACAGGTTATCCACTTCACCGATCTCGCATGGGTGTGCTATACTTGCACTGTTGACGCCGACAATACCGGCTGTGCATTTGTTGTTATGTTGAGCCGCCGCATTCTGATGCGCTCTGACTGACACCTGCCCGAAACGGGATCGGCACATGCTGCTTTGCAGGGTATTATTTGATTGAATTGTCAATTCCAGGTGTAAAGCATTTCAATCTGTATATCGCCAGGCTTTGCGGAGCACTCCTATGAACGATTTTGTCCATCTGCATGTTCACTCCGAATACAGTCTGCTCGATGGCTACGCTGCCACAAGCGCCATCGCTGCGCGCGCCGTCGAATTGGGGATGGACAGCATCGCCCTGACCGACCATGGCGTGATGTATGGCGTCATGGAATTCTATGCCAGCGCAAAAAAAGCGGGCATCAAGCCGATCATCGGGCTGGAAGCGTACATGGCGCCCGGATCGCGCCGCGATGCAACGAGCCGCGGCGCAAAGAACTACTACCATCTGCTCCTGCTGGCGAAGGACGAGGTCGGTTACCGCAACCTGGTGCGCCTGACGACGCGCGCCCACCTCGATGGCATGGGGAAGGGAGTCTTTGCCCGACCGCGCATTGACCGGGAACTGCTGGAGCAGTATCACGACGGCTTGATCGTCACATCCGCATGCATCGCTGGCGAAGTCATCCAGCGACTGACCGAAAAGCAAAAGGATCAGGCGCGTGAAATCGCCGCCTGGTACCGCGACCTGCTTGGACCCGACAACTATTTCCTCGAACTGCAACTGCACGAGAACACGCCGGAGCTTGAAGAGATCAACGATGAACTGGTGCGTATCGGGAAGGAACTGGGGATTCCGCTGGTGGTCACCAACGACACGCACTTTGTCCGTCCGGAAGACCTCGAAGCCCACAAGATGATCCTGGCGCTCGGCTACAACATGACCCTCAAGGAGTTGTGTGCGAAGAACTATCAGATGGACGCCACCTACCACATCATGTCGGGCGAAGAGATGTGGCGCCGGTTTAAGAAATACGGTACGACGCCGCTCGAAAATACACGCCGCATTGCCGAGCGCTGCAACCTGACCCTGGAGTTCGGGCGCGTCCAGCTGCCGACGATTGATATCCCCGAAGGACACGATGCCGCCTCCTACCTTCGCCTGGTGTGCGAGGAAGGATTGATGCGCCGCTTCAATGGTCATCCGCCGGAAGAGTACGTCAAACGCCTGGCGTATGAGCTCGATGTGATTAACCAAACCGGCTTCCCCGACTATATGCTGATTGTCTGGGACTACGTCAAGTTTGCGCGGGCGCGTGGCATTCCCTGCCTGCCGCGCGGGTCGGCGGGCGCATCGTTGATCCTCTACTGCCTGGGCATTACCGATGTCGATCCGGTGAAGAACAAACTCCTCTTTGAGCGCTTCCTCAGCCCGGAACGCCTGGAGATGCCGGATATCGACATCGATTTCGCCGATAGCCGCCGCCACGAGGTGCTGGAGTACATCGCGGCGAAGTATGGGCGCGAGAACACGGCGCAGATCATCACCTACGGTACGCTCGGCGCCAAAGCCGCCCTGCGCGACATCGGGCGCGTCCTGGAGATTCCGTTGAATGAGGTGGATCGCGTTGCCAGACTCATCCCGGCGCTGCCGGTCGGAACCACGATTGCGCAGGCGCTTGAACGGGTGCCGGAGTTGAAACAGATCTACACGACGAACCCGGACCTGGCGCGGCTGATCGATTGGGCGCAGAAAGTCGAAGGGCGCATGAAAAGCGTCGGCACGCATGCCTGCGGTGTGGTCGTCAGTCGCACGCCGCTCGAAGACATTGTGCCGCTGCAACGCACCACAAAGGACGAGAACGCGCTCATGGCGGCGTTCGAGGGTCCAACGTTGCAGAAGATGGGTCTGCTGAAGATGGACGTGCTCGGATTGACCAATCTCTCGGTCGTCGCCGAGGCGCTGGAGTATATCGCGCAGACGACCGGCAGAAAAATGGAACTCGCCGATATTCCGCTTGATGACCCGAAGGTGTTCGAGGCGCTCAGCCGCGGTGAAACAACGAACGTGTTCCAGCTCGAAAGTCCGGGCATGACACGCTATCTGATGCAACTCAAGCCGACCCGCGTCGAAGACCTGTACGCGATGGTCGCCCTCTATCGCCCCGGTCCGCTCGAGCAGATCCCGGTCTATATTCATAATAAGAATAACCCGCAGGATATTAAGTACCTCCATCCCATCCTGAAACCGATCCTCGAAGACACCTATGGCGTGATCGTCTACCAGGAACAGATCATGCGCCTGCTCCAGGAGGTCGCCGACTATACCCTCGGTCAGGCGTACATCGTCATCAAAGCCATCAGCAAAAAAGACAAAAAGTTGATGGCGGAGAACGAGGTGAAGTTCAAACAGGGGTGTCTCCGCAAAGGATTGACCCAGGAGCAGGCGGATCAGTTGTGGGACCTGATCCTGCCGTTCGCCGGGTACTCGTTCAATCGACCGCACTCGACTCTCTACGGTCTGCTCAGTTATCAGACCGCCTGGCTCAAGGTGAACTATCCGGTCGAGTACATGGCGGCGGTGTTGAAGGGCGCCGGCGGCGTGACGGAAGATATTGCCAAGGCGGTCAATGAATGCCGTCAGCGCGGCGTTCCGGTGCTCGGTCCCGACATTAATGCCAGCGCACTCGATTTCACCATCCGCGAATTTCGCGATCCGTCCGATGGTCAGATCCGGCGCGGCATCCTGTTCGGGCTGGCAGCGATCAAGAATGTGGGCGCCGGACCGATCGAGGCGATCCTGCGCGAGCGCGACGCGAACGGTCCGTTCCGCTCGCTGGACGATCTGTGCGAACGGGTGGACCGTCACGCCTTGAACAAACGGGTGCTCGAAAGCCTGATCAAAGCCGGTGCGCTCGACCCGCTCCCCGGCACGCGCCGGCAGAAGCTGGCGATCCTCGACACGGCGCTGGAGGCGGGCGCACGCGCTCAGAAGAACCGTGAAACTGGACAGATTGACATGTTCGGCAATATCGTCGCCGATACGGACGCCTCGATCAGTGCGATCCCGCTGCCGACGATCAACGAGACCCCTGATGATCGGAAAGAGCAACTGGCATGGGAAAAAGAATTGCTCGGCGTCGTCTTTTCAAGCGACCCGCGTAAAGTGGCGCTGGCGGATGCCGCCATCGACAATCGCGTGCCGCTTGCCGCGCTCCGCGACCCGGAAGGGTTGCAGGAATATATGGGCAAGGTGCATACCTTTGCCGGCATGCTGACGCGCGTTCGCGCAATTTCGACAAAAAAGGGGGACTCAATGCTGGTTGCGGCGCTCGAAGATGAACATGAAGATGTTGTCGAACTCGTCGCCTTTCCCAAAGCCTGCGAAAAATACCGCGATCTGCTCCGTCAGGACGCGCTGCTCGTTGTGCAGGCAAAAGTCGATGAGCGCAATGGCGTCGTGCAACTGGTGCTCGAACAGGCGGCGCTCCTCGACCTGTCGGCAGCCGCGCCGCCGCCGGAGGCGCCTGAAATGGATCTCGAAGGACTGGCGGAGGAGGACGACAGCGGTGCGCTCTCTGAGAGCGTTTCACATGCGACCGTGCCGGATGAAGCGGCGCGCCCTGCCGCGCCATCCGTTCCTGCAACCGCAGCGGCGACACCGCCAGAGTCTCCCCCTGCAGAGGTGGGGTCTACATCCCCATCGCCAACTCCGGCTGCGCCACCAGTAACCACCCCCATTTCGATCATCAAACCGCATGCTACATCCCGCCCACGACCATCTGCAGCACCGAACGGGAACGGGCACGACCATCATCCGCCACCGACCAACGGCGGATCTGTACAGGGACGCACCATGCGCCTGCGTTTTCGTCGCACCGGCGATCCCGATTCGGACATCCGCCTGATGCAGCACGTCTACGATCTGCTGCGTGGACGCGATGGCTCGGATCAGGTTGTGATACAACTGGACACCGCCGATCGTCGGGTGCTGCTGCGCATGCGTCAGACGATCGCGTGCGATGAAGGATTGATCGGCGCGCTGCGCGCCACGCTCGGACCGGAGTGCGTTTCGGTGGAATAGCAGGGGCGCAGCCGCGCTGCGCCCATACAGGCGAAGCGAGCGCGTCCGGCGTCGAGGGGCGCATCAGCGCTGCGGGGGCGCGGTAGGGGCGCTGCGCTGCGCCCGGACAGGCGGCATTGTTCCCCAGATCTGCCCGAAACCTGTGCAGGCACAGTACAAAACTGTGCAACCAAAATACAACCTCTTCAGGTTGGGATGTTGTTTCATGGCTTTCTTATGCCATAGAACCCTGTCTCGGGGAAAGATGAAAGGAGGATGAGAAATCTTTTCAAAATCTGTTCAAAACATTGACAAAGGATTGTGAACGATATATAATCAACGTGAAACAAGGGCGAGGTAAACAGCCTCACGGGAAGAGAAAAGAGGTTCTTCCATGGTCAACCAATCCTCTGACGAGTACATTCGCACAACAGCCGCCGTCCCCCGCACCGACACTCCAGACGACCATGTTCTGATCGCGGCAATCGCACAGGGAGACAGCAGCGCGCTCGAGACGCTTTACGACCGCTATTCGTCTGTCGTTTACCGTATGGCGCTGCGTATGTTGAAAAACCGCGAACTCGCAGAAGAGGTTGTCCAGGAAGTTTTCTGGCGTGTCTGGCGCCGCAGCGCGAGTTTTGACATCGAGCGCGGTCGTGTGGCGCAGTGGTTGTTCGGCATTGCGCATAACCTGTGCATCGATGAGTTGCGCCGCATGCGCGCCCGCCCGACTCAGGTCTATGAGGATGTTGATCATCCTGTGATCCAGCAACTCGCCGATGATCAGATTGATGTGCCGGAAGCAGCGTGGGCGTTTGAACAGCGGCGCGTTATCCGTGACGCACTCGATCACCTTCCCGATACGCAACGCGAGGCAGTTGAACTGGCATACTTCGGCGGGTTGTCGCACCAGGAAATCGCCACGAAACTGAATCGACCGCTCGGAACGATCAAGACGCGTGTGCGCCTGGGGCTGCAGAAACTCGGTGCGCTGTTAACAGCGCGCGGTCTCCAACCAGGAGATGCGTCGTAAGAGCAACTGGTTCTCTCTCTGACCTGCACCATAGATGACTTCACTGCAAAAACGCACCGCTGAGACGCCGAGCGCACAGAGAACTTCGAAAACGAAGTGTATGCGCGGCGAAGCATGGTGCGCTGGAGCGGCTCGCTCTGGCATCTTCCTCTGCGAACGCTGCGTCTCAGCGGTGAAATAGCCTTTTTGCAATGGACTCATATATGCATAGTCTGGTGTCCTGCACGCAACCAGCCTGGCGGCTAAAGTGGAAGCCAGTATTCGCCCGATAGCCCGGCAGATCATTGAAAGTATGCGGCTCTGTCTGCGAATCTGACGGGCTTTGAAGAAACGTTCCGCTCTTATAGCCTCCGTTCGCGTCGTGCCTTTCTCGGGAGGGTGTAGCGTCTGTTCGCCGCACCCTTCCGTTGTGTGTGGCAGAACGGCAGTCCCTCGAAGATTTGCGCGATCACGCGCCATCCCCCCGAACCCTCCACTCGCGGGCGGAAAGGAAGGCTTTGACTCCGATTGTGTCCAGGTCGGCGGGGCGGCATGGACGGTGGAACAGGATGGAGCGTCAGATTCAGTCCACGTAAGCGTTTTCGAGGCGAATGGTGTTTGAGGTGCAGCGCATCCCGGGCCTGGTCTGGCAGTTTCTTGAGTTTTGGTTCTACCACATCTCCCTTGACAGATGGCGATACTTGTGTTGTAACATGGCGTAGCAAAGCGGTCGTCATGGGTTACGATACATGATGATCTCCGCACATGCAACCCCCGGAGTGGATTGTACGGAAGCTGTATAAGATGCTTTGGAGGGGAGAAAAGCGGAGACCGTGTAATCAATAGTTGGCACGCCCCTTCCAGGAATTTATTTTTGAAAGCTAATACTGGCTTGAATATGCCTGCTAACTCGATAATTTCTCGTGCAGACTATGAAAATTATCTGATCTACCTGTATTTTGGTCCTAATGCGGATTTAACCTCATGTATCGATCGTGCTTATCTCGATTTCAGTCGCACCTTGCATGGTTTTCGCAAAAACGAAGGTGATACTTACGAATTGGCAAAAAGCTTATTATTAAATTCGTTTGAAGTTCTGAGATCTACCGCCAGGGACGAAATTTCAGTGGATGTTTTCGATAACTGGCATGAAAGAACTTGCGAAAGCCTGATTTCTGTTTTTTCTAATAATGGTTACTGCCTTTTTGTTGGACAGGCTCAAAAATGGGTCAATATGACCATGAAATATATTTTTACGGTCGGCGAACAACGAATTCCAGGATTTGACCCTGTTTATGCTTATTGCCATGTTCCACTTGATAACATTTTGCTTGAAAAATTCAAAAAATATGGTTTTCCCAGGCTGAACTGTGCATGGAGCCGCCTCGATAAATACGATGAGTATTTTGAAAGGCAAAAATGGGTACGGCAAAGATTTTCTCTTGCCCCAATGGATGTAGAATTTTTTCTTTGGTCAGGCAAAGAGATTTCTCCCGAACATGTCAGGTAAGTTTTTTGATTTGTCAAAAGCGCTTTCCAGGTCAAAGGCGTGCCAACAGCGGAGAGAAGTGTGGAAAGAGGGGTGAGGGAAGAGAAGCGAGAGACGATGGATTGCCACTCCTCA
>Ga0197142_1002507_pt1 | contig 16017 bp, 13 predicted proteins | sample GBS60_MetaG_FD_148614 | JGI IMG/M metagenome (GOLD analysis project Ga0197142, IMG submission 148614) | Sediment microbial communities from Great Boiling Springs, Gerlach, Nevada, United States - GBS 60_MetaG | ecosystem: Environmental > Aquatic > Thermal springs > Hot (42-90C) > Sediment...
CGTGTGCTAACCCCCCACGGGGAGGCAGCGGCCGAGGGCAGGGGCCGCGACTGGGACGAAGTCGTAACAAGGTAGCCGTACCGGAAGGTGCGGCTGGATCACCTCCTTTCTAGGGAGTTCCTCCCAAACTGACCAATTGTCGAGGCGTGGTGTGATCACGCTTGCCTGTTCAGGTGACCACCCCCAGCAATACCGCTGGGGGTGTGACTTTTTGAAGGATATTCTTTAGTTCCTCTACTCACCCCAGGCACGAGCCTGTAACGCCCAGTAGCGTCGTCCTAGGTACGCCCGTGCCAGCCGGGCTGCATAGGCAACTGCTCGTTCGGTAGCCGGGCTGAGCGCCAGATTGAGCGTTGTGTCATAGGCCGGAATGGTTATTAGAACAGCACGAGGAACACGACCATAAAGGAGACGTGCCAGAGCTAATAACCCTGCCGGATCACTCTGATGGCTGACATTCCGTAATGGTGCGGGTTCTACCACACGCACGTCAACATCGGTTCGATCTACCGCTGCATCAAGAAAGATAACGCGACGCGCCCGCGCAATCACAGATGCCAACTCAGGCGAGAGCTGTGTCTTTGTGATCACATGCGCCCCGACGATGTGCCATTGTCGTAATCGCTCGGCCGCCGCCTGTCCGGCATAGTCGTCGCCACGCAGTGGGCTGCCGTAGCCGATGACTACTCCTCGTGGCGCTACCGCTGGACATCGACGCTGGCAAATGCTTCCCATAGCCAACTCTTTCTACGATGTTCCCTTATACCGGTAGTACAATTATACCGCAAAAAGATACAACAGATGCACCCAGGTGATAGCCAGAACACGACGGGCAATCATCCTGATGCCGATTGGTGGCGCACGGTGGGGTACTCTGACAGACGGAGGCAGAGACGGACGGGTGCAGCGGTGTTGCCTCATGACAGACGCACTCTGATAGGAAGAGACGGTACACCGTGCGCTGATAATCACCACCTCGCAGTGCCGGAGGTGCGGTTTGCGAAACGCACCTCCTCTGAAACGAGGTCGAATGTTCGGATCAGCCCTCTGCACGATAGACAACTTGATTCAGGCAGAGACATTTAAACACTCGCTCGCCTGACCGGTTGCCGGGCACGGTATGCTTGTCGTCTAACGACAAAGACGCCCTACCAGCTCACCACGAGCATCGTACAACTCCACCTCCATTGCCATTTGACCAACGGCATGGGTTGAGCAACTGAGACATGGGTCATAAGCACGCACACCGGCTTCAATCCGGTTGAGAATGCCTTCATCAAACTGTCCGTTCTGAATATAGCTCTGCGCAATTTGGGCAACAGTTCGGTTTATGGCGAGATTGTTTTGACCGGTAGCGATGATTAGATTGACGTGAGTAATCAACCCCTTTTCATCGACTCGATAATGATGGAAGAGGGTGCCCCGTGGCGCTTCACTTACCCCTACCGCCTCGTGACGATTGACACCGGCATCAGCACGTAAATCTGACGAGAGTAAGTCGTCATCTTCAAGCAGAACTTCCATCCGCTCGAGCGCAGCAATAATCTCGATGAGGCGTGCGTGGTGGTAGTAGAAACTCCCTTCAATCACTGGCCCAACTGCCTGACGTAGCTCCTGTAATTCGGCATCGGCTCGCGGCGCACCCATTGTTGTACAGATGTTGATCCGCGCCAGCGGCCCGACTCGGTACATCCCTTGCGGATAGCCTAAAGCCCGAATGTACGGGAATTTCAGATAACTCCACGGTTCAGCCGCTTCACCAATAACATCACAATAGTCAATGGGATCGAGTTCATCAACTAGAATGTTGCCACGGTGATCGATCACACGGAGCTTCCCGCCATAGTGCATCCACCGTCCACCAGGGCCAACCATACCCAGATAGAGACTGGGAAAGACACCGAATGTTTCAATTTCACGTTGATATGTTTCGCCGAGCTGCTTGAGTCTACCGAGTGCCTGACAGGCAATGGTCAGCATGTCTGGTAGTTTTGACCGGATGTGATCGCGACTCCGTTCACTCAGGCCACTGCGCACACCGCCTGGCACAGCCCAGGCCGGGTGAATCTTGCGTCCGCCTAGCAGTTCAATCACCTCTTGCCCAAACTGACGGAGCCGAATGCCATTACGTGCCAGCTCTGGATCGGCTGCAATCAGACCAAAGATGTTGCGCTGAGCCGGATCACTATCAAAACCAAGCATCAGATCGGGACCACTCAGGTGAAAGAAACTCAGCGCGTGAGATTGAATGATCTGCCCCAGATTCATCAATCGACGCAATTTCTCGGCAGCAGGTGGAATTATCACCGCGAGAATTCCATCACCGGCACGCGCTGAGGCGAGCAAGTGGCTTACCGGACAGATACCACAGATGCGTGCCGTAATGCCCGGCATCTCCCAGAAGGGTCTGCCAATACAAAAGCGCTCGAAGCCACGAAACTCGGTGACATGAAACCGTGTTTCCGCAACATTACCGGCCTCGTCAAGATGAATACTGATTTTGGCATGGCCCTCGATGCGCGTGACCGGATCAATGAGAATACGTTGGCCCATCGTTCACTCCCTTGCTCAACGCAGTTGTAGCACCAGCGCCTGCTTATCCGTAGCGAATATCGGCTGGTGGTTCGCGCCCTTCTATCAGCGCTTCTAGCAGCGCACGGATGCGTGGCGCTGAGGGCGGACAGCCCGACAGGTAATAATCTACAGGAATGACCTGGTGTACCGGCACGACTTTATCGAGCAGTATCGGGATAATACCCGGTTCATGAGGAATCACCCCTCGTGGGTCACTGTGCTCGACATACACCTGCTGTAACACATTCCTGGCCGGGCCAAGCGGGTTACGCAGCGCTGTTACATTACCGGTTACCGCACAATCACCGAAGGAAACGATACATTTGCTCTGACGGCGTGCCGTCTTTGCCAGCTCACGATGTTCGTCGCTGGCAATCGCACCTTCGATGAGGGTCAGATCAACCTCTGCTGGAAAATGTTTCGCATCGGCAATAGGACTGTAAACGAGATCGGCACGAGCGGCCAGCTCGATTAGCCACTCATCGAGATCGAGGAACGACATGTGGCATCCCGAACATCCGCCCAGCCAGATCGTCGCAATGCGCAAGCGGCTCATAAGTTGCTTCCTCTCACCTGTGGCTCACCATTGCGCCAGCACTATCTCACACAGCAATTACGTTCTGCTTACCAGCGTTGCTTCCGTGCCTCAACAATCAGCGCAATCCGCTCGCTAGCATGTGGCCGTTCACCTACCGTTACCCCACGCGGGAAGATAGCCCCCGTCGGACAGGCCAGTTGACATTTGCCGCAACTGGTACACGTGGTTGATGTCCCCCACGGCTGGTTCATGTCGGTGATCACCCGTGCCTGCACGCCACGACCGGCAACATCCCAGGTATGTACACCCTCAATTTCATCACAGGCGCGAACACAACGGGTACAGAGGACGCAACGGTTATGATCAATGCCAAACCGAGGGTGCGAGATGTCAACTGGACAGTCGGGTGAAAGATAGTCGTAGCGCACGTGATCCATGCCCACCATCACTGCCAGCCGTTGCAATTCGCAGTTGCCACTGGCAACACAGACGGCACATACATGGTTGCGTTCGGCAAAAAGCAATTCAACAATCTGGCGCCGATAAGCTTGCAACCGTGGCGTAGAGGTGCGCACCACCATCCCTTCGCTCACCATTGTCATACAGGCTGGCTGTAACCGCCGTTGACCTTCGATCTCGACCAGACAGAGCCGACAGGCACCTACATCCGATAGGCCGTCGAGATGACAAAGAGTAGGAATAACAATCCCTGCTTCGCGAATAGCCTCTAGCAGTGTCTCGCCGGGTCGGGCTGAAACCAGGTGATCATCAATTGTAAGTGTTTTAGCTGCCATGATCAACCTCCACGCCAATCAGTTGCTCATACTCGTGTCGGAAGTACTGCAACGTACTCAACACCGGATTTGGTGCTGATTGCCCTAACCCGCAGAGGCTCGTTTCGCGCATTAACTCGCACAACTCTTCTATAGTATCGAGATCGTGCGGTTGTGCCTGCCCGTTGCGTAATTTGGTCAGCAGATTGAAGAGCTGCACCGTGCCAACCCGACAGGGAATACACTTGCCGCAAGACTCATCTTTACAAAACTCGACGTAAAAGCGAGCGACATCAACCATGTTGGTGTGCTCGTCCATGACCACCATCCCACCGGAACCCATAATCGAACCGACGGCAGCAAGTGATTCGTAATCAACCGGAGTATCGAACAGCTCAGCCGGAATACACCCACCTGAAGGGCCACCTGTTTGGACGGCTTTTACCGGTGTGCCATCGGGTGTGCCATCTCCAATCTCGTAGACAATCTCGCGTAGCGTGATCCCCATCGGCACTTCGATCAAACCGGTATTGCGAATCTTGCCGGTCAGCGCGAAGACCTTTGTCCCTTTACTCTTCTCAGTTCCAATCTGGCGGAACCACTCTGGGCCATTCTCAATAATGGCAGTAACATTGGCGAAGGTCTCGACATTGTTGATCAGAGTGGGCATACCCCAGAGGCCCTTTTCGGCTGGATATGGCGGACGCGGACGCGGTTGACCGCGCCGTCCTTCAATCGAAGCGATTAACGCCGTCTCTTCACCACAGACAAAAGCACCGGCGCCAACCCGAATATCAACCCGAAAGTTAAAACCGCTCTCAAAAATCTGGGCGCCCAGTAAACCCAGGCGACGAGCCTGTACAATCGCTTTCTGCAATCGTTCAATCGCCAGCGGATATTCGCCGCGCACGTAAATAAACCCTTGTTCGGCGCCCACCGCATACGCTGCAATCGCCATACCCTCGAGCACCAGGTGCGGATCGCTTTCTAGCACACTGCGATCCATAAATGCTCCCGGATCACCCTCGTCAGCATTACAGATCACAAACTTTCGTTCCCCAGGGCTCTTTGCGACAGTAGCCCACTTCAACCCGGTCGGATACCCGGCACCGCCCCGTCCCCGCAGACCACTGCGCGTAATAATCTGGATGACTTCAGCCGGAGTCAACTCGTGAATCACTGTGTAGAGCGTGCGATAGCCGCCAACTGCAATATAATCCTCAATTCGTTCAGGATTAATCCGACCGCAGTGCCGCAGTACAATCGGCTGCTGGCGGGTAAAGAAGGGATGGTTCAGGTTACAGCGCAAGACATTACAAGGGCCTTGCTCAAGCGCACTTACAATCTCTTCGGCATCTGCCGGAGTCACCCGCTCGAACACCGTCCCTTCGGGTTCAATGCGCACCAGTGGGCCATGACCGCACAGTCCCATACACCCAACCGGAGCCACCTCGACCTCGGCCAGCTTACCGGCAGCGGAAAGGACCAACTCTAACCGACGCTTAATCTCTAATGCGCCTGAAGCCTGACAACCAGCCGCGGCACAGCAGAGGATCCGCAAACGGGGACGTTGAGCTTGCTCGCGTTCAGCAATCGCCTCAAGTTCGTGGAGATCCATACGCTACTCCTCACGGCCAAGCAGTTTCTGAATGCGGGTTGCCAGATCAGAACGATCAGCGTGGCCGATGACCTCACCATCAAGCACGACTGCTGGCGCAATACCGCAGGCGCCCAAACAGCGCGCTGTGAGTAAGGAAAACTTCCCATCGCTGCTAGTGTGACCAGCCTTTACACCACTGAGCGTCTCTAGTTCATGCAGCAGGTGTGCAGCACCGCGCACGTAGCAGGCCGTACCTAGACAGACCGTGCAACTATGTTCACCCTGCGGCACAAGGGAAAAAAAGTGGTAAAACGTCGCTACTCCATAGACTCGGCTCGGTGGTAATCTGAGACGATGCGCCACTTCACTCAACAGCTCCGGTGACAGAAAGCCGTACAACTCTTGGGCTTTGTGGAGGACCTCGATCAGTGCATCGCCTTGATACTGGAAGCGTTTCATCGTCGCTTCGAGAATCTTACGGCGATTGTCACTGGCAGGGCGAACATTGCGGTCAGTAGCAGTATCGGTCGTGGGTGTCGTCATCGCACTTCTCCCAGACTGATGAGCGAATGCTACTCTGATCCTATCCTGCTGGCAACAGTTTTTGGGGAAAAAATTCACTACCAATCGTTAACAATTAGGATGGTCCAGTTCTGATAACGAAAAGAGGCATGAGTGAGCTATTAATGATTTTAGCTTCGGGTTGCATGTGATCGCCGAACTGCACAACCACGGCACAACATTGACGAACGTCGCGTGTTTGCAGACAGTAATCCCTGCAACCACTGTATGGTCAGAAACAAATTTAGGGGTGGGTTCATTCCACCCCTAAGCATCACGTTCAAGAAACATGCTAATCAGCCGAAGCTGGAGCCTGAGCGATCTCCTTCAGCGCTTCACTCTCGCGCTTGCTTTGCCAGATAGCCCAGATCAACGCCGCCACACAGATAATCATTGCGATAATGACGCCTGGGCTCCCCGGTTCAATCGTCACCACAATCGGCGCAATGATCAGCGCCACCAGGTTAATCACCTTGATCATCGGGTTCAGCGCTGGCCCAGCCGTATCTTTCAACGGATCGCCGACGGTATCGCCAACTACTGCCGCCTTATGCGGCTCGCTATGCTTACCGCCGAAATTCCCCTCTTCAATGTACTTCTTAGCATTATCCCAGGCGCCACCAGCGTTAGCCTGGAAAACGGCCATCAATTGACCAGTAAGGATAATACCAGCAAGGAAGCCTCCAAGTGCTTCCACACCTAACGTAAAGCCAACAATAATCGGCACCATCACCGCAATCAAACCCAGACTAATCAGCTCTTTCTGAGCTGCCGTCGTCGAAATTTGAACCGCACGAGCGTAATCGGGCTGAACCTTCCCCTCCATCAAGCCAGGGATACGGAACTGTCGCCGCACCTCGTTGACGATCTGGGCCGCCGCCCGCGACACTGCACGGATAGTCAGGGCCGAGAAAAGGAACGGTACTGCACCGCCGATCAACAGACCGATAAATACCGGTGGAGCCGCCACGTTAATCGAAGCGAGTAGTTCAATACCTTCCTTACCCTCGTTGATCATCTGCAACAACACCTTATTCACATCCGTGAAATACGAACCATAGAGCGCTACTGCTGCAATGACCGCCGAACCGATAGCAATACCCTTGGTAACGGCCTTGGTTGTATTACCAACTGCATCAAGATCATCCATTACATTGCGGGCATTCTTGTCAAGGCCGGCCATCTCACCAATACCATTGGCATTATCGGAGATCGGCCCGAAGCTATCCATTGAGATGGTATTACCGGTGAGCAGCAACATCCCGATACCGGTCAGCGACACACCGTACAGGATAGCAGTAAACTGAGTTGCTGCCGGTTCTCCTGAATAAATCAACACCGAGGTAAAGATCGAGGCAGAGATAACCAAAATCGCCCAAACACTACTCTCCATACCCAGTGCTAGGCCTGAGAGGATATTCGTCGCCGATCCAGTCTGAGAAGCCTTGGAGGTCTCTTTCACCGGGCTATAGTGGGTACTAGTAAAATACTCGGTCAGCTTATCGAGCACAATAGCCAGAACCACACCCGACAGCGTCGCAAAGAAAGGCCGCCAGTCCACTACACCGGTGGCCTCATTCACCATAAAGACAGGTGTTACCGCAGCGCTAGCGGCAATAGCCAGGCCAGCGGCAATGTAGAAGCCGCGGTTCATCGCCGCCATTGCGTTGCGCTTGCGCTCATCGGTAGTTACAAACAGGTTCCCGATAACCGACGCTACAACCCCAATGGCCCGCAACACCAGGGGGAAGATGATAAAGCGCAGATCATAGTCACCATCGCCGATTGTACCGACGACCGCATCACCCAACACCAGACCCAAAATCAACGCTGAAACGAGCGTGACTTCAAAGCTCTCAAACACGTCGGCAGCCATACCGGCACAGTCGCCAACATTATCACCAACCAGGTCGGCAATCACTGCCGCGTTGCGGGGATCGTCTTCAGGGATACCGGCTTCTACTTTCCCGACAAGATCGGCGCCTACGTCAGCCGCCTTGGTGTAGATACCACCCCCTACACGCATAAAGAGTGCGATCAGCGATCCGCCAAAGCCGAAACCGAGCAGGGCATCAGGAGCAGCGATACCAAATACCATAAAGATCAAGGTCCCACCAAGTAGCCCCAGCCCGACGGTCAGCATACCGGTCACCGAACCGGACTTATACGCGACCTGTAACGCCGGATTATATCCCTTGCGCGCAGCCGCCGCCACGCGAACATTACCTTCGACTGCCACATTCATGCCCACGAAGCCAACGGCATAGCTGAAGAGTGACCCCATCAGGAAGGCAACGGCCCGCCCAATGGCCACCCAGAGCGTTGCAGCTTCTTTGCTACCAAAGCGCTCAACTGCTTCGGTTGTTGGGGGAATGATAAATACACTCGCCGCCAGGACAAACGTTAAGATAACGATTAAGATAGAAATGGTGCGGAATTGCTGGCTCAGGTATGCGTTCGCTCCGGTCTTGATGAATCCCCAGACCTCACGCATTTTTGGGGTACCCGTATCCTGAGCAAGGATTTGACTGCGAATGAAGAAGGCGTAACCGATACCGAGCAACGAGATAACGAGGACGACCCAGACTGCGAGACTTTGGACGGCATTCAGATCCTGCATGATCCCAACTCCTTCGTTGCACGAATGCACGAACCGATGAACTTGCTGGCGCGGCGTGCGACTCAGGGATCGCGCGAAGCGCTGGTGATAGTGGAAGAATCCCCCTGTCGTAGACGTGCATTATTCTAGCATAGTCGAGTTACGATTGCAACGGGCGGCACAAAGGAAGTGTTGGGCAGAAATGGTGCGAAGGGTGTGCATGCACAACATGGTCTGCAAAGCCGACGTGGTGATGGCGCTACTCATCCCCCGCTCTTCCAAAAACCGTTCCGCATTTCACCCGCAGCACGCCGGAGATGAGTTTGGGCAGTAGTGCGACAGCCGTCGGCCAGCCGGGGATGGCGAATTTATTACAAACTGCACCTGGTACCTGTGCTTAGTAACCGCGATTCTCCCGATCCATAGACCAGCGCGATGGATTGGTAGCGATATACCGACGAATCCGCGCCAGCGACGCCGCGCCACAGATGATATGTTCATAATAATTGCGCTGCCAGACCACCGCGCCGACGTACCGTGCTGTTCGTTGATGCCGTTTGGTGGACACCGTTTTGAATGCCCCCACCAGCCGCCCGACCGATTTGCGTCGGGTAGGGGCGGTTCGCGAACCGTCCCTACCCTGATCGGCATCCCCGTCGGGGTCGGTGATCACCATAATCCCGTGCAGGTGGTTGGGCATGATGACCTAGGCGTCCAACATCACGTAATCGTACTGGGTGGTCAACCACTGCCAAGCCTCAACAACGATGCGTCCGGTATCGTTCAGGCACATCGCGCCATCGACAACATCACCGAACATACATACCCGACTCTGCGCGACGATAGTAATGAAATAGGCACCCGGCTAACTGTAATCGTATCCCTTCAGGCGGATACTGCGGCGATGGTGCTTTTCGGGATCGTACCTCATCCCCCTCACGCCTCTCAAAACCGTTCCGCTACCCGCTACTCCAAACCCAGGTATGCCTTCTGCACCATCGCATTGTTACGCAGATTGGTGGCGGTATCTTCTAGCACAATCTCACCGCTCTGCAACACATACCCACGATGCGCAATTGAGAGAGCCTGCAAGGCGTTCTGCTCTACCAACAGAACGGTTGTCCCTTGCTGATTAATCGTCTGAATAATCTCGAAAATCTGCTCGACTAATACTGGGGCTAGCCCCATTGATGGTTCATCGAGCAGCAACACCTGGGGACGGGTCATCAGCGCCCGACCAATAGCGAGCATCTGCTGTTCACCACCTGACAGTGTCCCTCCCTTCTGGCTCACCCGTTCGCGCAAGCGTGGGAAGAGGGTTAGCACCCGATCAAGGTTGGCCTGATATTCAGGGCTGCGGGTATTGTAGAGGAAAGCGCCCATTTCAAGATTTTCCAACACGGTCAGACGTGGAAAGATCCGTCGGCCTTCCGGCGCCTGTGCAATCCCTAGTTTCACAATCTCGTGCGGTGGTAAGGTATCAATCCGCTGCCCTTTAAACAAAATCTGGCCATGGCGAGGTTTCAACAACCCTGAAATGGTGCGTAACGTCGTGCTCTTGCCAGCACCGTTCGAGCCGATTAGGGTCACGATCTCTCCGGCTTCAACCCGCATCGAGATGCCCTTCAAAGCGTGGATTTTTCCGTAGTAGGTATGTACATCCTGCAATTCCAGCAGCGCCATAATTTCCTCTGTCCTAAGCCATGGTTACGCAGAACTCAATTCACCAGGCACGCAAACGTTGTAACGGAGAGTTATTGCCTTTAATCACGCTCACGGCTGGCATGACCGTGAGGAAGGTTCAAACCATCCTCTGCACTGCCTGCACGGCTGATCTGGTTGCCCATGGCTACACATTCCCAATGAAGTCTCAGGCAGCGTGACCAGCGGCACCTCTACCAAGGTAAGCCTCAATCACCCGCGGATTGGTACGGATAGCCTGCACATCACCTTCAGCAATCTTACTACCGTAATCAAGCACTGTAATGCGTTCAGAAATCGACATCACCAGCCGCATATCGTGCTCGATCAAAATAACAGTGATCCCACGTTCATCACGCAAACGACGAATCAACTGGGTAGCCTCTGTCGTCTCGTGCGGGTTCATACCGGCAGTTGGCTCATCAAGCAGAATGATCTTCGGATCGCCTGCCAGAGCACGAGCGATCTCAAGCCGACGCTGGTCACCGTAAGGTAAATTCTTCGCCAACTCGTTGCGCTTGTCAGCAATACCGACGAAATCGAGCAATTCGATAGCCTTATTGCGGGCTTTTGCCTCTTCCCGCACCATATTGCGGGAACGGAAGATAATGCTCCAGATTGAGGCTTTCAGATGCACGTGCATGCCGATCAAAACATTCTCCAGCACGGTCATGTTGCCAAACAGGCGGATATTCTGAAATGTGCGCCGCATGCCTAGAGCAGCAATCTGGTCGGATCGCCAGCCGGTAATATCCTGACCGGCAAAGATCACCTGACCTTTATCAGGCTTATAGATACCGGTCAAAACATTGAAAAACGTGGTCTTCCCGGCGCCATTCGGCCCAATCACGCTGACGATACTTCCAGGTTCAACAGTGAAGGTCACGTCGTTGACTGCGACCAGGCCACCAAAGACCTTCGTGATATGTGTAGCTTCTAAAAGCGCCATAGCTATCTCCCTGTATCGGCGCTAGTCGAGGCAACAGTCTTATCGGCCTCCAACTCTTCTTCGCCAATCTCAACTTCGTGCTGCTCTTCGCGACGCCGTTCATCGGGCCATAGTCCCTCGGGGCGGAAGATCATCATAACGACCAACAACAGCCCAAAAAAGAGCCGCTGATACTGGGTTGGATCGAACTGGCGAGGAATAGGTAAGCCAGCCGCTTGCGCTTCACGGATCACCGCTGCGATACGAGGTAGGATTTGCAAGTCAAGCATCGTGACAATAATAGCGCCAAGCATCGTGCCGGGGATCGAACCCATACCACCGAGAATCACCATGACCAGGATATTGATTGAGCGTAGGAGATCAAATGTAGGCGGATTGATGAAGAGCTGCTTTGCAGCAAAGACGACACCCATCACACCCGCAAAAGAGGCCCCAATCGCGAAGGCCAATAGCTTCATTCGCACCCGCGGAATACCCTGCGCCACAGCAGCCACTTCATCTTCGCGAATCGCTTCCCATGCCCGACCGATGCGTGAATTTTTCAGGTGAGCAACAACTATCACCGTTAGCAGTAAGATGATCAGTACCAGATAGTAGAAGAAGAGTTGGTAGAGGCGATTGTCATCAGCCTGCACACCCAGATTACGCACCAGATCGACCAATATCAGTGGCGGGCGTTCAATATCCCGAATACCCTGGGAACCATTCGTAACATTAATCGGGCGATCAAGGTTATTAGCAACCACCCGGATCACTTCACCAAAGCCCAGCGTCACGATTGCCAGATAATCACCACGCAAGCGCAATACCGGCAAACCTAACAGCACACCAGTAATCAAGCCCAGAATCAGACCGATGACCAGAAATGGATAGAACATAATCGGGTCAACCGGACTCCAGGCCGGATTGATCTCAGTAATCTGTGGAGTGCTAAAGATGGCCCAGGCATACGCACCGACTGCAAAGAACGCTACATAACCAAGGTCAAGCAGACCGGCAAACCCGACAACGACATTCAAACCGAGGGCTAATGCCGTGAAGATTCCAGCCTGGGTCGCCACATCGATGTAGAACGGATTAAGCGTCCCAAAGTAAGGTAAAACAATGCCCAGCGCAATCGCTCCAAGCGTAACCTTAAACCACGCTGACACCCGCGACCGATAAGCTACGAGCATCGATAACATAAAGAGCACAAACACTATATCGGTGCTCAGTTCGGTACGTGGGTTGGTCAAGAGGAGAACAGAACAAACCACCACGTAGAACGTTAGAAACGCATACGCGGTAGGCCCACTGCTGAGAGGCGCTGTTACACGCTGCCAGAGACTCTGCGCGGAAGTGCTCGTAGTCATATTTCTTACACCTTCTGCGTTGTCGCCTCACCGAGCAGACCGGAAGGACGGAAGATCAATAGCAAGATCAAAATACTGAACGCAGCAATATCGGCATAAGCTGCACCTGAGAAATTACCGCCGGTGAAGATAGCCAGGTAAGCGGCGACAAAGGCTTCAAGAAAGCCCAGTACAATACCACCAACCATCGCGCCGGTGATATTGCCGATACCACCTAACACAGCAGCAGTAAACGCTTTCAGGCCCGGGATCAGACCCATGTATGGATTCACGGTACCAATGCGCAACCCGAACAATGCACCAGCAGCGCCACCGAGTGCTCCGCCGATCAAAAAGGTTAGCGCAATGATCCGATTGACATCAACACCCATTAAGCTCGCCGTCGGCATATCTTGCGCTGTCGCTCGTATTGCCTTACCGAGCTTTGTCACATTCACAATGTAATTCAGCACGATCAACATGATCGTTGCCGCGATAATAAAGATAAGATCACGCGGACTGAGAATAACCGGTACGCTACGTTCGCCAACTTGCATCTCAAATAAGCGAAGCGGTTGACCAAAATCAGGGGTCTGATACCGTGCGTTAAATCCCAGCGGACTATTGGTCATCACCAGGCGAGCCAAGTCCTGCAAGATCAGCGACATCCCAATTGCCGAGATAAGCGGCACCAGACGCGGCGCGCCTCGCAGCGGGCGATAGGCAATGCGCTCAACCGTAACGGCTAACATCCCACAAAAAGCCATTGCTATCAGCACAACCAAAAGAACAAAGACCAGTGGCGGAATGCTAGCTAACGTACCGGAGCTAACCAATAGGAAGCTCACTGTTGCACCAACTACTCCACCAATCATAAAAATTTCGCCATGGGCAAAATTGATGAATTCAAGAACACCATAAACCATCGTGTATCCGAGGGCGATGGTGGCAAAGAGAAACCCACGGACTAACCCGTCGATAATAACCTGGGGCAGAATAATCACTACCCGCTGCATAATATCGGGTTGTCCCGGCGAGAGTATGAGGGCAAGCACAACCACGATCAACGCCAGGCTGGCCGCACTCCCAACAATGAATGCCAGTAGTTGGCCGATCGGACCTAGAACAACCCCCAACACTTCTCCCAACGACCGACGTGCAGTCGTGGATGCAACCGTTGCATCGACAGCCATGAATACTCCCGAACTAATCATTAGGCAAGTGCGCGGGCTTTGCTATCCCGCGCACTGCACATTACCTTACATCCCTCACTTTACTTCGGAGGTGCAATCTCGAGACGGCTAATCAGCTCATTCTTGTTCCAATCCGACGCATTGACCTTCAACACGAAGTAGGTAGCAACTGTTGGATCACCCTTCTCGTTGAAGTCATAGGTACCGGTGATACCTGGGAAAGGCGGCAAACCGCGAATGGCCTGCACAACCTGCGCACGTGTCGGCTTACCACCCGCTGCGACAGCCGCAGACAGAATACCGGCAGCACAGATGTTGGTTGCATCATACGCCTGAGCCGAGAACGCAGGTGCGGCGTCGCCATACGCAGCCTGGTAATCCTGGGCGTATTTCGCAGCCTTCGGGAACTGGCTTACCGGTGCAGCCACAGTGGTGTAGTGCATACCATCAACTGCATCACCAGCCAGATCAACGAGCTCAGACGACTCAAGACCATCAGGACCCATAAACTGAGCGGTGATGCCACGGTCACGAGCCTGGCGGAAGAACGGCCCAGCCTGGTCGTAGATGCCGCCAAAGAAGATTAGGTCTGGATTTGCCGCCAAGATTGGGGTCAAAATCGCTGAAAAGTCACTGCGCTCCTCCGTCCCCTCGAAGCCCAACACTTGCAGGCCGTTGGCCTCAGCGTTGCGCCGGAAGAACTCGGCCACACCCTGACCGTAGGCCGTCGTGTCGTGAATGATGTAGACCGACTTCACCTTCAGCTCTTCACGGGCAAACTTCTCGGCCACTGCACCCTGCACATCATCACGTCCCACCACGCGGAAGGCCACTTCGTAGCCACCCTCGGTAATCTGTGGGTTGGTGTTGGCCGGTGAGACCATCGCCAGACTGGCGTTCTTGTAATCCGGCAAGGCAGCCAGTGCCACCCCCGAATTCAAGTGCCCAACCACGCAGAGAATATCCTGATCCGACACGATATTCTTCGCGTTGGCCGACCCCACCTCTGGCCGGGCCTGATCGTCGAACGGCACTAGCTCAAACTTAATCCCAAGCGCACCAAATTGGGCATTGAGTTGCTCGACGGCCAACTCGGCAGCGTTCTTCATACCAGTACCGAGCGCAGCCTGGCCACCCGAGAGCGGCCCCTGAGTAGCAATCTTGATTGTACCGAGACGTGCAGCAACGTTACCGAGTTGGGCGGCTAATGCTGCCAGATCAAATGTTGCTGCACCACCAGCCGCAGCCTCACCAGGCGGTGCAATCTCAAGTCGGGTTACGAGCTTGTTCTCATTCCAGTTGGCAGCATTGACCTGAAGCACGAAGTAGGTTGCCGGATTAGGATCACCCTTCGCGTTGAAGGTGTAGGTACCGGTGATACCCTTGTACGACTTGAGCGCCTTGATTTCGGCCAAAACCTGAGCCCGCGTCGGCTTCCCACCAGCAGCCTTTGCCGCATTGGTGATCGCGGTAATGCAGATACCGGCCGCATCATACGCCTGAGCCGAGAAGGCAGGCGCCGAATCACCATACGCAGCCTGGTAATCCTGAGCGAACTTCGCCGCATCAGGGAACTGGCTTACCGGCGCGGCGACAGTGGTGTAGTACATCTTATCAACTGCATCACCGGCGAGCGTTACCAGTTCTTCCGACTCAAGACCATCAGGACCCATAAACTGAGCGGTGATGCCACGGTCACGAGCCTGGCGGAAGAACGGCCCAGCCTGGTCGTAGATGCCGCCAAAGAAGATTAGGTCTGGATTTGCCGCCAAGATTGGGGTCAAAATCGCTGAAAAGTCACTGCGCTCCTCCGTCCCCTCGAAGCCCAACACTTGCAGGCCGTTGGCCTCAGCGTTGCGCCGGAAGAACTCGGCCACACCCTGACCGTAGGCCGTCGTGTCGTGAATGATGTAGACCGACTTCACCTTCAGCTCTTCACGGGCAAACTTCTCGGCCACTGCACCCTGCACATCATCACGTCCCACCACGCGGAAGGCCACTTCGTAGCCACCCTCGGTAATCTGTGGGTTGGTGTTGGCCGGTGAGACCATCGCCAGACTGGCGTTCTTGTAATCCGGCAAGGCAGCCAGTGCCACCCCCGAATTCAAGTGCCCAACCACGCAGAGAATATCCTGATCCGACACGATATTCTTCGCGTTGGCCGACCCCACCTCTGGCCGGGCCTGATCGTCGAACGG
>Ga0197142_1002509_pt1 | contig 16011 bp, 12 predicted proteins | sample GBS60_MetaG_FD_148614 | JGI IMG/M metagenome (GOLD analysis project Ga0197142, IMG submission 148614) | Sediment microbial communities from Great Boiling Springs, Gerlach, Nevada, United States - GBS 60_MetaG | ecosystem: Environmental > Aquatic > Thermal springs > Hot (42-90C) > Sediment...
CCCAGTGAGTACATTTTGCACCCGTACCGCTTCTACGCGGTTTTCTCCGAGCACATCAATAGGAATAGTATTCCAGTGGATGTGGATGTTGGGGGTACTTTGCACGCGCGTTTGCATGATCTTGGAGGCACGCATCTGGTCGCGGCGCACAAGCATGTGGACTTCGGAGCAAAGTTTGGAGAGATAGAGAGCTTCTTCACACGCGGTGTCGCCACCGCCTACCACGGCCACTGGCTGCCCCCGGAAAAAGTACCCGTCACATACCGCACAGGCACTGACGCCCGCCCCGTACAGCCGGGTCTCTGCCTCCAGCCCCAGCCACTTCGGTGAAGACCCCGTAGCAATGATCACCGCCTCCCCATGCAGCGCCTCCCCCCCAGAGAGATACAGCACCTTCGGCTCCCTAAGGAGCTCTACCCGCTCCACCACATCATACACGATCCGCGTTCCAAAGCGCTCAGCCTGCTGCCGAAAGTCCTCCATCATTTGACTGCCCAAAACGCCCTCGGGATAGCCGGGATAGTTTTCTACTTCGCTGGTTTTCATGAGCTGTCCGCCAATTTCCGGGCCGGCCACCACCACGGGCTCCAAACCGGCCCGCGCTGCATAAATGGCCGCCGTATACCCTGCCGGCCCCGAACCAATAATCACCACCTTTTCTACCTTATTCATAGGCTGTTGTGTTTTTCTCGATAAACGCCCAGCCCCCCCTCTAAAAATCTTTTATATTCCGCCTTGTCCAGCGTAAAGCCTCTCGGCGGCACGAGTGGAACCAGCGTCTCATCTGTAATTACATAATACGGCTGCGCTTGAATGCGATATTTCGCTTTCTGGAAGTACAGCCACTTATCGCCAAGGGTGCGTAGCTTCTCACCCTCGGGTGTCACCACCACCGAATCCAGTGGTGTCTCATCATCCACAAAAAGGGACACCAGCACAAACTCCTCTTGCATGAGCTTTTGAATAGCGGGATCCTGCCAGACAGAGCTCTCCACCTGGCGACAATTGACACATGTATGGCCCGTAAAGTCTATCAGGATAGGCTTACGCACCTGTGTAGCATAGGCTACCGCCTCTTCCAGATCGTAAAACGCACAAAAACCCAACGGGGTGTGTTTACTCAGCAGGGAGGCATACTTTCGATTGGGCGAAAGAGGGCAAGGGCTCCCTGACCTGTGGGAAGCCCCAATTACCCGCACGCCCATCTCCTCATGTATAGGTGGCAGAAAACCAGAAAAGGCTTTTAGCGGCGCCCCCCATAAACCCGTAAAGAGATATATCCCCATTCCCACAGAAAACATGCCTATAAGAAGCCTTGGTATGCTAAGCTCTTCTACTCTTCCGCCTTTGAGCGGCAGAATTCCAAAAAGATACAGCCCTAAAGTCAGAAAGAGTACGATCCAGGCAGTAAGGTAGATTTCGCGATCGAGAATGCCGAGGTGCCATACCAAGTCAGCATTACTGAGGAATTTCAGCGCCAAAGCAAGCTCCAGAAAGCCCAGGGTGACCTTGAAGGTATCCATCCAGGAACCCGAACGAGGAAGTTTGTTTAAGAGTCGAGGTACACCCGCCAGAAGCCCAAAGGGTAGCGCAAACGCCAGTCCGAAACCCATCATCCCAACCAGGGGCGCTCCATAGCTTCCACTTACCATATCTATCAGGAGCGTGCCCAAGAGCGGCCCAATGCAAGAGAAGCTCACCAGCACGAGCGTCAGCGCCATGAAGAAAATCCCCAGCAGGCTCCGCGTATTGGAAAGCCGGCTCGTCGCCGTCGTCCAAGAGGCCGGCAAAGTAATCTCAAAAAGTCCTAAAAACGACAACCCAAAAGCTACCAGTATCAGGAAAAAAATCAGATTCAGCCAGGGATTGGTGGAAATAGCATAGGTAGCATTTGCACCAAAGAAAATCGTAATAATACCCCCTAAAATCAGAAAGATAAACAGAATACTGCCGGCATACCAGAGGGCCCCTAAAAACCCACTCCCCTGTCTTGCCTGGGCCTTTGTAAAGTAGCTCACGGTGAGCGGCACCATGGGAAAGGTACAGGGCGTAAATACCGCCGCCAGTCCAAAGAAAAACGCCTTCAAAAAAAGCCACCATAGGGACCCGGCTGTTCTGTCCGCGTGCTCCTCAGAGGATGCTTGGCGAGCCGGGGCAGCGGAAACAACGGGCCCAGACACCTGGCCAGCACTTCTATCTCCCCCCGCTATGCCCGGCATAGGTGCCGAGTCCACCCCTAAAAGGTTATCTTTTCCCACTTCGGCGGATGAAATCACCGGGGAGTTTGCTACGCTGCTTTTCCTGTCAGCTACTCGCCCAGATGCTATGCCTTGCACAGAAAAGGTATAATCTACCTCCACCTTGTCAAAAAAACACTGCTCTTCATCGCAGTACTGATAGCGCAGCATACCCACCAGGCGCACAGGGGAATCTGTAATCACGATCCGCTGAGTAAACTTCACCTCATTGGCGTAATAGTAAACTTTCGTATCAAAGATAGGGTCGTATGTCTGGATGAGTTTGCCCTCTTCCAGGAGAGGTCCGACGAGCTTAGCGCCGCGAGCCGCATGGTCATCCAGCGTGAAAGAAGTCGGGAAATTAGCCGGCTTTTCTGTCTTTCGAGCCGAATAAACATGATAAGGAGCCGGGATGGAAGCCCGAAACGTAAGCGTTATCGTATCCCCGACTTTTTTGCCCGCTGAGTCTAAGACTATATCCCATTTTACAAGACTTTGTGCTAATAGGATACCTCCCCAGCCAAGCCAAAGCCACCGCATAAGATGCCACAAAGTTACAACGAAATTGGTCGAGTAGGGATAGGAGGATGTGAGCGCGGATGCAGGTGGAGATTTCGAAGATAGAGCGTTTGCACGCCGGCGGCACATAAATAGCCTTCTGAGCCAAAGATCTCGAAGGGTATAGAATAGCGGAAAAGCCCCTCGGTAAGCAGACGCCGCCGAATCTCAGTCCACATTTCGGAAGGAATAGCACAAGTAAAATACAAGCTCCCTCGCGTCGCCCGATGAAAGTAGATATTCATCTCCTGTACCCAGACTTCCACGGGGATGTTTTCATGGGCGGCTTTTTGGGCGATGAGGAGGCCGTACCAGGGGTCTATGGCCGCCATAATCGTTCCGCCAAAGAAGGAGCCATTGAGGTTGATGGTGAGGAGGGAGCGTTTGACCTTGACGTGCGCCAGGCTGTAATCGGGCGCCAGGTAAAGGGGCATCACACGCTGAAAGAAAAGTGGCGGATAAAAGCGCAGGAAGCGCTGGGTTCGTTTGGCAGGGTGAGGACCGCGCCGCATGTAAGCCGAAAGCCACTGGCGCAGACGAGCCTCCCCCCTTAAAAGTCGGATAGAATGACCCTCTGACATGAATGCGGGCGTTATAGCCTGCATAGGCTTAGCCGTACTCCAGCTCTACCTCCGGCGTAAGCGGGACGGCCTGACAGGTTAGGATATAGCCTTTTTCAATTTCCCAGTCGGAAAGGGCTTCGCGCACAGCCATGTGGACCTGGCCGCGGTAGAGTTTAGCGCGGCAGGTGCAGCAGATGCCCTCTTCGCAAGCATACGGCGGATCTAACCCAGCCTCCTGCGCCGCATGAAGGATCGTCTGGCCTGGCTTTACCGTCACCCGATGTGCCTTCCCGTCCAGATTAATGATAGCCAGGGCTTCCCGCTCGGGTAACTCAGGCTCAGCCTGCACCACCTGAGGCAGCGGCGCCGAAAAATATTCCGTGTGGATTTTTTCTTTGGGGACCCTGGCTGCCGTAAGGGCCTCTATAGCCATCTGCATCATGTCTGTGGGGCCGCAGAGATACACCTCTACAGGCAAAAGGCGCTGGCGGATTCGCCCCAGCTCTGCCACAATCCACTCCGGAGACATGCGCCCCACACGTCCCTCCCATCCCGGCAAAGGCCGGCTTAGCGTGTGCAAAACTTCCAGCCTATCCGGGTACTTTTGCATAAGTTCATCCAGCCGCTCCCGAAAAATAATATGCATCTGGTCTCGACTTCCATACAAAAGTATGATCTTACTTTTTGGCTCCGCAAACAGAATAGAGCGAATCATGCTCATGATGGGCGTAATCCCGCTCCCCGCCGCAATGAAAAAGTACTGCATGCTGCGGCCAGGACTTGGCTGCACGGTGAAGTTTCCCAGCGGTGGAAAGACATCGATAGTATCGCCGGGCTTGAGATGCTCCCAGATGTAGTTAGAGACAACCCCACCCGGTAAACGTTTAATAGTAATTTCTAAGTCGGGATCCAAATAAGGGCTGCTGGAGAGTGAATACGCTCGAGGCACCTTCTGGCCATTTATGGTGGGACGGATTGTCAGGTACTGGCCCGGAAGATAGGAAAAGCCCGATGCGGGCTTCTCAAAGACGACGGTGTAAGCATCAGGCGTCTCTGGCCGAATGAACTTTATTTTTAAGGGCGTAAAGCGACTCATGTAGTTACAGACGGTTTCTCAATCCACTTCCCCATGCGGCTGTATTTTTCCAATCGGCGACGAACAAGCTCCTCAGGCGGCAAAGCCAATAGCGATGGTAAATCTTCTAAAATTTTCTGTCGTACGGTCTGAAAGACGGCCCTGGGGTTTTTGTGGGCACCGCCCAGCGGCTCTGGGAGAACCTCGTCGATGGTACCGATAGCGAGATTGTCCTGGGCAGAAAGGTGCAAGGCTGAAGCCGCTTGCTCCTTGTACTCCCAGGAGCGCCACAGAATAGCTGCGCAGCTTTCCGGCGAAATCACCGAATACCAGGTGTTTTCCAGCATGTAAATCTTATCCCCCACTCCGATGCCAAGCGCCCCGCCGGAAGCCCCTTCTCCAATGATAAACACGAGAATAGGCACCTTTAGCTGGGCCATTTCATAGAGGTTTCGAGCGATAGCCTCTGCCTGCCCAAACTCCTCTGCATGCATACCAGGATGGGCCCCAGGCGTGTCAACGAAAGTAATCACCGGCTTGCGGAGCTTCTCGGCCAGTTTCATCAGGCGCAGGGCTTTGCGGTACCCCTCGGGGTTAGCCATGCCAAAGTTCCGATACTGGCGACTCTTGGTATCTCGCCCCTTCTGCTGCCCAATCAGAATCACCTTATGCGGCCCAATCTGTCCAATCCCGCCCACCATCGCCTTATCATCCCCGGCCTTGCGATCCCCGTGCAGCTCTATAAAATCATCACATATCGCCTGAATGTAATCCATCGTATACGGACGGGCAGGATGCCGCGCCAGCTGGACCCGCTGCCAGGGCGAGAGATTCCGATAAATATCTTCCCGCAGCTTTTCCAGCCGCTGCTCTAACTGACTTATCGTATCTGAGATATCTATCCCAGACTGCTCCGCCAAACGCCGCGTCTCTGCAATCCGATTCTCTAACTCTACAAGCGGCTTCTCAAAGTCCAGGACAAACTCCATGCCCTATTTGAGAAAAGGTTCGAGGCGTTTAACCAGCGCTGGCTTGGGTAAGGCTCCCACAATCTTATCCACAATCTGACCACCCTTGAAAACCATCAGCGTGGGAATCGCCTGAATGAAATAAGAAGTAGGTATGAGGCTGTTTTCGTCGACATTCATCTTAGCGACTTTAATTTTGCCGGCATACTCATTAGCTATCTCATCCAGGATAGGCGCAATTGCCCGACATGGCCCGCACCATGGCGCCCAAAAATCCACTATCACGGGGATATCGCTCTCCAGTACCTCTTTGCGGAAGGTTGCATCTGTCACGACAACCGGCCTCGTCCCGGGACTGACAGCAGGTGGTGGAGCAGCAAGCACCGCCTCCACTCGCTTCTCCATGGCCGGCTTAGGAAGCGCCCCCACAATCTTGTCTACTGGCTCACCATCCCGGAAAAATATCAGCGTCGGTATCGCCTGAATGAAATACTTCGAGGGCACTATCGGATTCTCATCCACATTGAGCTTAGCAATCTTGAGTTTGCCCTGGTACTTAGGAGCGATCTCTTCCAGGATAGGCGCAATCATACGACACGGTCCGCACCAGGGGGCCCAAAAGTCTACCAGGACAGGAATTTTGCTTTCCAGGACTTCCTTCTGGAAGGTCTGATCGGTCACTACAACCGGCTTAGCCGGGGCCATTTGCATATCGGTCATTAGAACAAAAATACGGCTGGAAAGATTATCCGAGGGTGTCCTGGATTTTTAGAGTGGCACCCAGCGCCTCGAGGTCCGAGTGCAACTCCGGACTATACCGAAGCTGATAGGGTGTCTCTATGAGCACGGCGCCGGGGATGTGCTGGCCCCCTTCTACCCGCACTCGCACCGGAAACCGCCCCGCATACACCTGAAAAATGCGTTCCCAGTCCGGGAGGGTCTCCTCTTGAATCGCCTCCGCCGGCACTGAAATAAGTAAATGCCGATTGCGCGGGGGCGGCGCCTCCGCAAGTGGCCCCACCTCCCGGATCCGCCAGTCTATTTGTCCATCCGCTCGTAAAAAACTCTCCAGGATCAAGTACACCGGCTGGAATGTTTCTCCTTTTAAACGGGCGCCCTGCGCTTCCCAGTCGTCCGCAAAAAGCATGAGCTCAAACGAGTCCGCTAAATCTTCAAAAGTAAGCCGGGCATACAAACGGCCCTGACGATTCTTCCGCTCGTCAATATCTACCAGAATCGCCGCACAGCGCAGGAGTGAAGGCCCGGCACCCGCTTCCTCGCCTTGCATCACCCGACTGGCCTGCGTTTCCAGCTGACAGGCTTCTATGAGGGCTTGATACTGATGCAGGGGATGCTCCGAAAGGTAAAAGCCAATGTACTCTCGCTCTAACCGGAGAAGGTCCATGTTGCTCAGCGGCCGAGAAGGCCGATGTAAAGCGGGCGGAGGCGCTGCGGCTACGGCCGCTTTCCCCAATGTCAGGCTAAATAAATCTACACCACCATTTTGCCCATGAAGCTGCTTTTGTGCATAGTCTATCAGGAGCTGGCGATTGTTTTCTTCCAGCAAAAGGGGCCTATCTTCACGGCCTTTTTTCAGGATGCCATCCAGAGCTCCTGCACAGGCCAGACTTTCCAGCGCTTTTTTATTGAGGCCATAAGGATATAGACGCTTCACAAAGTCATAAATATCCCGATAAGGGCCATTTCGTTGTCGCTCTGCTACAATCTCCTGCGCCAGTTTTTCCCCCAGGTGCTTGATACCGCCCAGACCAAACCGAATCTGCTTCTCATCTGGCACCGAAAAAGTCAGCTCACTTTGGTTGACGCAAGGCGGCGCTACGACAAGACCCAAATTTCGCGCCTCCTGTAAGAAAAATCCCACTTTATCGAAATTGTCTGCGTGATGCGTTAGAACCGCCGCCATATACGCTGCTGGATAGTGTGCTTTGAGATATCCGGCACGATAGGCTAAAATACTATAGGCTGCAGCATGTGATTTATTGAAGCCATATTCGGCAAACTTCGCCATAAGGTCAAACACCTCCTCAGCAGTACTGCGTTCTACGCCCCGCGCAACTGCTCGCTCCACGAAGATCGCTCGCTGTTCATCCATGATTTCCTTTTTCTTTTTCCCCATAGCTCGCCGTAAAAGGTCTGCTTCGGCCAGGGAATACCCCCCTAAAACCTGCGCAATCTGCATAATCTGCTCCTGATAGACCATAATCCCGTAAGTATTGCGTAAAATCGGCTCCAAACTGGGGTGCATGTAGGTTATAGACTCTTCTCCGTGTTTACGTCGCACAAAGGAAGGGATATTCTCCATGGGACCAGGCCGATAAAGCGCATTCATGGCTATGAGGTCCTCAATACAGGTAGGCTTTAGCATGCGGAGATACTTCTGCATGCCCTCCGACTCAAACTGGAATATTGCCACCGTGCGCCCCTCCTGAAAGAGCCGCCAGGTTTTTACATCATCCAGGGGTAGTTTGTCCAGGTCAAGCGGCTCTGTACTCCCTGTAAGCTTGCGCACCAATTTAACAGCCGTTTTGAGGATAGAGAGGGTTTTCAGCCCGAGGAAATCCATTTTGAGTAGGCCTACTTTCTCACAGTCGGGGCCATCCCATTGGGTAATCACCTGCCGCTGCGTCTCATCCCGGGTAGCAATAGCAAGCGGCACGTAGTTGTACAACGGCTCCGGCGCGATAATTACCCCTGCCGCATGAATCCCCGTATGCCGTGTCATCCCTTCGAGGCGATGCGCCCAGTGTAAAACCTTATGCAAGGGATGACGCTCATCTTTGTAGATTTGATCCAGAAAAGCCGCCTTAGGATTTTCCTCAGGCTTCAAGGCCTCCTCCAGGGTAATATTAGGCTTTTCGGGAATGTAGCTGGTGAGTTTATTGACCTCGGCAAGGGGAATGTTAAGGGCCCGGCCCACATCTCGGATGGCTGTTTTGATGCCCATTGTCCCGTACGTGATGATCTGCGCCACATTCTGCATGCCATACTTCTCCTGCACGTAGGCAATCACTTCCCCACGCCCTTCATCATCAAAATCAATATCAATATCCGGCGGTGAGACCCGCTCGGGATTGAGAAACCGCTCGAAAAGAAGCTGATAGGCCAGGGGATCTACATTGGTAATACCCAGGACATAGGCTACGAGACTTCCAGCCGCCGACCCCCGCCCCGGCCCCACCCACACCCCCCGCCGCCATGCCTCCGCCACAAAGTCCTGCACAATCAAAAAATACCCAGCAAAACCCATCTGCTCGATGACCTTTAGCTCATGCTCTAACCGCTGAACTACCTCCTCCGATAAAGGCTCCCCATACCGCCGCCGTGCTCCTTCATACGCCAAATGCCGCAAATACGCCTCCATGCTCCTGAAAGACGATGGAATCGGATAGCGCGGCAAAATCAAATTCTGTTTGAAATTAAGTTTGACATCGGCTTTTTCTGCTATTTCCAGCGTATTTTTCAGGCTATCTGGATTTTCACGGAAAATGGGCATAGCCAGCATCTCCTCTGAGCTTTTCAGGTAAAAGTGACGATTGAGCTGACCTTCATCATCCGTAAAGCGAAAACGCTGTGGATCATCGTAATTACTCGCCGTCTGAATGGCTAAAAGCACATCATGTATCTGTGCATCTTCCAGACAGGTGTAATGGACATCATTCGTTCCAATAACCTTGACGCCATAACGTTTCGCCCAGCTTAAAAGGATCGGCGCCACCCGCCGCTGATCCCGGAGTCCATGGTCCTGCAACTCTACATAAAGATCTTCTCCAAAAAGCTCCCGCAAATGCAAAAAATCTTTCAGCGCTTCCTCCTCATGCCCAGCGAGGAGCTTCTGGTTGATCACGCTGGCCAGACAGCCAGTCGTGGCTATAAGCCCATCCCGATACGCTTCCAGAAGCCCCCAATGAATTCGCGGCTTGTAATAAAAACCTTCCAGATAGCTGATAGAAGAGAGCCGAATGAGGTTTTTCCAGCCAGTTTCATTTTTAGCTAACAGGAGAAAGTGATAGAAATTTTTATCTTTGACGAACTGCCGGTGGTCAGAAAAGTAAAACTCACAGCCAAGGATAGGCTTAATGCCAGCCTCTTCGGCAGCCTGGTAGAAGGCAGGTACAGCAAAGAGGTTACCATGGTCAGACAGGGCAATCGCCCGCATGCCCAAGCTCCTGGCGCGGGCCATGAGGTCCGGAATGCGGGAAGCGCCATCAAGAAGGCTATATTCGGTGTGAACGTGCAGATGCACGAAGTCGCACATGGGGGATAAGTATCGGGAAAATTTCCGAATGGTAGCCTTCTCATGGGCGCCGCCGCCTGATTCCAAAACCACCCCCAACAAACCCTCCACGCCCCGCTATGGTTCCTGCCGCCTGCCTTACTTTTGCAATATGGCCCCTATTCGCTTCGGTACCGACGGCTGGCGCGCCATCATCGCAAGGGACTTCACCTTCGACAATGTCCGCCGCATCGCCCACGGCACGGCCACCTGGCTCAAAAACCATTTCCCCCATCCCAAAGTCATGGTCGGCTATGACTGTCGCTTCATGGCGGGCGACTTCGCCCAGGAGGTCGCCACCTACCTCGCCAATCAGGGCATCAAGGTCTATCTCAGCCCACACTTCGTCACCACGCCTATGGTTTCCCTCGCTACCGTTCAACACCAGTGCCACCTGGGCATCGTCCTCACCGCCTCTCATAATCCCTCCACCTACCTCGGCTACAAGCTCAAAGCCCCTTACGGCGGCCCGGCCCCTGTCTCCATCCTCAGTGAAATAGAAGCCCTTATCCCCGATACGGCCCCGCTCCCCACTACCACCTGGGAAGACTTTCTCTCCACCCGCCAGATCGAAATCTACGACATGGAGGCCCTCTACCAAAACTATATCCGCTCTCGTTTCGACCTCAAAGCCCTGTCCCGACTCCCCCACAAAATCGGCTTCGATGCTATGTACGGTGCCGGCCAGCGCATCTTCCCCCGCCTCTTGCCCCATGTATATCCTTTTCGCTGTGAATATAATCCCAGCTTCGGCGGCATCAATCCCGAACCTATCCCCAAAAACCTCGGCGACTTTGCTGCCTTCATGCAAGAAAACGAACTGGACTTTGGGTTTATCTTAGATGGCGATGCGGACCGGATTGGCATGATGAACCGAGGTGGTCGCTACATCGATGCTCATCATATTATCCTCCTGGTCCTGCATTATCTCGTAACCTACCAGAAAAAGCAAGGCCGGGTCATTCTGAGTCTGAGCTGTGCCACCCGGGTGGGCGAATACGCCCGTAAAAAAGGGCTGCCCGTGGAAATTACCCCTGTGGGCTTCAAATACATCGCAGAAAAGATGCAGGCTTACCCTGACACTCTCCTGGGTGCTGAAGAATCCGGTGGCGTCGCCATCCCCGACCACCTTCCAGAGAGAGATGGCACCTTTATCGCCCTCCTCATTCTGGAAATGCTGCACCAGACGGGCAAAACCCTTGATACCCTCTTCCAAGAAATCTACGAGATCGTAGGACCTTTTGCCGTGGACCGGCTGGACTGGCACATCCCCGATGAGCGAAAAGCCGCCATCCTCAAGCGCCTCCAAACCACTCCCCCCTCCACCCTCGGTAGCCGCAAAGTCTTAGACATAGACCGCACCGACGGCTACAAACTCCTCTTAGAAGGCGGTGAGGCTATCATGTTCCGCGCTTCGGGCACTGAACCTATCCTGCGTATTTACACGGAGGCCCCCACAAAGGCCCGAGCCATGGAACTGATCGCTGTAGGACAAGAGCTGGTGATGAGCGCCTGAAATGCGCGTGCCCAACTGCATAGATGACAGCCCCGCCACCCGCGAAGCTTATAGCCACGACTGGACCGAAGATTTGCGCTTCTTGCCGGATGCCGTAGCCTTTCCAGAATCGCCCAAAGAGATTCAGGCCGTCCTGCGTTACGCCTACGAACATAATATCCCCATCATTCCTGCCGGGGGACGAACAGGCCTTAGCGGCGGCATGCTCCCCGTCCAGGGCGGATGGATCCTCTCGCTCGAAAAGCTCAACCGCATCCTGGAAATTAACACGACTAACTTCCAGGCTCATGTGGAAGCAGGGGTAATCACAGAAGCCCTGCACCAGGCGGTAGAAGCCTTAGGCCTATTTTATCCACCGGACCCTTCCAGTCGAGGCAGCTCTACCATCGGCGGTAATATCGCCCACAATGCCGGCGGCGTGCGGGCCGTCAAATACGGTACCACTCGAGACTATGTCCTGGCTCTGGAAGCCTTTCTCCCCGATGGCACCCCTATCCGTGCCGGCAGCCACACCCTGAAAAACGCTACCGGCTATAGCCTCACCCACCTCCTCGTCGGCAGTGAAGGCACACTCGCCGTCATCTACCAGGCAACCCTTAAGCTCCTGCCTAAGCCCCACCACCGCCGCACCCTCCTCATGGGCTTTCCCGATATGGAGGCAGCCCTTCGAGCTGTCGTCGCCATCCTCCGCCAGGGCATCCTCCCCTGCGCCATAGAATTTATGGAGCAGGAAGCCGTCCGCTTTGGCGAAGCCTACCTGGGCGAAAAGCTCTACAATGCTAGCAGCTACAGCGGACTCCTCCTCGTCGAGGTGGATGGCAACTACCCCGATAACCTGGAAGAAGAAGCCGCCCGCATCGAGGAAATCGCTTACCAGGAAGGCGCCCAGCAAAGCTGGTATGCCATGACCGACACCGAAAGAGAAAAACTCTGGCGCCTCCGGCGCTGCCTCGGTATCGCCGTCAAATCCAGTGGCCCTTACAAAGAGGAGGATACCGTCGTGCCCCGTTCCCATCTCCCCGCCCTCCTCACCGAAGTCAAACGCCTGGGCCGCCAGTATGGCTTCCGCTCAGTCTGCTATGGGCATGTGGGCGACGGTAACCTCCATGTCAATATCCTGCGGGATAACCTCCCCGAGCCGGTCTGGCGAGAAGTCATCCCACAGGCCGTAGAAGAGCTCTTCCGCTTTGTAGTAGCGCATGGCGGCGCTCTCTCTGGCGAACACGGTATTGGCTGGGTACAAAGGCGCTACATGCAAATCCAGTTTACAGAGGCAGAGCTGACCCTCATGAAGCGACTCAAAGCCGCCTTCGACCCAAAGGACCTCCTCAACCCCGGCAAAATATTCCCCACCTAAAAAATCCAGCAGACCGGCCTATAATGCCAGACCAGAATTCAAGATGCATTTTTGGGCGTGCCCCTCGCTGCGCTCGGGTCGGGCTGCTCCGGGGTTCGCGGAGCTCCGTCTCGCCTGCGGCGAGACCGCCCCTTCGGGGCGCCCTCCGCATCCCTCACGCGAGGGCGGCGGCCAGCGCCGTCGGCGCTGGCCGCCGCTTGATCTTTTGAACCCCACTTTGGTATAAGCCAGCCCTCCTGACAGGTCTTTCCCGCTCTACTTATGGCGTCACTATCAGCTTAAGTGTCTGCATGAGCTCCGGGCTTACACGCACTCGAACTGTGTAATAGCCCGCAGCCCACTCATTCGTCGGAAGCGTAAGCGTCTCGCCTGTCATATCCCCTACGAACACGCGCTGCCCCATCACATTGTATACTTCTACCTCATAGACGCCCGGTTCTGACGCAGTCAGGAAAGTGTGGCTTTTAGCGGGATTGGGGTGCAGCGTGAAGACCGGCGTAGACTTCGCAGCCGTTGCCTGCGCCAAAGACGAAACAAACCGCCCTCCCAACACAGGGAGTTCAATATACGAAAGCTTATCCGGCGCAGAGTATATTGTCTGAAGATTGTTCCTGGGATACATCGTCGTCCCATAAAAGGTATAAGGCCTATCATCGAACGGCCGTCGTCGATAAAAGGTTCCCGGCTCCAGGGGTACATTCGGACAAGGCTGGTAACGAGGATAGTTTGTTGCGCTAATGAGCACCTTAATCCGGTGGCCCTTGCCCCAGCAGTAGGCAATGGGGAGGGACCTGAAGCGCCACTGGTAGATAGAGTCCGCCACGAGGTTGTACCAGGGCTTGGAGGTGTCTTCACCGCCATCGGCCCAGGAAGCAGCATATTCCCGCGCCCGAGCGTTGCAGGCGCCCTCAAAGACATAATATTCTCGCCCATCCGGATACACATCCAGAATCCGCACCACCACATCCCCATTGGCCGAATCCGCATAAGGCCCCCACAAGGGCCGGATCGCCTGATATAGCTGAATCGTTGAAAAACCCGCTATACAAAGCGACTCCGGCACATAGTCCGAGACATAGCTAATCATATCACTGTACCGACGGCCATCCACGGTATAACGAGCCGGCCGATCTAATACCAGCGGACGATATATCGGATCAGTAAAGTCCATCTGACCCTGGCTCAAACGCTGACGGTCAGGGGTATAAACAATCATATTCGGACCACCATGCGTCGGAACGGGGTCTATCGGGTCCGCTACAAAAGCACGCGGGGACTCGGCCGCCTGCGGCGGAACCTCCGACAGCCGCCCATCCCCATGCAAATACAGCCGTAGCCGCGCAAGATTCGGCAAGGGAAAAGTGTCCGCATGATACCAGTAGTTGCCTACATTCGGATTCAAGCTATCTGCTACAGGCCCCACTACATAAAAGCGCACATTCTTCCGTCCATTGGGCTTTGTCGCATCAAACTCATATTGAATAGGCTGAGCCGGTGTACGCGTCGTATCGCCAAAGACAGAAAACCCCGTGGCAGGAATACTTATGTCTTGCCGGGTTGGCGTCCCATTCGCCCCAATCTTGAGCTCAATAGGAAAATTTTGCAGGCCTGCAGCACCATTGAGGAAGTTGTAAAAATCGTAGAATCCCGTGCGAAAGGTATCTGCAGGTATACGCACATAAACGCCAGAACCTAAATCTTGCCATGCCGTATCTGGCGGCAGCTGGAAAGTAGGCGTCCCGAGAAAGTAGCGAAACCACCCCACCACCTCAGAAGTAACAAGCCGGGTCGCTGTCTGCACGTTGAGCTGAGAGACATCCGGCACGTTGAAGTCTTCAACGACATTGGGGGGGTATCGATGGTCTCGCCCATCCGGTAAGACGCGCATATCGCCCGTGGCACGCGTACCAATCGTCTGGTGCGCCCAGGGGCCAATCACCAGCTTCTGATACTTTTTCAGGCTATCGGGGAGGTGCTTCATGAGATACTGCCAGGTCTGAATCTGCCCATCAATAAAAATATCCCACCAGCCAGTGAGGTTATAAACGGGGACCTGGATATTCGTGTAACGGCTCACAGGACCTCGCCATTGAGGGTTGCCGTTCTGATCCAGCGTGGCATGGCTAATATCCATAATAGCCCGGGCTGGACTATTCGGATAGTGTGCCTGATACATCGTAGTCCAGAAGTCTATACATATTTCAGCAGCCTGTTGGGAATTCTGCACGGAAGGCCCATAATCTGCAATAGTATGCAGGCTATCATAAGGATCAGCGGGCCCATTAATCCAGCCTCCATAAAACTCCACCTGGCCCCGTAGCCAGCCATCGATTATACGTTCTCGAAAGACGCCATTATGGTGACCCGTACTATGATAAAACTCCCCGGACGCCACAACCGGCATCAGGCACTTGAGCCCCGGCTGAGAAGGGTCTATTTTATGCGCAGCAGCGAGCTGATACTGGCTATTGCCCAGCGCCGATCCACCAAACATGCCAATCTTGCCATTACACCGTAAACGGTCGGCCAGCGTAATCTGCCCATCTCCATCACTATCATACCGCAAACTATCCAGAATCCAGCGATAGGTATTGTAGCCATCCTCATGGGTATTGGCTTCTTTACTTGGCGTGATATCCAGCGGATGGCCGACATTGGGGGCTATCTGCGACACATAAGCGGTTTTATCCCAGCTATCACTATACATGGGCAGATACACCCCCCACGACCGATACCGCCCGCGCATGTCCTGCTCTACACCTGCATAGCCCAGGAGGGCATACCCTTTACTGAGCTCGGTTCCCCCCTTATTGTACGGCGTGCGGGTAAACATCACCGGCAGGGCATAGGGGTCTGCCTGATCCGGATACACAAAGTACTGCGTCCCCGGATACGCAAACCGAACCCGTCGCCGCCCAGAAAGTCCAGGAAACCCCAATCCACCCAGGTCCAGGTCTATCGCCGCTGTATCCGAAAAAATCGGCAAATTCACACTCGTAGCCAGCGGCGCCCCATCGGGCATCCGAACGAGGTACTCCTGGTGCACTACTAAATCTGTCAGCGTGTCTATCATCCCATTAGGCTGCTGCGCCCACGCTACCACTACGCCCACGAGAAAAGTGAGTCGTCGCATGGTCCAAACATAACACTTTTTTTACACTTGCAAGAACCCCACAGAGAGGTCGGAGCTGGTCCCAGAAAGTAAATACCCTCACACAGGCCGCACAGCCTGCCCATTAGGTCAGCCCTGACGGCTTATACCAATCTGAGACTTGTACTATTTTATTTCTCTTTGGGCGTGCCCCTCGCTGCGCTCGGGTCGGGCTGCTACGGAGACTGTTGCAAAAATGCGCGAAACGCCGGTTCTACCCCTTCGCCATGCCACTCACAGCCACTATCAGATGACTGAAGAGGGACTTTTGCAACAGTCTCCTCCGGGGTTC
>Ga0197142_1002510_pt1 | contig 16010 bp, 10 predicted proteins | sample GBS60_MetaG_FD_148614 | JGI IMG/M metagenome (GOLD analysis project Ga0197142, IMG submission 148614) | Sediment microbial communities from Great Boiling Springs, Gerlach, Nevada, United States - GBS 60_MetaG | ecosystem: Environmental > Aquatic > Thermal springs > Hot (42-90C) > Sediment...
GCGGAGTACGCCCGCAAGATTGAAGCTCTAGAGGCTTTACCTTTCCTTTCCGAGGAGCAGCAGCTCGAGGAGATCAAGCTGAAGAAGCTCAAACTTCACGCCAAGGACATGATGGCGCAGATCCTGAACCGTTACCGGGCTCAGGCGGTCTGAATCGGACTTTGTCGGCGCCGCGCCGCCAAGGGCGGGCTTTGCCCTTGCACGAAAGCAGGCGCGGTGCTATGCTTGGAGTAACGTGGATTGATTTAGGCTCCGCGCCCGCGGAGCTGGCTAATTGCAACCACGTAAAAAAAGTGCTAAAGGCGAATCGGCTCTCCTTCAAGGAGCTGTGGCCTCGTGACGTGCGTTGCGGGCGCCGTGGAGTATTCAGGGCCGATTACGCTTGAGCCTTGAACAAGCGCTCTCAAGCAGGGCGCGGGAGGTGTTATGAGCGTAGGGCCCGAAGCGGTTCCCTGTTTTCCCGCTCTTTTTGGCAGCGAAGGGGAGCTGGTAAGCGTGCGCGTCTGCGTCGAGCCGCGTTCGCTCGAGATGCTGCTCGAGGTGCTGGCCTGCCTGTCGTTTCCCGTCAATCCCCAGATCTACCACCAGGCGTACGTCAGCCATGTCCACCCGAACGGCCGCGAGGAGCTCGTTCCGGTGACGCTGGTTGAATTTCCGGCTTTCTCCGGGCGTGTCGCCGAGGTGCGGGAGGCGCTGCGCGCGGATGGGTTGGCCGTGGCGGCAGTCGATATCCGCAGCATGCTGGATGAGCTGCGCTCCGAGGCGGACGGCGATGATGGTGCTTTCGAGGGCCAACGACGTGGGCAAGTGAAGATCTATCGTCACCTGCCCGTGAGTCGGCAGGCGGCGGAAGTTCTCTCCGCTCATGAGCGACGACGGCTCCACGGCAAGTCGTAAGCTGCGCGGAGTCTGTCAGACAGCTCTCGCAACGACCGGGCGGGCGCGGGCGGAGCGAGCTGTGTGCCCCCACTCGGCGATCAACCCCTTCAGGCGATGGTAGGCCTCTTTGGGGGTCAGATCGGGACGCAGCAGACCGCCGTGGGGGATGAAGGCCGGGTCGGCGAAGTCCCACCAGGAAATGGCATGGATCTGCGGTTTGCTATAGCAGATCGTATAAAACTGCTCAAGCCAGTCGGCCTGGATCCGCTCGCTCCACTCCGAGCCGTGCCAGACCCGGCGGCCCGGTCTGCGGATCTCTTCTCCCATGCGGACCGGCTCGTTGGCCGAGGATATGCCCAACTCGGTAATATGGATCGGCTTTCCGAAGACGAAGAACCGCTCGAGTTGCCGCTCGATTTCGAGCATGTCCCGCTGCGGATTGTAAAGCTGCAAGCCGATTGCTTCGTAGGGGACTCCGGCGTCCTCGACGGCGCGGTGATACTCAAAAACGCTCCGAATGGGCCTGCGCATCTCGCCCTTGTAGTTACGGCCCGTGGCCACATACTCGCTCCAGGTGCAGCAGGAGTTGACGATCCGGAACGCGGTCGGATCGGCCAGTCGCACCGTCTCGGCCGCCAGGCGGGTCATCTCGAGGAGTTGCTCGTGAGAAAGGCTGAGCTCGTTGGCCCAGTCATGCGCCTCGTTGATGACGTCCCAGACGTGAATCCGGGAGCGGAAACGCAGCACGCTCCGGAGCACGTATTCGCGGCAGCTCGTCTTCAGCTCCGCCCAGGACTTCTTTCGGAGGAAGTCGGGAATTCCGGCGTAATGAAACCAGACCAGCGGATGGCCTTTGGCCAGGATCGGCGTGCCTGCCATTTTCTGTAAGATGGCCTCGGCGGCGGAATAGTCGGGGCTGCCCTCCACCTTCTCCGTCTGCGCCCGGTAGAACGGCAGCGTGGCGAAGTTGAGCAGCTCGTTATAGCGCTTGGCGTACTCCTCCGAGCGCGCATAGCCGAAGGCGTTCGAGCCGAAGAGAAACCCCGGCCGCGGCCCCTGCCTGCGGATGCGATGGCGAGCCCGTTCCAAGGCAGCCATCTCGCCGGCCCACATCAGCTCGGTGAGCGCTTCGTTGGAAAAGCCGGCGCGTTCGCCGACGTCCCGCGCGGCGCTCGCTTTGGCCAGGGCGGCCTCCCCTCGAGAGATCCGCTGACGAAGAGCGGAGCTGAAGTCGACTCCTTCGGCCTGCGCGGCCCTCATGTACCGTTCCAGAAAGGCCGTCCGGCTGCGCGCGAACTCGTAGTTGAGAACAAGCTCGCCTGGAGATCGCATGTACAGCGTCCCGCCGTTATCCGCATACAGATAGACCTCGCCGAAGTCACGGACCGGCAAGATCATCATGATCTCGAACGGCCGCGCGGGCAGCTCCAGGACCGCCGAGCCCGCACCGGTGAGTCGCGGCCTGATCTCGAAGGGGCGGCCGTCGCGGTCGGTCAGATACAGGGTTTCAAGCAGCTCAGGCGGACAGGGCTGCCCGCCGGGAAGGAAGGCCCGGACTTCGAGCCGCGGAGGGGGACCGGCGCGGAGGGCTTCGGCGGCTGCGGCCGCAATGGTTCCGGCCCATTGCCGGCGGTTGAGATCTCTTGATGGCATGACTCATTCCTAGCACGTTCGTACCGCCGCATCCAGAGCGAGGCGCCGCTCACCGTGCCGTAGAATGCAAGGTGTGGGGGTGGTTCTTTCGCGCGAGGCTGTCCTGGCCCTTCGCGAGAAGTGGAAGCGCGAAGGCAAAAGGGTCGTCTTCACCAACGGCTGCTACGATGTGCTTCACCCCGGGCACATTCGACTGCTCGAGCGGGCCAAGAGCCTGGGCGACGTGCTGATTCTGGCTCTCAACACGGACTCCAGCGTCCGGCGCCTGAAAGGCCCGAGCCGGCCGCTCGTCGCGGAGTTCGAGCGCGCCGAGCTGGCTGCGGCGCTCGAAGCCGTCGACGTCGTCACCTTTTTCGACGAAGACACCCCGACGGCGCTGATTGCCGCCCTGTTGCCCGACGTGCTGGTCAAAGGGGCCGACTGGTCGCACTTCATCGCGGGCAAGGAGGAGGTGGAGGCAGCCGGCGGCACAGTCTTGGCCTTGCCGCTCGAGCCGGGCTATTCGACCACGGGGATCGTCGACGAGATCCTGGCGCGCCGGTCTTGATTCACCCGAATCTCCGCGACCTGTTTGTCGAACTGAGCCGGCATACCGCATTCCAGGAGCTCTTGCGGCGCTTGGAGGTGCTCCGGGTCAGCGGTCAGGCGGAGACGGTGGCGCTGAGCGGACTCACCGATACGGCTAAGGCGCTCTACCTGGTCTTGCTCTGGCAGGCGGCGGGCAGGCCCCTGCTGGTGGTGACCGGCGACTCGCATCAGGCGGAGAGCCTGGCCGAGGCGCTCCGGGCATTTTTCGATCTGTTGGTGGCCGATAGGGGCGCGCCGCGGCCGGTGCTCGTGCCGGCGCCCGACGTCCTGCCTTTCCAGAACCTCTCGCCCCATCCGGAGATCTGCGAGGAGCGCGCCGTCGCCCTGTGGCGCCTGGCCGAGGGTCGCGCCTCGATCGCCGTGGCGCCGGCCGCGTCGGCTCTGTTTCGGAACGAATCGGCCGAGCATTACCGCGGTCTGGCCCTGGAGCTCGAGATCGGCGAAGAGATGCCGCTCGAACTCCTGGTCGATCACCTGGAGAGGACCGGATACAAGCGTCGCGATCCGGTGGAGATGGTGGGGGAGTATTCGGTCCGGGGCGGCATCCTGGACGTGTTTCCGCCCGAAGCCGAGCACCCGGTGCGGATCGAGCTCGTCGGCGACACGATCGAATCGTTGCGGCGATTTGAAGTCGCCACGCAGCGCTCGATCTTCCGCATCGAGCGCTGCCTGCTGCTCGCGCTCGCCGAGTGGCCGCGGGAGCGCGAACTGCTCGCCGCGCTGGCCGAGCGCGGCAAGATTGCCCACCCGCCGCCGCCGGGCGAACCGTTCCCCGGCTGGGAGTTCTACGTGCCGCTCGTGCGCCCCCGCACCTGCTCGCTTGCCGCCTTGAATCCGGCGGCGCTTCTGGTGATTTGCGAGCCGGACTCCGTGCGCCAGGCTGCCGAGAGGCTTTGGGCGCGACTCGAGAAGGCGCCGCCTGGGGCCCCTGTCGCCCCTGAGGCGAACTTCTTCACCTGGGAGCAATGGTGGCAGGAGGCGTCCGGACGGCTGCGTGTGGAGTTGCGCGAACTGGAGCTCGGCGCGCCCGGCGAGGCGCTTCGCATCGCCTCCCGGCCCTCGCTCGCCTTTCACGGCAACGTAGCGGTGGCGGTGGCTGAGGCGCGCTCTCTCATCGAGGCGGGCTATCGCGTGGTCTTCTTTGCGCCGTCGGCCGGCGAGGTCGAGCGCCTGGCGGACATCTTTCACCAGTATGCCGTCCCGTTCCAGATCGGACTGGAGGCCGCCGAGGGCACACCGCCCTATCTGCGGGAGAGAGCCTACGTCGCCGGCGCGGTCTCGTCGGTCTATCTGGTGCGGGCGCAGCTCCGGCGAGGAACCCTGCTGCCGGAGGCGCGGGTGGCGCTCATCGGCTCCGAGGACCTGTTTGACTCCTCGGCGCTCGTGGCCAAGCCCGCCCCGAGGCGGCGCGCCGGGGCGGCCTTTGCCGCCGACATCGGCGACCTCAAGCCGGGCGACTATGTCGTGCACGCCACGCACGGCGTCGGGCGTTTCCTCGGGCTGAAGGAGCTCGCGCGGGACGGCTACTCGGGCGACTTCATGCTGCTTGAGTACGCCGACCAGGCCCGGCTCTACGTGCCTCTGACGCGACTCGATCTGGTGCAGAAGTACCGCGGCGCCGGCGACGTCACGCCCAAGCTTGACCGGCTGGGCGGCGCCACCTGGAGCCGCACCAAGGCCCGGGTGAAAGCCAAAGTGCGCGACATGGCCGAGGAGCTGTTGCGGCTGTACGCCGAGCGCCAGCTCGCCCAGGGGCATGCGTTCTCGCCGGACAGCGAATGGCAGCGCGAGTTCGACGAGGCGTTCCAATACACGGAGACCGCCGACCAGCTTACCGCCATCGAGGAGATCAAGCGCGACATGGAGCGGCCGCAGCCGATGGACCGGCTCCTGTGCGGCGATGTCGGCTACGGCAAGACGGAAGTGGCCATGCGCGCGGCCTTCAAGGCACTGGGCGACGGCAAGCAGGTGGCGGTGCTGGCGCCCACCACCGTGCTGTGCTTGCAGCACTATGAGACCTTCCGCAACCGCTTTGCGCCGTTCCCGGTGCGCATCGAGATGCTCAGCCGCTTCCGCTCGCCGCGCGAGATCGACGCTGTGCTCAAGGATCTGGCCGCGGGCAAAGTGGACGTCGTCATCGGCACGCACCGGCTGCTGTCGAAAGACGTCGAGTTCGCCGACCTCGGCCTGCTGATCATCGACGAGGAGCAGCGCTTCGGCGTCCGGCACAAGGAGCGGCTCAAGCAGCTCCGCAAGAACGTCGATGTGCTGACGATGACCGCCACGCCGATTCCCCGGACTCTCCACATGGCGCTGCTCGGCCTGCGCGACCTCAGCGTAATCGAGACGCCGCCCAAGGACCGGCTGGCGATTCAAACGGTGGTGGCCCATTTCGACCCGGCGATCGTCAAAGCCGCCATCGAGTTGGAGCTGGCGCGCGGCGGCCAGGTCTACTACATCCACAATCGCGTGGAGACCATCTGGGAGCGGGCGGCGCTCATCCAGCAACTGGTGCCGCAGTGCCGGGTCGCGGTCGGTCACGGGCAGATGGCGGAGGCGGCTCTCGAGAAGGTGCTGCTCGGCTTCATGCGGGGCGCTTTCGACGTCTTCGTCAGCACGACCATCGTCGAAAACGGGCTGGACATCCCGCTCGCCAACACCATCCTCATCGAGAATGCGCATCTTTACGGCTTGGCCGAGCTATATCAATTGCGCGGGCGCGTGGGGCGCTCCAACCGGCGCGCCTACGCCTACCTGCTGGTTCCGCCCGAGGCCGAACTGAGCGAGGTGGCGCGCAAGCGGCTGGCGGCGCTCAAAGAGTTCAGCGACCTGGGCTCGGGCTTCAAGGTCGCCGCGCTCGATCTCGAGCTGCGCGGCGGAGGAAACCTGCTCGGGGCCGAGCAGCACGGCCATATCAATCTGGTCGGCTTCGACACCTATTTGCGACTGCTCGAGCAAACGGTCCAGGAGCTCAAGGGCGAGGAGGCGCCGCCGGAGATTCACTCGCGCCTGAATCTGGGGCTCGACATCCGCATCCCGCCGGACTACATCGCCGACGAACATCAGCGGCTGCGCGCCTACAAGCAGATCGCCGACGCCCGGGACCGCAACGAGACCGAGCGGGTGCTCAGCGAGCTGGAGGATCGCTACGGCAAGGCGCCGGAGGCCGTCCACAATCTGTTGAAATTCACCTTGCTCAAGAGCGTCGCCGAGCGGTTGGGCATCGAGGCGATCGAGCGGCGCGCCGGCGCCGTCCACATCAAATTCCATCCCGAATCGCGCGTCCAGCCCGAGCGGCTGATGCGGCTGGTGAGGGAGATCCGAGGCTCCCAGTTCACGCCGGCGGGCGTGCTGCGGCTGCCGCTCGACGGCGAGCCGAAAGCGCCGGAGCTGTTGGCCAGGCTCGAGCAACATTTAAGCCGGCTCGCTTGATGTGCGCCGCCGGCGCCTTTCTGATAAGATCACTGGTCGCGGCGTGCCGGCCGGCTGCCTGTTCGGGTTCGAAGGAGAGGTTCGATGATTATTCTCGCTGTGATTCTGGCCATCTTCGTCTACGGCATGATTGCCGCTATGCTAGGCACGATTCTGCCCAACCTGTCGGAGCGATTCCGGCTGACGCCTCGCCAAAACGGCACCATCGCCATGGCGCAGGCGATCGGGCTGATCATCGCCTCGGTCTCGGTCGGCCCTCTGATCGACAATCATGGCAAGAAAGTGGGGCTGGTGCTTGGCCTGGCGCTGGTCGTCACCGCTTTGTTCCTGCTGCCCAAATCGACCGGCTACCGCTCCATCGTGGTGTATCTGTTGCTGCTCGGCCTGGGCGGCGGCATCATCGTGACCGGCGGCAACGCTCTGGTGAGCGACATCGGCGCCGAGCGGCGCGCCAGCGTGCTGAACCTGCTCAACCTGTTCTTCGGGCTGGGCGGGCTGGCCACGCCCTTCATCTCGGCCAACCTGCTCAACAAAGACGCGTTCAAGCTGTGCTACCTGACGGCGGTCCTGACGGCGGTAACGCTGGCGGTCAATCTCGGGGCGCCGATTCCGCCGCCGAGCGGCGAGCGCAGTTTTCAGCTTGGCGAGGCCGGCCTGCTGCTCGGCGACCCCACGCTCTATCTGCTGGCGCTGCTGCTGTTTCTGTATGTGGCCTGCGAGGTGGGCGTGTGGAACTGGCTGCCGCGACACCTGATCGCTCAGGGGATCGAGGAAGGCCGCGCGCTGAACATCCTCTCGCTCGGCTTCGCCCTGGGCCTGCTGATCGGCCGGGTCTTCGGCGCCGGCATTTTGATGGGGGTGGCGCCGGAGAGGGTGACGCTCGGCGCCTCGGCTCTGATGGTCGTGACCACGTATCTGGCGCTTCAAACGCGCGATCCGAAGATCTCCTGGGTGGCGGTCTTTTGTGCGGGCCTCGCCATGGCGCCGGTCTTTCCCACCACGCTGGCCATGGTGGGCAACCACTTCGATAAGGCGACCGCGACCGCCATGGGCATCGTCATCACCAGCGGCTGGATCGGCTTGGCGGTGAGCTCGAAGATCATCGGCGGCATCGCGGGCGGCGAGCCGAAACGCCTGAAGAAAGCGCTGCTGGTCCTGCCGGCCTTCTCCGTCGCCATGGTGATCCTGCACCTGGGCATCTGATGTTCGCGGTGGGGCTGCTGGGATGGCTGGCGCTGGCGCCGGCGCTTGCGGCCGCCGAGCCGCCGAACATTCTCTTGATCACGATCGACACCTTGCGCGCCGATCATCTTTCCTGCTACGGCTATCCACTCCGGACGACGCCCAACATCGACCGGCTCGCCGGCCAGGGCGTGCGCTTTGAGCGCGCTTACACGCCCATCCCTTTGACCGGTCCGGCCCACATCTCTCTTTTTACCGGCCGCTACCCGCAGGAGCATGGCGCACGCATCAACGGCCTGGCCCATGACGACAAGGCGCGGCTGTTGTTCTGGCCGCAGATCCTGCGCCGTTACGGCTACCGGAACGCCGCCTTCGTCAGCGCCTGGCCGCTTGCCGGCCGGCTGAGCCGGCTCGATGAACTCTTCGATCACTACGATGAGGAACTCAACCGCTCCTACCAGTGGCTGAACTCCAGCCGGTGGGCCGAGGACGTGACGCCCAAGGCCATCGCCTGGCTGCGCACGGCGGCGCACCGGCCGTTCTTGTTGTGGGTGCACTACTTCGACCCCCACTCGCCTTACCGATATCGGAGAGAGTTTGGGCGCCTCGCGCGAATCGGCCGGGCCAAACGGGCTGCGATGAGCGAGGAGATGCGAGAGCGGGTGGCCCGATACGACTCCGAGATTGCTTACACGGACCATCACGTCGGCAAGCTCCTGGAGGCGCTCGAGGCGCTCGATCTCGCCCGATCGACGCTGGTCGTACTGCTGTCGGATCACGGCGAGAGTCTTGGCGAGCACGGCTATGTCGGCCACGGGCGGCATCTGTACGAGAACATCGTGCGGATTCCGCTCATTTTGCGCTGGCCCGGCATCATCGCTGCGGGGAAGGTGGTGGAGGGCGCAGTGTCGCTCGTGGATGTTGCGCCGACGATCATCGAGCTCGCCATCGAGCGCTTCCACGGTCCCCTCAACATCCACGCGTTGTTCAGCGGACGCAGCTTCGCCAAGGCGCTGGAGCCCGGAGGTATGCCTCCGCAGGAGCGCCTGATTCGTCACATTACTTTCGGAGGCAAGAAGGGATTCTGGCCCCGGTGGCTCAGCTTTCTGTGGACCGATCTCGACGACCGGCCTCTGCGGATCGGCCTTTTGGCAGGTTCGCGCAAGTTGATCTACTCGCCGCAGAGCGGCTCACTCGAGATTTACGATCTCGGCCGGGATCCGCAGGAGCTGCTGCCCACAAGACCGGCCCGCAAGAGTCCGCTCTATCAAACCGAGACGGCGCGGCTTGAACAGTGGCTGGAATCCACGGCGGGCGCCGCCGGCGAGAATCGAATGACGGAGCGGGATTTGCGGGTGCTCAGAAGCCTGGGCTACGTCCGCTGAGGACAGTTCAGGGCTCAAGCGGCATGTTGTCGATGAGGCGCGTCGCGCCCACCCAGGCGGCGACGGCGATCAGCGCTCCCTCGCTCACCGTCTCGATCGGCTGCATCTCGCCGTCCACGATTTCCAGATACTCGATGCGCACCTCGCTCCGGGTGGCGAAAACCTCTCTTGCGATTTGCTTGAGCCGGCTCGCGCTTCGAAGCCCGCCTGCCGCCGCCTGACGCGCCGCCTCGAGTCCCTGATAGAGCACTGCCGCCGCCTGCCGTTCCTGGTCGCCAAGCCGCAGGTTCCGCGAGCTCAGGGCGAGTCCGTCGGCCTCGCGCACGGTGGGGACGGCGACGATCTCCACGGGAACGTTCAGATCGGCCACCATGCGGCGGACGACGGCAAGCTGCTGCGCATCCTTCTGGCCGAAATAGGCGCGATCGGGCTGCACGATCATGAACAGCTTCATCACCACCGTAGCGACGCCGCGGAAGTGTCCCGGCCGGAACCGCCCGCAGAGGTGGTCGGTGAGGCGTTCGACGTTGACGAACGCCAGCGGCGGCGCAGGATACATCTCGCCCTCAGCCGGCGCAAACACCAGATCCACGCCCAATCGCGCGCAGAAGTCCAGATCGGCCTCGAGCGTGCGCGGGTAATGCTTGAAATCCTCGGCCTGGTTGAACTGAATCGGATTGACGAAGATGCTGACGACCACGGTGCCGCAGTCCCGGCGGGCGAGTTCGATGAGGCGGCCGTGCCCGGCGTGCAGCGCTCCCATGGTGGGCACCAGGCCGATCGGGGAAGCGCCGGGGCGGCGGCGGGCGATGGCGGCGCGCAAGGGCGCGATCTCACGGATGAGCTCCGGCTTCATCGCGGTTCGGGGAACTTGCCGTCCCGGACCTCCTCGGCATAGCGCCGGGCGGCTTGGATGATCTCGGCGCCCAGGTTGGCGTACTGGCGGACAAAAGGCGGGACGCGCTCCGGCGTCAAGCCCAGCGCGTCGTAGCAAACCAGCACCTGGCCGTCACAATAGGGTCCGGCTCCGATGCCGATCGTGGGCACCGCCACCGATTCGGTGACGCGCCGGGCGACCTCGTCCGGGATCGATTCGAGCACGATGGCGAACACGCCGGCCTCCTCAAGCAGCCGGGCATCCTCGACCAGGCGCGCTGCGTCCTCCTCGGCGCGGGCCTGGCGGCCGAAGCCGCCCAGCCGGTGCACCGACTGGGGCGTCAGGCCGAGATGGCCCATCACCGGAATGCCGATTTCGCCCAGGCGGCGCACGGCATCGGCGATCGGGCGTCCGCCCTCCATCTTGACCGCCGCCGCGCCGCCCTCCTGGATCAAACGCCGCGCGCTGTGCACCGCTTCGGAGACGCTCGCCTGGTAGGTGAGAAACGGCATGTCGGCCACCACCAGGGCGCGCCGCACGGCACGGGCCACGGCGCGCGTGTGATGCACCATGACGTCGAGCGTCACCGGGATGGTGGTCTCCTCGCCCATGATGACCATGCCGAGCGAGTCGCCCACGAGCAGGATCTCGATGCCCGCCTCTTCGAGCAGGCGCGCGAAGGAGGCATCATAGGCGGTGAGCATGGCGATCTTCTCGCCGCGGCGCTTCTTGTCTTTGATGTCGGTGACGCGCACGCGCCGGGGCCTGTCGCTCATTCGTGATCCGATCCGCTCAAGAGTCGTCCGATTTCGGATGCCTTGGTCTCGTCAAGACCGCTGCGGCGGGCCAGACCGATAGTGTAGCGCGCCGCCGCCCGGTAGAGATCCCGCAGCGGTTTCGGCGCACCGGCCAGCGCCGCCCAGTGGGCGCGGACCGTCTCGACGTCTCCGCGGGCAAAAGGACCCGTCAGGGCGCGCTCCGGTCCGAGACGCAACGCATTGCCCACGCCGGCGGTAACGAGCGGCGTCAGGGCGGCGAGGGCGTCTTCGCGCCTCAAGCCGGCCTGACCGAAGAGGGTGACTCCGGCATCGAGCAGCGCCGCAAAGAAGTTGCAAGCCATCACCGCGCCGGCGTGGTAGAAGGGACGGCCCTCCTCAGGAATTTCGAAGGCGCGGCCGCCGAGGAGCTCCACGATGCGCCGCGCCCAAGCCGACGCAGGCGCTTCACCGCTCAAAGCAAACCACGCTCCGGGCAAGGCGGCGACGCCTTGGGCGGGAGTGGGAACGGTCTGCAAGGGGTGCAGCGAGCCGCACGAGACGCCCCTGTGGGCCAGCGGCGCAAGCGCTTCGAGCCCGAGCGTCCCGCTGGTGTGCAGCGCCAACCCCTCGAAGCCTGAGGCGGCCAACAGAGCTGCCACGCTCGCAACGGCATCGTCGGGAACAGCGATCAGAATGCGGCCGGCGCGGCGGGGCAGTTCGGCGTAGCAGACGGCGGCGACGTCGTCTCCGATGAAAGCCGCCGCCGCCCGAGCGTGGTCGAGTTCGCGGCAGGCGACGGCGGCAACCGGTTCGCCTTTCTCGCGCAGGAGCCGGCCGAGGGCCTGTCCCAGACGGCCGCCCCCGGCGATGCCGATGGGGCCCGCCTCCAAGGCACTCATCAGCTAGAGTGTGGCACAGCCGCGGGGGACCGTGCCTCACTCTAGCGAGTCAAACGCCCGACGGCGTTACCAGTACAGCTTCAGGCCGAGCTGCATGCGCCGCGGTCCGTTCAGCGTGCTGGTGACCTGACCGAATGTGGGCGCCTGCACGTTGCGGCTGCCCGGATTGAAGCGCGGCGTGTTAAAGGCGTTGAACATCTCCCAGCGCAGATCGAAGCGGACCGATTCGGTGATCGGGAAGCTTTTCGCCAGCGAGAAGTTCGTTTCGTTTTGCCAAGGCATCCGCGCCTTCGGGTTGTGGCGTGTGGTATTGCCCGGCCGGGTGTCCGGCTGCGGCCCGAAATAGGAAGGCGGCTGGAAATAGCGGTCTGCGCCCAGCCAGTTCGGATTCTTGTGCTTGACCACCCAGCCCTCATAGGTCGGCGCGTGCGCGGCATTTCGGCCGTTAAAGATCGGGAAGGTCACGCTGTTAAACAGCTCAAGCGGATAGCCGCTGGCGAAGAAGTGGATTCCGGCGATGCGCCAGTTGCCGAGGATCCAGTGGAGCGGCGTATTGCTCATCCAGCGCCTGCCCTTGCCGAACGGCAGTTCGTAGATGTAAGCCACCTTGATGTTGTGCGTCTGGTCGTACTGGCCGATCGATTTCTCCAACCGCCGATTGTAGTGGTCGAGCGCGCTGTTGTCGGCGTCATAGGAGTCGGCGTCGGTGATCAGCTTCGAGATGACGTAGGAGCCCTGAAGCGTCAGCCCGGCCGAGTACGCCTTCTCGATCTTGAGCACCATGGCGTGGTAGCTCGAGTGGCCGCTCTTGTCGCCGTGGCCGGAGGCCGTATCGATGTTGAGGTACTGCGGGAAGGGGCGCAAAGCCTGCGCCACGCTGACCGGGGCGCAGGTGCGACTGAAGTCGCAATCGATGTTGCGGTAGGGGCGAGTGATGCCGGCCGCCTTCGCCGCCGCCGACTCGACGTTGCTCGTCAGCAGAGCCCGGCCGTACTTTTCAAACACGCTGAACGGAAGCTGGTTCATTCGCTTCAGACCGGCCACCAGGTGCGCGCCGATGGTGGCGTTGTAGGCCGCCTCCACGACGATCGAGCTCGATAGCTGCCGCTGAAGCGAGAAGGTCCACTGGTAGTTGGTGGGCAGTCGCACCGCCTCGTTGTCCCAGTAGGCGGTATTGTTGCCGTTGGAGAAGCTGGGGTCGATCACCGGCGGCTTGGTATAGGGGGGTAGTCCCTGATCGACCAGAAAGGCCGGTGTCACGCCCAAGTCGAGGCTCTGGGGCCGAAAGATCAAGACGGCGCCCTCAAAGTGCGTACTGCCGGTGACCGTCTTGGCCACACCATAGCTGATGCCGCCCGAGGCGCGCATCACAGTCCGGTTGTCGAGCTGATAGGCGAAGCCGAGACGCGGCCCGATGCCGCCCCACCAGCCCGGAACCAGGGTTCGCGAGTTCTCCCGGCCGGGACCGAAACCGGCAAAGCGCAGTGCTCCGGGCAGATTGTCAGCGCGGGGATTCGGCTTGGTGGGCGTGAAATCGCTCCATTTGTCCTTCTGCTCCAAGGGCGGCAGGGTGAACTCGTAACGCACGCCGATGTTCATGGTCAGCCTGGGCGTGAGCTTCCAGTCGTCCTGGATGTACCAGGCATGGCTGCGCCACTGCTGGCCGACGAACCGGTCGTTTTCGGTGCCGCCCGAGTAGGCGTAGCCGAGCAGGAAGGAAGCAAAGCTGTTGCCGCCGCCGGTGCTGAGGTTGTTGTTGCCGGGCACGCTCGTGCTGAGCCGATTGGCGCCGACCAGGCCTCCGATGGTCTGCTGGCCGAAGCCGTTGTAATGAATCCGCTCCCAAAGGTAACCCATCTTGATGGTGTGGCGGCCGCGGATCCAAGTCAGATCGTTGCCGTAGCTGAAAACGAAATTCTCCGATCCGTCGTAAGCGTTGGCCACCCACCTGCTGTAGTCGGAAAACGTGACGATGAGCAGGTTCCGGTTACAATCCCAGGCCCCCTCAAGACAGATCCCTTTCTGCGACCAGTTGCCGTCGAGCGTCAGCGCATCGTGGCGCTCCTTCCAGAAGTTGACGCCGCCATAGGCGTAGAAGACGAGCGTCGGGCTGATCACTTTGGTGAAGGTTCCCCGGTAGACGTCGCTGCGTTGGCGGTCGATGCGGTTGGTGTTGAGAATGCCGGGCAGACCCGGGAAGCCGTCCGGGCCGGGCACGCGCTCATGCAAGCCGTAGTTGTACAGGAAGCTGACCTTGGTGTGGTCGGAAAAGTTGTGGTCGCCCTTGATGGAGTACTTCGTCCAGGGGTCCAGCGCCGTGCCCGTGCTGTTGATGTAGTTGTTGCGCACGTAGTCGCTGGTGCCCGGGGCAGCGTTCGTGTTGGGGTAAGCCAGATTGCCGAGGAGCTTGATGTAGTTGGTGGCGATCCGGCTGAATCGGGCCTGCGGGATCATGTTGTTGGGGAACGGGTCCCGGATGAAGCCGGCGCCGGCCGGATTCGGCCGCGTCGTCGCCGGATCGTAGATGGGCACGAAGCGTCCGGCGCCGTCCACCCAGTTGCGGAAGTCGCCCTGGTACATTTCGGCGTTCGGGACGCTGAATCGGCCGCTGGCGGCGCCGACGCGATTGCGGAACCACTCGCCGGTAGTAAAGAAGAAGCTGCGGTTGCGCCCGTCGTAGATCTTCGGCAGATAGACGGGGCCGCCCACGCTGTAGCCGAAATCGTGCTGTTTGTAAACGCCCTTTCTTGCCTCGAAGAAACGGCGGGCGTCGAGGGCGTCGTTGCGGAGGAACTCATAGAGAGTGCCGTGCAGCTCGTTGGTGCCCGACTTGGAGGCGAAGGTGATCAGACCCCCTTGTGCGCGTCCGTATTCAGCTTTGAAGCCGTTGGTCTCCACCGCAAACTCGGTGATGGCGTCCACTGAGGGCGTATTGACGTTGGCCCATTCGACCGAATTGAAGCGACCGGTGAGAATCGAGACGCCGTCGAGCGTGGCCCCATAGGCGCCCGCCTGCCCGCCGCCGACGTTGAAGGCCTTGTCGGAGTCGATGGCGGGTTTGGAGGCCTCCGGCGCCACGATCGCCAGGTCGAAGGCGCCGCGCATGGCCCCGCCGACTACCAGCGGCAGCTCATCGACCATCTTGGTGGAGACCTGCGTGGTTACCTTGGCAGTCTCCGTTTGAATCTGAGCCAGAGTGCTGGTCACCGAGATCGATTCGGTGACCGCGCCGACCTCGAGCGTCGCCGCAATCGGAACGGTGCCGCCGGCAGCGACGATCACGCCTCTCTGCTCATACGCCTTGAAGCCCTGCGCTTCGATCCGCACCGTATAGGTTCCGGGAGGAAGCGAGGGAACCGTGAAGTTGCCCGTTGCCGTCGTCTCCGTGGTGAAGACCGCGCCGGTGGCGACATTGGTGACGACGACCCGCGCCGCCGGCACCACCGCGCCGGAGGCGTCGTTCACCGTGCCGGTGATGATGCCGCGTTCGGTCTGACCCACGAGGAACGCCGCGCAGAGCAATCCGAGAAGTACGCTGCGCAAATAGCTCATTTCTTTACCTCACAATGTTGTAATTCCCACCCGTCGGCGGCGCCCTTCTGCACCGTGTGCCGCCACTTGAAACGGGTCTAACTGGGGAGCATCCTAGCAGAGATGCCACCCGATTTCAAGCGCTAGAAGCTCAGAACCATATGCCAGATGTAAAGGTAGGCGAGGCCCTCCACCTGCTCCCAGATGCGTCGGGCCAGCTCCTCGTCGCCGGTCAGGGTCGCCAGCTCGGCGCGTTTGACCTCCCAGGGCAGACAGACCCCCGGCTTGACCTTCACCGGCGGAAGCTCGAGCGGAGGCGGCGGCCCGGCGGGCGGCTCGACGGGCGGCTTGCGGCGCGCTGTGTTTCCATAGAAACCGTACTCACGGGTGAAGTCGGTCATCGCCCGGATGTTGTCCACCTGCGCGTCGTTTTGGATGATGGCGCCCGCGTCCATAATGTAGCCGCCGTCGGCGCCGGCGATGTCGATCACCCGTTTGCAAGCCTGCCGCAGCTGCTCGGGCGTGCCGTAGGCGAGCAGCGCGTTGGGAATGCCGCCGCTCAGGCAGAACTTGTGGCCGAGCGCCTGGTGAACGCGCTCGATGTCGCCGCGATCGACGTGAAAGATGATGCTGCCGGCGGGCAGCTCGGCGAAACTGTCCAGATGCGCGTCCCAAATCCCCTCGGCGTAGAACAGCACCTGGTTGCCGCGCGCCCAGATGGCTTCCACGATCGGCTTGAGCGTCGGCCAGTAGATCGTGTCGAACTCTTCATGCGAGATGAACGGCACGCAGCCGCGATGCATCCAGATGGGGATCGGGAGCTTGT
>Ga0197142_1002511_pt1 | contig 16009 bp, 15 predicted proteins | sample GBS60_MetaG_FD_148614 | JGI IMG/M metagenome (GOLD analysis project Ga0197142, IMG submission 148614) | Sediment microbial communities from Great Boiling Springs, Gerlach, Nevada, United States - GBS 60_MetaG | ecosystem: Environmental > Aquatic > Thermal springs > Hot (42-90C) > Sediment...
TTCAAACTTAGAGGTTTATAGTGAGTTTTCGTGTCCTGCGGCATGAATTTAGGGTAAATTTGAATTTTTAGTAAGTAAATATTATTATATTTCTTTATGATTTAAAAAACATTGTTTTTTTATCGAGAGAATATTGTCTTTTTTTACTCAAATCATTTTTGATTTATCATAATCTTACTAAAAATAAAAAAAAATTATATTCAAAAGGAATGTTTATATACACATGTTTAGTACAGATTAAATTGCACCATGCTGGAAGTTTATTCATAAAATACAAAGATTTATTGAAACCAACAACCCAAATTCCTATCGATCAAATTAATGCGATTTAGGAAAAGAGAAAGATTGTTTTTCGAAAAATAGCGATTTAATATCATAAAAAAGATGCAAAATAATGATAGATTGATGTAGAACTTATTCTTAGAATTAGGGAAATTTTAAAATAAAATTTATCAAATTTATTATATAATTATTGATTGATTTATCAATCATATTTTTTTGGTATTGTATGTCAAATATGGATTCGAAAAAAGACTTGGTTGTTTTTCCCAGTAAATATGGAACGGATTGGCATCATAATAATTGTTTTGGGTGTGGAAGAGAAAATCCCTTTAGTTTAAGAGCAGACTTTACTTTTGACGAAGAATTTGGCGAAGTAAGATTTCAATATATTATACGTAAAGAATACGAAGGAGCTCCTGGATATTCTCATGGTGGAATTCTGGCATCTTTACTAGACGAAGCACAAGGATGTTTATGTTTTCATATTGGACATGTGGTAATGACAGAGAAATTACACATGAACTATCATAAAGCTGTTCCACTAAATACAACTGTATATATTCGCGCATGGTTGACTGCCGTACGAAAAAGAAGAATCTATACACGAGGAATCATCTATACCATCGAACCAACAACACAAAAAGAAGAGCTACATGTAAGTTCAAGTGCAAGTTGGTATGTTTTACCAGAACGTATTCAGAAAAAAATATTTCAGATTGATATATCCCAAGAAAAATTGGAACACCAACGGAATGTTTTGGAACTAAATCGCAAAAGAGCGAAAGAGATTCGTCTTCGATTAAAACAACAAAATAAATCAAATTAATAACATTCTACCTTAAAGAAAATTCTTGCCACCAATCGGGTTGAGAAATTTCTACAATGGGTTCTTTTTTTAATTGATTTGCTAATTCTAAGCACTCAATGCCAGGTTTGTATTTTACTATATAAAATGTTTTGCCAGCTAGCATCTGTTTTTGAATCAACACTAATCCTCTTTTTTCGAAAAAATTCAGTATTTCTTGTTCTTTTACTTCGTCTTTAAACGATAAGATTAAATTGCCAGGTAATGCCATGAATGTTCCGTTTTCGGATCGAAATACCTCTGATATAGGAATATTCGAAGCAATATTTTTTGTAAATCTTCCTTGTATAACCTGATCTTTTATTTTTGTATCTTGCACGCGATAAATCTTAACATTACCAGATTTTTTTATAGGTATTGCATTGGAATCATAAGATTTTATATAAGAACGATTCGGATGCAATTCTGCCAATAAATCCTCTTGTAAATAAACTTTGATTTCTTGATTTCCATCAAAATAACTATATTCTTTCCCTTTTTTGGTAGGTTTAATTTTTTCTTGGGAATCAAGACCTTGAATCAAAATCAAAGCAAACATTAAAAAAACAATTATGAAAGTTTGATTTTTCATATATTTTCAAAATAGCACGATGTTAAAATTAAGCAAGTTATTTTTCAAAACCTAATCTCCAATATGCAACACCTTTTAATCGATATCGATGAGCCATGTTGATCATTTCTTTACGAAAATTCGAATCTGGATAAAATAAAACTTTTTGGTTATTATTATAAACAATCTTTGTTCCAAAATTAAACGAGGTTTGCACTTCTTTTTTTGCATTAGAATAAAGGATTTTCTTAAAATAAGAATAATCAACAATTCTATGTTTATTTGCTTTGATTTCCCACTCATACCCATAAAGAGGTATACCTAAATAAATTTGATGTGGTTTAAAATACTTTAATGATTCTTGAATATTTTTTTCTGCCCAACTTAATTCGCTTACTGGACCTGGTTTTGTTTTAGGATTATGATAGTCATATGTCATTAAAACGATTTCGTCTATATAAGGATGTAAAACAGTCAAGTTATGAAATCTATTATACTTTATTTCCCATATAGGTGGAAAGATCGCTACTGTTAATTTTTTTTTCGATTGTTTTAAAGCATTTTGCAATTCTTTAAGAAAATCTTTAAAGTAGAGAGTTTCTTTTTCTGATAGATACTCAAAATCTATGTGTACACCAGAAAAGGGTTCAATTAAGTTTATAATATTCTTAATCGCTTTTGGATAATTAGATGAATTTTTTAAAAATTGAATACCTTCTTTTGTGTTTTTTAAAGTAATTAGCAGATAAACTATTTTATTTTTTAGAATATTTTCGTATGATTTTAAAATTATATCTTGAAATATATTTCCTTCTTGATCGATTTTGAACCCAGTTATAGCAAAAATCTTGTAATCATTAATCTTTGTTAAAACATAAGGATCTTTTAGAGTAGGATGATAAATATACATCCACTCTTCGACAGCATATAATTGATAAAAATAAATTATATATATTATAAATATTTTTATAAATTTTTTCATATTTGAATTAAAAAACCTTGGGCAAAAAATGCCCAAAGTTTAAGAATTAATTTGCTACGCGAGATTTATCTGTTAATGATTTTAAGAATGCCACGATGCTTTGAACTTCTTCGTCAGTCAGCTTTTTGTTTAATTGTAACCATGCCATTTGTTTTACTGCATCTTCTAATGTTTTTGCTTGTCCATCATGAAAGTACGGTGCAGTTAATGCAACATTTCTTAAAGAAGGTACTTTAAACACATATTTATCTTCTTCTTTTTTTGTTACGTTATATCTACCTAAATCTTTTGTTTCGTAGGGATTCAATTTGCCCATTTTTTGATAAGAATTTCCTCCTAACAATGCACCGTTATGACATTGTATACAACCAACATCCATAAAGGTTTTTAAACCTTTCTTTTCTTCTTGTGTTAAAGCATTTACATCGCCTTTTAAGAAATCATCAAATCTATCAGTTGTTATTAAGGTAGATTCGAATGCTGCTATAGCTTTGGCAATATTTTCGTATGTAATAGCTTCTTTTTCGTTAGGGAAAGCCTTAGGGAATAAATCTTTATACTCTTGAATTGCAGAAATCTTTTTTACAACAGCTGCCTCAGATGGCATTGCCATTTCTACTGGGTTTAAAATTGGACCTTTTGCTTGTTCGACTAAATCTTTTGCTCTTCCATCCCAGAACTGAGCGATGTGAAAACCAGCATTTAATACAGTAGGAGAGTTTCTATCGCCTTTTTTTCCTGGTAATGCCCCATCGGAAACAGGTTTATTATCGACACCTGGTCCATTATTATCTAATACATGACAGCTATTACATGATTGTTGATCATTAATAGATAATCTTTTATCGAAATAGAGTAATTTCCCTAACTCAATTTGATCTTTTGTTACATTTTCGAACCCTGGCATTTTATCGGGCAATGGTTTAAAAATTTGATTCGCTTTTTGGATTAATTCTTCTGTTTCTTTGTCTTTACTTTTACAGTTAAATCCCACAACCAAAATTATTGATAAAATTAAAGATAGTTTGATTAATTTTCTCATATAATCCCTCCTTAACAATTATAGTAAACAAGACAAATCGTGTAACATTAACTAGCAGTCAATTAGAATTATTACATTATTTATGATTAATTTTTTATATAATTTTTCATATGAATTGCGGCAGGAAAATACCGCAATTCGTAATAATTGCTTTTTATGTATCTGGTAGAGGATTTTTGGGTTTGGGTGGACTTTTATCTTCTAATATTTCTACTGGTGGTTGTTTATTCTTATAGTATCTAAATTTAATCATAACATCGAACTCATCATCAAAGCGCATGTTTCTAGCATCGACAGTATCTACATGCCACTTCTCTGGAGTTCTAAAATCAAAAATGGGATGAAGATTTTTTGGATAAACATAGGGATTTTTCGACCAATTCATTTTAACATCATGCAACGAAGGAATATCGCCTGGTTTATCGTCGATTTTTTCTGTCTTACCAAATTGATTATACAAAGGATAGTTGTCATAAGGATATTTTAACGCAAAAACAAATTCTGCGTTTAACTTTGTTTGTTTAGAATGCTCGATAGCTTTCATGTATAAATCAATTCTTTTTACCAAAACATCTGGTGCAATTTTTTGTGTTTTGTTTGCTTCTCTTTCTAATTCAACTGCTTTTTTTCGCGCTTCTTTTGCTAAACCTAAAAACTCATAACCTTTCTGAGATGCTTGTTCAATTTTATATTTGTTAATTGCCCAATGGAAGTTCTTTGGATCATATCTTCGTGGATCTAAGGGGATTTCTCTTGCCTTTTCGAAATCTCTTCTTAATTTCGAATTTGGACCAAAATCCATCGAAATATCAACTAGTGACATATCATTTGGATCGTTAGGATTCTTTTTTTCGATTGCTTCTCTAAACATTAACTCTGCTCTATCGATATATTGCTGACTTAAAGATTCCAATAATTTATCTATTACTGCCTCTGCTTCTAAAAATCGCGAATATGCATTGACATAATTTTTTTCGTAAAGATATACAATACCTTCTTGATAGATCCTTTTCGCCTTACGATATAAACCTACATGTATGCCGGGATTTTTTACTCTTTCTTCTGGATCACTCGGTAAACATTCTGGGAAAGGATCACAAGGAAAATTGTATACCATTGGTCTTAACTTTCTTAGATGTTCTATTAGAAGATTGCGATGAAATACTGCTTTTTCCCCAGCTGATTCAGCCTGCAAAATAGATACTTGTAAAAGTAAAATCAATACTAAAAAGAAAATCTGGGTATTTTTTTTGAATATTATTAAAATTTGTTTTGCCATATGGATATCCTTTATTTTTATATCGGAAATAAATATAGCAAAATTATAGTATCTTTTTATTTTTTACGTCAATTCAAATAATAAATTTAAAGATAATATGGATAAAAACTGGAGGTCTTGATGATTAATACTCAAAGAAATATATCCTATAGAATGAAGGATCCAGCTATATGTCCGATATGTGGAGCAAAACATTTTAAAGAAATGCTTCTTACAGGTGGAGGTAGATTAATTGCTGGAAATTTAACACCTGAGCTACGTAGATTGTACGTTCCGTCTAAAAAATTCGGTGTTGTAATTCCATTAATCTATCCTATATCAGTTTGTCCAAGTTGTTATTATGCTTCTTTTGGCGAAGACTTTAATAAACTTCAAGATGTAGAAATTACGAAAATTAAATCAGAAATCAATTCAAGAAAAGAAGGAATTCAAAAAATATTCGGTAAGTTGAACTTCGAAGATAATCGAAATTTGGTAACTGGTACGGCATCTTACATTCTGGCAATTGATTGTTATCAAAAACGCGGATATCAGGTAGCTCCAACACCTAAAAAGGCAATTTGTTCTTTAAGAGCAGCATGGTTATTAGGAGATCTGCACGAAAAGTTTCCCGACATCGGTTATGATAAAATCCAAAAGTTTTTATACTTAAAAGCAATGAATTATTACAAAATTTTAATGGATATCATGAGTTCTGGAAGTGAGCCTCACGAACAATTTATTCATCTTTTAGGACCAGATACAGATAAAAACTGGGGTTTTGATGGCGTAATCTATCTAAACAGTTATTTCAATTTTAAATTTTTAGACGATATAGCAAAAAACGACGATGAAAAATTAAAAATATTAGAAGAATCCAAACGATTAGTAGGAAAATTATACGGAATGGGAAAAGCTTCTAAGGCAAAACCTTCTGTTTTAATTAACCTAGCAAGAGACTTATACGAATCCATTAATGCAAAAATCGAACAAATCACAGGGGTTAAAGTAACTGAATAGAAATGAAGTACGCATTAACTATTGCTTACGATGGAACAAAATTCGAAGGAATGCAAATTCAAAATAACGAAGAAACCGTACAAGCGAAGATAGAAGAAGCATTAAAAATTATTTTTCGTACTCCTTTAAGAATTGCAATAGCTGGAAGAACCGATGCTGGTGTGCATGCTACGGGACAAGTGATAAGTTTTAAATCTCCCGGCGAAATTACGAATATAGACAGATTTATTAATTCCATTCACGCATTAGCAGGACCTAATATTAGCGTTATGAATGTTCATCCCGTACCAAATAATTTTCATGCAAGGTTTGACTGTATTGCCCGAGAATATGAATATTTAATCTATTGCGGTAAAAAAAATCCTATTTTTTTAGAAAATAAAGTTTGGCAATTATACGAAGAACTTGATCTAATGTCTCTACAAGAAGAAGTTCAGGAACTAACTGGTGAACATGATTATAAAGCTTTTTGTAAAAAATCCAACGAAAATACTGTAAGATATATTGAATACATAAAGATTGATAAAATCTCTGAACCATTCTTAAACTTACCACTCTATTCTATCAAGATTCGCGGAAATGCTTTTTTACATAATATGGTAAGGATAATTGTTGGAACGATTGTTGATCGCGCAAAAAATAAACTGCAGTATTCCTTCAAAGAAATTTTAGAATCAAAAGATAGAACAAAAGCGGGAAGAACTGCCCCCCCAGAAGGATTATATTTTAGAAAGGCATATTACCCAGATATACCAGAACTAAGGAATAGCGGTTTAAATTTATTGGAAAACTATCCTATCTTTGGAAGTTCCTATTACAAAGATTTGATGAAAAATAATATTCGACTTGAAAATATCAAAAAATAATTTTGCATTAGAATGGATATTCGGTTATTTATCATAAAAATATTAAAAATTATTTTAATCATTCTTTATCTCTACAATCCTTTGTTTTCTCAATCCTTTGAAGAAGAAATAAAACACGAAGTTGGTTTTTGGGTTGGTGGAACATTCCCAGCTCCAAATTCTAAATTGGCAAATACCTTAGATTCTAGTTTAGGATTTGGTTTATTCTATCGATTGGATTGGCCATCTCCCTTTTTATTAGAAGGTGGTTTTTCTTATGGAAATTATCAATCATTATCAACACAACAATTATTGACTATACCTGTGTATTTTTCTTTATGTTATCCTATTCCGTTATTCACCAAATTTCAGTTTTTGGGAAAACTTGGTGGTGGTGCAACTTATCTACAAATTAGACCATACAATGTAAGTGGTTGGGATCCTATTCTTTATGGTGGTTTTGAATTTTCTATATTAGCAAGCAAACGATTTAAAGTAGGACTTCGATTAGATGGATACTATATATACGATAGTTTTAGAAAAAAACCCGATACATTAGAGTTATTATTATACTATCCCGGCACATTCGATCCACGAACTTATAATAGTTTACAATATAAAAATGTAGATGGTACAGTATATAATTTTGGGTTATTGGTATCTTTCTTATTTTAGATTATTGGAGGTTATGTATGAAAAATATAAAAAAAATTATATCGATATTTTTATATATATTTTTTATCATATTTTTTTTAAAATGTAAAAAAGACTCATCAAAACCTTTATTAAGTTTATTATTCAACAATAAAATAACGGTTATTTTAAAAGGAACTTATGCTTCTGATAGACCATTAGATTTTAATGAAATCAACAACAATCAAATCTTTATAGACAACAACAATTCATCTTCTCCAGAAATCATCAATCAAAGTAATGTTCCGAGTTATAGCGATTTAGCAATTTTTTTAGATATTGGAGAAATCCGTGTATCAACAAAAGCACCATTATCAAATCTAGCAAATATAACTAATCAAAGAGATTCAGAAGATTTTTGGGATGTTTTAGCACCTACAAGACAAGTATATTGTAATAAAATTTATAATTTGAATACAGAATTAAATAGCTGTTTAAAGAATAATGGTTTTTTGAATTTTGATTTCTTAATGAATGGTACGGGGGTTATCTATCCATCTCGCGATGTTGGTGCTGGTATTTATTTACATGGAGGTGTTTTCTTTCGTAGTCTATTTACTGGTTATGCAAAATTAGGAAATACTGATTACATTGGTAGGTTTGATAATGTTCAATACATTGGTGCAGATATCATGCAATTACTCAACTACGACCCTGATGCAGATAGTGGAACTGTTTCAATTTTACCTGCACAACTATTTCCACTTCATCATATCACCTATCCAGGTACAGAACATGTAACCATTTATGCTGAATACATACCAACAATCATTGAATTTCGGTTTAATCTTAAAGAAAATCTTATGCTACATTCCTACCAAGATTCTGCCACTGGTGAATATTTTACTTATGTGGGTATAAGTGATTGGAGAAAAAAACACGAAGCACAAGTTTTTAGTGGAGGAAATTTATTATTAAGAATGAGAATGATCTATCCCAGTTGGTCGAACAAGATAAGAATTAGTGGAGGAACGTATACTACAAGACATTACTACGCATTGTACTATCGATACGAATGTGGTAATGGAAGTTGCAATAAAGATATTGATTTATTACCATTAGCAGCAACACCAGTACGAAACGGTAACGATAATATTCTTCAAGATATAATGCCTGGAAGTTATCTATTACAATGTAGATACGATGATGTTTATGATGGTTATCCAGAAAAGGTATTATCCGAAATTCCTATCGAGATAAGTGGATACAATCAAACAATTGATGTAAATTGTACTTGTGGATATAGTACAACGTCTGGTTGTTAATGAAAGTTCATCCTATTTTGTGGAAGTGCAAAGAATATATAAAAAAGAATCAATATTTCGAAGCACATGAATATTTAGAATCTTTTTGGCAGAAAGAAGAGCATTCACAAAAAAAAGAAATTCATGGATGTATTCAATTTTTTGCTGCACTCGAACTACAAAAAAGAAAAAAACTGGGTAGCAAAAATGTTTTTTTAAAATCCTTAAACAAAGTAGACAACCCAAAATTAATAAAAATTTTTTATAAAATATACAACAAAAATAGTTTATAATACTTAAATATTTAAGTAATTTTTTCCAAAAATAAAAACATTTTATAGAATTTAGTTTTATTTGACCTTGCAATGTATTATAAAAATTCAGACTTAGGATGAATCAATTACCCAATTATCCTTTAGTTGGCATTATAATGGGAAGTCAATCCGATCTAGAAACGATGAAAGAAGCAGCATTAATTCTTAAAGAATTTCAAGTCCCTTACGAAATACAAGTTGTTTCTGCACATCGAACACCAGAATGGATGTTCGAATATGCAAAGAGTGCAGAAAATAAACGGTTAGAAGTAATCATTGCAGGAGCTGGTGGTGCTGCACATCTTCCTGGAATGACAGCTTCTCTAACAACTTTACCTGTAATTGGTGTTCCCGTTCAATCAAAAAGTTTAAATGGTTTAGATTCTTTATTATCGATTGTTCAGATGCCTGCAGGAGTTCCTGTCGCAACTGTTGCCATAGGTCCCTCTGGTGCCAAAAATGCTGGACTCTTAGCAGTTCGAATATTAGCAAACAAATATCCTTTGTTAAGAGAAAAACTTCATCAATATTATATTAACATAAAAAGTTCTGTATTAGAACAAAAAGACATACAATTATGAATTTAACCTCTCTTACAATTGGTATTATCGGTGGTGGCCAGTTAGGAAGAATGCTCGCCTACGAAGCTTTTAAAAAAGGTTTTAAGATTGCTGTTTTAGATCCCGATCCCAATGCTCCTGCTATGCAAATATGCCATTTTCCAATTGTAGCTGATTTTGACAACGAAGAAGCTTTTTTAAAATTAATCCAATCTGCCGATGTAATTACTTACGAATTCGAAAATATAGAACCTGAATTATTAATTTATTACCAAAACCAAAGACCTGTTTTTCCAAACCCAGAGATTCTAAAAATTTCTAAAAATCGAAATAAAGAAAAAAAGTTTGTAGAAAAATACAATATAGCAATTCCTCAAATCTATCCCATAAACACAATCGAAAACAATAGAGATTTTATAAAAAACTTATATAATAATCTGCTAAACACTAAAAATGATTGGATAATCAAAACCTCCGAAGGTGGTTACGATGGTAAGTTTCAAATCCATTTTAAAAATTCTTCTATTGAATTGGAAGAATTTATAAATCATTTAAAAGGAATTTTTGATGTCTTTAAAACCCATCAAATCTCTGTTATTATCGAAGAAAAGATCGATTATGACTTTGAATTTAGTATTATTGCTTGTGGATATAAAAAAAAATCCAACGAGATCGATGCTGTTTTTTTTCCCATTTTTATTAACGAACACAAAGAAGGTATTTTACGAAAAACCTTTTCTTTAAAAACATTTGAAATACCAGAACTCCAAGAATTAAAAGCAAAGATTAAGCAAATTATAGTGGACTACAATTACATTGGTTTATTAACAATGGAGTTTTTTTATCATAAAAATAAAATCTATTTTAACGAAATGGCACCGCGTCCTCATAATTCTGGACACCTTACCATCGAGGGATGCAATTATTCCCAATTTGAGCAACATATCCGTGCTATTTCTAATCTTCCTATACATCCACCTGTTTTGTGGAATAATGCAGGAATGCTCAACCTTGTATCTTTTAATAAATTAGACAAAAATCCAAAAATAATTGAAGAAATTCTAAAAATCCATCAAACATATTTTCATTATTATGGAAAGAAAGAACCCAAAGAAAAAAGAAAAATGGGGCATATCACAATTATAAACAATCAAGAATCAAAATTAAAAGAAATCATAAATTTTTTAGAAAATTTAATTTATTAATTATTTTTATAAATTAGATTTGATTTCCTCTAAAAATTTTTTCAGCATCGGAAATTTATTGCGATTTAAATCAGATTTATTATTATACTTTTCGATAGTTTTTTTATAGATAGAACCTAACTGCACTTTTAAGGTGTTTCCAGAAATATTCAAAATATTAAGAATTTCTTTTCTGTCTTTATTTTCCAATACATAACGACAAATCATTGCTTCTTGATGCGTTAGCCCATATTCTTTTCTAAGTTTTTCGTAAATCTTTTCGAAAGATCCAATCGGTACAGGAGGAGAAAATAAAATATTAAAAAATAGTAATGATAAAAACGACGTTATAACTGCAAACAAGAAAAACAGAAACTTATTTTCGTAAATGACATGTATTAAATCAGAGAATATCCAAATTATGATCAATGTAAGAGCAATAGCAGATATGATTCCGCTAACTTTTAAAAAAAACTTAGCTTTATTTTCTAAATATTGGTCTCTAAAATAAATCGCTGCCAACATGGTTGTTAGCACAGCATCCGCAGCATTACCAATAGGCAAAGTATTAAACCCCCATAAAGCAATAAAATTCGTTATAGAAGCTAATACAATTAAAACAAAAATTCCTGTAATAATTTTTACTCTTTTATCTTCTGGATGATTTTTGATATACCGCAATAGAAAATAAAAGCTAACTACAAATACAAACAACCAATATAGATTTGTTATATATGAACCATAACCAGCATTAGGATAAAAACCCCAATCAAACTTATTAACACCATTGATAAAAAGATTGTTTCGAGAAGAAAAAAAATAAGAATAATTCAAAAGTGCATACCATACAAAAGAAAAAAGCAAAGAAATCTTCATGATTTTTTCTATTGTGGGGATAGAAGTCTTACTTAGTTCGAGGCTAAATAATAAAAAAGAATTTGTCATCAATAATTGAAATGTATACATATAAAATAAATGCTGAATTGCTTGCTCAGGTGTAGGTGCAATATATGTTAAAAATAAATAAAGATTCCATCCAGCAATTCCAATATAAAATATAGTTAAAGTAAATCGAGATTGTCTTCGTTCCCCACTAAAATATAAAACAATCAATATAGCGATATCTGCCAATAATGCAGCGAAGGGAACGATATAAAAATACAAAAATCGATGGTCCATTAATTTAAACAATAATTTAAAATTTTAACAATTTGTAAATTATTTTTTAACTATTTTGTTAAATTCTTATTAAAGGCCTAAACCATGGTATTCCTAAAATTAAAATTATTAAAGAAATTGAACTAATAATGATAATTTTTTTATAATGATTTAGATTTTCTATTTTTTTAACAGATACATTTAAATAATGTATTAATCCTACAAAAATCAACATTAATATGGGATGTTCCACTACAATAATTCTTAGTTCTCTTTGTTTCATCACCATAGAAAAATTAGTCCATAGACCCAATATATTAGGATTAAAAAAATATAATATCAACCCAGAGATAAACTGAATATCAACAAGTATGGTTAATATCAAAGAAATCTTTTTTAAAAGTATTTTGGACGAATCTAAAAGATTATTAGTTTGGGTTTTATCCATGTTTATATTTCTTTTTATTTCAAACATATCGATAATGACTTTGATCACTAATCCAACAATTACAATCAAAATTGCCCAACGCATCAAGTTATGCAAAGATAAAACAAAAAATATCATGTTTCCAAAAAAAATAACTGCGTAAATTTTGAAAAGTTTTTATTGATTTTCTATTTATGGTTAGAAAAAAAAATGTCCTTAATGGAAAATAGAAACGATGAACATTTTAATCCAATCAAAATGCCCGATATAAGCGAAGCAATCAAAAAGGGTAATCGTATAGTCGAAGTAGATTTAGAAAACCAAATGAAATCTGCCTACTTAGATTATGCGATGAGTGTAATTGTAGGTAGAGCATTACCTGATGTTCGAGATGGATTAAAGCCCGTTCACAGAAGGATTCTATATGCAATGCACGAAAGGGCATGGAGACATGATAGACCTTTTGTAAAATGTGCAAAAATTGTCGGAGAAGTAATAGGCAATTACCATCCTCATGGGGACATGGCTGTATACGAAACATTAGTAAGAATGGCACAAGATTTCGTAATGAATATACCTTTGATCGAAGGTCAAGGAAATTTTGGATCTATCGATGGCGATAGTCCAGCAGCTTATCGCTATACAGAAGCTCGATTAACAATTGCAGCAGAAGAATTAATTCGCGATATTGATAAAAATACTGTCGATTTTATCCCAAATTTTGACGATACGCGAGAAGAACCAACTGTTTTACCAGCTGGACTTCCTAATTTATTGATTAATGGTTCAAGTGGTATTGCAGTAGGAATGGCAACCAATATTCCTCCTCACAATCCAGCAGAAGTAATTAAAGCGGTCAATGCCCTTATCGATAATCCAAATTTATCAATAAAAGAATTGATGAAGATCATTCCCGCACCAGATTTTCCTACTGGTGGTATTATCATTGGTGGCGAAGGATTAAAAGAAGCTTATACAACTGGCAAAGGTTCTATTAGAATTAGAGCGAAGATCGACATAGAAGAAACAAAGAAAAAAAAGACTTTACTTGTGATAAAAGAAATTCCTTATCAAGTAAATAAAAAAAATGTATTAGAAAAAATCGGAGAATTAGTTCAAAATAAGATTATCGAAGGAATTGCAGATATCAAAGATTTATCTGATAGACACGGTATTCGCGTAGAAATCGAATTAAAAAAAGATGTTAATCCCCAGATTGTATTAAATCAACTGTATAAAATGACCCAACTCCAAGTAAGTTATGGAATCATTTTTCTAGCACTTGTAGATGGACAACCTAAAATATTAAATCTAAAAGAAATCTTAATTGAATACATATCCCATCGAAAACAAGTCATTATAAGAAGAACTAAATACGAATTAGAAGAAGCAGAAAAAAGAGCTCATATTCTAGAAGGATTAAAGATTGCGTTAGATTTTATCGACGAAGTAATCAAAATCATTCGTTCTTCTAAAACAGTCGAAGAAGCAAGAGAGAGATTGATCAAACGTTTTAAACTTACAGAAATTCAAGCTAATGCAATTCTTGACATGAGATTACAAAAATTAACTTCGTTAGAAAGTCAGAAAATCATCGAAGAATTAGAAGAATTAAAAAAGAAAATCGAAGACTTTAAAGATATTTTAGCTAAAGAAAAGCGTCAATACCAAATCGTCAAAGAAGAATTAAATACAGCATTAGAAAAGATTTCTAAAGATCATTCGAAACGGCTATCCGAAATTGATCAAAGTTCCGTTGATACAACATCTTTCGAAGTAAAGGATTTAATCCATGACGAAGATGTGATTATATCAATTTCTAACGATGGTTTTATAAAAAGAACTAACATTGATTCTTTTCGAAGACAAAAAAGAGGTGGAAAAGGTATAAAAGGAACTACACTTCGTAAAGAAGATACAGTAAAAATTTTAGCCCATGCTTCTACTCACGATGCACTTTTATTATTTTCTAATAAAGGAAAAGTTTTTGGTGTGATGGTACACGAAATTCCCGAAGCTTCGCGAGATGCTCGCGGTAAATCTTTAAAAGCACTTTTGAATCTTGCCCAAGATGAATTTATTACAACTGTTTGTGCCGTAGAAGATTTTTCTAAGGATAAAGCCATTGTAATGATTAGTAAAGAAGGTATTCTAAAAAAATCAGATTTAGAGCTATTTAAAAATTCTAAAAAGAAAGGGATTACAGCCATTAACTTGCGAAAAGAAGATGAGCTTGTAAAAGTTTGTATTGTAAATCCAAAAGATGATATTATCATTGCAACAAAACATTGCTTAGCACTTAGAACAAATTTAGGAAAAATGAGAAGTCAAGGAAGGAATGCAGCTGGTATTATTGGAATTAAACTCGAAAAAGATGACGAAGTAATCGGAATGGATGTAATCGGTAAGAAAAAATATATTTTAGCAGTATCTGAGAATGGTTATGGAAAACTTATGGAAGAAAAAGAATTTTCTGTTAAAGGGCGAGGTGGTAAAGGTATGACATATTTTAAGAATACCGAAAAAACAGGATATCCTTCCGCTATTGCTTGTGTGAATCAAGATGATGAATTGTTTATCATTCTCTCTTCAGGAAATATTATTCGTTTAGGAATCGAAGAAATATCTGTACAAAAAAGAAATACATCTGGTATTCGATTAGTCAGTATCGATGATGATTCTGATAAAGTAGAAGATATTGCAATACTTCCCAATCAATAAAAAAAGTACCTCAGTTGGAGGTACTTTTTTTCGAATATTTTATCTTTTAGCTCTTTTAAGAATATTATCTTTGGGTTTTTTGTTTTTTAATTCTTGTTCTAATCTTGAATTTTGTTGTTGAAGTTCTTCTTCCGAAACTGGTCCAATTGCTTTTGTAAAAATCATTTTGCCAGCAGCGGTTTGAATAATAGAAGTAACACTTACTTTAACAACCTTTCCAATCAATTCTCTACCATCTTCTATTACAACCATTGTTCCATCATCCAAATAACCAATGCCTTGATTTTCGTCTTTTCCTTCTTTAACTACTTGGATTCGAAGTTCTTCTCCTGGTAAAACAATGGGTCTTAATGCTTCTGTAAGAGCATTCAAATTTAACACTTGTACACCTTGTACCTCTGCAACCTTTTCTAAGTTAAAATCATTTGTAATTAACTTACCACCAATATCCCTTGCTAACTGAATCAACTTAGAATCAACATCTCTAATATCTGGATAATCAATATAGCTAATTTTCACTTTTATATTATTTAACTGCTGAAGTTCATTCAACATATCTAACCCCCGTCTCCCACGATTACGTTTAATAGGATCAGCAGAATCACTAATCAATTGTATTTCTCTAAGTACAAAATTCGGTATTATGAAAGGTCCTTCGATAAAATTGGTTTTTGCAATTTTTAGTATTCGACCATCAATAATTACGGATGAATCCAATATCTTCTCTGAACCAACAGGTTCTTCTTTTGCAAATTCATTAGGAGATATAACATTACTTAACGGTAGAGAACCATAAAAGTATCCCAAAAAGCCCCCAAGAAAAAGAAACAGCAATAATATATTAAAATACCAATTCCTTAAAAT
>Ga0197142_1002512_pt1 | contig 16009 bp, 16 predicted proteins | sample GBS60_MetaG_FD_148614 | JGI IMG/M metagenome (GOLD analysis project Ga0197142, IMG submission 148614) | Sediment microbial communities from Great Boiling Springs, Gerlach, Nevada, United States - GBS 60_MetaG | ecosystem: Environmental > Aquatic > Thermal springs > Hot (42-90C) > Sediment...
AGGAGGTAGTAAAGGCTCAATGATCTTCCACTCATAATCACTAATCTCACGAAACTCCATAAAGAAAACAATGAAAGAGACTTAATAGTTTTGAGATGAGTTCATCACTAAATAGTATTTGTATGGTAATGATTATTATAGATAGATATTCTATGGCTGTTATAGCCATTGTTGTATTGTTATAATACCTTATTCAACTTGCTAGAGAGTAGATTAATTATATAACCATAGAAAAGCAGAATAAACTGTAAGCACCGTACTTTCTGCTACTGATGGTATACTTACGAATAAATAACTCACTTTACTGCCATGCTATTGTACTCCTTGACTATTATATTGTACACAGTCTCGAAGTACATCCTAGTTGAGTATGGCATATCCTTCATACTATCATCTATAACACTCAATAACGTAGGAACTGCACGTCTTGATACATTCAACCTGAACTTCATGGGTAGATGATAATCCTGTTCTACACTAACCTTCTCCTTCAACTCATCTGGTAGGAGAGTCCTTGTCTTATCTACTATCACGGCGTACCAGTGCGCAAGTATATCTGGCATGAGACCTACTTGCACCTCCCGTACCATCCTATCTAATGTTAACTCTATGTTCATATCGATTTTATTGTATACCTTGAATAAATTACATCTAATAAAGTGTATTAGACTATATAGTTAATATTAATTATTAGGAGTATCAACTAGATCTTACAAGGGGACTATCTCTCCTTAATGCTATCATATCCTCCTCTCCTCTCTTAACCCAATAGCCTGGTCTATCCACTATCCTATCTCCTATCGTTATATGTCTATGTACTATGATTTGCCTTGCCTGTAGAGGAGTCTTTGTGAGGCCTTTCCTGTATACCACACTCTGTAGTCTACGCTCAAGTATATCCTCCACATTAAGATTGAGTATATCATCAAGTGTAGCATTACTGCTTACTAGCCCTAACTTGTTGAGTGAGGTTAATAACTCAGACTCCCTAGCACTTCTAACCTCTATAGGTAATGCGAGTAGGGATCTAGCTCGATTCCTTATTCTAGATAGTTCTGTCTGTGCCTTCCATAGTTCATGTTTGTTCCTCAAGCCGTATTTACCTACTATCTCTAGCTCCTGGAGCAGTAACGCTGAATCCCAATGCCTCTTCGGTCTATTGTACTTCTTCCTAGGCTTCTTTATATCACCCATACTATTAGCTCACCATGACCTTCTAATAATCATTACTTAGACTGCTGTTGTGGTTGTGCTGCTTTGCCTCCCTTTCTAACCCCTACGGTTCCACCCTTCCTACCCGTGGTCCTTGTCCTTTGTCCTCTGACCTTCAGTCCATACATGTGCCTATAACCCCTCCAACTCATAACATCCTTCTCCCTCTCTATATCATTCTTTATAGCGAAGTCTAGGTCTGAATCTAGTAAGTGCATATCCTTACCGCTCTCTGGGTCCTTCCTCCTATTCAAGTACCATGAAGGAAAGCCTATACGTGCAGGGTCTCTCAGTGCATCCTCTATAGCAGATATCTCATGCTCTGCCAGATAACCTATCCTTGTATTATGATCTATACCAAGTATTGTAAGAAGTGAGTACGCAAAGTTGTACCCTACACCATCCAACTCTGCTAACGCTATGGTTACATTCTTTCTACCATCAACATCGGTACCTGCCACTCTTACTATGTGTCTGAACTCAGTGCTCATGCATAACCTAACTCTAAGGGTAAATAAAAACTAATCTTGTATAAGAACCTTTAAATTTAGTGCATGTACTTTTATAGTTACATGGATGATAGCGTAGAGATATTAATTAATAGAGCGTACAACTCAAAACCAAAGTATAAAGAGATATCTGCGGGTTTACCTGAAGATTACAAGAATATAAGTACTTTAAGGGAGTTATTAGAGATAAATTACAAGTATGTGAGTGTAGATGAGCAGTTGAGGAGGAACCTTATAAGGAAGAGGAAGGAAGGCATAGACCCATACATAGGTATAATAGGGTACGATGATATAATAGCAGCAACCGATAGAGCCATACTCGCTGGGCATGATATACTGTACATAGGCAAGATAGGTCAGGCTAAGACTAGATTGGCTGAGACTATAGCAAAGAGTCTACTCTCCCCAATACCTGCTATCAAAGGTTGTATAATACATGATATACCGCTACTACTCCCAGAGCATGAACTCATAAACCTACTCAGAGGGAACGATCCAAAGCATACTACGCTGGAGTTCAATATATGTAATGAGTGCGAGTATAAGATAAGGGACCATCGTTTAGATACTGAGATAGAGTGGGTGGATGGTATAAACAGGTACAGGTATGTACTTGCTACACCAGATATATCGATAAAGGACCTTGTAGGACAGATAGATGCTATCAAGATAGCAAAGGGTGCTTCACTATACAGTATAGAGTCATACTCTCCAGGACAGTTACTCCAAGCAAGGCATGGCATACTGTGTATAGATGAGCTGCCAGTACTAGACCCTAGGAAGCAGGTAGTACTACTCAGTGTACTGCAGGAGGGCAGGTTCACTACTGGCTCTTTCCCTGTTATATTCAGACCTCATGTTAGAGTCATAGCTACAGCAAATCCCATAGACTATACACATGCGAGTAAGATAATAGAGCCATTACTCGATAGGTTTGAGAGCCATATAATAACCCATTATCCATACACCATAAACGATGAGATAGCCATAATGGTCCAAGAGACTAAGTTTATGGGGAGGGTAATACTCCCTGCATTCATACTTAAGATAGTTGCAAGGATAACACATACAGCTAGAGAGCATCCGGATATAAACAAGGATAAAGGAGTCAGTGTAAGGATGAGCATACATAGTCTGGAGCTGCTCATGAGCGAGGCTGTAAGGGTTAGAGCTTTATACGATGATGGTATAATAGCTGTACCTAGGATATCCGATATACATGCTATATATCCAGCAGCAAAGTTCGAGTTATCTGAGGTAGAGGATAGCAGCGAGAATAGAAGGAGGGTCTTAGCGCAGATAATAGACGAGGCTATAAAGCATACTGCGTTGGAGTATGTATCTGATATAACATTAGAGCAGATAAATAAGATAAGGGAGGAGTTCAAGGGCTCTCAGTTCATGGTATCACAGAAGATGTTATGGAGTGATGGTAAGGATAGTTACTCATCACAACTCTCTAGGTTTAATATACTATGTGAGTTACTGAACACCATACTGATCAAGGCAGATAAGGAGCAGAATGAGCTCATATCATACCTTAAGAGGTATAACATAGATACCGGTGCATTGATACTAGAGGAGTATGTCTACGGAGAGGTCAGCGCATCGTTGCTGGAGTTGATACTTGAGGGACTAAGACACCTCAAACCCCCGTTGCTTGATAGGAGGGAGGGAGTGTATATTGCAACATAGCAGTAATAACAATAACGATGTAAGATCATACGTATACTATACAGCAGAGGGCAAGCATGAGAACGAGGGTAGTGGTACAGAGGTACCCAGAGAGTTACTTAATAGTGCATTACTATCCATCGGGGAGGAGTTACTCAAGAGTAATAGGGATGGCATGACTAGAGAAGAACTGGAGCATATAATCGATAGGATGGTCAGTAAAGGAGCCATACCGAATGATAACAGTGTGGATGATAAGGGTAGAGATAAGGTAAGTAATCTAACCAGGTCCATGCTGGCTTATCTGGAGCAACAGGGGTACATAAAGAAGGGTAGAAGGATGCTCACAAGTAAAGGTCTTATGAGTATAGGTATGCTCATGCTCAAGGATGTCATAAAGACACTGAAGAGTAACCAGCTAGGCATGCATGAGACTAGCAAGGTCGGTTATGGGACAACCACTCTAGAAAGTAGTAGGAGGTATGAGCATGGAGACGATATAAGGGAGTTGAATGTAGCCAAGACTATCCTTAATGCTGTGGAGAGGATAAGCAAGAGTAAAGGTAGTGTAGATATACCCATAGAACTCAAGCCCGAGGATCTGGAGCAGTACGAGATGAACAACGATGTAAGTATCTCTGTAGCCTACTGCATAGATCTAAGTTCTACGATGCGTTACTGTGCAATAAACGAGAGTGTGTCTAGGATAGAGGCAGCAAAGAAGGCTCTCTGGTGCCTTTACACACTCAATGTAAAGCTCTTCCCTTCAGATAAAGTGCATCTTATAGGGTTCGGTGCACTAGCAACAAAGATAGATGCCAAAGATATACCATACCTGAAGACGTTTGAGCCTGGGCATGACTTCCTGCACTATACGAACTACCAGGCAGCATTCAGATTTGCTGTAAAGATCTTAAGGAATACAAATGCAGCTAGGAAGAGAGTGGTTATGATAACAGATGGTCAACCCAGTGCATGCTTTGTAGACTCTGAGGCTGAGAAGGAGAGGATACTCGCTGCAAGGCCGTACTCACACTTCTATAGACCAGATAGAGTTACACTCCAGAGTCTAAGGTGTGAACAGGGTATAGAGACAGATACGAGTAGTGGGTCTTTAGTATATCTATGCTATAGGTATAGGCAGGTAGACCCATACATAGCAACAAAGACTATAATGGAGGCTAAGAAGTGCAAGCGTATGGGCATAGATGTAGATACCATTATGGTTAGCGAAGAGGATACGCTACTGAGGTTCGTTAACGATATGGAGAGAGGTGTCAAGGGAAGATCATACTATATAAATCCTGTTGATCTTAGTAGAGTTATTATAACAGATTATCTGAGTAATAAGAAAGAGATAGTAAGACGTTCTTAATCAAGACACATAAAAATATGATTCTACACTATCTATCATATATATAAATCATATATAGAATCTTCCGTACAATGGATCATCTTATCTACTTTAGCATCAACTCTATGTTAGGATATACCTTCTTAACCCTCTCCCAGTCCTCCAAGAACGTATTTAAGCCCTTATCTGTTAATGGGTGCTTGATCATCTTCTCAAGTACATCTGGTGGCATAGTCACTACATCAGCGCCTATCTTTGCTGCCTCTACAACATGTAACGGATGCCTAACACTTGCTACCAGTACCCTCGTACCAAAGTTATAGTTCTTGAATATACTCACTATATCCCTTATAACCTCCATACCTTCATGACCAGCATCATCCAACCTCCCTATGAACGGGCTTACATATGTTGCACCTGCCTTTGCAGCAAGTATAGCCTGGTTTGCAGAGAATACCAGTGTACAGTTAGTCCTTATTCCTTCTCTGCTTAGTATACGTATAGCCTTAAGTCCATCTGGTATCATCGGTATCTTCACAACTACGTTAGAGCCTAGTCTAGCAAGTCTATGAGCCTCATCTACCATGCCTTCCAGATCTGTACTCACAACCTCCAGGCTTACTGGTCCGTTGACTATCCTTACTATATCCTGCATTATCTGGAGCGGATCTCCTCTATCCTTCTCCTTAGCTAGTAGTGTTGGGTTAGTAGTAACACCATCTAGTATGCCCATATCATTGTACTTCCTTATAGCGTCTATATTGGCAGTATCAAGGAATATCTTCATATCAAGAGTATCATCTGGTTGTTATTTAATATTTGTTGTATATCATCATCTACGCCTCAGTAACTGTCTTACTGCAGATGCTATATCATCAGCGGTCAAGCCGTATTTTACAAGCAGCTCCTCATGCTCCCCAGACTCTCCGAATGTATCCTTCACTCCTATCCTCTTCATAATGCATGGATTATACTCAGAGATGACCTCAGCAACAGCAGAACCTAATCCTCCTACTATGTTATGCTCCTCTGCAGTAACTATAGCATTTGTATCCCTTGCAGCTTCTGCTATTGTATCGATATCTATAGGCTTTATAGAGTAAGCATCTATAACCCTACAGCTGATACCCTCTGATGAGAGTACCTCTGCAGCATGTAGAGCCTCTGGTACCATTATACCACATGCTATCACTGTGGCATCTTTACCATCCCTCATTATATTACTTGAGCCTATACTGAACTTTGAGTTATCATCGTAAACTATGGGAGACTTTGGTCTTGCTAGACGCATATAGAATGGACCATCATGTTCTGCTATAGCATAGACTAGTCTTCTAGTGGCTATCTCATCTGCTGGAGATACTACATGCATATTGGGTATAACACGCATGGTTGCTATATCCTCTATCTGTTGGTGCGATGCCCCATCTGGACCTACGCTCAGACCAGCATGTGATGCTACTATCTTAACATTCAGGTTAGGGTATGCTATAGCATTCCTTATCTGATCTACGCATTTGCCTGGTATGAACGCAGCGTATGTACTCACGAATGCTATCTTACCAGATAATGCTAGTCCTGCTGCTATTGATACAGCATTAGACTCTGCTATACCTATATTGAAGAATCTCTCAGGGAATCTGCTACCGAATACAGATGTCTTCAAGGACTGGGTTGTATCTGCGCCTATGACTACCACATTCTTCTTAACACTACCTAGTTCTGCTAATGCTTCACCGTAACCTGTACGCATATCGCCTAATCTGGTAGCCTTTGCGAAGGAACTCATATCATGACTCAACCCCCCTGAATGCTCTTTCCCTGAGCATTCTTATAGCATGAGCAATATCATTATTGCTGTACACGCTATTGCCAGCGACTATTATCCTGGCACCAGCCCTTACAACATCGTATACATTGTTATGATCTATACCTCCGTCTGCCTCTATTAGGGTATGTAGATTATTAGCCTTTATCAGCTCATGTACATCTTTCATCTTCGGTAGTATACTTGGTATGAACCTCTGACCAGAGAATCCCGGGTATACTGACATGATATTTATGATATCTATAGCATCCTCACTCATAGCCTCCATTAACCAGTAGGGTATACTGGTATCTGGGTTCAGAGCAACACCAACCTTGACACTCCCCTTCTTCAATCTATTGAGTATCTCTCTGAATGTGTCAGCGTTACATACCTCTGCATGTACACTTATTATATCGCATCCAGCATCTATAAACCTCTCTATGTACCTTGATGGCTCTGATATCATAAGATGTGCATCGAATATCAATGAGGTACACCTCCTTAGTGCCTTGACTGTATCTGCTCCGAATGTTATATTTGGGGCGAAGTGTCCATCTATAACATCTAGGTGTATCATATCAGCATTACTTGCTTCTGTCCTCTTGACCTCGTAGCATAGATTGGATAGATCAGCAGCAAGTATGGAAGGTGCTATCATTATCATTCTCTTTCGATCGTCACTCTTAGCATTACTGTTTATGATCATAATCCCAGCTCCTCTATTATCTTCTTTGCTAACTCCTTCTTTGGTGCCTGTCCATGCCACTGTGGTGCCCACTCCATTATAGGTACGCCTTTACCTTTGGTTGTATGTGCTATTATAACTGTAGGTTTGTTTATAGTATCCTCTGCTCTATAGTAGGCATCTATTATATGCTCAAAGTTATAACCATCGACCTGGATAACATTCCAGTTGAACGCATGCCACTTCAATGCTAGAGGCTCTAACGGCATTATATTCTCAGTTAGCCCATCCTGTTGTATACCATTCCTATCTACTATAGCAGTTAGGTTATCTAGTCTGTATTTCACAGCACTCATAGCTGCCTCCCATACCTGTCCTTCTTGCAGCTCACCATCCCCTAGTAGTACATACGTCCTATAACTCTTCTTATCCAGCTTTGCTGCTAGTGCCATGCCTATGGCTACAGATAGCCCAATCCCCTCAGAGCCTCCACAGTACTCTACACCAGGAGTCCTAAGGTCTGGATGTCCCTGTAACATACTACCTAACCTCCTTAGCCTCTTCAGTTCATCTACGGGGAAGTAACCACATTGTGCTAGAATGGAGTAGAGTAGAGGTGCTGCATGACCCTTTGAGAGCACAAACCTATCCCTATCCTCCCATCGAGGGTTCTTAGGATCATGCTTCATCTTATGGAAGTATAATGCAACCAGAAGCTCTACGGCAGATAATGAACCCCCAGGATGTCCTGAACCAGCCTCGGCTACAGACTCTATTATAAGCCTCCTAGTCCTCCTTGCTATCTCTTGCAGTCTGGCTATCTCTTGCATATCAACCATACTTCTCTTACTGGTACTCATTATATCATGCACCTATATCTATTCATTTATTTATAGAGAGGGATCTGGGATATACTCTCTACTATCTCCTTATCCTTACTAGTCAATACATTATCTACATCCTTCATGGTAACTACCATAGTCTCTGGTCTGATCGTTGCAGTAGAGTGTACTAGACTGCTTATTATAGAAGCCTCTATCACATCTGCACCTGCAGTTAATGCTAATACAAGTAGAGCAAGCGCTACATCCCTTATGCCTATGGCGCTCATGTACTCCTTAGGTATGAAGAACGGTATATTTATCATATTGTTATGTTTGAATATGGTTAGTCCTTTACTACTGCTGAGTAACAAGGCTTTACAGTTCAACCTTGAGAGTAGGTGTATGCCCATGTTATGGAAACTAGATTCGTTCATTATACTTATACCAGTGGAAGCTATACTCTCTTTGAGTGTTGATTTTATGTAATCGAAGTCTATGAAGTCAAGGTAATGTCTTACCTTAGGCTGTCCTACGAGTATCAGACCCTTCTCCTTAGCTAACGAAGATATGCTCTTCAATAGCAGAGGGGTCACTGTGCCTTTATCGTAATCTGATACACATATACCATCTATACTCTCATTCAGAATATTCTTTATGCTGGAGATGAGTTTGAGTGTAACCCCTCTGTCTACATCCTCTGTGACCTCTCTGTCAGCTCTGAAGTATAAAGAACCTGCTATATGATATCTATCCTTGAGAGATGTATGTCTATCATCTGCCACTAGATCAGCATCTACGCCCTTACTTGCTAGTATATCTCTGAGTATGCTACCTTCCCTATCGTTACCTATGACACCTATTAGATGAGCATTGCCGCCTAGTGAGTTTATATTTACAGCAACATTAGCGGCCCCTCCAGCAGAGTACCTCTCATCTATAACCTTATGTACTGGGATCAGATGTTCCCTAGATAATCTCTTAACCCTAGTCTCTATGTAATGATCTAGCATAAGGTCTCCTATGACAAGTATCCTCTTACCCTTGAACCCATCTAGTATACTCTTAAGTTTATCCTTTGAGATGGACATGTACTAAACTTAGTTTAAGAGAGAGAAAGAGGGATAAAAAGTTTATCGTTGGTAGCATCCATTTTTTGCAGCACATCCTCTTCCTATCCTATCCTCATTATCTCCAATCTACCGCTTATCTGATCTGGATGCTCTGAACTTCTGTAGTTGAATGTAGCATAGTCGTTATATACTATTCTTAAACTCTTGGTCTCCCCTGGTGCTATAGGCCCTGTTGATGCGCCTATACCTTCAACTACTATCGTATGAGTATTCTGCCCCTTGTTGGTTATAGTAAGTTTGAGTTCACATGCAAGGCAACTGAAGAGGTCAGGGTTGGGCCTTGTATTTGCTACATCACCTATATTATACAGCCTATCTGCCCCTCCAACGTTCCTTATCTCTAACTTCATCTCTGTACTAGCAGGTGTCTGTCTATCAGGTCTTACATCTGAGAAGAGCTTTCCTCCAGTAGAACCGAATACCCCTAGTATCACTGCTATTCCTACTGCTAAAGGTATCGCTGTAACTGCTATACCTAATGCCAGTTTATTGGCCATGGATTATTATAAACATAGGATATATTATTACTTTTTGGTTATATTAATGAAGTATAAATGTAATAAGCATATAGATAATAAGTTATTTCTCAATTAGAGGCCTAGATGATGAATTATGTAGAGTGCCGGCACTATCGCTTCGCGAGGGCTTGCGCACCTCACTAACACGATAGCGACAACAGGTTTGACTTCTGGGTTCGGAATGGGACCAGGTCTTACCCTGTTGCTATGACCGGCTATATTGTATAACTTTATCTAAATATTAAAAGCTTTCTATCATGCTAGCCAGTTTGGTATGGGTGCGCATAACAGAGCCAAGACCATCACTATCACGAATAGAACCTTCCTGCCCTTCGATAATGGTGATACATCATCCAACGGTCTAACATCCTGAGTCCTGGCACTCATAAGCATTATGAATATAGCCATGAATATGTAGCCTAGAGCAGCAAGTATAACTATGCTCACAAGGGTTAATCTCCTCTGCCACTTATGACCGAGTGTAGCCCTAGCTATATGCCCACCGTCCAACTGCCATGCTGGTAGTAGGTTAAGGAATGTTATCAAGAAGCCTATCCATGCAGCGAATGCCACTGGAGATAGTATAGGCACCGTTCCTGGTACTGCTTTACCACTCAGCTCGAATGTCATCATCATGAATATGCTAGGCTGTAGTGGTATTATCTGCGAGCCTCTCATCATCGCATTAGCCTGCTCCTCACTTATCAAGGGACTCAATGTAGCGCCATAGTACGATACTATTATGGTTACTACCAGTCCTGCTATGGGTCCTGCTACACCTATATCGAATAGTATATCCCTGTTGAGCATGGGGGCTCTCGAGAATATCACTGCCCCGAAAGTAGGTACGAAGAACCCTGGTATACCTGGTATGAAGAACGGCCATGTTGATCTGATCATATGTATCTTGGACGCTACTATATGCCCCAGTTCATGTATGCCCAATATCCCAAGCAATGAGAGCGTGTAGAGTATAGCCATCTCCCATGGATCATACATGCTCCCTATTATCCCGTTACTCGATCTTAACAGACCATCGTATAATACTACCACCACAGTAGCTAAGAACAATGCTATAGGCAACCATGCCTTGAACCTCCTGCCCTGCTGAACCTTTGGTACAACAAGCAGCTGTAAGGAACCATCGGTATCGCTCTTGCTAAGCAAAGCATGGTACCCTTTACTCTCTACTTCCCTTGCTAGATACACAAAATTCTTCTTGATATCTACGTCATGCTCTACGTAGAATTCATAAGCTTTGTTCTCATCTATATAGTAGTTTCTAATATTGAATCTACTTGCTACTACGCTCAATATGGCATCATCTATAGGCTTATCCCCGTGTATAGACTCCACTATATTATTTACTATGATATTACTTTAATATCTTTGCCTATACCTATGCCTATGCGACTCTTGGCTAAGAAGAGTGTATATTATGCTAGAGATAATGTTAAGTTAACAGAGCCTATGAAGCAAGAGAATCATTCCTATAACTCAATATTCCTTATTTTATTTATGATCTTCCAGAGGTATTATCAATTTTAGATGTAACAAAAAGAAAAGAATCTATTAATGATTATAGGCTATGTAGTGGTTCTATCGAACCATATCCTAACCCTAGGGTCTAGCGTACCGCCTACATTAACTGTCCTACCATCACCCCATACTGCATATGCCTCTCTAGAACTGGTTGATGTTACACCATAGTATGAGCCTATATATTTAGCTGCAGCATTACTACCATCATAGTTAGCAGATTGCTGACCTATACTGCTAGTACTCCAATGGCTTGAACTTGTACATGAGTTTATGTTAAGATGGCAGTGGTATGATGTTGGTCTCCATGCTACATTATCTGAACTACCCCTTCTATCCAATGCAGTTATTATCACTGTATTGTTAGCACTAGAGAATGTTATCGATAGTAGGAACTGATCCTTGTTAGATGTACCTTCATTGGTAACATTCACTACAGATGATATTGTACATGATTGACCTTGTGTTGTACAATTCGTTATCTTCTTATACATTATATTGGTTAAAGATGTACTAGAGTACCCTGTCCATGTAACATGTATATTGTTGGATGTATCTATAACCATCTGTGGGAAGTTATTCACTGGAAAACCACTCTGAGTATTGTTTAGAATTACTCCTATGACACAGCCGAATGGTTCTACACATTTATACCCACCAGTCCCAGCAGTTGTAGGTATCCTATTAGGCGATGCTATAAGCTGTGCAGTATTCTCAACAGTTGCTCCTTGATCGAATGATCTCTTTAGTAGTATATTTGCTGTAGTATCGCTAACATTCTTACTCCATGCTATGTATATTATGCCATTGCTGTTAACTGCTATATTACATCCTTGAACACTTCTATCACTAACAGCATTATTTCTTCTATCAGCAGTGCCAGAATCTATTGACAACTCTGTGCCACCATGTCTCTTGAATAGTATACTTATAGGTGAGGGCAGGGGGTCCGTCTCCCTGTATACTAATATCTTATTATCCAATTTAGTCCAGCATAGGTATACATTGCTACCATGAACAGTAATCCATGGCTTATCTACAACTTGGCAGTTATTGCTATTCACACATGTAGCCTCTACTACAACTGTAGGGGTACTCCATGTAGAACCATTATCCGTTGATGTAACGAAGTACACCTTTGATACATCACCCTCGTTGTAAAAATTCAGGATATCTGAGAATGCTACACATGATACATACCATGTTGTAGTATTATTTACAGTCCTTACAGCAATTACCGGGTCTGCAGATACATACGTGCCACTTGGAAGATGTATGTATCCTCTATCTATCCATGTAGCTCCTCCATCTGTACTCACTGCTACCCTACACCTATGCCCTTCTGTTGCACCCGCTTGGAAATAATCCATATATGCTGCCATCAGTATGCTGCTATTCGTAGGATGTCTCATTATATATGCCTCTACCTTCTTATATCCAAGATTGACATTACTTACAAGTACATCGTTGTATGACTCCCATGATAGTGTATGTGCATATACCATTGCTGTAAAGCTACCAACTACACCTGCTATTATTATTAATGCTAGTACCTTTCTCAGCATTAATCATAATCTTGGATCATATTTGATAATATTATTTATCAAAAAAATGACAAAAAGTTTAGATTTATATTTACGATATATGGGCTCTGTTAACTTAATGTTTATCTCTAGCATACTATACACGCTTCATTCAGCCCTTAAGTTAACAGAGCCGATATATGATATGAAATATATATGAGCAGATTGGGTAAGATAAGCAAGAAGAGTATACTGATGTATGCTGGAGCATTAACAGTAGCTAGCATAGCATTCATGCTAGTTACAGGTATAATGGGTTCTGATATGACCTTCAGTAATGCTGTAGTTTCCATAATAAGTATAGCTACTACGAAGATTATAGAGGAAGATAAAGCTACTGGCGTGGTTAGCAATGGTGTATGGTCTGTTGATGTAGCTGCAGGTGCAATAGCAATAGAGGATAGTGCTATACCAATAGATGATAAGGTGATAGAGAGGTTCCCAAGATCAGATGAGATAAGGAAAGGATTGGAGTACGAAGCTGAGCGTATATATAAATGTGGTAGAGGTGGATTTCATGGTGCGTGTATTGTTTCATACGATTTTAAGGTAAGTAAGTTCGAGGCTGATGCCATAAAGAATATACTGAGAGAATTAGCTATACAGCATAACAAGTCCAAAGATGAGAGGTCTGAAGTAGTGAAAGCTTATGACCCAGAGAAGGATAAAGTTATAGATGGTGTAATTGATAATACATTAATAACTGTGAAGTATGGAGATGTATACTATCATATAGGTGTAAGCCAATCATACATAATGCCATAACATCTTCATTTATTTATTCTTGTATTATTAAGCAGTAGTGTATAGTAATGTATCTAAATTAATTGATGGTTATAGATTATAGAGCAAGTGTAACCTTGTATTTAACTACTTTTATCTACCTCCTATTATAACATACTAGACCATAAAGCAACACATACTATAGATATTGGAGATAGAGAGTAGTATTAATGTTAAAGCAGAGGCCATAGATGTAGATAGTATAATGAAGAAAGGGAGTCATTACTATAAGTATGAACTAACTAATCAGACTAACTAAACTCCTTTCTTTTATTTATTAATCTTTGATAATATCGGCGTATATAACATCGATACCTAACTCATCTGCTTTATACAGTGCATCTTCACACAGTTACCATAACCTTCCTCTTTAATGATCTATCAAACAGTGATCTATACTCTCAACATATATTTGAACCATTCTGTATCTTCTTTTGATGCATACGACTTAACCTCTAATACATCTGTATGCTCATTATTAACAACTACATCGGACTCTCCATCATACTTACCTTCTTTATCTATATATCTATATACTCGAACCTCCTAATATTATCTAAATCTATACATCTATGGAGTAATTATTGGTCTTAAATGTATCAAGGATATACTTCATATATGTGTCTGGTCTTATATCAGTAGATTCATGGAATAGTTATACAGATGAAAGTTCTTGTTTTGAAACAGAAGTATCAATAAATTATAATCATACCCTCTTACCTATTATAACCTCTATACCATTAGTCTCTGCTTCTCTTACCATATCATCGTATACCTCTCTCTTTATGTTAGTTATTATAAGGAGTATATACTTAGGTTCTTTATAGAATCTATCTCTTACTAACCTTACCTTCCTAATAAGCTTGTATACCTCATCTATGCTATCAGCATAGCTTGTAACCTCTCCTACCATCAATGGATCATCACAGAATATATCTATCTCCTCACCATTTATTGTTATGCTTGTAAGCTCTTTATCCCTTGGTAACTCACCTCTATCATGCATAACCTTGGTTAGTATACTCCTTACCAATGACTCTAGACTTATACCAGCAAACTTACGCATCTGATCAAAACCATATATCATCATACCAACTATATCATCAAATCTTCTTGTATGCTCAGTCAGTATCTTAGTATGCTCATTGCTTATTCTTCTGAGATCCCTTATCTCTGCTATTATCTCATTGAACTTCCTATCATGCTCCTCTAACTTTGCTCTATGTACACTCAACTCCTCTAGTATCTCATTGAACTTCCTATCATGCTCCTCTAACCTCTTAGTATGCTCTTCTAGTATTATGGTATGCTTGTCTAAGCGCTCTAGTATCTCATTGAACTTCCTATCATGCTCCTCTAACCTCTCCTCTACTTTAGCTACTCTCTCCTCTTGTCTTGCTTGTATATCTGCTAGTCTTACTACAATATTCTTTAACTCTAGATGGGAATCTGTTAACCTTGCTATAGCATCCTCTAGCCTCTGCAATCCTAACAAGCCTATTATAGCGTATCTGAACTCCTCATCCTCCTTTAGTAACTTTAGGATATCATCCTTGAGTTTATTCAGCATATATACTCAGATTATATACAGTTAATAAAAATATAAATATAACTATAAGTAATGATTGCTCAAAGATTCTGTTAATTAACTTCATATAAGGGATAGAAGAGTGCTTTATTTCGTTAACTTGCTGAAGCGTTGTATACAGTATGCTAGAGATAACACAAGTTAAGAGCCAGTCTAGCTGTTGATAAAGTTAAATATCCTTTAGTGCAATCATATATATGCAGGCGGTACTTAGACGTGTAGGAGAGTATATAGTAAGGAGGTGTGAGTATAAAGATCTGATACATGTAATGAATATAAATATGGTCAGTCTCTCAGAGCATTACTCCGAGTACTTCTTCGAGGAACTGCTCAGGGAGTTCCCAGAGGCTTTCCTTGTCGCAGAGATAAACGCTACTATAGTAGGCTATATAATGTGTAAACTGGAGTATGGATTCTCAAACTTCAGAAAGCTGGGATTTGTGAAGAAGGGGCATGTAGTCTCTATAGCAGTCTTGAAGGAGCATAGGAATAAGGGTTTGGGAACAGCGCTCATGCAGGAGGCTATAAACTCTATGGTTATCAAAGGGTGCGATGAGGTATACTTGGAGGTAAGGGTCAGTAATGAACAAGCTATAAAGGTATACGAGAATATAGGGCTTGGTATATGCTCAAGGTTAAGGAGATACTATAGGGATGGTGAAGACGCATATCTTATGGCGAAGGAGCTAAGGTAAGATAAAGAAAAGAAAAGTAAAGTAAGGTAAAGAAGATTCGCTTAAAGACATCACTGAATGATATAACCAGATTATTATTCTTACTAACATAACTGGTGTGTTGAA
>Ga0197142_1002513_pt1 | contig 16007 bp, 9 predicted proteins | sample GBS60_MetaG_FD_148614 | JGI IMG/M metagenome (GOLD analysis project Ga0197142, IMG submission 148614) | Sediment microbial communities from Great Boiling Springs, Gerlach, Nevada, United States - GBS 60_MetaG | ecosystem: Environmental > Aquatic > Thermal springs > Hot (42-90C) > Sediment...
CCGTTGAGGAATTTAAGCTTAAAGAAAAAATTCAGAATGATAAAGATAACAAAGCCGGAAATATCTTAAATAACAAAGATGGAAATATCTTAGATAACAAAGCCGGAAATATCTTAAACTTTCAGAATGATAGCAAAGACGGAAATATCTTAAATAACAAAGATGGAAATATCTTAAACTTTCAGAATGATATAGATACACAGAATAAGGAGGGGAGCGAAAAAGTTAAAGCAGATAAGAGCCGTAAGACCCAAGAAATGAATTTGAGTAACGAGTTGGAGAAAAACTTACAGCAAAAAATAAGCGGTTCTCACGATTCTGTAAAATCAGATGATAACACTGGGAATAGCTCACATCTTAAATCCGAAAGCTTAAATTTTATAAAATCTGATGATTCATTAAAATCAGATATCAGAGCAGAAAGCAATTTGAAAGAAGTCGGAAAAAGTTCTGAGCAGTTTCAGGCTCAAATTTCTCAAAAAATAGAAGAATTAAAAAAGGTAGTTCTTGAAGCAGTTAGGGTAAGTTACGGAGCCTTTCAGAAAAGAGCTTATGTTGAAGCAAATATTTTGGGTTCAAAAGTTATAGTTGATGTTTCTTTGGACCCCTCACACAATATGTCCATTTCAATCGCTACTCAAGATTCAGCTTTGCGTGCAGAAATATCAAAGCATCAGGATGACCTACAAAGATTTCTCAAAGACAATAATTTCACACTACAAAGTTTTAATGTCGGTGTTGATCTTGATAACAGGGGTAGCTCTGAAAATTTCGTAAGTTATAAGGATCTTCCTCGTGTTCAGAGTTTCTATACGGAAAAGCTATATGAGGAAAAAATTTCCCGTGGAACACTTTTTGCAAATGTAAAAGGTAGAGTTAGTTTCTTTGTATAATATGAGAAAAGATTTAATTAAGTTGAGAAAAAGATTTGAGTAAATTGAAAAAAAAAGGAGGTAAATCACAATGGCTAATGAAATTTCTGATGTTTTAAATAGTTTAGCAAATCAACAAGATAATCAGAGGGCAGTTTTAAAAAATCAAGGTATAAGCAAAGATGATTTTTTAAAGCTTTTATTTACTCAACTCAAATATCAAGATTTTGAAGCATCTGTTGACTACAAAGATTTACTCTCTCAACTTTCTATACTCGCACAAATTGAACAGGCTATGAATATGAGGCAAGCGATAGACTCTCTTTCAGCATCTATAGCCAGAACAAATTTCCTCTCCGCATCATCTCTCATAGGAAAATCTGCTTACGTTGATGGTGATAGAGCTTATGTATCAAATGGAAAAGTTTACTCTTTGCCGGCGTTTCAGCTTGATATTCCTGCTCGGGATGTGAAGGTTAGAATATTATCGCCCGGTGGAGTTCCAGTAAAAACAATTGAACTTGGAAATCTAACGGTGGGAAAACACTATGTTTCCTGGGATGGAAAAGATGAAAGTGGAAATATAGTTCAAGATGGTTCATATACTTTTGAAGTTATAGCTCACGACTCTGAAGGTGGTGAGTTTAAACCACAGAAGCTCGTTTTCGGAAATATAGAGTCCGTCAGATTAGAGGGAAGAGATGTTCTTATAGGTTTAGGGGATTCTTTCTTTGAATTTGAAAGAGTTGTAGAGGTAAAAGGTTCACAGTAGAGCAAAATGAAATATAAGTTAGAGAAAAGGATAAAATAAGAGGGGAAACGAAAGCGGAAAGGAAATGAAAAAAGTTTTTGAAATTTTTTCAAAAAAATAAAAAGAAAAGGAGGTGAAATGATATGCCGATGCCTTCTTTGTTTGTGGGAAGAACGGGAGTCCAAGCAAATATGCGGGCTCTCCAGGTTGTTTCAGATAATGTGGCAAATGTAAATACGGTCGGGTTCAAGGCATCCCGTCCAGAGTTCGTTGATATACTGCCAACAGGCTTTATAGGGGAACAGTTCGGAAGAGGAACAATCGTAGGAGAGGTTAGAGTCCTGCATACCCAGGGAACCCTTGAATTCACAGGTCTTGAAACAGATATGGCGATAGATGGAGAAGGTTTCTTCGTTGTAAAGGATGTACCAAGATTTGGGATTTTCTACACAAGAAATGGACAATTTGAGGTAGATAAGGATGGCTTCCTTGTAAATAGACTCGTTGATGGGAGAGACGGTTTGAGAGTACAAGGGTGGCAGGTTGTGACGGACGACAGAACCGGGGAGATAAGGAGAGTTGGACCTATGACAGATATAAGAATTCCACAAGTTGATTCTCCTCCAAGGGCAACGACAAAAGCAAGCTTTGGTCTAAATCTTGATTCAAGAAAACAAGTAATTGCATCTCCTCCGTATCCACTTTTTGATCCCGATGATCCTACAACATATCAGTTCAACACATCTGTGACGGTATATGATTCTCTTGGAACCCCTCGCGTGATAAATTTATTCTTCAGGAAAATTCAAGAAGCAGATCCTTTTGATCCGAATTCTAGGAACGTTTGGGAAGTTCTCGCAACTGTTGAAGGTGGGACGATTAATTTCCCACCACCAGATGCTTTTGGAAACCCACTCCTGGGAACCTTGGAATTTACAACCGATGGAAAGCTTGCCGCTGAGAAAATAAATGGAACTCTTGATAAATCCTTGAGAATTGAGGTCACATGGCAGGATGGTCAGTCTTCTTCTCCGCAGATTATTGACCTGAACTTCGGGACAAGTATAGATGAGATAAATTTTGGTCTAACTTTGCCAGAACCTGGGGTTCAGATTGGGCTTGATGGTACAACTCAGTTTTCCTCTCCATCTTCTGTTAATTTTGTAAGGCAAGATGGTAAGACTGTTGGCTCTCTCTTAAAATTCACAGTTGAGGAAGACGGGACAATAATAGGGTTTTACTCAAATGGTGTTTCAAGACCTATAGCTCAGCTTGCGATTGCTAAATTCACAGATAAAGACGGACTTTTGAGAGTTGGAAGAACTTTGTTTGCTGAAACTCCTCGCTCTGGCGAACCTGCCTTTGACAAAGCAACCGTTGGAGGAAGAGGAAAGGTCGTTGCTAAATCTCTTGAATATTCTAATGTTGATCTGGCAAATGAATTTATAAATATGATTGTTTTCCAAAGAGCATTTCAGGGTTCTTCCAGAGTAATAGCTGTCTCTGATGCTATGCTCGTTGAACTCGCTGGACTTATAAGATAATTTTATAATTTAGTTTTCAGAGCTAATTTGTTTTTTCTTCTTATTGTTGTTTTTTATTTTGTTTTTCTCCTTCTATAATTTTTCCTATCTCGTATATTGAGATTGGTCCTATGAATTTTTTAGCTATTTTACCATCAACGATGACAAAGGTTTCTGGGACACCAGATACTCCATAATCTATTGCGGTTTCTCCTTCGTCAAAGTATATGTAGTCGTAAGGATTGTTTTCTTTGAGATATTTCAGAATTTTTTCTTTCGAGTCTTGAAATACAACTCCAACTATTTTAAGCTTTTCTTTGTCATTACTTTTTCTGATTTCGGTTAGCTTTACTCTTTCTTCTCGGCATTCTGTACACCAAGAGGCAAAAAAGTTTATGATAACAATTTTGTTTTCAGAAGCTATTTCCTTTAAGGTCTTTTTGTTTTTTGGAATATTTTGCCGGTCCTCTAATTCTTTTGTATCAATGACTTCGAAATCTGTTGGTTCTTTGCCTAAAAGAGGTGATTTTTCAAATAACTTTTTTGACCTGAAAAGTCCTGGGAGAAAAGATAAGGCTACCGCTATGCCTAATACTGAAGAAAAAATGATCCATTTTACATTGCTTTTTGATTTTTCTTCTATATTTGTTTTTTCATTCATAGGAAATAGAATCTTTCTTACTTACTTATTTATTTATTTTAATTCCTTCTGATATATTCTATAAATCTTATATTTTTGTGCGCCTGCGAGTGTGATTATCTTGTTTATTCTTTCGTTGTCTTCTAGTGTCCAGGAAAGTTCAGCGATTTCGTATCCTCTCTCTTTTCCTCGTTTTATTATTTCTCCTACCATAAATAAAGGTAGGAACGGATAGTCTTTCCTGAACTCTTTCCTTACTCCCAAAATAATTAATCTGAATGATTTTATCTTTTTCGTTTTTAACCGCGCAATTATTCTTATTAGGTCAAAAGGAGTTTTTCCTCCATTTGTACCAGCTAATACTTCATTTATATTAGGAATTGCTATACACACTCCGGCAGGTTTATTATCTATATAACATAATATGGCAATTTTACTATCAAGTACTATTTTTAATGCTTGAGCTATTTCTTTACCTTCTTCTCGGGTTAACGGGGTAAAACCCCAATTATCGCTCCACGCATCATTAAAAATTTCAACGGTTATTCTTATATCATCATCTAATGTTTCCTTCGTCACTTCTTGTATTCTAATCTTCCCTTCTGATTCTTTCCAAACCAATTTTAGTAGAGAAGAAGTCTTTTTTTCCACGTCATTTCTTGTTATTTTCCATGCGAAAAGGTCCTTTGCTTTTGAGTAACCATTTTTTTCTAAAAGATCTGCATAGTATGGTGGATTGAAAGGCATCATTACGAAAGGAGGGTCATCAAAACCATGAACTAAAATCCCGGATTCTCCATTTATGTTGAATGAGAAGGAACCCATTATTTTTGTCATGCCCTCCTGTTTTAGATAGTTTTCTGCTGTCATAAGGAGCCTTTCCGCTACTTCGTTTGAATTGATGCACTCAAAGAATCCAAAGAAGCCTGCTTTTTCATTCCATTTTTTTATATAAAGTTCATCTATTTGTGCAGAGATTCTACCTACGACTTTTTTACCATCTTTTGCTATAAAAAATTTTGCCTTGCCGTGCTTGAAAAAACTTGAATATCTCAGGGTAATTAATCTTTCAAGGAAAATCGGAGGAATAAATGCTTTTTCTCCTTTTTTAATCTCATACTCGCAGTTGACAAATCTTAATAGATCCAAAAGACTTTTTACTTCCTTTACTTCTATCATAATTTTTTATAATATGTTCCCACTGGGGGTTTCCGTTATCTCCAATTATTTTTTTACTTAATTTTTTGCTTTTTGTCTTACTTTTTTGCCTTTTATTGTCTTCTCTTTTTCTTTTATTTATTTATTATTTTTTTATTCAAGTTTTATTCTACTATAAACTCTGATATTTTAGAAGGGTTTATAATAAAAATCCTTTCTCCTTTGTTTTTTCCTTCGTATGCTACTATTATACCATCAAAGAATTCTTTTATATTTTTTATTTCTGGTGGAGGATATAGCTTTGAGTTGATGCTGTCAAACTCTTCTATTTCTTCAATATCATCTATTAATATACCGATGAAATCTTTTGTTTTTCCTGTTGGAATTATCATAAAGAGCCTCCTTTTTGAGAGTTGTTTTTCCTCACTTTCGTAATCTTCCTCTTCTTTTTTTTCGTATTTTTTTTCTTGAATTTCTTTCTGTTCAGTTTTTTCAAGGTTACCTATATCTATTATTTTTCTTATATCAATAAATGACACGAGTGCCTGTTCTCCCTGAGTTATTTCAATTTCTGATATTCCTATTATATAGGGTGGAGCTCCATCTACTTTCGTTATTTGTATATCCCCTTTTTCTTTTATTATTTTCTTTACCTTATTTACCTCTATACCGAATTTTTTCCCACCTATTTTGAACAATATAACCCTTTTCCTAATTCCTTCATCCATAAATTTATTTTAGTGATGTTTATCTTTATGAGTTTTTGCTTTTAGTTTTTTGATTAGTTTGTTTTATAATATAACTTATTTTTACTCCTCCTCCTATTCTTCCTCTCTTTCCTCAATAATTTTCTTATACTCTTTGTAAGGCAGTAGTGAGAACGATTCTAATGAGTCGTAAGTTTCTATTTCCATTAGCCAACCTTCTTTATATGGATCTTCAATTATAGTTTCTGGATTATCTATTGCGTCTTGGTTCAATTTTAAGACCTTACCGGATATGGGAGATACTATTTCTACCGTGCCATCAGATGTTTCTATTTCTCCTATTATATCCCCTGTTTCTATTTCTGTATCTTCCTCTACATACATATTTATCTTCTCTATTTCATCACTTTCTTGTAGTATGAATTCTGTTAAACCTATTCTCACAATATTTTTTTGTTTTGGAAGTACCCAAACATGATCTTCAGAAAACAGAAGGTTTTTAGGTATCTTCATATTTACCTCCCTTCCCTTATTCTCATATTGTTTTTTCTTTTCGTTTTTTCTTTTTCTTTTTGAAATTCTAATCTCTCAAAAGGATTTTTTCAGAAAAATTTTTATTTTTCATATTGATTCCATTTTCTAATGATCTAATTTCTCCTCTTCGCTACTGATTTCTTCATAATTTCATGCTAAAAAAAGTTAAAAGTAAAATAAAATTCAAAGAAGATAAAAATTAGTAACAACCGAAATTGTTATGATAGATATAAAATTTTGTGTGTATGAAAAGATTAAAATGGAATGGATGGGGATATGAGGGGGAAGAGTTCCCGCAAGATAGAACAAAAAAAATTATTGAGGTTTTGCGTTCATTTTTAGGAATATCAGAGGATGATTTCTCTCCTTCTGTAAATCTTGAACAAATAAATTTACCAGACCCAAAAATAGATTATCAATTGCTTCAAAGAAAACTCAAAGCATCATCTGTTAGTGTTGAAAGATATGATAGAGTCTTAAATTCGTCAGGTAAAAGTTATAAAAACCTTGTAAGATTAAGAAAAGGCATTATAAAAAAATTTCCGGATGCAGTTGTGTATGTGAAAGATAAGAACGATATTTTTGAGATTCTTTCTTTCTGTGAAAATGAAAAGATCGCATGTGTTCCTCGCGGTGGTGGAACGAGTGTTGTTGGAGGAGTCGATACAGAAGAAATATCATCGCCGGTTTTAGTTTGTGATTTGACTTATCTTAACAAAGTTGTTGATGTAGATACTAAATCTTTAACATCTCGGGTTCAGGCGGGAGTAAGAGGACCGAACCTTGAAGAGCAACTCAGAAATTATGGACTCGCTTTAAGACATTATCCTCAATCTTTCTATTTTTCTACTCTGGGAGGATGGATAGCTGCAAGATCAGCGGGACATTTTTCGTCAAGATACGGGAAAATAGAAGATATGATTCAAAGTATTGAAGTTATAACACCTCGGGGTATTGTAAAAAATTTTGACGTACCATCAACTGCTTGCGGGCCAGATATACCTCGTGCATTTGCTGGTTCTGAGGGTATTTTAGGTATAATAACGGAGGCGGTCGTAAAGTGTCATAAGATACCTACGAAAAAGTTCTCCACAGCTTTTGTTTTCCCTGATTTTGAAACCGCATGCGAGGCGGCAAGAAAAATAATTCATTCTGAAATATTCCCACCTCTTCTGAGGATACTTGATGAGAGGGAACATATGATATCATCTCTGCTCTCCGGTAGGCCATATGAAGGCGGGTCCCTTTTGCTTTTGGGATTTGAATCAGATGACGAAACAGAAAATATTGTGCGAATTGAGTTTGAAAAAACTTCTCAGATATGCATAAAATCCGGTGGAAAAGATGAAGGTAAGATGAGATTTGAAGATTGGAAAAAAGAATATTTTGAACAGCCCTATCTTCGCGACGTACTTATGGATTTCTGCATAGTTGTTGATACTCTTGAAACCGCTACAAGTTGGTCCAATCTTATTAATCTTTACAGAAAAGTAAAGGAAGCTATGGAGCAAGCTATTTTCTCCGAAACCTTGGGTGGTGTGACTTGTCGTGTAACTCATGTTTATACAACGGGGGCATCTTTATACTATTCTTTCTTTGCAAAAGCTCAAAAAGGGAAAGAAGAGGAACTTTGGTGGAAGATAAAAAAATCTGCCTCGGATGCTATATCAAGCTATGGAGGAACGATCTCGCATCATCATGGGGTAGGTAGGGACCACAAAATTTGGGCACAAAAAGAATTAAAAGATTCTTTGGTTTTTCTCAAAGGTCTAAAACTTTCTCTTGACCCAAAAAATATTATGAACCCAGGAGCAGTCTTTGATATATAAATTTTTTTTATAAATTGGGATTATTTTAATCGTAATCAAAACAAAATTTTTCTTTTTTGCGATATTAAATTTTAGTTATAAGCTGATTTTTCATAGAAAATAATTTTATAGATGGAAAGAAGGTAAGGAGTAGAAAATGCTGTTGATAAATAATAGAATCGTAGGCATATTGAAAAATACTTCATTTTGTCTTGTTTCTCTATTATTGGTGTTATTTTACTTTTTTATTTATCCTTCTAATTTGTATTCATCTGATGTTTTTCAAGTAAGGTTTCAGAAGGGGAAGGAGTATTTTGACAAAGGAGACCTTATGAATTCTTATATAAATTTCTCCATAGCTTATGAATATGCTGAGAGCAATACTCAAAGGTTTGAGGTCATGATGAATTTGGCAAATATACTTTTTATTTGGGGAGACACTTTTGCGGCAGAAGAAGTTTACAAGACTGCTCTGAGTTTAAATCCGAGATCTTTTGAAGCTTTAAAAAAAGTTGTTATCGTAAAGGCAGAAAATCAAGCCAGTGACTTCAAAACTTATCTTAGTAAAATACCGCAAGATAAAAGAGATTCCGAGATCTTATATTACTGGGGGAAATATACGCTTTTGGCTGAAAAAGATCCAAAAAAAGCTTGTGATATTTTGGATTCTGTAAGAATAGAGTCGGAACTATTTTACAAAGCCTCATATCTTTGCGGTGTTGCGATGATTATGTTGGGTGATAGATCTGAGGCTTTGAGAAGATTTGAGAAATCCGCTTTATCTCCGGATAAAAATTTGCGAGAAAACTCATATATTGCTATTGCGAAAATATATACTGATGTTGGACAGTTTGAAAAAGCTTTGCCTTATTATCTACGAATTCCACCCAATTCAACTGTATCTTATGAATCAAAATACGGAGTCTGTTGGGTTCTCTACGCGCTCGAAAGATACGATGAAGTGAGAAATTGTATAGCATATTTTAAAAACGCTCCAAAATCTCATCTTACCAAAAAGATAGATATACTTCAGGCTTTTTTGAATATGAGGGAGGATCTTGTCAGTACGCTATTGACTTTTACCGCTGTTTCAGATTATTCTGTTATGATGTTATCAAAAATAGACGAAGTTAAAAATATGCCGAAGAAATTTTGGGGGCAGGATTACATTAAATATTTTTCCGCGCACGAGCCTAATATAAAATCTTTTATTGAATTTTTCCCCGAATATAAAGAATTTTCAAGGAGAAAAATTTATATAGCTCAAACTCAAGCCGAAATAAAATCCATAATTCAGGATATAAGGAGAATCAATTCCATGTCTGTTATCGTTGCAGATAAAGCTATAAAAAAATATCTTGAAAGAGTTTGGGTTGTTCAGCAAAGAATAATTAATCTGATGAGTGATTTCATATCTCAAAGTTCTGCTGATTTTAATAGTAAAAATACTTGGTTTTCTCTCTCATCTCTATTTGAAGAGTTGATGAAGCTTGATTTTACAACAAGAGAGCTTATAGCTATATCTTCTGTTAAAATAGCTGAACTTTCAAGAGAAGGGGGATTTAAAAACTGGGAGAAAAAGTTTGAAGCATATAATAAAGCTATGGACTATTCGTTTAGTGAGTTAAATAAACTTTTAGATTACAACAGGAAGTCTGCAAATTATTTTGTCATGCTTACAAAAAAAATATCACAAGAATATAATGGAAGAAAAATTTATGATGTCAGTGAAATTCTGAAAACCTTTGAGGATTCTCAAAATGTCTTTTTTAGTTTTGCGGATATATGGCAAGATATGATCAAATCAGTTTCTAAATTCCTCTCATTTCAGGAAAGAAAACTTATGGGTATAAATCATGTGTTGAACAACTTTCTTACTTATCTTGACGATTTTGAAAAATCTTTGGTAAGATATATTATGCTAAATAAGCTTAAAAATGAACTCTTCAAAATCTATGCTCTTGCTCAATATGGTTTTATAGAAACATCATGGATATTAAAGGAAAAAGAAAGTGAATTTTTAGATAAAATGCATTTTTTAAGACTCCAAGAAGAAAATAAGATTAGGGACGATTTCTCAAAAATCCAAGATAGTTTAGATAAAGTAGTAGTAGATTCAAAACCTTTTAAAGCTGATTCTGTTTTTGAAGAAGAAATAGAATCTCATGAAATTATGGCTGATGGTATTGTAAATTCAATCAACTCTTCTTTTAACGTATTTATGAAAGGGAACTCAATATTATTTGTTCCACCACAAGATATAAACAAAATTATTAGTCGCGAACAGAAGGATTTGCAAAAAGAAACTAAACAAAAGCAAGAAAAAAGAAATATAAAGTAATTAAATGGATAAGTAAGTAAATAAAAGCGAATATAAGTTAAATCTGGGTAACGATAAAATTGGAATGATAAAAAAAATAATAGTTGAGGTTTAAAAAATATGATAAGTGTAGCGGGATATAAGAATTTGAAAATAATGAAATTTCTTAAAGATCTTTTTAAGTTCGGATTTTTATCTATTTCCATAATTTTTTCTTTTGGTTTGATTTATCCTGCTTCTGTTTTCTCTGAAAAGGCGAGAACGCAAAAAAATCAGGAAAAATCAAAGTCGCAAGATAGAAAAATAAAAGAAGAAAAGAAAAAAGATACTCCTTCTCGGAAATTTAGCGATCGATCTCTTCCTATTCAAACTCCCGATTCAACTAAATCAGATGGATACTACGATAAAATTATGATGAAGATAAATGAGTGGAAATCCGGTTATTCACCTGATATTTATGATTATTTGATCAAAAGAGAATTTCAACCTAAGGCTCTTGCAATCTATTTGGATAGATTTGAAAAAATAAAGGGTATTATGAAGGAACTTTTAGAAATCCGTTTGCAGATTGAGATGTCAAAGATATCAAATTTCTTCTCTGATAAAATGAAGCCATTTTTGGAAGTTGAAAACACAAGACGCGAAGAGCTTATGGAGGCTCTTCAAAAATATATAGAAAATTTTTCGGATTCGCCGTTGGCTCCATATGCTATTTTGAGATATGCAGAAATTCTATATGAAAGGCTAAGCTACGAATATATTCAGGCTTATGAGCAGGCATTATTAGAGGGTAGGGTGCCACCTCAAAAGGATTTTTCTCCAGTTATCAAAATATATGAAGATTTCTTGAAAAAATATAAAGACTTCCCATTGAAGGATGCTGTCATGTATCTTGCTGGATACATTCTTGACGAAATGGGAATGCAAGAGGAAGCAGTTGAGAAGTTCTTTGTTCCGCTTTCTGAAATAAGGTTATCTCAGTTTGCCGCCGAAGCTGCTATGAGAGCAGGAGAATTTTACTTTAATATCGGTGATTTAGAAAATGCAGAGAAGTTCTACCTTGTTGTCCTTGATTTTCCCGAAAGCCCTTTCTATTCAAAAGCTTTATATAAGCTTGCATGGACATATTTTAGAAAGGGGGATTATTCGTCTGCAATAGATTATTTTATAGAAACAATAGATGCTTCTTATGGTAAAGAAACATCCGATAGGTTGAGCCTTATAAATGAATCCCTAGATTACATTATAACTTCTATAGTTGAACTTGGTGGATTTGATTCGCTTGAAAGATCAAGAAAAGAAGCTATACTCTCTGTTTTAAATAAAGTTTATCCGATTATTTCTCAAATTCAAGATAATCCAGAGGCCTTTTTGCTTGAAGCACAAGGTAAAGTTTTTCTCGAACAGGGCAAGTACAACGAAGCCATGCTTTCTTTCAAAAATCTTATAGATAGATTCTATCCCTCCCCAAGATCAATAAGAGCAGCTTTTGGCATTTTTGAAGCCTTGAAAAAGTCAGGTGATATATCTGGGGCGATTTCCTGGCAGGTGAAAATGGCCGAAAAGTGGGGACCAGCTTCTGAGTGGGCACAAAAAAACAAAGATGAACTTGATAAGAATGTAAAAAGGCTTGAAGAGGGATTGTTAGAATCTGCAAAATATTATCATTCAAAAGGTGTGCTCTCAGATGCTGAATCATCTTATATTCTTTTCCTCAGATTTTTCCCAGATAGTGAATTTTCTGCCGAAGTTCAGTTCCTGCTCGGCGAACTTTATTTTAATCAAAAGAAATTTTCTGATGCTTTCAAGTACTACAAAATGAATGTGGAAAATACTAAGGTCAAACAAAACAAATTTATTCAAGAGGCTGCTTGGGGAATGGTTATAGCTTCTGACCAGGCTTTGTCTGCCGGTATGAAGGATGCGCCTGAAAATTTAAAAAACGCAGCGTTCTTATACGAGAGGCTCTTCCCACTCGATAGAAGAGTTCCTGTAGCCCTATATAAAGCTGCAAAAGTTATATCTTCCGAGGGTAAAAAAGATGAAGCTTTATTTATGTTCTCAAAAATAATTGAAAGATATCCGGGCTCTGAAGTGATAGCTGATTCTATGCTTGAAATCCTCAGAATATATATAGAGAAAGGAGATTTGATGAGAGTATTGGATTTCTCGCTGAAGGCAAGGGAAAGAAAAGATATTTTCTCCCAAGAAGATATAAAATATATAAATGACGCGGGAGCGAAAGCTCTGTTTTCCATAGCTTCAAACTACGAAAAATCTAAAAATTTTCAGGAAGCTATTTCCTACTATCTTAAAATCCCTCAACTTTTCCCTGATTCTGAATTCATAGACGATGCTCTTTATAACGTTGTTATGATGTATTATGAAATGAAAAATTATGACGATGTCTTGAATTTTTCTGATGAGTTTTTGAAAAAATTCCCTGAATCTGATTTAAGATATGATGTTTTATATGTAAGAGCTGTTGCGCTTTCAAGTCTTTTCTTTTTTGACCAAGCACTTGAAACTTATATTAGGTTAGAAAAGGACCTTAAAAACAAAAAGAATTTATCTGATATTGAGAAAGATATACTCAATAAGACGGTGATGGCTATAATTTCAATTTACACGGGGTTGGGAAAATTTAATGAAGCGGCAGAGTGGACATTAAGGTATTATGATGAATTCGGTAAATCAGAAAAAGAACCTCTTCTTTATATAAGAAGAGCTGCTGACCTTTATGAGAAGGCTGGCAACATGCAAAAAATGCGAGAACTTCTTTCACGTTTTATAGAAGAGACGGAAAAACAAAAAAAGAAATCAAACACATACGATGTAGTTTATGCAAAATATAAAATCGCAAAATCTTATGAAAAATCAAAGCCAAACGAAATGGAGAAAATTTTTTCCGATATTATAAATATTTGGCAAAAACTCCCAGATGAAGATAAAAGAAAAGCAGTGAGTATATATGCTGAGGCAAAATTTCATTTTGCTAAAAAAAACTTCGATGAGTATAGGAAAATAAGAATAACGAGTGATGATAGACAGAAGCAGCTGGCAGGTAAACTAAAAAAGAAGTCAGAAATGCTCAAAAAAGTCCAAAATGAGATGGGAGATATAGCAAAACTCGGAGACCCAAATTGGTCATTTGCTGCTATTTATTATATGGGATTTGCTTTTCAAGACTTTGCAGATATGCTTATTAATTCTCCTATTCCGCCAGAAATAAGGTCAATACGAGACCCGGAGGAAAGGTCTTTAGCGGAAGCCGTTTATAGGGAGGAACTAGAAAAACAAGCTTTCCCACTCGAAGATAATGCAATAAAAATTTTCTCCGGAGCTGTTGATAGAATAAAACAGCTTGGAGTTAGAAATGAGTGGACCGCTCTGATATTTAAGCATCTGAAAATGCTTGACCCTCTCGCACCCGTTGAAGTGGAGGATGATATATACCAAGATGTTGCACTAACTTTTTCTATGAGAGCTGATTCAATCCCACCAGTAGAAGAGGAAACGAAAGAGGAAAAATCTGTCTTCGCAAAGAAGATGAAACAAAAGGATATATTCAAATTAAGCAACCCAGAAAATCTCAGATTGGAATCATTAAATGCTGTTATGCAAAATCTTTTTTCTGGATACTTTGTATTGCAATCTGAAAATGGTTTATTTTATTTTGATTCCGATAAACTTATGGGAAAGAGAGATTAAAAATTTAAAAATTTTAATATTTAGCTAAGTTTTAGTTCTTTTGATACGAAATTGTAAAATTTATTAGTGTAAAAAATGTTTCGTAAAAAAAAAATAGAAGGAAATTTCTGTGACGTTGGTTTCTTTTCTGCTGTTCTGTCATTTATTATTATTGCATCTTCATCTGGTTGTTCATTTCTGCCTTTCTTGTCTTCTCCAAAAGAACAGGTTAATCAAGGAGCATTATTAGGAGCCGGTGGATCCGAAAAACAAGAAGAGAAACGAGAGGTGAAAAATGATATATTAAAAAACAGAGAAGAAAAAGATTTTCAAGATCAGCAATATCCAGATAAACCATTTATTGATCTTTCTCAGAAAATAAACAAAGATAGGTGGAATTTGGAGGAGATTGCTTTTAACCCATCGGATTCGGAAGAGCTACCATTTTTTGAGGAGCAATCAAGCGAAGCGTTAGAAATGGAAGAAATAGACAAACTGTTTCAAGAAGCTTTAACACGGTCTTTTCCTGAAAGTATAACTAAAATAGAGAAATACTTTGTGAAAGGTTTTGGTTATTTTAATATTCCTGTTGAGCTTAACGGATATGTTGATTACTATATCTATCTTTTTACTGAAACTAAATTTAGACAGCATCTTGAAAAATGGCTCAGGAGGTATTTTAAATACGAGAAAGTAATTAGAAGAATAATAAAATCCTACGGGTTGCCAGATGACCTTATCTTTGTTGCGATGGCGGAATCCGGCTTTTCAACTCGTGCGGTTTCTCCTATGAATGCTGTTGGACCATGGCAATTCATAGAAGGAACTGCAAGAAGATATGACCTCAAAATTGATTTGTGGGTTGATGAAAGAAGAGATGTTATAAAATCAACCTATGCAGCTTTGAATTACCTCAAAGACTTGTATGATATGTTCGGAAACTGGTATTTAGCATGGGCTGGCTACAATGCAGGAGAGAGGAGAATAGAAAGAGCAATTGAAAGAGCAGGGGGTAAAAAAGATTATTGGTATTTTGTAAAAAGAGGCCTTATACCTCGGGAAACTCAAGGATATGTACCAAAAATAATAGCTCTCGCACTTATAACGAAAAATCTAGAAAAGTTTGGATTCTCAAAAGATGATTTCAAAGATGAGGGCGATTTTGAGTTTGATATAGTGAAAATATCAAAGCAAATAGATATATTCTCTTTATCTAAAATATGTGAATGTGATATTTCAGATTTGTGGGAACTCAATCCTTCACTTCGTCTCCCAGTTACTCCTCCCTACGAATTTGAGTTGAAGGTTCCAAAAGGTAAAGGTAAGCTTGTTGAGGAAAGGATTAAATTCTTTGAAGCTTTTGCTACTCGATTTTATCCTGCTGTAAGACACTCTTTTTCGCCAGTACCAAAAGATGATTACCAGAAAAAAGTTGTGGGCGGATGGCTTTATATAACTCCTACAAAAGATGTTAGCAGTGGAGACCAAATCATAAACTATGTATCTTTGGGAAAAAATTTGGACTTGTGGAATCCTTTTCTTGATGACTTAAAAGAATCTGTGGAAAAAGGGGAAACTTTTATATTGCCAGTTTATGTTTATGTTAAACCTTTCATACTCTATAAGGTGAGAAAAAAAGTGGAGTCTTTAAGTTCAATTGCTTTACGATTTCAGGTTCCAGTCCAAGAAATAAAGAGATTAAATGGAATTAAAGGAAGCAAAGTTTATAGAGGTGCAGTTCTGAAAATTCCAACTCATAATTTTAGCCATGCTTCTCTTCCATCAGCAAGTTCAAATTATTATAAATCAAAAGTTTCAGGTCGGAGCAATACCATTATTACAAGTCCGCGAAAGCAAAAACAAGTAAATATATCAAACTCTCATCAGCCTAAGAAAAACACCATTGTGAAGCATAGAGTAAGAAAAGGAGAAAACTTATTTTTAATATCAAAAAGGTATGGCGTTGAAATCCGGAAGATAAAGGAATTAAATAATCTGAGGGGA
>Ga0197142_1002514_pt1 | contig 16006 bp, 14 predicted proteins | sample GBS60_MetaG_FD_148614 | JGI IMG/M metagenome (GOLD analysis project Ga0197142, IMG submission 148614) | Sediment microbial communities from Great Boiling Springs, Gerlach, Nevada, United States - GBS 60_MetaG | ecosystem: Environmental > Aquatic > Thermal springs > Hot (42-90C) > Sediment...
GTGCGGGCCGCAGCGATAGCGGCCGTGGGCTTGCTGGACGAAGGCTATTTCATGTATGCCGAGGAAATGGACTGGTGCCGGCGTCTGAGCGCAGCCGGTTGGCCGCTCTACTGCGTGCCCACGGCCCACATCATCCACCACGAGGGCCGCAGCGCCCGCCAGGCGCGGCCGGCCATGGCCGTGGCCCTGTGGCGCTCGCGGCTGCGCTATTACGACCGCTACTACCCGGCCTGGAAGCGCCGCGCGGCAAAGGCGCTGGTGGGCCTGGGCATGCGGGCGCAGATCCGCCGGGCGCAGCGTGACCATGCCGCCGGCCGTTTGACCGCGTCGGCCTGCGAAGCCCAGATCACAACCTGTCGCCGGGTCCTGGCCTTGCTCTGAACGTGCTCATGTCCGTTGCGACCGGAACCCCACCCACCCTGGCCTGCGCCATCCTGGCCCGCAATGTGGCCGTGCATATCGGCGATTGTGTGCGTTCCTGCCGGTTCGCCGATCGCGTCGTCGTCTTCGATACCGAGAGCGAGGACGGGACCCCCGAACGGGCCCGTCAGGCCGGCGCCGAGGTGGTGCCTACTCCCTTTGTCAACTTCTCCCAGGCCCGCAACGCCGCCCTGGCCTATCTCGATACCGATTGGGTCTTTTTTGTGGATGCCGACGAGCGGGTGACGCCGGAGCTGGCGACCGAGGTCCGCGCGGCCATCCGACGGGACGATATCGCCGGATGGTGGGTGCCGCGCTATAACCACATCGTCGGCCGTGTCATGCGCGGGGGCGGATGGTATCCCGACCACCAGCTCCGCCTGCTGCGCCGCCGGGCCGCCTCCTACGACCCCGCGCGCGCGGTCCACGAATTGGCCCAGGTCCAAGGCCCCACCGGCTATCTGCAAGGCCATCTCATCCACTACAACTACGACACCTGGGCGCAATTCCATGCCAAACAGCGGCGCTACACGGTCCTCGAGGCCCGGACCCTGGCCCATGAGGGGGTAAAAGCCCATCCCCGTCATCTGATCACCCGTCCCCTGCAGGCTTTTTGGCGGCGTTTTGTCACCTGGCAGGGCTATCGCGACGGCCGGCACGGACTGCGCCTGAGCCTGATCATGGCCTGGTACGAGGCCCTCAAGTACTACTGGCTTCTGACCGGTCGGGTTTGAACAGGGCAGGGGTCGGCGCCAACCCCAATCGTTTGCAGACGGTCGGCATCCCCCGGTCGATCAGATCGGCCAGCAACGCCGCCGTCTGCTCGTATGCGGCCCGGGGACCGCCATAGGGATCGGCGATATCCCGATGTTCGCCGGCCATCTCGCTGAGAAGGAAGGTCTTGGCCAGGGCTTCCGGCCAATTGTAGAAGAGCCGGCGACGATGGGCCTCTTCCATGACGAGGATGAGGTCGGCCGTCCGCACCAGGTGGCCGTCGAGTTGTTGTGCCCGATGGCCGGTGATGTCGAGGCCGCGTGCGGCCATGACCAGGACCGACCCGGCGCTGGCCCCCTCGCCCACCAGGGCCGCCACGCCGGCCGACATGACCTCGACCTGATCGTCCAGCCCGGCCCGGCGTAGCGCATCCTCCAGCAAGGCCTGGGCCATGGGCGAACGGCAGATGTTGCCTGTGCATACGACCAGAATGCGCTTCATAAGCTACCTCAACGAACCGGCCCGTCGGCCAGAGGCAACCGACGGGCCGGATCCTAGCCGCCAGCCAAAACACCCTCAGCCCAGTTCGGGCTGAAGCAGACCGAAGTTGTTATCACGACGCCGGTAGACCACATTGACCGTACCGGTCTGGGCATTGAGGAAGACGAAAAAGTCGTGGCCGAGCAGTTCCATCTGCTCGATGGCTTCTTCCGGGTCCATGGGCTGCATTGCAAAGCGCTTGACGCGGACGATCTGACCGCCGTGCACCGGTTCTTCGACCGGCTCCGTCGCTTCGGCCACGGCTACGGTTTCCAGGGTGGCAGCCTGAGCCACGGCGCGTTTGCTGTTGCGGGCATATTTGCCCTTGTAGCGCTCGATGCGACGTTCGAGCTTATCGGCCACGGCATCGATGGAGGCGAACATATCGCCGGTCCGTTCTTCGGCGCGCAGGATGGTGCGCGGGCTGCGCAACGTCACCTGGGCCACAGCCCGGTCGGCCGCGCTGCGGGTTTTCTCCTCGCGCAACTCCACAAACGCTTCAGCCAAATCGGGCAAATAACGGTCGAGCTTGCCGATTTTCTTCTCCACATACTGTTGCAACCAATCGGTCAATTCCACATTGTGCGCCTGGATGGTAAGTTTCATAGGGCATTCTCCTTGGGGATGACGATCCGACCGCAAGGGTCAGAGGATGATGAAGCCATTCTACGGCTGGGGACAACGGCTGTCAATCTTTTCAGGAGGGATAATCGGCCAGGATGTGGGCCAGAAAGGCGGCGCTTTCTTCGGGCAGGGTGGGATTGATGTACATCCCCGTGCCCATTTCAAAACCGGCCATGGTGGAGATGCGGGCGACCACCGTGATGTACCAGTGCAGGTACTCACGACCGCAGTCGTGCAGGGGACAGGAATGGAGCACGTAGTTATAGGCAGGGTTGTTGAGACCGCGGTCCAAAGCCCACAGCACCTGATGCAAACAGACCGCCACGGCCCGGATATCCTCCGGTTCCGCCTCCAGGAAGTTGGCCAGATGCCGCCGCGGGAGCACCCAAATATGAAACGGACTGAGGGCGGCGTAGAGGACGAAAGCGGCGGCGCTCTCGTTGACCGCCACCAGGCGACTTTGCAGGCGCAGTTCGTCGGCCAGCATGGCGCAAAAAACGCAACCGCCCCGCTCATCGCAGTAGCGTCGCGCTTCTTCGGCCCGCTGCCGCCGTGTGCCCGGCACCACCGGCAAGGCGATGAGCTGGCTGTGCGGGTGATCGAGCGAAGCGCCGGCGGCAGCGCCGTGATTCTTGAAGTACTGGATGTAGACCATACGCCGGTCTTGTTCCAGCATAAGGCCCCGACGTTGGAAGGCCAGAAGGGTCAGATAAAGCATGTCGCTGTCGGCCCGGGCCGGGGCGAGGTCATGCCGTGGACCTTCGATGACGATCTCATGATAACCCAGCCCGGTCATCCAGCGTTCCACCCCGCTGAAATGGCGCTCCAGATCGCCCTCCGGCGCCAGGGCAGGATAGCGGTTGCGCACAATGCGCACCTGCCAGGGGCCGTTTTCCGGCAGGCGCAGCACCTCGACCTCGCCCGGCCGTTCCTCCGGTGCGCAGAAGGGACAGCGAGGGTCGTAGGACGGCAGATCGGGCGGCTGGCAGGGCTGCAACTCGCTCAGGCTATGGGGACGCCGCGCCCGTTCGGTGCTGATCACCACCCATTGCTTGGTCGCCAGGTTTTGGCGCAGTTGCGGCATGGTTGTAGCAAACTCCTGGAAGGAGTATAGCCCATCAGCGGAAGGGTGACAAGCCGAGTTTGGCCGGGTTTCAGGGCTTGCGGCCGGGCATGGGGATAAAAAAATGCCGACGGCAAAGCGTCGGCGACGAAAAATCCCGAAAAGGGGAATTCAGAACTCGGTGGTGCCGTAGAGCAGCGCTTTTTTGACTTCGCCGATGGCCTTGGTGATGTTGATCTCGCGAGGGCAGGCCTCAACGCAATTGAAAGCCGTGCGGCATGACCAGACGCCGAAGCGATCGTTGAGGATCTGCAGCCGTTCGGCCGTGGCCTGATCGCGGCTGTCGAAGATCCAACGATGGGCCTGGACGATGGCGGCCGGGCCGATGTAGCGGCCGTTGGCCCAGAAGGAGGGACAGGACGTGGTGCAAGCCGCGCAGAGGATGCATTTGGTGGTGTCATCAAAGCGGGCGCGATCCGCCGGGCTTTGCAGGCGCTCGTGTTCCGGGGGTTTGGTCGTGTTGACCAGCCACGGCATCACCTCGCGATATTTGGCGAAGAACGGCTCCATATCCACGACCAGGTCCTTGATGACCGGCAGACCGCGGATGGGTTCGACCGTGAGTTTGGGCGCCACATCCTTGACCAGGGTTTTACAGGCCAGACGGTTGCGACCGTTGATCACCATCGCATCCGAGCCGCAGATGCCGTGGGCGCAGGAGCGCCGCAAGGTCAGGGTGCCGTCCTGGTACCATTTGATCTGGTGCAAGACATCGAGAACCTGGGCGTTCTCTTCGGTCTCGACCTCGTATTCCTGCCAATGCGGCTTTTTATCGGTTTCGGGATTGAAGCGCAAAATGCGCACCTTCAAATGCACTTTGGACATACGATAGACTCCTTAGCGGACGAAGACGGCGACGCTCAGTATACCCGCTTGATGGCCGGATATTTGGGGGTACCGTCGGGGTTGAAGACGAGACGCACCGGTTTGTAAGCGAGGGTGACATGGCCATCGGCATCCAGCCAGGCCAGCGAGTGCTTCATCCATTCGGCGTCGTTGCGCTCGGGATAGTCGTCCCGGGCATGGGCCCCGCGCGATTCGGTGCGGGCGGCGGCGGCCACGGCCGTCACCAGGGCCAGGTCGAGCATACAGCCCAATTCCCAGGTCTCCAGGAGATCGGTGTTATAGCGACGTCCCTTGTCCATGATGACCACGCGACGGTAGCGGCGACGCAGCTCCTGCAAATGGGCGATGGCCTCGTCCAGCAACTCCTGAGTGCGAAAAACCCCTACGTTCTTCATCATGATGGCCTGCATGCTGCGCCGGATATCGGCCACATTCTCGCCTTCTTTGCGCTGGCGGATGGCCTCCAACTCCGCCGCCACCGGTTGCCACGTCTCGGCCGGCAACTTGGGGAAGTCGTTGGCCCGACAGAAAGCGGCCATATCTTGCCCCGCCCATTTGCCGAAGGTCACCAGGTCCACCAGCGAATTGGTGCCCAGGCGATTGGCGCCGTGCACGCTCACGCAAGCGCATTCACCGGCGGCATACAAGCCCGGCAGCACCGTTTCCTTGCTATCCACGACCACGCGGCCGCGGCCATCGGTGGGAATGCCCCCCATGGCGTAGTGGGCCGTGGGCTGGATGGGCATGGGCTGCTTGACCGGGTCCACATTCAGATAGGTGCGACAGAAATCGGCGATATCGGGCAGTTTCTTCTCGATGTCCGCGGCCGTAATCCGCCGGGGCGTACCGTCGGGATTTTTGACCCCATCGAGCTCGAAGTACTTGTTGACCGTCTCCGGCCGCACATCCAGCCATACCCAATCCTCGCCGTTGACCCCACGACCGGCAGCGATCTCCAGGTAGATAGCCCGTGAGATGACATCGCGCGAGGCCAGGTCCTTGACCGTGGGTGCATAGCGTTCCATAAAGCGTTCGCCCAGACCGTTGATGAGCACGCCTCCTTCCCCGCGCACGCCTTCGGTGATGAGGATGCCCATGCCACGGATGCCCGTGGGGTGGAACTGGAAGAACTCCATGTCCTCTTGGGGAATGCCCCGGCGCAGAGTGATGGCGTTGCCGTCGCCGGTGAGGGAATGGGCATTGCTCGTAATCTTCCACAACCGTCCAAAACCACCGGTGGCAAAAAGCACGGCCTTGCCGTGGAAGACATGCAGTTCGCCCGTGGCGATCTCGTAGGCCACAACGCCGGCCACGCGGCCGTCCTCGGCGAAGAGCAGGTCCATCACCTGATACTCATCGTAAAACTGCACGTTATGCTTGAGACACTGCTGATACAGCGTCTGCAGAATCATATGGCCGGTGCGATCGGCGGCATGACAGGCGCGTCGCACCGGTTTCTTGGTGATGTTGTTCGTATGCCCGCCAAAAGGCCGTTGCGAGATGCGGCCGTCGGGCGTGCGGTCAAAGGGCAGGCCCATATGCTCCAGCTCGATGACCACGTCGACGGCTTCGCGACACATGGCTTCGATTTCCGGCTGATCGCCAAGCCAATCCGACCCCTTGACCGTATCAAAGGCATGCCACTCCCAGTGGTCTTCTTCCAGATTCCCCAAAGCGGCGCCGATGCCACCTTGGGCCGTACCGGTGTGGGAACGGGTGGGATACAGTTTGGTGATAACGGCGGTATCTACCGATCGACCGGCATAGAGCGCCGCCATCAGGCCGGCACCGCCGGCTCCGACAATGAGGGCTTCATGACGATGGTAGTTCATAATCACGCCTTACCGGAGTCTGAAAGCGGAAGCTGGCGCCGGTGCCCTGAAGCTGAAAATGGCATAAGCGCCCATCAGGATAACGACGACGGCCAGGAACAGGGCGGCGCCCTTGAGCAGGGCATTCCAACCCGGCCGATGGATGTAGTCATCGATCACCCAACGCAGGCCGTTGAAGCCGTGGATCAGAGCAAAGACCAGCAACGCCAGGTCATACACCCGCCAGAAGGCTCCCCACGGTCCCGTCCATCGGGTGACCACGGTGTTGAAGTCGATGTTCTCGACGCGAATGTACACATGCATCAAAAGCAGGTGAAAAACGGCAATAAATAGCAAAACAGCGCCGCTCACCCGCATGAAATACCAGGAAAAGGTCTCAAAACCGCCGCCGCTCGGTTTAGCGCGACTTAGCGTCGTATGGTTGATCTTTGTAGCCATATTCACACCTTTTCAATATCAATGAAAAATGGGCGCGAGCGTGAAATAGCCGGCTATTGCCGTAATCGGCAGTGTAATCGCCATGACCAGCCACCACATCTGCCGCGCATAGACCGTTGTGCGCGGCCAAAAGTCAATGATGATGATGCGGAGACCGTTAAAAGCGTGGTAAACCACGCCGAAAATGAGGCCGACCTCCAGCACGCGCGCCACAGGATGCGTATAGAGGCTCAAAAACTCGTTGAACACATCTTCCCCAAAGGTCACGAGGAAGATGTCGAAGACGTGGAGGATCAGAAAGAGCAAGACGCCCAGCCCGGCCGCGCGGTGCAGGATGAAGGCATAATGCCCCTCACGGCCGCGATAGGTGATGCCTTTCCATAGAGAAGCGATAGCTTGTCCCATCGTGTAGAACCTCGTGCTCGATAACAAAAGATGAGGGATATCCCGGTCGATTTGGGTGCTCATCATCGAACACGCCCGACCGGAACTTGAACTTGCCAAACGATGTCCCCATTGTGCCCCATCTTTCGCGGCTTCGTCAAGAGCGGATTGTTACAAAGAGTGCTATTTACAGACCCCCTCCGCAGGTTCGGATAAGCACTTGCCCTCATCGGCAAGGGGGAAACCCGGCGTCTCCTGCAACCGGACCGGTATCGCCAAAAAAGCGCCGCCGGCTCACCCTGGACCGACGGCGCTTGTGCGGAACCCGTAGCATCAACAGCCGTTCTCAATCATCCATGTTGCGGATGAGCGCATCACCGAACTCGGAGCATTTCAACAGGGTGGCCCCTTCCATCAGGCGGTGGAAATCGTAGGTGACGGTCTTGGCGGCGATGGTGCGCTTCATGGCCTTGATGATCCGATCGGCAGCCTCGTTCCAACCCAAATAGCGGAACATCATCTCGCCCGACAAGATGACACTGGAAGGGTTGACCTTATCCTGGCCGGCGTATTTGGGTGCCGTGCCGTGGGTGGCCTCGAAGACGGCCGCGCCCGTTTCGTAGTTGATATTGGCGCCGGGAGCAATGCCGATGCCACCCACCTGCGCGGCCAGGGCATCGGAGATGTAATCGCCGTTGAGATTCATCGTGGCGATCACGTCGTATTCGGTCGGCCGGGTCAAGATTTGCTGCAAGAAGGCATCGGCGATGACATCCTTGACGATGATACCGTTGGGCAGCCGTTGCCAGGGACCGCCGTCGATCTCGACGCCGCCAAACTCCTCGCGCGCCACCTGATAGCCCCAATCGCGAAACGCGCCTTCGGTAAACTTCATGATGTTGCCCTTGTGCACCAGGGTCACCGATTTACGGTTGTGGGCAATGGCATAGCGGATGGCCGCCCGCACCAGACGGGCTGTGCCTTCTTGCGAAATGGGCTTGATCCCGATCCCGGATGTCTCCGGAAAGCGGATTTTGTGCACACCCATCTCTTGTTGCAAAAAGGCGATGACTTTTTGGGCTTCGGGCGTACCGGCCCGCCATTCGATCCCGGCATAGATATCCTCCGAATTCTCGCGGAAGATGACCATATCCACCCATTCGGGATGCTTCACCGGGCTGGGCGTGCCGTCGAAGTACTGCACCGGTCGCAGACACACATACAAATCGAGTTCCTGGCGCAAAGCCACATTGAGGGAACGGATACCGCCGCCTACCGGCGTGGTCAGCGGCCCTTTAATGCCCACCAGATACTCGCGCAATGCCGCCAGAGTTTCATCGGGCAGCCACACGCCCTCGCCGTAGACCCGGAGCGCCTTCTCGCCGGCATACACCTCCATCCAGGCAATGCGACGCCGACCGCCGTAAGCTTTGGCGACGGCCGCATCGAGCACACGCGAAGCGGCCGCCCAGATATCGGGCCCGGTCCCATCGCCTTCGATAAAGGCGATGATAGGACGATCGGGCACCTGGAGACGTCCGTTGACAATCGTGATTTTTTCCCCGTCCGCCGGGACGATGATTTTTTGAAAAGCCATTGTCAGTTTCCTCTCCTCGGGTTGAGGTCTAAAGGCATAGATAAACACTATCCATGATAACGTAGGCCGGCGGCCGAGACCAAAGCCGATCCGGCCGCTTGCACAACGGAGATACGGCCATAACCTGTCGCTCTCCGCAAACCTTTTACCTTTTAGACTCCGTTTGACAGGCCTCTGCCTTACGATTTATGATAGGTGTTCAGCCTTATCCGTCTTCTAACCCCCAAGGATTCTGAAGGAGATGCAAAACGTGAGCGATATCGGTGGCGCCGCGACCACACCCGAAAAGCCCGAGATCAAGGTCATCCCACCTAAGACCATCGTGCGCAAACTGGCCGTCGGCCAGGAAGTCAAAGGCCGGGTGCGACGTTTGACCGAGTTCGGCGCCTTCATTGATATCGGCGTGGGTACCGATGGCCTGGTTCATGTCTCGGAAATGTCGCCCAAGCGCATCAAGAAACCGGCCGATGTTCTCAAAGTCGGGCAGGAAGTCACCGCCTGGATCAAAGAGTTGGACAAGGAGAAAAACCGCATCAGCCTGACCCTGATCCCACCCGACGCCATCACCCTGCGCACCCTCCAGGAAGGCCAGGTGCTCACCGGCAAGGTCACCCGTATCGAAAGCTATGGCGTGTTTGTGGATATCGGCATCGACCATGAGGGCATGGTCCACATCCGCGAGCTGGCCCATGGCTTTATCAAACATCCCGGCGACGTGGTCAAGATCGGCGATGAGATCGAGGTTCAGGTCCTCAAGGTCAACCGCCGTCGTGGCCAAATCGACCTCTCCCGCCGCGCCGTGCTGCCCCCGCCTCCGCCCGAACCGCCACCGGCCCCCAAAGCCGAAAAAGCCGACGAAAGGGAAACGCCACCGCGAGCAGGCAAAAAATCGTCCCGACGAGGACGCCGTGCCGGTCGTCGCCAGGGCCAACCCACACCGCCAGCCGAGATAGACGCCTCGACGGAAGAGACGACCGACGTCCCCGCCGAAGAGGAGCCGGGCATGCCCACGGCTTTTGAAATCGCCATGCAGCGAGCCCAACAACAAAACGCAGCCAGACATAAAAAACAGCGGGTCAAAAAGAGCTGGTACGAAGAAGACGAAAGCGATGATGTGATCACCCGTACGCTCATGCTGGCCGACGACGGCTCCTGATATCCTCAGCAGCGCCAGGCAATCGCAAAAGGCCGGGGGAAGCCATAACCCACCGGCCTTTTTGCTCGAGAGGGCAGCGTGAACCGTCTGCGTTCTTTCTGCGCCTTGATCATCGTGCTCTTGCTGACCCTCGGATCGGGGTCGGCGGTCCGGGCTGCCTCAGCACCGCCAACCCTGGAGCCGCTCTACAGCGCGACGGCCTGGGTCGAAGCCGGACACATCCGGGTGCGGCTGGTCACGCGGCTGACAGACGGTCATCGGATCTATCGTCCCGAGGAACTGCTCCAACCCCATCTGCGCTTTCACCTGTCAGACCATGCCCGCCGCGGGCATACGGTGCTCGTCGCCTTGCCGGCCCAGGCCAACCCCACCATCGCAGCCGTCAACGGCGAAGGGGAGATCGTGCTACCGCAGTCCGAAGCGGGGGCTATGGAGGCCGCAGCCACCCATGCGGTCGCTTTGGAGGGCGAACCGTTCTGGTTTCGCCATCAATGGGCCGTGCGGCTGCGCCTGACCCCCCTGCATACGGATGCCGGCGACCTTCGCCTGCGCTTTGCACCGGTGCTGACGGTGACCCTGAGCAGCGATCGCCCGCTTACGGCGACGCCACCGCCCCCCGATCCCCTCTGGGAGCCTCTCTATCGCTCGCTACTCGTCAACTACGCCGATGCCCGTGGCTGGCGACGCTTGCCTCCGGCCATGACCTGGCCCCTGGCCGGGTCGGCCCCGGCCGCCGGCGACGGTTGGCGGGTGCGCCTGAGCGTGGTCCAACCCGGTCTCCAGGAAATCACCTATGACGACCTGGTAGGGGCCGGAATGGCCATGAGCGGCAGCGACCCGCGCACCTGGCAGCTCTATCGTCAGCAACAGCCTCTTCCTGCGCTGATCATCGGGGAGGAAGACGGCCGTTTCGATCCCGGCGATGCCCTCCTCTTCTATGCTCCGCCCTGGAGGCCTGAGCACAGCCCGGAAGCCATCTATTGGCTGGTGGCGGGCACCACTCCCGGCCTGCGTGTGCCCCAACGGATGGCCGAACCCGGTCCGGCTCCGGTCCTGCCCACTTTTCAGGACACCATCCACCTGGAAGAACAACGGCTCTATCGCTCCGATTTCGCCGCCTTGGATGCCCAGGGACGGCCGGACCGCTGGTTTTGGACCAGCCTGCGTCCTCAGCGCAACGGCCCCGGCCGCCAAACCCTGACCTTCTCGCTCCCGCCCATCGCCGAAGGTCCGGTCAGCGCCCGGCTACGCCTGCGCCTGTTCGGCCGGGAAGAGGGGACGGCGCAGGTGAACCTCCGGCTCCAGGACTACCCCCTCGGCAGCTTTAGCCTGCGAGGCCGGACGACCTTTACCTACGAGGCCGATTTTCCCCATGCCCTGCTGCAAACCGGCGAGAACCGGCTTTGGATCGAAGTGCAAGAGGTCGGTGGGACCACGAACACGGTGTGGCTCGATTGGATCGAGATCACCTGTGTACGACGCCTGGCAGCCGTGGCCGGCCGGCTGCATTTCCGACCGGACTGGCCGGGCCTCTGGCAAATCTGGTTGGAGGGGATGGACGCGACAACCCACGTCTGGGACGTGAGCGATCCCCTGCGCCCGGTTGCCATTGCCGGGCTGCAGATCGAACCGGAAACCGGGCGGGTCGGCTTTATCGACGGCACGCTGTCGCTAACCTCGACAGAAACCGTCCGCCAACTCCGCTATGAGGCCGCCACGCGGGCAGGACGAGGCCATCCCCAGGTGCGCCAGGTGCTGCCTCTCGATGAGCTAAGCAGCGCCACCAACCGGGCCGATTACCTGGTCATTACCCCGGAAATCCTGGCCGGGCCGGCCCAACGCCTGGCTGCCCACCGGGCCCGCCAGGGTCTGGCTGCCAAGGTGGTCACGCTGGAGGCCATCTACGATGAGTTCAACGCCGGCCAGCCCGATCCCCATGCCATCCGCGCCTTTCTGGCCACGACGCTCACCCGCTGGCGTGCGCCGGCACCCGCCTATGCGGTGCTTTTCGGCGATGGTCATAGCGATCCCCTGAATCATCTGGGAACGGGTTATCCGCTGTTCCCTGTTTTTCTGCGCGATCGCGACCCCTGGCTGGGGGAGGTGGCCGACGAAAACCAATTTGCCGCCGTGCTCGGCCCCGACCCCGTGCCCGATCTGATGGTGGGGCGGCTGCCGGTGGGTAGTGTCGAGGAAGCCGACCGGCTTGTGGACAAAATCATCGCTTACGAGAGCCTGGGTACAGGTCAGGCCTGGCAGAATCGTCTGCTGTTGGTGGCCGATAACGCCGACGGCGCCGGGGATTTCGCCGCCCTGGCCGAACATATTGCTCAACTGACCACAGCCTTCTGGCAGGTCGAGCGGCTTTACTACGGCGTCCATTACACCTCGGCCGGCGCCCTCCGAGACCGGCTGCTGAGCGCCTGGACCGAAGGCGCCCTCATCGTCAACTACAGCGGTCACGGTCAGATCGGGGAATGGGGGGCCGAACAATTCCTGGCCCAGCGGGATCTGCCTGCTCTCCAGAATACAGGCCGGCCTGCCATCGTTTTGGCCATGGCCAGCCTGAGCGGCATTTTCTATCGGCCGGGGATGCGCTCGCTCCAGGAAGCGCTGCTCCTCTTGCCCGATGGCCGGGGGGCCATCGGTTATGTGGCCAGTACCGGTTACGGCATCGGCGTCGGCAATCAACTGGTCAACGAAGGCTTCGTAGCTGCGTTCCGTCAGGGACGGCCGCTGACCCTGGGCGAGGCCACCCTGAGCGGCCGACTGCATCTCTTCGCCCAGAGTTATACCTACAGCGCCTTTTTGGTGGACTTGTTTGCCCTCTTCGGTGACCCCGCCACGCGGATTCCGATGGCGGCCTGGGGTCATCGTTTGGTGATGCCGTTGGTAGGTCACAACGGCCTCTTTGTCAATCGCGGCCATCCCTGATAGGTGGCATCGTTCTTCCTTGCGGCCGGTGTGACCGCACCGATCCAGGTCCTCGCCCTGTCCGAAGCAGGGCGCGCTCGCCGATGACCTCGGCCCGGAACAAGCCGCGGCTGTTCGTTGCCCTCTCGAGGGGGATGGCGTTTGACAAGCCCTGCGGCCGGTGGTAGATTGCGGCCGTGCCTTTTCCTCCTGCTCTACGACGATGCGTCCCTCTGCGATTCTGCGCCCTGCCTTGCGCGGGGGCTTGATCGGCGCCGCTCTGGCCGTGGCATTTTCCGTCCTGGGCGTCATCCCGGTGTGCGGTTTTGCCGCTCTGCCCTTACGCCTGGCTGCCTGGACCCTGGCGGGTTTTGCGGCCGCGCGCATGAGTTTACCGCTCCCTCGGCCCGGCCCCGGCCTTGCGGCCGGCCTGGTAGCCGGCATTATCGCCGGGCTGGTCGACGGTGTGGCCAATATCGCCCTGGCGCCGGTACGTTTCAAACTGGCCGGCGATACCCTGGCAGGTTTGCTCTTGTTGCCCCAGGGGGTGGTCCGCTCCTTTGCCGACATGGGCATTGACCTGATGGCGCTCAATACGGTGGGCGGCAGTGTGTTCTTTGCCGTGCTGTTATGCGGGGTGGTGTGGTTGGCGGCGGGGATGATGGCCGCCCTGGGCGCCGGCTTTGCCATCGCACTGAGCGAATAAGGCCCCCGCTTCCCGAGCGGGGGCCGAGAAAGAGCCGCGGCTCTGGCCCGGAATCGGGGTCCGATCTCGTCAGGAACCGAAGAAGGCACGCAGCAAATCCGTATACGTCGCGGCCTCGTTGAGGTACGGAAAATGCCCGACGGCATGCAGGGTGTGCACCCGAGCGGAGGGGTAGGTGGCTTTCAGTTGCTCCCGCAGGGCCGCTTCCACCAGAGGGTCGTTATCCGCCTCGATGATCATCACCGCTATGCCCGGCGCCGCAGGGTCGGGAGGCGCAAACGGCTCGATCACGGCCTTGGCCCGCCCAACCACCTGGGCTTTGCTCATCCGCCCGGAGACCTGTTCCAACATATAGGCCAACACCAATTCCGAATGACCGGCCGCCGGATAGATGGTATTCACAAAATTATTGCGGAAAAACCGCATAACCAGCCAATTCGGTAAGAAAGGCAAAATCCGAATCAATGACTGATTCCGCTGGCGCAATATGTCATTGGGTGGAAATGTGTTTGCTAAAACCGCTTTTTCAATACGTTCGGGATGATGGACCATCAGATATTGCAGAAGATATCCACCCAATGAAGTACCCACCATATGGGCGCGTTGAACACCTTCGGCATCGAGTACGGCCAATACCCCCTGGCTCAGTTCTTCCAGGGTTTCGACAGGGGGATAGGTCAGGCTCATCACCTTGTAGTGTTCGGAAAGCGGCACCATCTGTTGCCACCAGATGTCGTAAGCTCCGGTCATGCCGTGCAGGAAGAGGATGGTTTTCTCACCCTGACCAAAAGCGACGTACTCCCAACGCTTTCCGCCTGCCTGCACCTCCTTGGGAGGATGAAGCTTACGAAAATCGAGCAGGGATTGACGTTCCTGTTGAGGTACTTTCTCAGAAAGTTCGGCAAAATCTTTCTGAGGTACAGGCCACAAATAGACGACAAGCAATAAAACGATGAAAATGCCCAAAGCGATGATCATTTTTTTTCATGGGTGTCCTTCCTTTGTGAATATGCGGGATCAAATGCTCGAGGTTGAACTATCGGCGGGTCATCCGCCGCGGTCGCGTCGCCGTCTTGGCGACTTCCCGAGCTTCCCGGCAATTCCTTCAGCAGATGCGCGGCAACTGCTCGCCGCTGAGCATTTCGACAAGGCGTTGCCCGCCGATGCGACTGCGCAGGATCACCCGACGAGGATGGTCGGCCACCACCTCGCCGATCACGGCGGCCTGGCGCCCCAACGGATGCTCGCGCATGGCCGCCAACACCGCTTCGGCCGCCGCAGGCGCCACGATGACCAGACATTTGCCCTCGTTGGCCACGTAAAGGGGATCCAACCCCAGGATCTCACAGGCGCCCCGTACGGCGTCGCCCACCGGGATCTGGGCCTCATACAGACGAATGCCCACATTCGCCGCCCGGGCGATCTCGTTGAGGGCGCTGGAAACGCCCCCGCGTGTGGGATCGCGCAACACGTGGACGGCTTCACCGGCCGTCGCCAGCACCGCCGCCACCAAGTCGTGCAACGGCGCCGAATCGCTCATCAAGGTTGTCTCGAATTCCAACCCCTCGCGCACCGACATGATGGCAATGCCGTGTTCGGCAATGGGCCCGTTGACCAGGATGACATCCCCCGGTCGCGCCCGGGTCGGCGCTATCTGCACCCCCGGCGGGATCAGGCCGATGCCCGAGGTGTTGATAAACAGTCCATCCCCTTTCCCGCGGTCCACCACCTTGGTGTCGCCGGTGACAATGGGCACGCCCACCTGTTCGGCGGCCGCGGCCAGAGAACGCACCATCTGCCACAACTCGTTCATGGGCAGACCTTCTTCGAGGATGAAAGCAGCAGAAAGGGCCAGCGGCCGGGCGCCGCACATGGCCAGATCGTTGACCGTGCCGAATACGGCCAGCGAGGCGATATCGCCGCCGGGAAACACCCGCGGACTGACGACGAACGAATCGGTCGTAAAGGCCAGGCGGGCCCCATCGGCCGCTCCGTCCAGGCTCAGAACGGCGCCATCGTGCAGGCTTTCCAGCAGGGGATTGCGGAGGGCCGGCAGATACATCCGTTCGATGAGCATCTGCGTCAGCCTGCCGCCACCGCCATGGGCCAGCGTGATCGTCGGATATTCCTGAATAGGGATCGGGCATTGCAAGGCAAAGGTCGTGTCCATCGCGCTCCGTCGTGCTGATTCGGTCATACCGGTTCCGGTACGGCTACCCGACCGGAGTGGAAATAGGCGGCGCAGGCGCCCTCGCTGGACACCATGGGCGCGCCCAGGGGATGTTCGGGCGTGCAGAGCGTGCCAAAGGCCTGACATTCGTGCGGTTTGACCAGCCCACGCAAAATCTGACCGGCAATACACAAAGGCGATTCGGTGGCGACCACCCGCTCTACACCGAAGCGCCGCTCGGCGTCGAAATCGGCGAATTCGGGCCGCAGGCGATAACCGCTGGCCGGAATGACGCCGATCCCGCGCCAGGCCCGGTCGCACACCTCAAAGACGCGGAAGGTCAGTTCCTGGGCGGCGCGATTGCCCTCCCGCGTGACCGCGCGGGTGTACTGATTTTCCACCCCCCAGCGGCCCTCCTCCAGGGCTTTCACCGTCATGTAAATGCCCTGCAACAGATCGAGAGGCTCGAAGCCGGTCACGACGATGGGAATCCGATAGCGCTCGGCAATGGGTTCATACTCCCAATAGCCCATGACCGTGCAC